>Ga0100393_10005541_pt1 | contig 11391 bp, 6 predicted proteins | sample CryGeymeta201517_FD_81546 | JGI IMG/M metagenome (GOLD analysis project Ga0100393, IMG submission 81546) | Groundwater microbial communities from Crystal Geyser aquifers in Utah, USA - Crystal Geyser metaG 2015-17 | ecosystem: Environmental > Aquatic > Deep subsurface > Groundwater | place: USA... | reverse complement strand
TAATCAGCAAGTCTGGATTAATAAACCTAATAACTCGATTATTAATCTTAATAATTTGGTCAAAAATGTAGTCTAATTCTTAAATGTTTTTGTCTCATTTTTATTGGCAATTACCGATAACAAAGAAAGCTGGAATCACAAAGAATGCTACGCTTCATATGTGGCGTCATAGTTTTGCTAGTCATACTGTTGATACAAACATTCAGTACGAAGAAAGACAATATCTACTTGGTCACACACCAAAATCAATGACTGACAGATAAACGAAGATTGATCCAGTTAGTTTGCAAGTAGAACTCTCAAAGTTAGATGAGTTAATTAAATAACGAATCAAAAATATCATTCAAATCATAGCCACTCATTTTGAGTGGCTTTTTTATTATATGGAGGAAGAAATGAACTTACTAGAACTATCAGAACTACTGCTAGACGAAAAGAAAGCAGAAGAGTACTTATTAAAAGTCGGAATACTTAAAACATTTACGGAGTGTGAGAAATGTGGAAGTAACAGAATCACAAAAATCAGCAGAGGCAGACATAGATGCAGCAATTGTGAGAGTGAATGGTCGATGAAGAAAGGAAGTGTATTATATAATAACAACTTGAGTTACTCAAAGTTTATTGGAATTGTGAAATTGTTTGAGCTTGGAATAACAGCCGAGTTGGCGTCAATTGAGTTAAATACGAATCATATTACAGTCAAGAATAATTATAACACAATACGATTTGTTATTTCTGGAGTAAAAGAGGCCGAATTTAATGATTTGGATCAAATTTTAAGAGATGAATTGGCAAAGTTCTCTATATCAATTACCGATAAAGGAGTTGAAATTTCACTTTTGAACAAAGAGATTGTCGCACAAGATTTGTTCAAGTTAAAAAGAACACGTAATCCAAGCAAAGAAGCAGCATACTCTTTCCATTATTCAAGATTAAAGCCAAAAGAAATAGAAAAAAGATTGCATAATTTCCCGATTGAGCAAAATCACTTCTGGAGATATGCGAAAAAATGGCTAATGTACTATCGTGGCACAAAATTAAATTATCTATACTTATATTTGAAGGAAATTGAATTTAGATATAACAGCAGAAATGAGAATTTATTCGAAATCATTATTGCGAAAATAGCCCAAATTTAAGGGTGGCAAATTCTGGATGCTAACGTAATTTTTGATTTTCAAATTTGGAATCACTGCCCAATCACTGCCCAAACGCTGCCCAACATAGGTAATTTAGGACAGTTTTAGGCGGTTACAGCGGTAGGTTTAAAAAGCGAAAAGCCCTAATTCGGCTGAAAAAGGGCTTTTTTAATTTGGGGCGGAGAGTTAGGGATTCGAACCCCAGAAGGACTTGCATCCTTGCCGGTTTTCAAGACCGGTGCATTCAACCAACTCTGCCAACTCTCCAATTTCATTTAGAACATTCTCATAAAATGAGAGTACAAATATTATAAATTAATTCAAGAAACTCCAAATAAATTTTTAATATTTATAAAAAACCCCTCATTCAATAAATGCAATGAGGGGAAATTCCTACCTCGTAATTTTCGAGGTTCCTCAAAAGAGAAGTTAGGACGACTTCCCAGATGATTCACTTTCTATTATACGTTTGTTCGGTTATCATTAAAAACCCATTTTTAATAGGTTTAAGTTTCTCATCCGATAGAAACTTACGCATGAAAAAATGCAAAATCAAATTAATTCGATTGCTATTAGCAAAATATTAATGATAACTAACTTCAATAAAGTTTATAAATAATTAGATTAGCGAAAACAATTAATTTTACACCTATCTATTCTAATTATTTCAATTTTGGCATTCTTCCTGGAGTCCATGGTGCATTATTTTTTTCCATTTCATCCTCAAGTTTTTTTAATTCAACATAACATATTTTTTCTAATTCATTTTGAATTTTAGGAATTAATTCAACCAAAATTTTATAAGCAATTTTCTGATTTTTAGTGACATTAGAAGTTGATCTCCAATGTGTATATAGCAATGTTCCTAATCTACTATTAATTGAAACTTCTGCTGGAGGAACTTCCTCTTCACTAGCTTTTGGTTTTTCTCCATTAAATAAAAACAAAATTGAATCAACCCTTGTACTTAGTTGGTTTGCTAAGCCAAACATTTCAAGTGATTTAGTTGGTGTTGCATATACAGCTTGTTTCACTAATTCCAATCTCTTACTTAGTGCTTCAGCAAATTCTTGAGTTCCCCAAATCACTCTAGCAATCTCTATCGTTTTATGTTGAAATTGTTGGAGCATCCCTCTGTCGTTTGCCGGAATTGTTGTATTGTTTAATGCTTCTGTATAAAACTCACATTTTGGAACTAAATTTTTAATTTTTCCATTTGCAACCAGATTCATCGATACAAAATATTTCCCAGGAATTACAGGATAACTACTTGTACTTTTGGGTGTCGGATCAAATTTTTCATCCTTAATAATTGTTGGACTTAAATTTTGATATCTCAAATCCCAAGTAATTCTATTAACCCCTTTTATAGCGGGAGTAGTAATTCTTCTCACAAAATTGCCTTCTTCATCAGTAATGGTAAAGATAAGATGAGGTTTTAGTTCATTCTTTTCGGCAGTTAGTTCTTCGTAAGTAGGTTGATAAATTTTCTCATTATTTTTAAAAAGTTTTTTTTCTTTTTCTTTTCTAATTTCAATTTTTGTTTTAGGAACTTCTTTTAAGTAATAAGTAAAAGTTGCTCCAAAATCTGGATTTTTTGCCTCAAAGTACGTTGCCCCTTGTCCATATCTGCTATTGCCTTCAATATACATTAGAGCTTTTTTTATTGGAAAAATTGCAGCCTCTGCTTCCAAAAGAGAATCTTTCAATTCTCTAAGTGGTGAATAATCATCCAAAACAAAAAACCCACGTCCGAAAGAAGCTAATACTAAATCACTTTCTCTTTCCTGAATTGCCATATCACGAATTGCTATAGTAGGAATTCCACTTTTGAGTTGAATCCATTTTTCACCATTATTAAATGTGAAAAATAGACCAAACTCCGTACCAGCAAAGAGTAGGTTTGGATTAATAAAATCTTGTTCAATTGTATGAACAGTTCCGCTATCAGGTAAATTGCCAGCTATCGATTTCCATGATTTCCCCTTATCATTACTCATTAATAAGTATGGCTTAAAATCGTCTCGTTTTCTATTATCGAAAGATGCAAATACCACATTCTCATCAAACTTTGATGCGCGAATATCACTAACATAAGTAAACTCTGGAACATCAGGAAAGTTGGAAATTTTCTTCCACGTTTTGGCATCCTCACTAACTTGTATTAGCCCATCGTCAGTTCCAACATATAATAGATTCTCTTTAACTGGGGATTCATCAAATGAAACTCCCATGCCAAACTGTGAAGTTGAAACATCCTTTACAACAGCATCAACACTCCAGTATTTATCCATCACTTTCCAAGTATTTCTATCAAGTTTTCTTGTTATGTCATCGCTAATCACTTCCCAACTATCACCCCTATCATCACTTCTAAAAACCTTGTTTGCAACAGTATAAAGTCTTGTGTGCGAATGTGGGCTTATTGCTAAAGGTGTATTCCAATTCCATTTATAAGTTAATTCATCTTCACGTGGCTCTGGACGAATATAAATTGATTCACCACTTTTTCTATCATAGCGAACCATATTCCCATACTGGGCCTCAGCATAAACAATATTTGCATCAGTTGGGTCAGCAGCACCCCAAAATCCATCGCCACCATTGGTTATAAACCAATCGTCATTAACAATACCTGAAGAACGAAGAGTTCTCGAAGGTCCGCCAAAGCTGTTGTTGTCTTGTGTTCCGCCATAAATATTATAAAATGGATAATCGTTATCCACACTAACTCTATAAAATTGAGTTACGGGAAGATTATTTTTAAAGAGAAAATTTTCACCCCCATCAAAAGATTCATAAACTCCACCATCACCACCAATAAGAAAATGCTTAGTATCTGCTGGGTCAATCCACATTGCATGGTCATCAACGTGTCGGTTTTTTCTACCTAATGGTTTCCAAGTTTTACCACCATCTTCTGTAAAATGCGAAACTGTTTCAACGGAATAAACTTTATCGACATCTTTTGGATCACAATAAATTTCATTATAATATTGCCCACTTGCAGAATGGTTACTCATTTTACTCCAAGATTCACCACGATTTGTTGAACGATAGAATCCACTTTGGTCATCGGCTGCTTCTACAATTAAATATATTACATCTGTGTTAACGGGTGAAACAGCTATTCCCATTCCCCCAATATCAACCTTGGGTAGTCCATTCATAATTTTACGCCAATTTTCACCACCATCTGTTGATTTATAAACAGCGGATTCGGGACCACCACCAATTTTTGTGTGAACATGTCTTCTTCTTTGTTCAGAAGTTGCATACATTATATCAGGATTATTGGAATCAATTATAACGTTATTAACTCCTGTATTTTCAGAAATATCAAGAACTTTTTTCCAATTCTTCCCACCGTTTATAGTTTTATAAAGACCTCTATCACCACCTGGACCCCATACTGAGCCTTCGGCAGCAACAAAAACTATATCACTATTGCGTGGATCTATTTCAATCATTCCTATTTGACGCGAATCATAAAGACCCATATTTTTCCAAGATTCACCCCCGTCAATGGATTTATATATTCCATCGCCATAACCAAGCGCTCGTTGGTGATTATTTTCTCCAGTTCCCGCCCAAATTACATTTGGATTATTTTCATCAATTTTTAATGCCCCAATTGAATAAGACCCATAATTATCAAAAACAGGTTTCCATGTAGTTCCAGAATTTTCGGTCTTCCAAATATGCCCGCTTGCTACTCCAACAAAATATTCACTATGGTTTTTAGGATTAACAGCAAAATCTGCAATTCTTCCAGAAGTAAATGCTGGTCCAATGCTTCTAAACTTTAATCCAGAAAAAGTTTTTGATTGCCAAGGTGATTTGTCTTCTTTATTTTCATCTTCTGCAAAAAGAAATGTTTGAAAGATTAGTAGCAGTATTAATGCAGGCTTTAATAATTTCATAGTAACTCCGTTTAATTATTAACTAAAAGCGATAAAATTAAAATGAATTTGAAGTATTATATAATTCTTCAAATTCATTTTGTTAAGTATTATTTATTATATATTTAAATCTACAACAACAAATAAGAATTTTCTTTTGACGCATTTAAGCAAATAATGTTCAATGAATAGACACAAATATTGATTATTTACCTACTCTTTTTCAATCCACTTGCCATCATCTTTAATTATCTGTATCAATTTATCAACTGCATATTCTTGATTTAAATTTCTTTCAACAACTTTTTGTCCGCGATAAAGAGATATCTTACCAACACCACTTCCAACATAACCGTAATCAGCATCAGCCATTTCACCAGGGCCGTTAACAATACAGCCCATAATTCCAATTTTAACTCCTTTTAAGTGGTTAGTTTTACTTCTAATTTTATTAGTAACTTCGACTAAATCGAAAAGAGTTCTTCCACAACTTGGGCAAGCAATATATTCTGTTTTTGTAATTCTTGTACGTGTAGCTTGTAAAATTCCAAATGCCAAATAATTTATTTTTGAAATTGGAATATTGCTGTAATTACTAATCCAAATTCCATCTCCAAATCCAGCAAGAAAAAGCGCTCCAAAATCGGTTGAGGAATCAATAACCAATTGCTCAGAATCTTCTAAATTGTAATTAAGCCTTAATATTACTGGCGATTGTACTTCTTGTTCCGTTAACTCCCAAAATGCTCGTCGTAGCTCAATTACTTTGTTTTGGTTTTTCGAAGTTAATACTAATATAATTGTTGAATCTTGTTTTATTTTAGAAATTATTTCATCTGACAAATCAATAATTTCCAAAATAAGAAAATTGATTTTATTTGATAATTGGCCATTACTCAAATATTCATTTATAGTTAAAATTGGAAATAATCCATTTCTCTCGGGTAAAGTATTCCATATCCCAAAATCAACTATTCCAAACAGGTTTTGAGGAAGTTCAATTTTAGGAATTTGCTTTCCTAAATAAATAAAATCAGATGACGAATCTCCAATATTCCATTTGTCGTTTTTGAATTTAAAACCTATTTCTTCCAAAGCATTACTATCAATAATATTTTCACTTAAATCCGCAATAACTATAGGCACATTGTTACCTCCAATATTTTCAACAGAATTGGTAAAATGTTTTTTATAAACAAACGGGTCAGAAAATGTTTCGTTAATGCTTTTAATTTTTGTTTCGTTTTTACGCTCACTATATTTTTGAATTATTTTTTTTGCTACAGGAGCTTCATTTTCTGGAGGTTCGGTTAACGAAACGCGAACTGTGTCACCAATCCCATCTTCCAATAATGTTCCAATTCCAACAGACGATTTAATCCTTGCATCATCTCCATCGCCAGCTTCTGTAACTCCAAGATGCAAAGGATAATTCATATCCTCAGCCATCATTTTATTAATTAACAAACGATAAGCGTGAACCATAACTTGTGGGTTACTTGATTTCATTGATAAAACTAAATCATGGAAATTATATGCCTGGCAAATACGCACAAATTCAAGCGCAGATTCAACCATTCCGAGAGGAGTATCGCCATATCGACTCATAATTCTATCTGATAGGGAGCCGTGGTTGGTTCCAATGCGCATTGCTGTTCCATATTCTTTGCAAATTTTTACCAATGGTGAAAACCGCTCCGTAATTCTTTCAATTTCTGCTTTATATTCTTCATCATTATATTCAATTTGGTCAAATTTCTTTTTGTCAACATAGTTGCCTGGATTTACACGAACTTTTTCTACAATACGAGCTGCGGCTTCGGCAGCATTTGGTGTAAAATGGATGTCAGCAATTAAAGGAAAATCATATCCTCTTTTTCGCAATTCGTCTTTTATATTTTGTAAATTTTCGGCATCTTTTAAACTTGGCGCAGTAATTCTAACTAATTCACTTCCAGATTGATACATCCTAATTGCTTGCTCGGCTGTTGCTATTGTATCCATTGTGTTTGTGGTTGTCATAGATTGAATTCTTATTGGATTATTACCACCAATTTCCAAATTTCCAACTTTAACAACACGCGTTTCTAATCGTGAATATTCGGTTAAACTATTGCAATATTTATATTTATTATCCATAATTTAATTTTTCTATTTTATTTTTAAATACTTTTAAATATAATGAATGGAAATAAAACAATTGTAGCAGAATAATTAATTAAATCCTTTTTATTTACTAATGAGTTCCCAATAATTTGTTAAATTTGAAAAGATCTTTTATTAATTACTTGAAACAAATGCAAATTCCAGAACACCAAATTGAAGAAATACGTACTAACACAGATATTGTGGATTTAATTTCAGGATTTGTGCAGTTACGAAAACGAGGAAGAAATTATATTGGACTTTGTCCGTTTCATAATGAAAAAACGCCTTCCTTTACTGTTAGTCCCGACAAACAAATTTACCATTGCTTTGGCTGTCATGCTGGTGGAGATTCTTTTAAGTTTTTGATGGAATACAAGAACATCTCGTTTATAGAAACCGTTCAAGAACTTGCTGATAATCTTGGGATTAAAATTGAAGAAGACGCTGCACCAAATATTGAAACTAAATCAGAATTTGAAGAACTTTATGAAATAAATGTATTGGCAGCTAAGTTTTTTTCAAACAACCTTTCGAAAAATCCAAAGGGAGAAATTGCACGTAATTATTTCCAAAACAGAAAAATTAAGCCTAAGACGAATACAGCTTTTGGGTTAGGTTTTGCACTTTCAGAGTGGGATGCACTTTTAAATCACTTAAAAGATAATAAAGTTAATCTTAAACAAGCAAATGATATTGGACTTATTGATACAAAAGATGATGGAAATTATTACGACAAATATCGCGGTCGTATAATATTTCCAATTTTTTCTCCAAACGGTAGAGTAATTGCTTTTGGCGGAAGAGTTTTGAATCCCGATGAAAAATCGGCAAAATATATAAATTCGCCCGAATCAAAAATTTATTCCAAAAGAAAAACACTTTACGGACTTTATCATTCAAAAGAAGAAATTAGAAGACTTGACGAAGCAATTCTTGTTGAGGGCTATATGGACGTGATTTCTTTATTTCAAAATGGAGTTAAAAATGTTGTTGCTTCTTCGGGAACAGCTTTAACTGAAGAACAAGTTTTATTGCTTTCGCGCTTTACAAAAAATATAGTGGTTAATTTTGATGCCGATTTGGCGGGACAAAAAGCGGCGACGCGTAGTATAGAACTTCTTTTGAAAAATGGATTTGATGTTAAACTAATCCTTTTGCCAAATAATGAAGATCCTGATTCCTACATTAATAATTTTGGCACCGAAGAATTTGCAAAGCAAGTAATAGATGCAAAGGATTTTTTGGAATTTCAAACAGAGCAGTTTTTTAATGCGGGTGCTTTTAAGGATACAAAAAAATCAGCCGATGCAATTCGTGAACTTGTTAAATATGTTGCACTAATTGATGATGAATTAAAAAGAAATATCTTCATTAAATCCATTTCCAAAAAATTTAATTTAAGAGAAAAGCTTATTGAAAAGGAGTTGGATAATATTTTAGGACAAAATGAAAAAAAGGAATTTAAGAATGAAGTTAGATTAGAGAAGAAAAATTCATCAAGTATGTTGCAATTGCAAGGCGATAACGAATCTAACTTTTCATTCCAATTTGAAAAAAATTTAATTAAATTGCTTCTTGAAGGTGATGAGAAAATAATTGAATGTATTTTTGATTATGTTCACCCTAACGATTTTAAAAATAAAATTTTTAATACAATTGCAAATACAGTTGAAATAAACTATCAAAAGGGTAATGTTAATACATCATCTATTATTGATAGTATTAGTGATGAAGAAATAAAAACAATTGTACTTTCATTAACACTTGGTGAAGAGGTTATTAGCGAAAAATGGAATGTGAAAAATGAGGATGATAAAATTCAGCTAAATCATATGCAAAAAGCTAAAGATTTGGTGCGCAAATACAGAATTTTATTAATTAACTCACAAATAACAAAAAATAATCATCAAATTTCAGTTACGGATAATGAACAAAAAATAATGGAATTACTAATTGAGAATAAGGAGTTGACTCAACAACGCAAAAGGATTTTGGAAGGACAAGGAAATTCAGATTTAATATAGGGGCTATATGAATTCTACAATTTTTGAAATTAATACGCGTGTGTGGATAAAACAATTTGCACAAAACAACAATGTTCCAAAACTTATTGATGTTCCAGATAATTATTGGGAATCTCTTATTGCAAAAGGGATAAAATATGTTTGGTTAATGGGTATTTGGGAAACAGTACCTGAATCAATCGAAAAATATTGTTTTACTGATGGATTAATCTACGAGTATAGTTTAGCTTTGCCAGATTGGAAAAAAGAGGATATTATTGGATCGCCATATTCAATAAACAATTACATAATTAATCAATCATTATCTTCCGAAAATGATTTTATTAAATTTAAAAAAAAATTAAATACACTTGGTTTGAAAATTATTTTAGATTTTATTCCAAATCATTTTCACGCAAATAGTTCTCTTATTGATTCAAATCCAAAATTATTTTTAGAAGTCGCCGAAAGTCAGTTTTTATTAGATAACCGTACTTATTTTAAAGCAAATAATGGCAAATTTTATGCTCATGGAAAAGACCCATATTTTCAAGCATGGAAAGATACAGTTCAGGTAAATTATTTTTCGAACGAAACTCGCGAATTTATGATTAACTCGCTGGTTAATGTATCAAAATTGTGCGATGGCGTTCGCTGCGATATGTCAATGCTCGTTTTGAAAAATGTTTTTAGTTCAACTTGGATTTCGCATTCTCATCTTCATAATAACTCCGATATTGAAAACGAATTTTGGTTTGATGCAATTTCCAAAGTGAAGAGTATTAAAGATGATTTCATTTTTATAGCCGAAGCTTATTGGAACCTTGAATGGCAACTTCAGCAAATTGGATTTGATTTTACTTACGATAAAAAATTGTTGGATAGATTGGAATTTAGCACAGCTGAAAATATAAATGGACATTTGTTTGCTGAAGAAAATTACCAACATAAATCAATGCGATTCATTGAAAATCATGACGAAAACAGGGCTATTACTGCATTTGGAATAGAAAAATCGAAAGCCGCTGCAATTGTTGCAAGCACAATTCAAGGACTTACATTTTTTCAAGATGGACAGTTTGAGGGTAAAAGTATTAAACTCCCACTTCAATTAGGCAAAGAGCCAACCGAGGAACCAAATTTATCAATTATTGAATTTTATAATAAATTACTTAAAATTAGAAATAATCCAATTTTTCTTGATGGTAAGTGGAGTTTGTTAGATACTATTCAACTCCATGGAGATTTCACAAATAAAAACGTACTTGCCTGGCAATGGAAATTAAATACCGAGAAACGAATTGTTATTGTTAATTTTTCCGATTCTGATGTTTATTGTCGTATAAAATTTGATGTCCCTACTGCAACCAACAAAGTTATATTACACGATTTACTAAACGAACAAAAATATGAACGTGATGTTTACGAAATTATTAATGAAGGACTTTTCATTCATCTTGAAACTTTTAATTCGCATATTTTTGAAATAATATAAATTCTAGTAAAATCATAATAATTTACTAACTGTATTCATTTTAGGACAACACAAGTTTTGCTTTTTAAGAAAAAACTCATTTTTTAGAATAAATATTATGGCATAATAATTGGAATTATGGTTACATCGTTAATTCAAATTCTAAGGAGATTATTATGAAAGCCAAACGAAATGAAATATTTATTCTTATAACCGCTATTTCGCTTTACTTATGCGTTGATATATTTCCTCAACGAGCAATACAGAAATTTAAAAATCCTCGTATTAAATCAACAGAACAATCTCGCGAAAAATATACTCAACCAGAGAGAATTAAACCAGAAATACTGGATAGAAAAAAAGAAAAAGCAACAACTTCAAATCGAGTCAACCGCCCTTCAACTGGTGATAATGTTTCAAGCAGAGGTACAAGACAGCCAAATCTTGATATAGCCCCAAATAGAAGAGAGCCCGTTGAAATAGAAGAAACGAGAGAAAGAAGTGACACACGTCTGTTCGGAAATCTGGGAAAAAGAAGAATAACGCCGAAACGGGAAGTTCACACAAATAAACCAATTTATGTTGAGAGGCACATTAATTACTCTTATCCACATTATTTTACTTGTCGCACTTTTCCACTTGAAATAGTTAATGTTTATCCACATTTCCCTTTGCGATTTGTTTCGGCTAACATTGATTATCTTTATAGCAAAAAGAACAATTAT
>Ga0100393_10005538_pt1 | contig 11393 bp, 9 predicted proteins | sample CryGeymeta201517_FD_81546 | JGI IMG/M metagenome (GOLD analysis project Ga0100393, IMG submission 81546) | Groundwater microbial communities from Crystal Geyser aquifers in Utah, USA - Crystal Geyser metaG 2015-17 | ecosystem: Environmental > Aquatic > Deep subsurface > Groundwater | place: USA... | reverse complement strand
CAACCCATGCTGGCTTTACCGTCCATATCAATCCAGACGTTATTGGGGAGCATGCAGTCTCTGCCGGATCACATATCATCACTCGAATCAAATACCAATGGGCCTCTCATTTCCGTTTTGTCACCAAACACCTCTTCCACTTGGCCTATCCTACCGCCTATCTCTATGATCTATTTATCTATCCCTTGTGGTTAATGGGGACTGTCCTTAAAAGGAATTCCCGACTGCAAGTCGAGAAGGGCCCCCGCCGCGGCGGGGAAGGACAGTCCCCAATGGATAAATCTGTTTTAACCATCATCACTCTCAACTCACCAGGTATCACGGATTTTGCCATGGCGCGAAACGAGCTACTTGCCAAAGCCAAAACTCCCTGGGTTCTTTTTCTCGACTCCGATGAGACATTGTCGAGCGCGCTTGAATCAGAAATTGATTTAGCCATCAACCATGAGCCATCAACCATTTACTCAGCTTTTGCCATCCCTCGCCTCGACACCTTTTTAGGTCGTGAACTCAAACACGGCGAGACAGGTAGTGCCCAGTTTGTTCGTTTAGCGCGCCGTGATTATGGTCTCTGGATCCGACCCGTCCACGAAGTATTAGTTCCCGTAGGGGCGAGACATGGCTCGCCCGCAAAAATTGGTGTATTAAAGAATCCGATTCTGCACACTCCACACCCTACAATCGCCTCATTTCTAGACAAAATCAATCTTTACTCCACTCTCGAAGCCGATTACCGTTTCAAGCAGGGGATCAAAAGCAGCTTGTGCAAGATTGCGCTTTATCCACTGGCCAAGTTCAAGTGGAACTATATCTTCAAGCTTGGCTTCTTGGATGGTGTGCCTGGCGCCATCATGGCTATCATGATGAGCTTCCACTCTTATCTGACTTGGACCAAATTATATTTACTTCAAAACAAACCGTCATCTCGAGCGCAGTCGAGAGATCTGATTTCTCCATTTCAGTCGAAATGACAAGGATATGCTCAAACAGATTACAAAGTATTTTCTAATAACCCTAATTTTATCCCTGGGCTTTGGCCAACTTCTGCGTTTTGATTTGTTTGGCTTACCACTCTATCTTCATGACATGCTTGTTATTTGCCTCTTGATCCTGCAGGGCCAGGCCCTGCAGGTTCGCAAAATTCACCTGCAGGGCCTGGCCCTATTGGGAGCTGGTCTGTTTATTAGTTCCATCCGCGCTCTCACACTGTACCCATTAACTGATCTTTTGATCCCATCTCTCTACACTCTCCGACTCCTTGCTTATCTCGCCCTTTATCTAATCTTAAATCATAAATCCTATATCATAAATCAAAAATATTTTTATATCTCTGGTATGATTGCCATCATCATTGGGCTAGCACAATACATTTTCATGCCCGATATGCGACTTTTCCAGTATCTCGGCTGGGACGACCACCTATCTCGTCTCACCCTCCCGCACTTTGATCCCACCTTTACTGCCACTATGCTTGCCCTTGCGTTCCTATCAACATCTCGCCAGCTACCATCTACCATCTACTATCTACCATCTATCCTCCTTACCTATTCCCGCTCAACTTGGCTATCGCTTGGTATCACTTTTAGTTACTTCATGTTTAAAAAGAAAAAATTCAACTTTTTGATTATTGGAATTTGTTTATTGATTATTCCGATACTTTTTCTCCCGAAAAAGTTCGGAGAGGGTACCAATCTTTTGCGTACCTTTAGCATCACTTCTCGTTTTCAGGCAGATTTTTCTTATGTCGCCAAATACAAATGGGATCTCTTAGTCGGGCGCGGCATGAATACGCTCATCCTCGATGCACCTAGTTCCCTTTATCCAAACCACGCAACCGGTCCCAATAACTCATATCTTTACTTACTTCTCACTTCTGGAATCTTGGGTCTAGTAGGGTGGGGGATATTTATGCACTCGCTCTACCTCGATTCTCACTTCAAGCCTATGCTCACATTCTTTCTGATTGCCTCACTCTTCAACAACGTGATGTTTTACCCCTTTGCCTTGCTTTGGATTTTGTTGGTCGAGGCTACGGTTCCCACCTCAGTTTGATCGAGCTATCGTACTCATTCCCTGCTTTATCCACGGCCTTTATCTTGATATCTTGGTCGCCCTCAATCAGTTGGTAGGGGAGACTAAACTTCCTCTCCGACGAGACGATCACCATGCGCTCACCGATATATACTTTGCTCCCCTCCTCAGACACATTACCACTAAAGTTCACAATTCTCTGAGTTTGTCCTCGTAGTACATCCCCATCTTTAGGTGAGTCTATGGTCACGCTTGGTTTAGTGGTATCTACTACAATGGTATAGGTTTTCGACTGCTCGCTACGCAAATCGTGTGGGGTAGCAGTGTAAGCATAAACAGTGTTGTCACCCTCAGACAGGGCTACTTTGTCAAAACTAAAGGTTCCGCTCTCCGATACCAATTTGCTATCTACCTCGGCACCATTAAGAAACAAAATTACGTCTAGTCCTGGCTGAGCAAATCCTGCGATTCTTGTTCGAGCGCTATATGTAGCCTCGGGAATATCAGAAAAAATCGGTGGGGTAGGACGCTCTTCATCGATCAGGGTGGGCAAGGTGTCGGACTTGATCAGTAGTCCCGTGATCTTGGCGATCGCGGGCAGTCCCCAGATAATAGTTGCGATGATCAGGAGGACAGCCAGCACAAGATACAACATCCCCTGTTTACCAGCATTTTTGCTACGAACTCTCTCTAGTCTCGATCTCGTCATTAGATCTTTAGTATATCATGGTAAAATTTACAAGATAGCCAAGATAGCTCAGTTGGTAGAGCAGCGGTATCGTAAACCGCAGGTCCAGGGTTCGATTCCCTGTCTTGGCTCCAGTAAAGCACAATTTGCAAAAATCTCACTGTTTTTGATCGAATTTTTTGCAAATTGTGCTTTTATCATAGTGTCCCGCAAAAATATGATCACCAGGGGAAGGGATCAAAATTTAGAAAAATTGATAGAAGTTAGGAGACAGAGAAATTGACGGGTGTTGGTCGTTTTGCGACCCTGATGGCGTGGGCGGATTCCTGCCTGCCGGCAGGCAAGTCCCCCCCTGCACATCAAGTTGCGTAGCAACATGAGAAATGCCTCCAGACACGAAGTTGTCTGGGAGACCACCCCTTCCTTCCGCCCACGCCAAAAACAGAGGAGAGTTTTGTGAGAGAAACCTGATATCTTAAAGATTAGAGACTATTTCAAAACGTGTTGGCTCGTATTTGGTCTGGATTACTCCATTCACCTTGATTTGCGTAAACTGTGCAGGAGAGGCTATATTCACCATTTTTATGGTCAATAATTACCATGTTTCCAACTCCCACACTTCGATCGCTGTCACCTGGTTCACAATCAAATGACCCATCTACCACCTGTGCAATAATTCCGTTTCCTGGCGCTATTACCTCTATGCCGTACACTCCATAGTCACTCAAACTCTTTTCTTTTCCAGTATTATCCATTCGAAAGTCGTAAGCATATATTTGATTTTGTGGGCCCTTATCAAGAGATTTTATATGATTATTTGTTTCAGGAGTTCTTCCACCATTACTGACCATCAAAGCAACTTTAAAAGGTAAAATAAGGTTCGTTTTACTCTGATATTTAATATTTTCAACCATAATAAATACTCTACTGGTCACATCTTACCAGAATATTCGATATACAATTTTTCCTTATCGTTGGCTAGATTTTTGAGTTGTCGCTCAACATTCTCGCATGCTTTCCTTACTTCCGGTTTCTTGCTGAAATCAAGAGCGTTATTAAGTTCGGCGTATTGAGTAATAAGCTGGCGAAAACGAATGTCAAGAGCTTTTCTGATTAGTTGCCACTGTATATGAACGCTTAACGTATGCCACTCTGAAAAATTTTCTAAATTTTTTGGGTTGTATTCGCCGTATTCAATTGCCTGGTTAAGAGTAATTGTTGATTTGACTATAAAACTTCCTCCGCTACCTAGATTTTGTTCTTTTGGTTCGTATTCTTCCATAGATTATTCTCCTATTTTGAGTCTTTTTTAGTTAGTTCTTCATAATTTCCAACTTCAGCCAGGCTTCCGTCATTGAAGGTGTAAATTCTGTCACATTTCTCCAAAGTTGCTGTTCTATGAGTAATCCATATAGTTGTTTTTGCATCGAGTTTTGTTTCTAAGTTACGCTGAATTATTTTCTCGGTACGCAGATCAAGTGACGAAGTGGCTTCATCGAAAATTATGATTTGTGGATTGCGATAAATAGCGCGTGCAATGCCAATCCGTTGTCTTTCACCACCCGAGAGCCTGTAACCCTTCTCTCCCAAGAGAGTATTTAGCCCATTGGGTAGTTTGTCGATCACTTCTTGGAGATGTGCTGTCTCTATGGCTAGCTGTAGAGTTTCACCGTTAAGCTGTCGCATTAATGTAATGTTTTCCCTAAGAGTTAAATCAAATATCTCTGCATCCTGTAAAACAAGTGCCATGTTATTACTGACTTCATCACTTTGGAGATCATAAAAGTCTAGATTATCAATCATGTATTTACCGTTGTTCAGAGGGAATAAGCCCACGAGTAGTTTGGCTAATGTCGATTTACCACTCCCAGTCTGACCAACAATACCAATGTGTTCATTGCGTTTGATGAAAAAGTTGACGTTTTTTAACCCCACCAACTTAGTTGTATTATTGAGTTCCTTGTTGTAGTCAAAAGTAGCTGATTTAAGCGTGATTTGATTCCAATTTAAGGGAAACTTTTCTACTCCATCAGAATCATTATGGTTAGTCCAAAAAATTGGCATCATGCGAGCCAGAGAAATCTTAGCAGAAATTGTCTGCTCATAAACACTCAATATCTGGCTCGCATTACTCGTTAATTTTTCGAGATATCCGTAAAAAATAACTATTGATCCTAATGAGATTGCTCCAGATATGACATCACGACCTACTAATAACAAGTATGCCGCTATACAAATTCCGTTAAATACCTGAAAAGCAATCCACTGTCCTATTCCGTATCTACGACCTAGATACTCAAATTTTTTCTTTAGTGCTTCTTTGGTGGCGATTCTCTCATTAAATGACTGCTTGGCTCCGAAAGTTTTGATGGTGAGAATATTTCCTAATCCTTCTACATACGATCCGCCCCCTTTTTCTGAAGCCTTGTTGTATTCATATTTTACTATTTGTATACGGGAGTAGTAAAACTTAATAATTCCAAAAAACCCAAATAAATATACAAAAAGAAAAATAAGGTAGTGTAAATTGAGATATGCGAAAATTACGGCTATACCTATCGTGGCTGTTACTCCCTGAAAAATCTCATTATTAATCTGCTCAGACAACGTATAGAAAGCCTGAGTACCATTATTTAATTTTTGAGCTTTTTCTCCTGCCACTTCTTTGCGACTATCCATCCAAGATAAACTAAGCAAACGATCAAAGCCCTTGACGTTGATATCGTAGATAATATCAGTACGCAAATTTCCTATGTATTTTTTGAGAGTTAATCGGATGTAAGAAACTAGTGAGAATGAAATCCCTAGAAATAGTGCATAGAAATAAAATGGCTGTAGAGATGTGCCAGGTTTATATAAACTGAAGAAATCTACAATCTTACCAAGAAATAGGGGTGGAACAATGGAGTAAAAACTAATGATGAATAGAGGAATAAGGAACACTAAGTATTTTTTCCATCTATCGCCTGTGAGAAAGTGGAATGACTTAATTAAGTCTAGCCAAGTAAATTGAATTTCGTTGTCATTTGATTTTTCCATGAATTCATTTTACCCTGTTTTTTCCTCTCAACAAAACTCCTCCTTGTTTTTGGCATGGCGGAAGGAAGGGGTGGTCTCCCAGACAACTACGTGTCTGGAGGCATTTCGCATGTTGCTACGCAACTTGATGTGCAGGGGAGGACCTGCCTGCCGGCAGGCAGGAATCCGCCATGCCAGCCCTTTTTTGGGCTTTGTGGAATTTATGAGATTTTTCCGCAACAATTATCTAGATTGTGTTATAAAATGAGTTCTGACTTTGTTATACAGGGGCTCACTTAGCGACACACACTAGATTCTCTCCGTGCAGGATATCAGTCTTATTTCCCTCATGATCAGCATAAAATATCTCCTGTAAATCTAACCCAGCCTCACCCATCAGATCGCTCAGGCTCGAGACATCATATGGCGTGCAGTATCTCTTCCATTTTATATTATATGGCACTTCAAAATGATCATCTATCTCGTACTGGGCAAACTTCTCCTGCCAAAGATTCCAGACCGCAAGATACAAAAACCCGCCGTCTTTTGCCAAGTGTTTTTTGATTTGTTTGAGTACATACAGTTGTTGACTCTTTTCAGGGATATGGTGGAGTACGGCCACACAAAAGATGGCCTCAAACTCCCGGAGTTTGATCCAATGAGAACTCTCCACCAGATTTCCAAAGATAAACTCACGCTCAGGAAACAGTACTCTTGCCTCAGCAAGTAGTGTCCTGGAAAAGTCAGTGCCAGTGTATTTAACCCCTTTGGGCAGTCCCGAGACCAGCTTGCCATTACCACACCCAATATCTAGGACTCTCTCCCCACTTTTGAGTTTCTTGAGATATTTATCGGTTATCGGCCAGTTCAGACTTGTAGATCCGTACGTCTTTTGCCTGGTTCTGCTAAAATGAACTCCGATCTCATCATACATTTGTTGGACAGATTTCGTTATGTCAGACATACCTTCACATCTTACCAAAAAATCCACCAGGTTAAAAACGTATAGACAAAAGCTCGCCAGTGGCCAAATTACTCGGTCGCTCGAGACAGAAAAAGAACTCACGACTAGGCCTATTCGCACCCTTTCCGGAGTGACAGCCATGGCCGTCATGACCAAGCCATTTGTCTGTCCTGGCCAGTGTACTTTTTGTCCTCTCGAGCTAGGTATGCCCAAGAGCTATTTAAGTGACGAGCCCGCCGCCGCCCGTGCCAAAACCATGGATTTTGATCCACGTCTTCAAATAGAATCTCGCCTCACTCAGCTAGAGGAGACCGGTCACAACACCGACAAGATCGAACTCATTGTGATAGGGGGAACATTTTCCAATTATCCAGAAAGTTACAAGCGTTCATTTTTCAAAGATATGATCGACACGATCAATGGAGTTGAGAGTGATACTCTCGAGCAAGCACAAGTTTTCAACGAAACAGCACCTCGCCGGATTGTAGGTATCAGCATCGAAACTCGTCCTGACTGGATAGATGCAAAAGAAGTCAAACTTTTGCGTGAACTAGGGGTTACCAAAGTCCAAGTAGGAGTCCAAGCATTTGATGAAGCCATCCTCAAACGGATAAAACGTGGGCATACTTTGGGTAGAGTAGGAGAAGCCACGCGACTCCTCAAGGACTCAGGCATCAAAGTCTGCTATCACTTTATGCCCAACCTGCCTGGCAGTAACCCAGATCTCGACCGTGCTATGGCGCACCTTATGTACGAGGATCCTCGTTTCAAACCAGATTTCCTCAAAATTTACCCAGCTCAGGTTATCAAAGGAACTGAAATGTATGAGGAGTGGCAGCGGGGAGAGTTTGTGCCATATAGTGACGAGCTACTCAAAGAAGTACTAAAAGATATCAAAAAAATGACTCCGCCCTTTGTTCGCATCGATCGCCTCGTGCGAGACATTAGCAAAAAATGGGTGTCAGCTGGCACCAAAGCTACCAATATGCGCCAGTATATCCAAGCCGAGATGAAACAAGAAGGTTGGAGTTGCCAGTGTATTCGTTGCAGAGAGGTCAAAGCACAAGATTTTACCATCATGCCAGATCTCCACGATCTCACTATCGAGACGCTTGGCGGGGTAGAACATCTCCTAACTTATGAACTAGACAACAAACTATTTTCTCTCCTGCGCCTACGTCTACCCATAATTCATGATTCATTATTCAAGGAATTAGATGGTTGTACCATCATTCGCGAACTGCACACGTATGGTAAGACCGTGTTGCACGATGACAAACACTCAGACAAGACTCAGCACAGAGGGCTAGGCAAACTTCTGATGGCCAAAGCAGAAGAGCTCGCCAAACAAGCAGGCTACAAAAAAATTGCCGTGATTTCCTCTATTGGTACTCGCGATTACTATCGCAAACTCGGATATACCCGCCAAGGTTTATACTTGGTCAAAGATCTATGATTGCACTCAGCAAACAGCTCTCGTCTTCAACAAGAATATTCTTAAGTATCAGAATTCATTATTTTCCTGTCAACTACACTTCAAAAAATTAGGTCTTTTAACATTTGACATGTATATGAAATCTGCGTACAACATTAGTAACCGTCGCGAAAGGAAGCTATATGAAAAAAAACTGATAGTACCAAAGTTTAAATCTTACGACGAAGAGCTTGATTTCTGGGACAAAATCAATTTAGCCGACTATTATGAGCCCAAAGATGCGGTTGCAGTTAGCTTTCCCAATTTAAAGCCAACCAGCCAATCTATTTCTCTACGCATTCCTGTTTTTTTGCTCAATAAAATCAAAGAAAAAGCCAATGCAGTCGGTGTGCCATATCAGTCATATATCAAGACACAGCTGAGTAATACCTTCATGGGTGTATAAATCACACCATTTCACCATTGCTTCACTATCCACGGTAAAAAGGGGCGCATGTAGGGAAAATGGTGATAAAATAAAAAAATGACCCAAAATGAAGCAAAAAGAAAGATTCAGGAACTAGTTTCAAAATACGAACAAGTAAAGTTATCAGGCAGAATTGACAAATATTCAGAGCAAGACACCAAAGATAGTTTTATAAGACCAATGTTCGAGGCTTTAGGGTGGGATTTTGACGACAGGGAAGAGGTTTCTAAAGAGGAGTTTGTTAATTCTGCGGGTAGGGTTGATTATGGGATTTACCTCAATAATCAACCCAAACTCTTTATAGAAGCCAAAAAACTTGGTGCAGCTATTCATAAGCCAGAATTTGCCGAACAAGCAATTAGATATTGTTTTAACCGTGTTGTGACTTGGGCAGTTTTAACCGACTTTGAGAGCCTCAAGGTATTCAACGCCCAGAATGTTTCCGAAAACTTGAGTAACAAACTTTACTTCGAAATTCCATATACCCAATATGTCGAGCGATTTGATCAAATATGGCAACTATCTAAAGAATCTTTTGAAACAGGCTTGATTGATAAAGAAGCCATGAAAGTTGGCAAATTACAACAGAAAATTACCGTTACCGAACAACTAGCCAAAGACTTAAACGAAATTCGTGAACTACTGACCAAATCATTGCACCAATGGAACGAGAAAGTGACTGCTGACGATCTTGATGAAGGTGTTCAGAAATTACTTGATCGCTTGATTTTCTTACGCGTAGCAGAAGATCGTGGCATAGAGGAGCCTATCCTAAAGCAGTTGGTACGCGACTTCGATCTTCGCAAAGACAACAATCAACACATTTACCAGTCAATGATCACAAAATTTAGAGAACTAGATGAAGTTTACAACTCAGGGTTATTTAGTCAGCACCCATTTGAGAAGTGGGAAGAATACGGCGGTGCTACAAAAAAAGCAATAGACATCCTTTATGGAAAATCAGGGTATTACGAATACGACTTCAAGCTTATTCCCTCTGATGTACTTGGTCAGGTTTATGAAAGTTATCTCGGACATCTGTTAAGCAAATCACGTAAGGGTTTAACTCTAGATGTATCTGCAAAAAAACGCAAAGAACAGGGAATTTATTACACTCCCAGCTACATTGAGGACTACATTGTTGAACAAGCCCTCAAACCCGTACTTGATAATTGTCATAGCGTAGCCGAACTCAAAGCGATTAAGGTACTCGATCCAGCTTGTGGTTCAGGTTCATTCCTTATCAAGGCAATGGAAATGATCGAAAAAAAGTATGTCGAGTTTGGTGCTCGAAAAGGAGAAGGGATTCGACTACAAGTATTGTTAGATAATATTTACGGTGTTGATCTCGACGAGAAAGCAGTTGAAATAGCTAGACTAAATCTGGTTATCAACTCACTTGAAACCAGAATGAAGTTGCCAGGACTAGAGCAACACATCAAAAACGGAAATTCTTTGATATCAGGAACTGATGAAGAACTCAAAAAGTATTTTGGCAAAAACTTTAGGGACAAAAAGCCGTTTAATTGGGAAGAAGAATTCCCCGAAGTCTTTAATCGACCAAGCCCTGGTTTCGACGTTATTATCGGTAACCCACCATGGGTAACCACTAGGCACAGTGAATTAGGAGTAGATTTAGTTGCATATTTTAAATCTAGATACAAAAGTGCAGAAGGGTTTAAACTTAATTTATTCCCTATGTTTGTAGAACTGTTTCTATTGTTATCGAGAAAGAATGGTATTTCTTCGTTGATTATTCCCAACAGATTACTGGATACTCCAAGCTATGCTGGCATCAGGAAAGACATCATAGATAATATGACAATTATAGATATTCAAAACTTGCCAAAGGGTGCATTCGATAGCGTCGTTGCTGGAAACATTATCATAACTATACAGAAAAATAATCAGGCTATTTCCAATAATGATCTTATTATCACAGATTATTTTACAAAGGAACAATTAAAATTGAGTCTAAGTCAAATAAAGTCTAATGATAACTACACAATAAATATAAACGGGAAAACTATTGGTAGCGAGATAATAAACAAAATTAAAATAGTTAAAACTACTCCATTGTCTGAAATCTGCAATGTGCACGTAGGAATGATGATAAAAGATAAAAATAACAAGCTATTAGTCGATAAATCAGGTGAGCGAAAGATAGTTGTTGGTAGAGATTTTGAAAGGTATCATGTAAATAAGTTTCGAACATTCAATTTCAAGGATATCGAAATATTTGGTGGCACTAAAAAACCAGAAAAACATGAGATGTCACCAAAATTATTTGTTCGAAAAACTGGCAACACCATAGTTTCCGCCATAGATCGAGATAATACCTATGCAGAGCAATCTGTATATTTAGTATTACCGAAAACAAAAATACCAATAGAATATTTAGAGGGGATTTTAAATTCACGCCTAATAACTTATTATTTTCAAAACGAGCTTATCACAAATCCGGAATCTTACCCATATATTCAACACTATGATTTGGAGAAACTACCTATAGTAGTCACAGAAAAATCAGAGGAAAAAATAATTGTGGAGAAAGTCAAAGCAATGCACAAATTAAAAAAAGCAATATTACTAGAAATTGAAAACTCCAACAAATGGTGCGAGTTGAATAAAGAAATTGAAAAAACAAATAAGCTAATCGATCAATTAGTTTACAAACTTTACGGACTAACGGAAGAAGAAATAAAAATTGTTGAAGGAGGACAATGAGCAATATCTACAATATTTACTGTGATGAGAGTTGCCACCTGGAAAATGATCATCAAAAAGCTAT
>Ga0100393_10005536_pt1 | contig 11395 bp, 8 predicted proteins | sample CryGeymeta201517_FD_81546 | JGI IMG/M metagenome (GOLD analysis project Ga0100393, IMG submission 81546) | Groundwater microbial communities from Crystal Geyser aquifers in Utah, USA - Crystal Geyser metaG 2015-17 | ecosystem: Environmental > Aquatic > Deep subsurface > Groundwater | place: USA... | reverse complement strand
GACCTTTCAATATGAACCGCGTCCTTTGCCAGTGCTGGTTTATTAAGCCTGATTTTTTTATACTTGTATAATGCCGCCAGGATGGCTAAGGCAGTTGCCGAAGAAGTTCCCAAACCTGAAGCGGGAGGAATATTGCTAGTTATGATAATTTCAATTTGTTTTGTCACTTTTACCAGATTACAAGCGGCTTTAATAATGTCAAAATGATCCTGCTGGTAAAAGGACAAAGCATCCGTGTGTAAAAACTTCTTCTGGTTATAACTCACAAGCGACACTTTTATACCCTCTTTCATATGCGGTATCGCCTTTAAAGTTACAGTCACTCACTGATTAATCGTGGATACAAATACCTCACCACCGTGGTGTTTTATGTAAGAAGGAAGATCAGAACCACCGCCGGCGAAACTGATACGAAGTGGAGCTTTGGCTACAATATTAATCTTCTCCATAGGAAAAACGAAAACAGTACTTAAGAGATCTTGAGTATTTTCTGAGCCTTTAGGTATCTTTCAGGTGTTCCTATATCAAGATAGTCTTTTTTTGACAAGTAGCAATAAATTGGTATTTTTTCTCTAAGAAGCAATGGAAATACCTCCTTTTCTAGGGATATTTTCTCATCTTTTTTTATCCAGTTTAAAATATTTTTATCAATAAGATAAACCCCGGTATTGGTATAACTTTTATCTTCGCTTCTATTCTCCGATATCTCACTGAAAGATACTGCTCTCATATTTTTATCAACTTTCACCACACCTCTCTCCTGGAGATGATGAAATCTGGTCAAAGTAATAACCAATCGTGCCTGATGAGTTCTAAAAAATTCAAATAACTCTTTGAAATTAATATTTAAATAAGTATCTCCATTGATCGTACAAAACGTACTTTCCAACAAAGGTTGTGCATTTTTTATCGCTCCGGCAGTACCCAAAGGCATATCTTCAATCGAATACCGAATCTTTATTCCTAACTTATTTCCATCCTGAAAATAATCAATTATGTATTTAGAAAGATAACCAAGTGCTAAAACAATGTCATCAAATCCCTGTTTTTTCAAATTTCTAATTAAAATTTCCAGAAAAGGCCTACCAGATACAGGCGCCATCACTTTTGGTCTGTCATTTACTAAAGGCATCAATCTGGATCCAAATCCACCGGCTAGTATCAGAGCTTGCATAATATGGTTATTTATTGTGATATATCACAGCTTGAAATGCAATATCACCATTAGGATAAACAAACTCCCGTACTACTTGGAAGCCTTTTCCCCATTGTTTAATAATTCCTGGATTAGCTACAAATAGCTGTTTTTTATGGGCATCAAGCTGTTTTATATCCCCAAGGGCACATTTCTTACATCCCAGTTTTCCGTCAATGGTATAAAAGGGTAAAAAGATTTGCGGAGCATTTGCCTCGCCTGTGTAATACATTTCATCGTACTTATCCTCTACACTCATAAAGTAATTAATGATATCTTTAGGTCCATATTGCCATCCCCAGTAATCAGAAGAATATTTAGGATAATCCACATAATAAAGGTAAAGGTAATAATTAAGCGAAAAAACAAAAAAAATCAGACACGTACTCATCAGAATCGTGTAACTGAGACGATTGTTAATGAATAAGGAAAAAATTTCAGAAAATCCTAAGGCGGAAAGTAAAGTGATGGGAATTATTCCCAGTTCAGAACGGGTAACGTTTGGACCTTGGAAAGATAAAACACTTCCCAAAGGATAAAGTAATAATAGTAGCAGTATTAATAACCAACCTTTCCTTTTATGAAAAGCTACAATAATTCCGATTATCAGCAGAAAAAGTTGATAATAATAGAATTCCCCCATTCCTCTGACTATGTTTCTGGTGATAAACCGGCCGGGAATACCGTTCTCTCCTGTTTTGAAAAGAAAACTGCTCCTGAAATGATCTATATATAAATCCTTAATTTTAAAGATTTTTTTATAAATCGTAACATTTGTCTTATCATCGAAGGATTGATGCCATCTGCTTAAAAGCAGTTCACTTTTTATTCCACTAATTATGGGCCTGCATATTATGTAAAACACACATAAACCAATAATAACCAAAAGAATTTTTTTTGACCCTTTTTTCTTAACAAGCCATAAGAGTAATGCGCCTAATAAAAAAGGCGGTACGGCTACCCATGAAGGCTGATAAGTGTATAACGTTATCCCGAAAGTGAGGAAGCTTAAAATAAGTAATTTTGGTTTTTCGAACGCTAGAATATAGAGAAGTAAACCTAAGGTAATGAAAAATAAGTAAGGAGAATATTCTGCTCCCCAACGATTCACTTGCAAAGCCCAAGGATTTATCGCAAAAAGCATAGCAGCCGTAAATCCCACGAATTTATTGGATAACTTCTTCCCTACAAAATACAACAGAATGGTAGTCCCTACCCCATATAAAGCCGGAGCCAGACGTACGGCAAACTCAGACAGACCAAAAAGAGCTACAGTCACCAAGTTGCTGTAAATTGGTACAGGAGTACGGTAATCACCGAATGACCGGAAAAATACCGGCCAGGATAAACCATATTCATCTCTCCCCGTAGTGAGAAGTTTATATGCGTTGTAACCTATGGCTGCTTCATCACAAAAGAAACCTGAGGGGACCTTTGTTAACTGGTAAGTTCTTAGAACGAGAGAGAAAAGGATAATTAACCCTAAGAAAAAAAACTCCTGCCTTTTGTTTGATTTTTGTCTTATTACCATGCTTTTCTATTTAATAATATGCTTCTGCAACGATCTGCGGTAATTTGGAATAACCAACACAATAAAAGTCACTGTAAGTGAAAGAATACTTATTATCCCACCGATTATTGTTGAGTACGGTATAAACTGGAAACTGACTGAGTGTTTGCCGGCTGGAACCGGCAAAGCATAGAAAGAAACATTAGCAGGTATAAGATCATGTCTTTCTCCGTCTAAATACGCCGTCCAACCGGGATATTGAAATTCGCTCAGGAAAAGAAATCCATTTCCCTTAGAATCGACCGAAATTTCAATATTATCACTGCTATAATTACGGATATCTATCCTGGAATTAACCGTATTCTGTATTGATTTATCCTCAAATCTCTGGTCTTCTGTTGAAGGAATACTCCCCAAGAATACTTTCTCCCGGGGATCATATGACGGTTCCGTCATCAGCCTAATTGTTTCCTGTTCACTAGCGATATATTTCGCATTATTGGAGAAAAAAACACGCGGCAGGACTTTGTCGTTCCGCCATAAATTTGGAGCCAATCTGGTAAAGTGATCCGGAGAAAAATCATTTTCCGGGCTTACGATATATTTTACATTTGCCATGTCCAATAAATTTGGATACCTCTTATTTATGAAAGGTATAAGCCTCTGATATGCCTGTGTGCTTATAGTTGAATACCCTGCTGTTGTCTGAATATTCTGGATCAAACCAATATTACTTGGCTCCAAACCATCCACCCGAAATATGTCTTTATCCTTTTTAATAAGTTCAATATTCTGGCTCACCCCATACATTTGCTGCGGAGTAGAATATGCCGGTTCAATGGGGTTGAAATCATAACCGACTGGAATAAGATCAATTAGCAAAAGCGCGATAAAAGCATACGCTACCCATTTACGTCTCTTTATTAAATAGTAGAGCATAAGAAATAGTGATATAAAGAAAAACTCACTTGATCGTCCCACGCTTTCTAAGGCTGTTGACAGGGCATTTATATTTGGCGCTGGTCTTCCTGCCGGCTGCAAACTATATACAAACTCCGGATGACCGGACATCCACATAAGAAAACTGCCTGTTACTATGAGAAAAATAAAACTATAAATATACTTCCTGTATTCACCTTTCATTTCAAGAAACACATGAGCTCCTATCCCTGACAGAGTGATAATGAAAAAATGGAAAACCATAGTTATTCTGTTCACCCAACTTAAAGAACTGCTCATAGGCATGTTCTGATTTGCTACAGCTGAGGGCCAAAAGTACTTACCAAGGGAAAGAAAAAAGGACAAAAAAGCCCCAAAAATAAATAATCTAAGAATCGGCTTATTCTTCCAAAAGAGAGAAAAAATAAGAAAAATGCTGGACAATACACCTATATATAAATAATTGTCCCAATTGCCCCAAGGGTACTCGCTCCCCCAATAACCCTCTCTGTGTCTGCCGAACAATTTCGGGATAAGCATGGTCAAATAATATAGAGGATGAAGCGAATTTGCGAGGTTTCTTAAAGTAGTCTCAGGATATAACCTTGCAGCATATTTTGTAAATTCCAGCGTAGGTATAATTTGTATGGAAGAGAGTAAAATTCCCCATACTGTTATTCCTATTGTTATCATGGCTAATCTCGGTTTATTTGCTGATGTTTGCATATTTATAAAACCAAATGCGAAAAAGAGGAAAAAACCTAGATAATAATATACAATCTGAGGATGTCCTGATAATATCAGTAAAGATAATACCACTGCGTCGAGTAAAGCAAATATTCCTCTATTATTCCTGACAAAAAGTATGAAAAACATAAACAGTAAAGGGTACCAAACTAATGATTGCTGATATTCCGGATGTACCAGTCTTGCCATGAAAGATCCGCTAAACACATAAGCCAGACTGGATAAACAAGATGCGTGTTTATTAAGCTTTAAACCAAACCTCGTAAAAAGGTAGAAAAAAACACCTCCTAAAATATAATGCATCAATTGTTGGACAAAAAAAGCAAAATAAGCAAAATCTAAATTATCCTTTGCATTCAAGATAATATGGAAAATCCATTGTATCGGATAAAACACTCCGGCACCTCGAGCTGCATATGGTGTAGATCCCATAAGGTAAAATTCGTTTCTGCTTGGAATATTTAATGCATGTAATTTCTGATTTGTATATACCCACCAAGGATAATACTGTGTGCTTATATCAGATGCAAAATAATAAAAGGGTTTTTCTAAAATGTGACTGAAAGAAAAAAACAGGACGATAATTATCAATACAATAAGAATAACTATCTCGTAAAATAAGCTTGATTTCAATAAAGATTTAGCGCCAGAAGCGTATTTGGATATAAATATTTGAAACACCTTACTCATTCGCTTGAATTATTTTTTCATAAAAATCAACGGTTTTTGATATGGAAAATTCTTTCTTTGTAATGGAAATATTATACTTAGTATTTACATTTCCTTTTTTATCAAATAATTCCACCACTGCTTCAGCGATGGCTTGGCTACTCCTAATTGGTACTATCTTCCCCATCCCGGTTTTCTGCACTGGAATCCTCACTCCAGGCAAATCACTTGCCACGATTGGTACTCCCATCATCATAGCCTCAACCTGCACAGTACCAAAGCTTTCAGTAGAATTTATTGATGGCAATACTAGTACATCCATGAGGGAGTAAAACGCGGCCATCTCTTTATCTTTGAGTTTTCCCAGCAATATAATGTCACCCTTATTTGCTTCTATAAGCATATTTATCCTTTCTTTGTAACTTTCTTCTCCTACCGGTTCTGTCGGACCCGCAATAATAACTTTGAACTTGGATTTTAGATTGTGATTATCTCTTATAAGCGATTGATTTTGTAATCTTATCTTGATAAGCGGAATTGCCTGAAGTAAATATTCCAACCCTTTATCGGCAGCCATCCTTCCCACAAAACCCACCTTATACTTATCTATATTACCAATCCTCTTTTTGAGTATTTTTTGTGCGCGTTTATTAAGTATATAACCTTTAATAGGAGGATAAATAAACTTAAGTTTTTTTTGGAACCGATTTAAAACAACTGAATGATCGGCAAAATCTTTAGTGGAGTGTAATATTACGTCAGCTAAAAATAATGTCAGATAATTTGAGAGATATAATACTTTCTGTACAAAAAAATTGAGAAAGCTGGAGGGAAGAATAACGTCGCAGTGATAAAACACAACTATTCTTTTTCGAAATAGTCTCGCGCATAAAGCTGTAATAACTCCTTCAAACTGTGGTAAATTAATTATTACTACTTGATTCTGGTTCACCTCTTTAATTGATTTAACCAACCAATCAAAAGAAATAAATCCCTTGCTTATCTTAAATAGAGTATTGGCTCTAACCACTCTTATCTTATTGACGATCTCCGAAACAGATAAATCATCCTTATACCTCATGCTTAGAACTGATACATTGTACCCTCTATCTGCCAAAGCTTCGGCAATCATCTGGACATGTAACGTCAGTCCAGATATATATGGGGTATAGTAAGTCAGAGAAAAAAGAATATTCATGTCTTTCTACTAGAATAGAACTATTGCGTAATTAGCGTTATCATAGATACAGGCAGAGAAAGGTATCTTCATGATAACCGTTAATAAGCTCTTTAACAATCCAATATTACTCAAAAGGTGCACGGGTTTAAATCAATCCCAGTTTCGTGAGATGGTTGTGCGTATAACCCCACTCTGGAATCAATCGGAAGCAAAACGACTATCCGAAAAGAAACGGGTGCGGGCAATCGGGGCAGGTCATCCGTACCACTTAAAAACCATAGAAGAGAAATTACTCTGTATCCTGTTCTGGTACAAGATTTATCCTGCGTTCTGGTTATTAGGCATGCTTCTCGGTTTTGATGCGGGTAACGTCTGTAAACTCATTAAAAAGATGCGGCCATTCATTGAGAAAGTTGCTGATCCGGAATTAGGTCTATACTTCAAACGTGTAGTTAAAAATATTCAGAAAGGAAGAAAGAGAATCTCTTCCTTTGAGGATCTGGAACGTGAGTTTCCTGATATTGCCGAGATCTTTATTGATACGACTGAACAGCAACGGTTAAGACCAAAAAAACAGGTACAAAAGCGGTACTATTCAGGCAAAAAGAAACGGCATACCATAAAGACTCAGCTTGTGGTTGGCAAAACAGGAAGAATTCTTCTCGTCTCAAAACCATATGCCGGCAAACACCATGATTACGACATATTCCAACGGGAAAGGACAGCTGCTACTATTCCGAAACAGTCTCATGCTTATCTTGACCGTGGATTTCAGGGAGTGAAGAAAGATTTTCCCGATCTTCACTGGTTTACTCCTAATAAGTGTAACCGGTGGAAGCGGATACTGACCCGGTCTGAAAAGATATTCAATACTAAACTGGCTAAGAAACGAATCAAAGTTGAGCATATTATCTCCAGACTGAAAAAGTATGCGATACTCGGGTCTGTTTTCAGAAACAGAATTACCTATTACCGGACAGATTTCAGAAATATAGCTGCTTTAACCAACTTCCGGTTATCCTTTGTAACCTAAAAACAAAAAAGTCACCTTATGGGTATTATTGGGTTGTAAATGTGCTAATTACGCAATACATTTAATAGAATATCATCTGTTTTATACTGAAAAAACTTGGGTTAGAGATAAGTTTTTTCAGTATAAACCCATCTAACCCGCTTTGTCGCAGCTTCCACCTGCGTCAAGACTACGGCGAACAGGTCAGCGAGGCGAGTCAGCTATTGCCACTTATCTGGTTGTTTACCCTGTAAGGGCAAACCTGAGTAAGATGGGTAGAATCGCGCCTGTTCTTTATTTGTTTTGAGAGCTCCTCAAGAGCTTTTTGCAAATATGGAAATTTACTCGGGAATTTTATGTTTCTATCTGATACATTATAGATCCAGAATATTTTGGTATTAAAGTCCGTTTTTTTCTGCTTTTTACAATTGGCCAAATAATTCACAATGTCCCAATTGTCTTCAATATAATAATTTAATCTGTATTTATCAATCAATTCGGATTTAAAAAGGTGAGGTTGATCATCATTAATGTTTAAATTGATTGTTTTAAAATAGCCACTTAGTTTATATTTATTCAACCAATTATGTAAACGATTATTTAGAAAACTGTAACGGGCAGTAATTAAATGAGCTTCTATCTGCTGGTCTGTGACCATTTTTTTTAAAAGCTCTATTCCACAGGCAGGATAGATACTGGATTCATGTACAATCACCCAAAATATCTGCTGCCATTTTTTTTGCGGATACCAAAACCTCAATTTCTTAATTCCTAGAATATCATGTTTTATGAAGGCGATAATTGGTCTGACAACCCGGAAAGGATTGTATGCCACTACCCCGTCAAAATCAAAACCCACCTTAATCTTCCCCTTCATATGCGAGCATTATACATGAGAAAAGTCAAAAACGTCTATCGGTGAATTGATGAAAAAACGGCACTTCTCAAGAAGCATAAAAGTCATTATAATAAATCCAGACAACGCTTCAAGATTAAGAATAAGATAATCAAAACGTAAAATATCGAATGATGGCAAAGATATTTTGTTTGGTCTTGATTTAATAATTATTTTCATATGTCCGACACTACTTATATAATCGTTTGGTGGTTTACAATTTTTGTTCTTGGACTTATCTGTTTTCCCATAACTTCTCTTCTTTTTAAGAGATTTTTTGATAAAGGTTATATTTTTGCCAAAATAATCGGCATTATTCTCACCTCTTATATCGTTTGGCTCACAGGCAGTCTTCATATCTTACCTTTTAATCGCCTGCCTCTCATGATAATCGTCTTAGGTGTTGCACTTGCCAATATGATCATCTTAACTCAGGCAAACAAAAATCATCCTGAAGGCACTAAATACCCCTGGCTTATCTTTATTTTCGAAGAAGTGGTATTTCTGGTTGCTCTTTCTTTCTGGTCTTATGTCAGAGCTACAGAACCGTCTATAAGAGGACTGGAGAAGTTCATGGATTATGGTTTCGTCAATTCTATTCTAAGAAGCAATTTCTTCCCTCCTCTGGATATGTGGCTGACAAAATCTCCGGATTACACGGGAGGTTATTTCATCAACTACTATTATTATGGCCACTATATCAATGCTTTCCTGACTAAACTATCCGGTATTGACTCTACAATCACCTATAACCTGATGATTGCCACGCTTTTTGCCTTCACCTTTTCCCTTTCTTTCTCATTAGGTGGAAATCTCATCAATTTCTTTTTAAGAAACCTCAAGAAACCTGATAAAGAAAGTTCATATTTTTTGGGAATATTTACGGTTATTGCGGGACTTCTAGCTGCCTTCATCGTAACTTTCGGCGGCAACCTCCATACTATATACGTATTCACTTCAGGTTATCCTAATGAAAAACCCCAACCTGTCTGGGAACTGTCCGTAGGTTATCATCCTGACCGTTATTGGTATCCTAACGCCACCAGATTTATTCCCTTCACCATCCATGAATTTCCTATCTATTCCTTTGTTGTAGCCGACCTTCACGGCCATGTATCTGATATTCCAATGGTTTTTCTGCTTTTGGCTATCCTTCTTCACGTTACTACTTCAAAAAGCAATGATGAGTTAAACGGGAAAAATAAAAATAAGGGGGAGATCCAAGATGTCAAAAACAATACGAGCGGTGTTATCAGTGAGTTTGAAAACCATACCTCTATTTCCCTTCCGATCATTATCCTTCTGGGTCTTCTGACGGCGATTATGTATATGACTAACGCCTGGGATGGTCTTATCTATCTTATCCTTTCTGCTCTGGTCATTTTCTATAAGAACCTGAGAAGAATAGCGTACAATCCTCAAATATCCGTATTTAAAGCATGCTATAAAACCTTCTCTGCCCTTCTTTTTCTTATTTTTTTCTTTCTGGTTTTCGGCCTTCCATTTTTCTTAAGCTTTATCCCTTTCGCCTCAAGTATTGGAGTATTGTGTGCACCAAAAGCTCTTATAGGCAAATCGGTATTGGGCAAGATTCTTTTTGAAGAAGGTAAATGTCAAAAATCAGACTTTTATATGCTTGCCCTCCTTTGGGGGTTTTTCTATATAAATGTAATCGGTTTTATCACCATGATAGTCATCCCAAAAATTAAATCAATTACAAATAGCATTCAAAAACCTCCGCAAACTAAAGCGTTAAACAGTTTTAGACAAAACAGACTCATCACTATTTTAAGGGATATGAATGAAATTGATGTTTTTGTAAGTATCCTTATTTTCATCTCTACCTTGCTTCTTGTCTTCCCTGAATTTTTCTACCTTAAAGATATTTACCCTGCTCATTACAGGGCCAATACCATGTTCAAACTCGGATATCAGGCTTTTATGATGTTGGGAATCTGCAGTGCCTATATAGTCATACGGCTGAAGAATGAGTTTCCGGGAAGATTCAAGGACATATCATATGTCTTTTACCGGTCCATCTTCATTTTGGCTTTCACTCTTGTGGCAATTTATCCCTATTTTGCGATCAACTCTTATTATAACGGTCTAAGACGCTACGAAGGCCTTTATGGACTGAACTGGCTGCTCACCCAATACCCGGATGATTATAAGGCGATCATCTGGCTCAGACAAAACACCAAATGCACGGATGTGCTGGGTCAGCAATGTAATAATCAGCCTGTTATCGTGGAGGCTAATGGCGATTCCTATACTGATTATGCCAGAGTTTCTGCCTATACCGGGCTGCCTACCATAGTCGGCTGGCCTGTGCATGAATGGCTCTGGAGAGGCAGTTACGATGAGGCAGGCAGAAGAATTCCTGAGGTAGCCAAAGTTTATGAATCAAAAGATGAAAAAGAAACAATGGCGATTATTAAAAAGTACAACGTGGAGTACATTTTTCTGGGATCCCTGGAAAGGGAAAAGTACAAAAATATTGATGACGATAAGCTTGAAAAAATGGGAAAAGTAGTCTTTCAAAGCGGAAATACGAAGGTATACAAGGTGAATATTTAGGGAAAACTTATTATCTATCGGCAAGTACGGATGCGGGTACTGATTGTGGTTCACGTATTAACTCTGCATAAAGGGCTACGGGATTGACTCCACAAGGTATTTCAGACTGATCAACACTAGGAGCATCAGTGTCCGTAACTGTTCTCATATCCAACCTGGCTAGAAAAAAGCCCACTGAACGTGGAAAACCAGTACAAACAGCCTCAACTTCTCCTGCTGATTCTACTACCTTTTGATAATCTGCACTTCGGTTTAAAGGACATCTACGACGACAACCTTCATGTGCTCTTGCCCGTTCCCCATTCACTGTAATTCCATGTCTTATTCTCTGCCAAGCTAATTCCACCATTCCTAAATTCTCAACAGCAAGTCTATGATGTACCATTGCCTGCCCTTTACCAAATAGTGCTCCGACTTCTTTTATTATTGCAGGAAATTTTCTAACTTCGCTTTGCATGATAATTTATTTGAAAATATTGGTTAATCGATCTCAGCTTCTTATCAAAAGATCTGTTACATGTAACATACAGATTTTCCTGACTCTTGAAAGGGAGATCGGACGCCTGGAACGTACAGATTCTTTATTTGACCCTAGAGTGGGAAATCGGACGCCTGCCCTACATCCGATTCCCCCTCTAAAATCAAAAAACTTATCAAGAATCTTACGTCCT
>Ga0100393_10005533_pt1 | contig 11397 bp, 15 predicted proteins | sample CryGeymeta201517_FD_81546 | JGI IMG/M metagenome (GOLD analysis project Ga0100393, IMG submission 81546) | Groundwater microbial communities from Crystal Geyser aquifers in Utah, USA - Crystal Geyser metaG 2015-17 | ecosystem: Environmental > Aquatic > Deep subsurface > Groundwater | place... | reverse complement strand
ATTTACAGAACTTACAAATGAGGGGTTTACAGTCAAATTAGAAACTATTGAAGAAACACAGGCACGTAATTATTCATCATATCAAAATTGCAAATCTGGTACTTGTCTTTAAATGGCAGGTAAGGTTACGATTATTGCCGCAGTTGCGGATTAGAAAGCACAAATGTTTCACTTTAAAAACAAACTTTATGAATAGCACAAATGATGATTTAAGCACAAAGCCCGCAATTGACGGCAATAATGTGTTAGCACCAGTACTTCTTTCACGAGATAGAAGGCATAGCCATTTTTGGATTGAAGATGGGGAACTATTTGAAAGCTACCACACTATTAGAGGATTGAGATACAGACATAGGTTTGCTGTAAATGGCTTGCCTGATACGGATAAATGCCAACCAGATATGCTAAAGTATATTGAAGCGGAGTACCTTTCTTAGTATTGGTGCTAACGATCCCATAACCAACATATAGTTTAAAACCAATAAAATCAAGGCTTATGAAAAAAGAATCCTCTAATCCTCTAATTCTGTTAGAGGATTATTTAACCCGCGTGCAATACGCACCAAAAACCGTGGCAGTATACTTGCATGTAGTTAAACAGGTGTTTCATTCATCTGGAAAGGAAGATATTTACCACCTTACCGCATCCGATTTTAACAGTTATATCGACGATGCAATTTTGCTTTACAATGTTTCCACATCATACATTAACCAGGTAATTAGTGCCGGCAAACATTTCCTTAAACAAGGCTTGGGAAAAACAGATGCAAACATAAAGCAGCTTCAAAGGCCACGCGCACAAAAAACATTGCCAACCGTGCTCTCAATCGACGAAATAAGCCGCATCATTGCAGCCATCCCAAACCTAAAGCACAAAGCATACATTGCAACCATTTACGCACATGGGTTGCGAATATCGGAACTAATTAACCTAAAAGTGAATTCCATCGATAGCAGCCGGGGTTTTGTTATAATTAAGCAAAGTAAAGGCAAAAAAGACCGCTTAGTTCCATTAAATGCCGAGGTGCTGCAATTATTGCGTACCTATTACAAGCAGTACCGGCCAAAACATTATTTATTCGAAGGCCAATACGGCGAACAATACTCCGATACATCAATTCGTAAGGTTCTGGAACGAGCAGTAAAACAAACCCACATTTTAAAACCAGTTACACCACACACCTTACGCCACAGCTTTGCCACACATCTGCTTGAGCAGGGCGTGGATTTACGCTACATTCAAGAACTCCTTGGCCACACATCGAGCAAAACCACCGAAATTTACACGCACGTAAGCAGTTTAAGTTTAAAACAAATTCAATTAAGCCCGTTTATGAAGAGGAAAGCAGCTTAATTTCCATAATTTTTGATGTTGCACTATAATATTAATTACATGAAATTGCCTTTAAATTATAAAACAACGAATTATGAAAACGCTCTTAACCATTACGCTTTGTTTGTTTTGGATGGCAATTTTGGCCACCGGCCCACTCAAATTTAAAAACAAACAGCCAACCCAGTATTATTACTACAGCAATAAATACAGCGAAATTTGGGAGCCTCACGATACAATTGTACACCATCCGGATACCATGTATATTTATCGATTGGGCGGGCAGCAATTTAAGTTCAACCAGGATGGCAAGCTTATAATTAACAATTAGCAAATTCCATGTATGGAAATGCCAATAACCAAAAATACATTCCAAAGAATGCAAGCTCATCAACACGGTGAGCTTTTGTTTTTCCCCCTTCCACCCCCTTTTCAAAGAGGAAAAACCAATAAGAGTAAAATACAAATGAATTTTACTTACTTAACTTACTTACATTACTTAATTATATTTATTATACTTATTTACAATTATTTAACAAGCAAGTAAGCATCCGATAAACTTACTTACACTTACTTACACTTACTTAGCTTACTTACAAAATACCTTACTTACTTAGATAAAATACCATTCTAAGTAAGTCTAATTAATTAAAATACAACATTTTAACCCAACTAAGTAAGCTAAGTAAGCAAAGTAACCCAAAATGCTTGACAAAAAGTAGTTATAAATTTTTTTCAAAAATCAGAAAGGATTATCTTGCCATTGCTTTTACCGGGAGTGATTTTTTAAATAAAAATCACTTATGAATTTTACTGTAAAGATTGATATTTCAACCTGCACCTACCTGGCCGATTACTTTGCCAGTAAATATGGATCCGGAATTCTGCAGCTCCCAAAAAATCACCTGATACATCGTCAGTTGGTATTTATCTTAAAATCGGATGATAAATATATTATCAACTACCAACAAAATTACCTTGAACTGGCTATTCCTCGTTCCGATTATATCGATGTTCGAAAATTCAACAAGCTATCCACAACCGGCGAAAAATCAATATTAAAAACCCTGCGCACCGAAATGTGGAAAGATTTTGATGATTTTGCTTTAAAATGCAACGTGCTCGAAACCAATACAATTATTTATTCATTCATCGAGGATCATAACCTGAATGTGGACACGTATGATATGTTTCGCAAACATTTACAACGATTGCCACAAAACACCGAAAAAATTCGCCGAAAAGTTGCCCGATAACCTTTTAAAATGTCCCACGCTGTCCACTTTGTCCACTATGTACATTTTGTGAACTTACAAAACCACACCAATAAAAAAGCGGTATAATTCTCAACTTATACTGCTTTTTTTAATAAAATGGAAATTTCCATCCGGCAAAAACCACTGTTTTCCAAATACTTTGTCCTTTAGCCAGCCATCTGGTATATATAATATTGTGTTGCTTTTAATTCAAATTCAAAGTAACACGCATGAGCAATTTCGTTTTATTATCCCAAATATTTCGCGGTAAATGGTTTATTGAGCCAAATTTTGCTTTATCGCAAGGTCCAATCCTGGCAGGATTAATAAACGGTCAAACAGCCGTTGAACCTTACGACGAAAGCACCGAACAAAAAGCCTGCAATTATGCGTATGCGCTTAAACCGGGTGCCGATGCCATTGGTACATTTTCATTAAAATACCGCTCAAACGAAATTCCCGAAGGTTCTATTGCCATTATCAGACTTAACGGTTCCTTAATGAAAGCCGATAACTGCGGCGACCCCGGAATGGCAACGGTAGGCCGATACATCAAACAAGCCGACAAACACCCAAACATTAGTAAAATAATTTTACATATTGATTCTCCAGGCGGAACCGTTGACGGAACAGAAAACCTTGCTGATATTGTTAAATCAACCGAAACCCCAATTGAAGGTTATGTCGATGGCATGGCGTGCAGCGCTGCAGCTTGGATTTTAAGTGCTTGCGATAAGGCTTGGGCATCAAACGATTTTAACGAATTGGGTTCCATTGGTATATTGCTTTCATTCACCGATGTTCAGGGTTATTACGAAAAAATGGGTGTTAAATTCCACACCATTACAGCAAGCACTTCTCCCGATAAAGTAAAATGGTTTCAGGATTTAAAAGAAGGCAAGTACGAAAATTACATTAAAGAAGTACTCGATCCGATTGACGAACGGTTTATGGAAACCATCAAACGCAATTTGCCTGGCGTAAAAGATGAGCACCTTACCGGAAAAGTATTTTTTGCCAAAGATGTAATTGGTGTTTTTGTTGATGGCATTAAAACCCTCGACCAAATTATTTCCGAATCAATCAGCAGTTCCAATTCCGGCACTGCTTCAGCTAATAATCAAAACTTAAAATCAATGGAAAAATTAACAGCCTTAGTTGCTCTGCTGGCTGTCGCTAATTTACAGCTTACCGCTGATAATGATGGCGGCTTGTATTTGAATGCAGAGGAACTCGAAGCATTAAACACGGCCATCGAAGATGCCGGAAATGTTGATGCCGAAGCGCTCACCGCTGAGCGCGATAATGCCATGGCAGCGCAACAAACTGCCGAAAGTAATCTGAGCGCCGCAAATGAGCGCATTACAGAACTCGAAGCTCAGGTGGATGAAAAACCCGGAGCCGAATCGGCAACTGCAAAAAAAGCAACCGATGCTACTAAAACCTCAAAAAGTGAGGATGATGAGTTTGCAGTTATTGCAAACGCCAGCGACTTGTATCAATCAATAAAACAATAAACCATGGCAATTGTAAACAAAGCTGACTTAATAGCTTCGGCTGTAAAATTCCAGCCCGAGTTAAAGTTATTACCCTTTATCGCTTTTAGCGAATTGGGAAAACAAAACGGCTTCTTTGTAAAAAAAGGAGTATATGGCACCGAAAAAATAGTTTCGCTCGACCTTGCTGGTCGAATGCGCCCATATCATACCGGTGGCCCCGATGAGTTGGATATGACATTCGTAGTAAACGAAATTACCACCTATTTAGGCGAAGATTATACGCTGTTTGAAATAGCACAGTTAATCGACACCTTGTGGGGTTTGGGAACCATCGATTTCAAAAAACTGTCGAACAGCGAAATTGGAAAAAAAATGTTAGCAGTACGTATCAATCGGAACCTTGAAGATATTCGCAAGAATATTTGGAAAGGCGTTCGTAACAGTGCTGGTACTACTACATTGGCTTTGTTTAATGGGTTTGATACCATTATTGATGCCGGCGTTACCGCTGAAAAAATTTCAGTAGCTAATGGAAACCTTTCCACATTTGATGCAGCCATCACTGCCGACAACGCAGTCGATAAATTTAAAGCTGCTTACCGCGCATTGCCCGAGGAATTGAAAGAAGGCGTTATCAATATGTACGTAAACCAAACACTTTACGAACATTATTGCGACGATTACGAAGTACTTCGTGGAAATTTGCACGATAAAAAGTTAGGCCAGGTTGTGTTGCATGGTTCCGACGATAAGTGCATTATTAAGCCACAAAGCTATCGCGAGGCTACGGCTCCTGTTATTTTCTCTATTCCAAACAACCTTACAATCGGTACAGGTTCACAGGGCGAAAAAGAAAAAGTTGTGGTAAAAGAAGACAACAACGTGAAATTTATGCAAATGTTGCATATGATGTTCTTTGGTACTACCATCCAGTGTTACGATAAACGTGTGTTCCACGTTTACAAACAGTTTGCCGGGTAGTTTTTCTCATAGTGATAGCGCACCCCTTTGGGGTGCCTGTTTTTGACATTAATTTTTAAAAAATACTGATATGTTACAAGATTTAGTATGGACACCAAAAACAAATCCTTCAGGTATTGGCAGTATGATTTTCATTGCTGCTGCAGCTGATGTTGCATCAATTCCTGCTTATGGTGCAGCCGGTGTTTCCACATTGGCAGAAGGCGATATTGCTATGGTTGCTACAAAAACTTTTCATCGAATTTACTCCACCCAGGGTAAAGCAAAATTCGGTTACGAAAGTTTAGGCGAAAAAGATGCCAAACTGTTTAAAGTTATGGCTGAGTTGTCATATCCTGACATCGATGCCAAATCGAAAGAATTGGTAATGGAAATTTTGAACGGAAATTGTGTGCTATTAATTCCAACATTAACAACCGAAAAAGCCAGCCCAACTTATGTAATGATTGGTGGGCACACATACGACACCGAAGTGGACGCAAAAGGAACTTCGGGCGATGCTCCAGGTAGTGCAAAAGGATTAAGCTTAACCGTTAGTTCTTTCGATATTGTTCCTGGTAAAACTTACGAAGGGGCAATTACCTTGAGTGATGGCTCTTTTGATTGTGCTACCGGAGTATTTACTGCCGGAGTTTAATTTATTAGTTGTGTAATTTTTTAAAAAGCTGCCCCAACATGGTGGCGGCTTTTTTTAATAAAAAAATACTGTTATGGCAAAAAAAAATATAAAAACACCTGCCGAACTTATGCTCGAAACTCAGTTAAAGCGCAAAGCTGAAGCTGAAAAAAGAGAAAAGGAGTTACTGGAGCTTGCAAAAAAACAACATGCTGAAAAATTGAAGGAAACGGAAGAATTTAAGGCTGAAATTAAAGAATATCTGGCATCAGAAAAAGAATTCGATGAAGGTTTTGCCCTACTTACACGATTTAATAGTAATCGTTGTCTATTAGACCAGGTATTGCGAAAAAAAATGCAAAGCAAGGTTGTTTATGAGCTTGAAAAATTATTGGATAAAGAGCTTATCAAAGCTTATTTGCGACCTGTAACCCAAAAACCACTGCGTAAAGTAATTGTGGTTGGTAATGCTTACAAAAAATTACGGGGCGACGAAACAGCGCCAACCATGGAAATTGTGCTAACCGAAGAACAGCGGAAAGAAGCTTTTGACGAATTTCTTAAATCATCAGGCAGCGGAGTAAACCCCGATGAACTACCCGAGCTATTAAAGGAATATTATGAAAAAGCCTGCAAATATTACCACATTTTCCGCCATTGGCACGAGGTTATGAAGTTGGCTAAAACCGATGCAGAAAGGGCTGCGGCTATTAAAATGATGCAACCGGCCGAAGAATATAAAGCCGAATGCTGGCATGTAATTGATGCCTGGGTAAAAGATGGAACCTTACCAGAAAAAAAAGAAGCCAAAAAAGAACCGGAAGCTCCGGCCGAAGTTGCCGAGGAAATTATGCAGGCGAAATCCTACATAACAAAAATGCTCAAAACACTGGAACTTAAGCAGGGTGAAAAGTACGAAGATCAAAAAGTAAAATTGGCCGAAAGGGTGAATTTGCTGAAAAAATACAATCAGGTGCCAAAAGTACATGAGAAAATGTTGCTGAAACATGGGCTCATCACAAAAGATTAAATGGATAAAAGAGGGTTTTGCCCCTTTTCTCGATAAAGTCCAGTCGCATCATGTATTTGATTTTTGTTTAGGTTATGTTGAAAGGGCTGATGATTGTATTATCAGCTCTTTTGCCCTAAACGAAAGCTTTATAAGGCGACTGGTTAAAAATCGTGAAAAGCTTGGTAATCTGGTAGTGATATGGGACAGCAACATGGCCACGCAAAACATTGGTAAATTGCTTTTTGCAGCAAAAAATACAAACAAACTGTTACTGACCAACAATCACAGCAAAGTACTGTACATGGCAAACAATCAAAAACAGTGCATTGCGGTAAGTTCTGTAAATACAACCGGTAATTATAGGTACGAGGCTGGTTTTATTACAACCGATGTGCACCTGGTTGAATTTTATAAATCAAAACTCGATGAACTGATATTAGAAAGTAAAACGTGGACGAATTATCTAAAATAGAAGACCTGGCATCGTTATTCTTAACCGTTTCCGAAATTGCTTTTGAGTGCGGAATTCTGGAACAGGAACTACGTCGCGAAATAAGAGGGCAGTCATCCGATCGGGCAAAAGCTTATTTCCGTGGCAAAATTAAAACCAAAATAGCCATACGCCGGCAAATACTCGACTTTGCAATTGCCGGAAGTCCACAGGCCGAAATTATGATGAACGATTTTTCAACCGAACAAAACAGCGATGAGTAAACCAGCTACTTTAGAAAAATTTCGTCAGCATCTTTTTTCTGACCATTCAGAGCTTAAGCTATCCGACTCCGAACATGCAAAATTAATCCGGTATCGAGATATCTATGCACAATGGCTCGAAACGCCGGCCATGACCAAAGCCCAGTTGCGCGATTACATGTTGAATAATTACCCTGGAATGTCGCAATCTCAGATTTATCGCGAATTGAATGAAATATACATTCTACTGGGTAATGTACAAAATGCATCACGGGCGCATATTCAATTCATTGTTAACGAAACCTTAATAAAGGTTATCGACGACTTAAAAAATGATAAAAAACGCTATAAAGAGCTTGTTTTAGCTGTCGATAAACTGGGAAAGTACAACATGTTGAATAGAGAAGCTCCGGAACCTGTTGACTGGCGCGAAATGGTAGATTTTGAAATAGAGCCAACATCTGATCCTCGGGTAATGGGAGCAAAAAAAATGAAGAACCTGGAAGAGGTTAAGGCAAAGCTTTACAAAAAATTTGCCGACGAAATCGACGATGTGGAATACGAAGATATGGAACCCGATGCCGAAAACTCATAAAGTATATTACAATAAACTACAGCGTTATGTAATGACCATTGCCGCATCGGTTATTATTCTGTTAGCCGGCAGGCGTTTTGGAAAATCGCATGGAGTAAATGCACCCTGGTTGGTTCGCAACGTGCAAAAAATGCCTACAGCTTCAATCGGAATCGTTGGGGCCTCTTTTCAGCAACTTCTCACCAGAACTTTACCAGCCACGTTTAAAGGTCTTGAAGCAATGGGCTTTCGCCGTAATGTGCATTATGTAGTTGGTATTAGGCCGCCAAGATATTTGAATTATGCAAAACCTCACATTGAACCAATAAGCTACGATAGAGTAATCAGTTGGTACAATGGTTCTATTCAGTACTTAATCTCCCAGGATATTCCGGGTTCATCAAACTCGCTAACATTGCAGGGAATATTGGGCGATGAAGCTAAACTACTGAGTTTTGAAAAACTGAAAGATGAAACTATTCCTGCAAATGGAGGTTACCAAGGTCCTTGGGCAGGATGCCCCTGGTTAAACTCCATGTTGTTTACTTCCGATATGCCTGCCGGCAAACGTGGTTCCTGGTTATTTAATTATGAAAAACAAATGGATCAGGATGTAATTGATTACATTGAGGGGTTGATAACCGAAATATATGACCTTAAACAAAAAACACAAACCAGCTATGTAAAGCGAATAATTGCCGTTCATCAAAAAGAGCTTAACGAATGGCGTTCAAGGGCTGTGCACTATATTGAAGCTTCAAGTATTGAAAACGTAGAGCTGTTAGGTACCCGGTACATTGCACAAATGAAAAGAGATTTACCTCCATTGGTTTTTCAGACATCTATACTTTCACGAAAACCAGGTAAAAATCTGGGCAACTTTTACGAGGCTTTAAATCCGACTTTACACTATTACAAAGCTTTTGATAACAGCTATTTGTTAAACCTCGATTATAACCTGGATAAAGCGGGCGATGAAAATTGCCTGCAGGATGCCGATTTACAACCCGACAAACCCATTTGTGTAGCATTTGATTATAATGCAAATATAAACTGGTTGGTTGCTGGTCAGCAGAAAGGGGGTAAGATGTTGGTTTTAAAATCATTCTATGTAAAGTATGAACGTAAATTGCGCGAGCTTGTCGATGATTTTTGCGCTTATTACCGGCTCCATCTTACCCATGAGGTTATTTTCTATTTCGACCAAACAGCTATTGGTTCAAACTATGCTGTTTCAAACGACGACTTTCGTAACGTCATCATCAACCAATTTAAAAAGAACAAATGGCGCGTTCGTCCGGTTCACATTGGCCAGGCTCCTAGACATAAAGAAAAACACCTGATGATTAATCAGGCCTTAAAAGGACAGAACGAGTATTTGTACCCACAAATAAACGAACCCCATAACGAAGCGTTAATTTTGGCAATGGAACTGGCTGGGGTTAAAATTGGACGCAATGGATGGGAAAAAGACAAAGCAGGCGAAAAACTGGCCGAAAACGAGGAAGACAAACTCGAACACCGGACCGATGGAACCGATGCCTTTGATACTTTGTTTGTAGGCATGAACAAATTCCCTCAAAAATCGCAATCTTACGGTGGAGCCAGGGTTTGGATGAAGTAAAAAGAAAGCCCGATGTTACTCGGGCTTATATCCATATTTTTTCATTATCTGTTCTATTTGCAGCGCTGTTACTTCAGGTATTTTATCAGAATCTTTTTGAGTTAAGTAGTTTCTGCCTAAACCACATTCATTAAGGAATAAGGTTACCTTAATTGCCGAATGCTTGGCTAAAAAATCAAGTATTTTAGTTTTAGTAAGCATATTAATTTAGCGTTATAAATTTCTGGTTATCGCGCACAAATTTGAGGCTTTCAAGGGTTGCCTCGGCAAGCGCAATGGCGTAATCGGCATTCGATTTATCACCCAGGCTGCGTTTAATCAGCTCGTCGTATTGTTGTTTAGCCCTTTCAATAGTTAATTCCTGTTGCTTAATCTGGTTTTCAACGCTCAGGTCATCTGACGGGGTACGCTCCACTTCGGCGTGTAGATACTTTTTAAGAGCTTTTCTTAACAGGGTTTTAATGCGGGTGCGCACCTCGTTGTTCCATTCAATGGTATAGAAGAAATCCTCAATTACTATTATCAGCCCACCGTTCTTAAATCGATAGGTTATTGATGTGCTATCGGATCCATCAATACTTTGTGCTTGTTTTAAAAACTCGTTAAAAGGGGTATCATCAAAAAATGGCACCACACGGGCAATAAAACCCACAGTGCGGTCGTAGCAGGTAATAAAATCAAAAGGATAGGCCGAATTCTTCGACCTATCAATTGTAAAAAGCGGGTAGTTTCTTTTCATAGAAGTGTAATTTCATAAATGTGATTGGCTCTGCTGTTTCCATCTGCCAGGCCTGTTGTCATGCATCCTTTCCCAATCAGTATTTTGTTTTGGTTCATTTCTAACCATTTTTGTAAATCTGAATAATTCAGAAAAAACATACTTGTTATCTGGCCATTGTATGGTTTGTCTCCAATATTTGCCTTAACCAATGATTTTCCAACAGAAAAAGAGTTTCCTTTTACATAGCTAACGTTTCCTGCACAGTCGATAAATTTAATTGCTTTCATCTTTTTTATACACCTATTACCCTGGGTGTGCGGTTTTAATTAGTATTAATTTGATGGTACTAAAGTAGTGTTTTTTTTAATACCGTGCAATAACGCACTATTATATTTTATATATTAATCAACATGTTTTCATTAAAGGCTTGTTGTCACTCATTTTGCCGTAAAAAATATTTTAAAGCAATTGTGTGACTGGTATATTTTTGAGGTAAAATTCAAATACTAATGTTATCCTGGCAATTAAGCATTAATTGAATGAGGAATGAATATTGCTTTTTTAAAAGCAACCAGGAAAACTCCTCTGTAAGCGCGCCAAAGCTCCCAGTCATTAGGGAACCTTGCGGGGCTTATCGCTGCCCGTGCGGTGTTTCGCTTTCAAATTATCGGCACATTTTCAAAGAAAACTACAAAACGAATACTTAAGCCATCTAGTTTGCAAACTATAATTTTTTAAAGCGGTAAATCTGGAACGGCTTCCGGAACTGGCTGCCGTTTTGGTTTTTGCTCTTTGGGTTCCGGTTTTATTACCTGCTCGTTGCTAAACAAATAGCAAACCGGAAAAAAACTATTTTCCTCATCTTCGGGATCGGTTTCCTGTCCTTCCTGCTTTTTGAGTTCGCTCAAAGGCTGCGCCCACAACATAAACCCTTTTTCACCTTTTTTAATGGTGAAACCTTCTTCTTTCCATTCACGAAATTTTTTAAACTCCCGGTCTCCGTGCCGGTTGTACAATACAGCCATTAAAATTTCATTAATGGTCGAGCCTTCAAACTCCGGCCGGTTCTCTCTTAATAGCCTGGCTTT
>Ga0100393_10005512_pt1 | contig 11425 bp, 6 predicted proteins | sample CryGeymeta201517_FD_81546 | JGI IMG/M metagenome (GOLD analysis project Ga0100393, IMG submission 81546) | Groundwater microbial communities from Crystal Geyser aquifers in Utah, USA - Crystal Geyser metaG 2015-17 | ecosystem: Environmental > Aquatic > Deep subsurface > Groundwater | place: USA... | reverse complement strand
GAGGGGGACGGTATCGGCAAAGAGGAGTTGGCGTCCACCAATTGAGGCGTATGTTTTGAGTGCAACCCGGTGATCGAGATAGGGCTTGGTGCGAGTTTTGTAGTGACCACTCGCGGCCTCCTCGACGATGATGCTGGTGATATCAACGCGATCAAGGTAGGCATAGCTCGGGGTAGTAATAATGAGTCGGGCCATTGATACGTCAGTGAAGCGTTCAAGTGCTGTAGCTTGTGCTCGACCAGTATTATTTCCTGACAAACAGATCACGCGCTCTTCGATACCATGTCCCAGAGTGGTCGCAAAATCTGCAATTGCAGCAGTGGTTGGCACTACTAAGACGACCGATCCACGGTGGGCAAATTGTTCGCGGATATGGCTTTGGTAGTGACGTAAGCGATCGTCATAGGTGGCGGTGAGCACGTGTGTGTCTGCCGGAGTATGGGTAATATATGAATCGGAGCGTGGGTAGGGTTTTGTGCCGTTTCGTACTGGAGGCGGGATCAATTGATACAGAATCGATCCCATACTCGCGGGGTATAGTTCGGTTAATTTAGTGGCGGTGGCAATAATCGTTTCTGGGAGGACGGTCACGTCTACCTGCTCGGGTAATTTACGGAGGGTAAAGTGCGCTGACTTTACCGAACTCTTTGCGTGTTGTGCAGGGTCACAGGCTGTGACGAGCCCTTGGACTTGCTTGTTCCTGATGGTAATGGTGATGATACTACCAGGTACGAAGGCCGTTCCAGCGAAATAACTTAGGGTTTCAATCTGGGTACCACGGACAAAGGGGATGACGGAAACCACATACATGGTACTCATTGTAACAAATTACCGCACGCTGTGTTGTACGCTAGAATTCATCAACGTAGGCGACGGATGCTCCGAGTGATGAGAGTCGTTCGACGAGTTTCTCGTAGCCCCGGTTGATGCTGTAAATATTGCGGAGGACAGATTGGCCAGATGCTCCAAGCATGGCGATCAGGAGGATGGTTGCTGGCCGAAGGGCTGGGGGACAGACGAGCTCGGCGGCGCGGAGCGGGGTGGGGCCAGTGATATATATACGGTGTGGATCGGCGAGCACTGTCTCAGCTCCGAGGCGGTCAAGCTCCGTGAAGTAAATGGCTCGTTTTTCATACATCCAATCATGAATCAGGGTCTGACCAGCGGCTTGTGTGGCAATGACAGCGAAAAAGGGGAGATTATCCGCATTAATACCTGGGTATGGGCGAGCGTGAATTTTTTCTGGTGGAGCGGAGAGCGGGGCAGGATGGGTGGTGATATCCACTAATTTTACCTGTCCATTGTGCCCAAGATATGGTTTTGAGATGTTGAATCGAGCGCCCATTTTTTCGAGTACGAGTAGCTCAAGCTCTAAGAACTCAATGGGGCAGCGTGTAATGGTGATCTGTGATTTCGTAACCAAGGCAGCGGCTAAGAAAAACATGCTATCGGTCGGGTCCTCTGCGAGGGTATAGGTGATGTTTTGGTTGATGTCCGAAAGACCATGAACAATAAGGGTGGTTGTGCCGACACCTTCAATCTTGACCCCAAGCGCAATCAAGAAGGTGCAGATTTCTTGTACCATGTAGTTGGCGCTCGCGTACTTAATGGTGGTGACTCCTGGCGTACGAGCGGCTGCGAATAAGGTATTTTCGGTTACGGTGTCACCCGATTCATAGAGAATGATGTCAGCAGGCCGTATTCTTTTACGCTTGATTTCGAAGGTGTCTGCAGTGGTTTTGATGTTGACGCCAAAATTTTCAAGGGCGTAGAAGTGTGGTCTCACCGTACGGCTTCCAAGTTTGCAGCCACCAGATTGTGGGAGTGAGAATTGTGTGAGGTGATGGATGAGGGGGCCAATGAACATGACGATGCTTCTGGTGCGTTTAGCGGCATCTGTATTGATGGCGGTGAGATCAAATTGTACTGGTGGGGTGATGATGACGTCACTGTTACGCCACTCAATTTTCATACCAATACTCTCGAGTACTTCTATGATACGGTGCACTTCCTCGATCCGTGGCATCCGTTTGAGGGTTGTTATGCCCCGATTGAGGAGCGAAGCACAAAGAAGGCCAACTGCACCATTTTTGGAGGTGTTTGTTTCGATTGTGCCCGAGAGTTTGTGCCCGCCATCAATTTGTACATTCATGGTACCAGGCGAGAGCGTCACCAGATTTTTACCAAGTGCATGGCTGATGCGCTTGAGCATATCAGCACTAATGTTTTGCCGACCTGACTCCATCCGCGCGATGGCGCTTTGGGTGGTTTTAATTTTTTTGGCGAGGGCAGCCTGGGTCATACCTTGGGTCTCACGGATGTCAGCGATACGGTGTCCAATGTGTTGCATATGACAGACACTATAGCATATATGCTATAGTGTCTGTCATTGTGGAATTGTGGAAAAGCGGTACTATACATGCACCTATGTTTTCTCACATGAGTCCGAAGCTCGGTATCGATTTGGGTACCACCAATATTCTTGTGTTTGTACCAGGACAGGGCATTGTGCTCAATGAGCCGTCCGTGGTGGCTATCTCAGATGATGATAAGGTGCTGGCGGTTGGTACTGAGGCAAAACTCATGATCGGCCGTACGCCTGAGAGTATCCGCGCGTATCGGCCGATGAAAGACGGCGTGATCGCTGACTACCGGGTGACGGAGGCAATGCTCCGTTACTTTTTTCGGAAGGCGCTTAGTCGGTATAGCTTATTTCGACCAGATGTGATGGTATCGGTGCCGGCTGGGGTGACCTCGACTGAGCGTCGAGCGGTGATCGAGGCGGCCATCAAGGCTGGAGCAAAAAATGCCTACGTGGTGAAGGAGCCGATTCTCGCGGCGATCGGAGCGGGTGTACCGATTTATGAGCCGCAGGGGCACATGATCGTTGATATTGGTGGCGGAACGATCGATGTGGCGGTGATCTCGCTCGGTGGGATCGTAGCGGCTAATTCAGTAAAGTGCGCTGGGAATCGGATTGATGCAGCCATTATTGATTATGTAAAGAAAAGCCGTAACCTCGCGATCGGAGAGAAGACTGCTGAAGATATTAAGATTACGGTTGGTTCAGCCCTGCCGCTCGAGGAAGAGCTTGTGATGGATATTAAAGGTATTGATTTGTTGTCAGGTTTACCGCGGACGACAGAGATTCGCAGTAATGAAGTGGTGCGCGCGATTGGGCGCGAACTCCGTGAGATGGTGAGTGCGATTAAAGAGGTGTTTCAACATACCCCCCCCGAGCTCGCCGCGGACATTATCGATGGGGGCATTATTATGACTGGCGGTACCTCACAGCTGCGCAATTTTCCTGAACTCATTAAACGCCGAACAGGTGTGAAAGCGAAGGTGGCGGACCAGGCCCTCTTCTGTGTTGCAAAAGGAACCGGTACTGCACTTGAGCATCTCGGTACGTACAAGCGAGCAATTTTAGTGAAGCGGTGAAACCACCCGACACACGTAAACAGTGGATAGTGCTGATAAGCCGAGGTACCTCCGCGGTACTATGGTGGTATGCCTGAAGGACTCCCGAAGCGGTTTTCGACCCCTGAAGAGGAAATTGCATTTCTCCGTGAACAGATTGCGGCGCGAGAGCGAGAGCTGCTATCCCGAACCCCCGAAATAGATCAGGCAGATGTTGAAACACTTGCCAAGCAAGAGCTGCATGAATATACCAGTTTTACCCCGCGCTCAATTCTAGATCCGCAGCATCAGATGCCGGCCGTAGACCTAGTGGCAGCGTCGGAACTGGTGAAAACCGCCCTTGATCCAGTGGAAGAGATATTGGTGGTGGCTAAGGAAAAGGGGATTAAGAATGCCCTTGAAGTACTCGCACGTACCGATAATGCGTACATTATTGATGAGGTCCATCGTCGGTTGATTGAGTCCATTCGTACTGGTACCAATGTGCAGGATTTAAAGGAGGGCGTGCCCCCGTGGCACGTGCTCCATATGACGCTCTATGAGGTCGCGATCCCGGCGATGACGACAAAGACTGCAACTCCCGTGCTGGCTGATTTGGTGGGGACGATGGAGCAGTTGTTCACGGGGCTTCGTACAATCGGATCACAGAAAGCAGGTAATCATTTCGTTATTGAGATCGCGGTAGCTGATAATAGTGACGATATTATTTTCTATGTTGCAGTGCCAAACGAATTTACTACGCTGTTTGAAAAACAAACCCTCTCGCTTTTTCCCCATGCAGTGCTAACTGTGCAGTCCCATGACTACAATATTTACGTCGATGGCGGGGCTACCTTGGTAGCTGAGATGTCGCTCGCGAAACATCCCATATATCCGCTTAAGGTATCTACAACTTTCACGTCCGACCCGCTGGCAGTCGTCTTGAATGCATTTTCCAAGATTGAACGTGAGGGCGGCGGGGCGGCGGTCCAGTTCGTGATCAGATATCCTCGAACAGAGTACCGCAAACAGTATGAAGAAATTATTAAACAGGTTGAAAAGGGAATGAAACCGCGAGAGGCGATTGCGAGGAGTACCTTTGTTGGTGATGCGCTCGCCACCGTGTCCGATTTGTTATTTGCGAGTAAGAAAAAAGCCGAATCGCCAGAACCACCACCGGTCGTGGATACGGCGGCGCTGGAATTATTTAAAGCGAAGATCACAGCTCCAATTTTTGAAGTGAACGTCAGAGTGGTTGCGTCTGCCAAAACACCTGAGCGAGCCGGCCAGATTTTGACCGAAATTGAATCAACCTTTAATCAATTCGATACAGTAGATAGTAACCAAATTAAACTTGTACGCCCACGTGGCGATGCGCTGAAGCTAGCTGAAAAAGCCTTCTCCTTTCGGGAATTGTCTAGTAAGTATATTCTCCCGCTGTCACTTACTGAGCTTTCTACATTAATTCATTTTCCGGGTGAGGGAACGAGTGCAGCGCCGCAGTTTAAGCAATCACACTCACGAACAGCTCCTGCGCCGACGGAGATGCCCATCTCCGGTACACTGCTTGGTATCAATCGACACCAAGGCAGTGAGCGGCAGATTTTCCTCACTGAAAAAGACCGTATGCGTCACTTCTATGTGATTGGACAGACTGGAACGGGTAAGTCGGTATTTTTGCAAAATCTTATTGTGCAGGATATCCGAGCTGGAGCCGGGGTGTGTATGATTGATCCCCATGGGACTGATATCCAGGATGTGATGGGAGCAATTCCACCTGAACGTGAGCAGGACGTGATTTACTTCGACCCGTCCTACCTCGATAGTTCGATTGGACTTAACATGCTCGAGTATGATCCGAGCAAGCCGGAGCAAAAAACCTTCATTGTAAATGAACTGTTGTCGATCTTTCAAAAGCTCTATGGTGCCAATCCTGAGAGTATGGGTCCGATGTTTGAGCAGTATTTCCGAAACGCGACGATGCTCGTGATGGAGGATCCCGAGAGTGGTAATACGCTCATGGATATTTCACGAGTGATGGCAGACGCTTCGTTTCGGCGGAAGAAACTCGAAAAGGCAACGAATCCAACGGTCGTCCAGTTTTGGCGTGAAATTGCTGGAAAGGCTGGTGGAGAAGCGTCGCTTGAGAATATCGTACCGTACATTGTGTCAAAAATTGATCCACTCACCGCTAACGACTACATTCGTCCGATCATCGGGCAACAACACAGTGCGTTCAATTTTCGACAGCTCATGGATGAGCGGAAGATCTTGCTCGTAAATCTCTCGAAAGGTCGTTTGGGGGAGATCAATGCCAACCTTATCGGCATGATCTTCGTGGGGAAGATCTTGATGGCTGCGTTATCACGTGTGGACGATCCGACGATGAGTTTCCCACCATTTTTCTTACACATTGATGAATTTCAAAATATTTCGACGCCATCGATTGCGTCCATTTTGTCAGAGGCCCGAAAGTACAAACTCGGACTTACCGTAGCGCATCAGTTCATCGCACAGTTAGACCCAGTCATTCGTGACGCTGTGTTTGGTAACGTCGGGTCAATGGCAGCATTTCGGGTTGGTAACGAAGACGCGGTGGCGCTGGAACCACAGTTTGCGCCAGCCTTTACAGCAAGTGATATTATGAACACCCCAAATTATAATGCGGTGATGCGTGTACTTGCCAACGGTACTCCGACCCCAGCGTTCAGTGTGGCAGCGATGCCGCCTCCCACAAGCGATCGGACCAAAGGCACTCGCCTGATCGCCGAGAGTTACATTCGGTATGGTCGGTCACGAGCGGTGATCGAAGCGGAAATCGCTGAGCGTTACCGAAAACCACCCCCACCCCCACCTCCAGTATTGCCTCCAGTAAGGTAGAATAATAGGTATGGGACACCCTTCACAACGAAGTCACGAGCGACACACGCAGTCACGAGCGAGCGGTGGCACTAGGCTGACTGTGACAGAGGCAGGGCCCACCCCCGCCAGGCCAACAGTCGAATTATACCCTGAGGAGTGGCGGGACATTGATGTAGAGCAGACTCCTGAAGCGGCGACCAGAGAGTATGACCAATATGTAAATTTTGATGCGAGTGGATTGGCTCAGCTTCGGCAGCATCTCCTGGAAACATTCTCTGATGCGCGTTCCTGTGAATCTGAATTTTTAACCCCGGCAGCAGCCGGAGAGATAGATACCGCCCGCCTAGAAGAATATCTCGAACAGCTCACGGAAGCATATGAGGTGTTGCAAACGATGCTGCGTCAAGCAGAGGCACAGCTTCAAGCGGATCATCAGAACCAGGCTGAGCACGTGTCTCAGGGTGACATCCAAGAACACTATGATGCATTTATGCGTCGGTATGACAGTGTTGTTGCAGAAGTCGAAGTACTCAACGAAACGCTCGCGGATACGCCTCAGTCCGTTCCGAACGTGCTTGACCAGGAAGATGCAGTAACAGATGTACCTATTTCCATAGTTCCTGCAAACGATAATCGTCCACAGCCAGAAGCTGTGCCCGAGGTTGACGTGCTACCCGAATCACTCCCTCAAACACTTGCAGTGTTTGTTACTGAGACCCACCGTTTATGTACGAAATACCAACATGCGTTATCAGTTTGGGACACGACCTTCACTGGCATTCGGTCTGAGGAAGTAATTATTTATCTCGATGAGTACCAGCATTCCTTGGATCGACTGCAACAGCTCTACGACGTAACACATGCACTTGACCACGATGACGACGATCAGGTATCGGTGTCACAGCTCGACATTTACCAACGTATACGCCATGAAGTGGAGGTGAATATTGCAACTCTAGAGCTGGCATTGACGACCTGTAAAACTAAGGTAGCGTCTGCGGCATCTTCTCCAGATATGCCTGAATCGCGTAGTCAAGAGCCAACCTTGCCAGATCAGCATGAGGTGCAGCAGCTCATTGAACGTATCCAGCAAAGTGCAACAGCATCTGCAGAAGAAAAGCAAACAGCAATGACATTACTCGAGAATTATGAGCGGCTTTTGAAAGAAGGTGCCGAGCAAAGTCGCCTAGCCGTCATGCACGAGTCTCTGAAATCATTTATTGACGGTATTCTTGACGACCATCACGTAGACGATGTACAACATGAATTTACCGAAAAATATCAGCAGCTTTTGAAGATTCCCAACCTATCGCCAGATCAGGCAGAAACGCTTCGAGCCATCAAAGCCCAGTTTGATCGTCAGGTTACCATGACCCCAGTTAATGCGGAGTCACTACAAAAGACCTTTGCAAATTTGATGCAGTATGAGTCTGATCATCAAGCAGAGCTAGTGCGACTGTTTGGAATGCGCCTACCGGTGGCGGGTCCGCAGGGTGTCTTTGGGGCTCGGTCCTTCAGGGAGGCGCTTGAGCTACAGCTTCATGACGGTCGAATCAAGACCAATCCAGAGGCAAAAGCGTTGCTCCAGAAGATATTAAAAGTAGTAGGTTTTGTGCCAGAAGAAGGGTTGACTGCTGACGAAACTGTACAGCTCCAACAGCTTGCAACACGACTTAATCAAATGATTGAGATATCGCTGGCGCCTGAAGCATATGATGTGTCAGATATTGCGGTGACGATCGCACATCAAGGTGAGGCAGGGGAGAATACCCTTACGCTTGAGTTATCAAATATTACCATCAAACCATTGCCCATATCTGTACCAATGACGCAAATCATGTCGTCCATACGGGGCGCTGCCACGACACAACTAACAGCAAAACCCTATAGCACGCCCGATGAACTCTCAGAGGCGGTATCACGAGCGTTAACAAAAATAACAAACCGTGTGACTGTCGTAACGGTAGGGGAGATCACGTTACTATTACAAAATCCTCAGCCTGATACGGAAAAGCTCGTCGAGGTAGATCAACCTTCACCCTCGCCAGCAACTAACCCGGTCAATGATGCAAGTGTTGTGTCAGAAGTTATTGATAAGTCGACCATTCCTGAGACACATGAGACAGCAGCTGCAACCGAGGTGTCCCATACGGATAGTGCGCTTGATGTACCGGGTAACAACACTCCGGATGTGCCACCTGAGGTAGACACGTCGATTGATACAGTACCTGAACCCAAAGCACTGTCGGAGGTATTGGCTACGGTGTCTCCCGATCAATCTGGACAATACATGCGACACCCGAAGATTGAAAAATTGATCCAAGAGTGGTACGGGCCAGTGTCTGTGTTTGAAAAGAAAGTAGAGCGACAAGCAACTGCTCTGGAAGCAAAGAACTATGACTGGATAGAGAGTAAGACGAGTGAGTTCAAAAGTATGTATGAGTATTTAAAGGGGATGTCTGTCCGAGATATTGAGTTACTACGGCATCGTAATCGGGATGAATTACGACGCACTCTCTCTGACCTCGAACTCAAATATGAGGCGTTCACTTCTGCTGACGGATGGTACGAGATGTTGTTGCGGATGCAGGATGTATTGCCGTATCGAGAAACGACAACATTCGCTGATTTGTGGCAACGGTGGTGCTTATATGAAGAAGTGAAAAGACGAACCGGAGCTTCGAGTTAACTATACACAGGTATCGTGATGTATCTTTCGTGTGGGTGCACCTGAGGGTGGTATGATAGTAGTGATATGGCAGATATACGTTCTTCGCAACCTGAGGTTGCTCGTTCATTTGATTTACATTCACAAATAGGTGTCGCCCAGCTTCTGGTGGCAGTGCGGGTAAGTGCTCTTACATCTGAGGAAAAAAACGAGCTCCGTGACTTAGTATTTCAATTCTCTAATTCAGACGATGATGCAGCGCTCCGTTCACTACTGGAGCGAAAGATTGCTGAGTATACATTAGAACCGCCACTACCTCCTGCTTCGCCAGAGCCAGAGCCTATCCCGGCTCCTCCGGTTCGAGTTTTGCGATTTGGGAGTGTTCGTCCCCGACCTGCCTTTGCGACTCCGCAGCCAGCTGTGACGGTCAGTGAGCCAGAGCATTCGTCTAATACTGGCACGGTATCGGTAGCAACCGAAGAACAGGGTGCAGCAACACCCGAGCTAACGTCAGATGAAAAGCGGATTGATGTGAGTGCCGCAGTCGTTCCTGAAACGAACGTTGATGATGAACCGGTATCAATCTTCACGCCACACATTCCAAATGACCAAGTCACGCCAGTAGCTCAACCGTCGCCTGATGACCTGCCAGAAATTGTGCAAAGTGAGCCAGATATTACTCCTCTGACGCAAACAGCTCCACCTGAAGCAAGTGTCCCTGTCCAAGTAGAAGAACCGGTAGCGGGAGATCCAGTTGAGATCACACGTGTCGCCCAGTCAGAATCACAATCAACAGTGAGTCCGACATTAGGTAGTCCAGATCTAACCGAAAAGAATCTCAATCGGATTCGAGAAATTAAGGCGCTCGTTAACGAGAAGGTGGGTAATCCGGTAAATTTGGTAGACATCGATAACGCGGTCGGGAGGGAATACATGAGTGCTCTGCTTGATGCAATGAAAAAAATTAATGGCGGCAGTGCCGGGGTCGCAGCCATGGATCGTTTGGAAGCTGCGTACCAGGCAGTGACCGAGGTGATCGGGCGACAAGTACCCGTTAAACCTTCCCGTACGCCTGTAGCTGAGCCCGCAACAATGGTACCGCCAATACCAGTTACTCCGCCAATGACCACTACTGCGCCCGCTATAGATGAATCTCCTGTTTCAAAAAATACTGCCGATACTACCGTAGTCCCTCCGCCCCCTCCTCATCCGAGTATGAAACCTGTTTCAGTACCTGCCTCTGAAGAATCACCCGCAGCAATATCTCCGACAAAGGCACCTGCCGTAGCTATACCAGTGATCCAGGCCACAAAGCCATCACCACATGAGATAGCCTCAAATACACCAAACGCTTCTACGACCGTCGCACCCATCACGAAGACCGCACCCCGACCACTGACCCCGCTTGATTTGCCTGATCCAACCTCGCTTGAGAATGCCTCAATAAAAGGTGATCCTTTGTTCACGCGAGAAGTAGACGATGGTCTAAATCAACTCCTGTCAGAGTGGTCGCTCTTCAAAAAGAGTGGATTGTTTGGGACGGGACCAAAGGGGATGGAGCATCCGCTTTTCAAAAAGATATCAAGTCTACAGATCCCGCTACTTCTCGCTGGTAGATTTGAAGGAGCAACGCAGGAAATCAAGCAGAGTATTACTGACTACATGAATGGGTGGCGCTATGAACAGGGGATTATCTACGAGCAAGGTGAGACGTTTGAACACTACTTGCGTCGGGTCATTAAGCATATTATTGACTTGCAAAAGAAACGTACCACAGCATAATACTCAGCATGGAGTACCATGCAGTAATTATTTGGACGAAGGAGCCAGTGCAGTATGTGGTAGATCACTCGGCAGATGCTGAAGTACTGGATGTGACGGTCCCACACTATGGTATTAGTGATGCTCGATCACTTAAGAACCATGCCTACCAAACCGCAACTCAGCAGGGAATGACCAGGCAGTTTATCATCCGGACTGAGTCAATTACCGCTGAGGCACAACAGGCTCTTCTCAAGTTACTCGAAGAGCCGCCACGAGGTGTGCAAATTTTATTCATTGTTCGTACCGGAGTAAGTATACTACCGACGGTCTTGTCCCGGTGCCATATTGTGAGAGATGTTAGAACACCTATTTTTGATGAGTTTACTGAGTTCTTGCAGCTGTCGTATCGAGAGCGTCTGGCGCTCATAGAGACCCATCATCGCACTAAGAATACTGAGTGGTTTACTGCTCTGCAGGCAGGACTTGGCCGCTGGCCCACTGAAGGTGGAAGTGCGCTTTCGAGCCAAACCAAAAACAGCATTCAGGTGGCCTATATATTACTTGGTACGAGAGGAGCCAGTAATAAGCTCTTGAGCGAGCACATCGCACTTTGTTTGCCGTCCACCTAAAGAGTCCATTGTGTATGGTATACTACGCAGGAATTATTTGATTGGTTTTGTTTTGATTATGACTGAACGTATTGATGCTGCACTACAAGAAGTACTTGATTGG
>Ga0100393_10005509_pt1 | contig 11427 bp, 9 predicted proteins | sample CryGeymeta201517_FD_81546 | JGI IMG/M metagenome (GOLD analysis project Ga0100393, IMG submission 81546) | Groundwater microbial communities from Crystal Geyser aquifers in Utah, USA - Crystal Geyser metaG 2015-17 | ecosystem: Environmental > Aquatic > Deep subsurface > Groundwater | place: USA... | reverse complement strand
TCCAGCGGTGCTGAAATTTCGGCTGAGCTTCGCGATCCAGATTGCGAGACTGAAGCGGTTGTGGTCGAAGAGTGAAATTGACCTCGTTAGAGTCGCGTTTTATCGTTGCGAGTTCAGACGCCGTTTTTTTGCGTGGTCTGACAGTTAGATTTGAGGAGCACCTATGGACGTAAGCCGCAAAGTGATGATTCTGGATGAGAACATCCTGGACGTCATGGAGGCTGAACAATACCTCAAAGCCGGGGGCTATGAGGTTGTCACGCTGTCTTCGCCAAATGGCGCGCTTTCGAAAATTGATTTTGAGCGACCCGAGATCTTGTTGCTCGATATTGCGATGCCGCGTCTAAACATCACGGACTTGCTAGAAACCCTCCGTGGTTCGGCTGAGTACGAAGATTTGGTGATCGTCCTCTTTAGCGATCTGGAAGCCGAGAAGCTTCAAAAGATGTGTATCGAAAACGACATCAATGGCTATTTCTGTAAGTCCATGGACGTCACGCAGATCGCCGCATTTCTCGATAATTTTTACGAGTTTTGACGCGTCCGGACGCGTTGAGCGCTGGAGCCCGTCATGTCCGAATTTCAATCTGAGGCACAACCCATTGTCTGGATTCTTGTCGATCACAGCGCGCGCGAAGAGTCGTTTCGCGCGGTGGCCGATATTCTGAAGGAACAAGGTGCGCACGCCGAGATCCTGACCATCACTGAGGTCATCGGGTCTGCGGCTCGTGGCGCGATCACGGGAGGCGCCGAGCGTCTCCTGCGTGGGCTGCGTGTGGCCATTCAAGGCAAAAGCGACGAGGACTTCTTGGGCGCAGTTCGCCGGGCGAGACCCGATGTTCTGGCGATCACGGACGCACGCTTCGTTCGAGCCCTCGGTCTGGTTGATACGTTGACCGGAATCGGCGCGCTCCAGGTCGGAGTGCTTCCCGATTACAACCTGAGTTCAGACTGGCTCAAGAGTTCGGTTCAGGCGTTTATCGTGCCGCATGAGTCTTATCGGGAGCGCCTCTCAAAGCGCGGCATCGACGCGACCCGCGTGATCGTTGCCGGCCCGCCGATTCAACCACGATTCGCCCAGGACCTGGATCGTGATGCGATTCGAAAAGAGTTCGGCTTTGCCGCAGACCAGCATATTGTTTTGGTTCGCGCCGATGGCATTGACGCGGCGTGGCTCGATAAAGTCGTGTTTCAGGCGACGCTTGTTGAGTCGAAAGTAAAATTTGTTTTCCATCATAACGGCGACGGCGCGACCGCGGCGACCCTCAGGCGGGCCGCGCAACAATACGGTTTGCGCGCGCTCATGTTCGGTCATGTTCCTGACCTGCAGAAGTACGTCTCGGCAGCAGATCTGGTGATCGCGGCGTCGCGTGAACCCTTGATCGCAGAGATCGTCGCGCTGGATAGGCCGGTTCTCTTTGTTGGCGATGCGGGAGCCGGAAGCGACCAGGTCGAATTTCTTGTCCGCGAAAAGGCGGCCCGTCATGTCAGCGATTTGCTCAGGCTTGGAACCGAGATTGACGGCTTCCTTGAGTCGGCGTCGCTTGAGGTCGCTCGCGAAGCGGCAGCACTCATCAGCGCGAAGAATGGCAGCCGGGATGTCGCAGATGCATTGCTTTTGGCCACCAAACACCGCCATGAGTGGGCCGTGAAGACGACGGTGACGCCAAATGACGAAAGCAGCCCGGACGAAGAACCCGCGGCACCGGGAGCAGGGGCGTTCGAAGAAATCGGCGCCCAATCCGAAAAGGATGGCGCGGCAGCGCCGGACTACAGCGGAATCGGCATGGCCGAGGCGCGTGACCAGCTCGCCAGGCTCATCCTTGATGAGCGTGAGATCGAAAAACGTCTCGACGAAGCGACCAAACAACAGGAGCGCTGGAGAGGTCGCTTAAATTTGGCACGCGAATGGAACGAAGCTGACCTCGCCGCGGAGGCCGAGGCGCTGGTACGTTCACATATCGCGGAGGTCGAAATTCTGGTCAAAGATTTGGCTGGAATTCGGCAACAAAAGGTGCGCCTCAAGGTGGCTGCCCATGGCGGCAAGCCTGGGGAAACCCCGTCTGAAACAAACGCGTCTCCAGACGTGGAAAATCGTTTTCGCAAAATGGAAGCCGACAGCGATTTGAAAGACCTCAAGGATCGTATTCGTCGCGAGCTCGGCGAGTACATGCGTCGAATCCTGATCTACACGCTGGTGGCGATGGTGATCGGGGCGGTTTTTCTCTATCTGGCGATCAGCGAGATTCATATCGACACCGTCCTCGAGTTCTGGAGGACATCCGATCCAGTCAAGATGGCGGGAGCCTCGGCGCTGTTCATGCTGATGTACAGCGTTTGTCACCTCGCGCGTATCGCGCGTTGGTACGAACTTGTCAGCCCTATCGCCCCCGTCGAGCGTGGGTTGGTCATGCGGGTTGCGGCGGTCGGGTTTGGCGCGATCATCTTGCTGCCGTTGCGGCTCGGCGAATTCGTCAGGCCGATACTGCTCTCACGCAAAACACCGATATCGATGACTTCAGCGCTGGGTACAGCCGTCGTGGAACGAGTCGTCGACGGTCTGACCATCACCGGGCTCTTATTTCTGACTCTTGCGACTTACGATGGCGAACAGGCGACGACCTCGGTGCGGGCCATCGGCCTAGTCAGTGCCGCGGTTTTTGTTCCGGCGCTGCTCATGTGTTTGCTCGCCTGGTGGCGCCGTGAGTCAGCAAAATGGCTCCTGGAGGTCACCGTGGGGCGTTTTTTTCCGGCCCTTTCCAGCAAGCTGGAAGGCCTGCTCTTGGCCTTCATCGACGGCCTTTACGCGCTGACTCGTGCACACGCTCTCGCACGTTTTTTTGCGTTTTCGGTGGTCTATTGGTCGTTCAACGGCCTTTCCATGTGGGCGCTTGCCCGGATGGGCTTTGGACTCGAAATCGGCCCCTGGGAAGCGATGACCGTGCTGTCGGTTCTGGTGGTTGGAATCATGATTCCCGCCGGCCCCGCGATGGCAGGAAACTTTGAGTATTTTCTGCTTCAAGGTCTGGGGCTTTTTGTGGCGCTTGAAGGAGAAACCACACTGGGTGCAATCGGGGCCTTCGCGGCGACCCTACACGTCTTGCAGTTTATCGTGATCCTGTCTCCGGCTCTCTATGTGATGATTCGGGACCCTGAGTCGCGCGGACTGCTCAAGATCGCGAGCACACCTCAAAACAATGAAGTAGCCAATTGAAGCAAACGCCTATGTTTGTTAGGTTTCCTTCGTATTTATTGGAGGTTGTATTCCATTGTTATCCTTCAGGGACCTACCCGAACGCCAACGACAGATTCTGTTTTTTGTGATTGCCGACTACATCGTGCGCGGGGAAGCCGTGGCCAGTGCAGTCGTGGCTCGCAGCGGCGCGTTTGAAGTGGGTTCGGCCACCATCCGTAACGACATGAGCGAACTCGAGGAGCTTGGCTATCTTGCCCAGCCTCATACCTCGGCGGGAAGGGTTCCGACCGCTCAGGGCATTCGCGCCTACGTTGATTATCTGTCGTCCCGCCCCTTCCTGAATGATGCGTCCGACCTTGGTCTCCCGGATTCAGACGACGTAGAATCAGTGGCGGCGCAGGCCGGCGTGATTTTGAGCCGGCTCTCGAATATGGCGGCGTTGGTTGTGGGGCCCCATGTTGCGCAGATGCGATTGCGCGACCTCAAACTTGTGAGCATTACGGACACTCGGATGCTGGCCGTGCTGGTGACCGAAGACGGGCGGGTGCTTGAGCGCATGTGCACGCTTGAACTTGCCGTGAGTTCCATCACGTTGACGCGCATGCAAAACTACCTTTCGGAGCTTGTCGCGGGGCGGACTCTTGAGCAATTGCGCCGAAAAGTACGCGACGAACTCACCGAGGCCCAACACACCTATTCAGATTATCAGTCCGCCGCTTTGGCCGTCGGTACTCAAGTCACACGAGAAAGGGCCGAGACCATCCGTGTGGAGGGCCTCCTGCACTTTCTTGATTTCAGCGAGCTCACCTCCGACGTCGATCGTCTGCGTGATCTGATTCGCGGAATTGAGCAGCGAGAGCGATTGTTGGAGATTTTGGACACGCTCGGCGAGCCTCGCGGCACCGTGGCGATGATTGGACCAGAAATGGGTGACGACCTCGTTCGAGATCTTGGAATCGTGATTTCGCCGTTTTATCAGGGAGCAGACCAAATTGGTCTGGTGGGCGTTTTGGGCCCCATGCGTATGGACTATGCGCGCATGATTCCACTGGTCGACCGTGTTGCGCGTGTGTTAAGTAAATCCCAAGAGAACGAGCCAGATTTCAATTTGTAAAATTCTAGAAGTACCGTTCCGAATTGAGGCGGACGGGCGTTCTCGGAGGTGTTGTTTTGACTGAACAAGATAGAGTTGACGAAGACGATTTTCAGGAAGATTCGCCCGCAACCGATGGCATTTCCAATGATGTCAATTCGGCGAATACAGAAGCTGAAGCAGCAAGCACAGATGGTGACGTTGGGCACGGCCCACTGGACGATCTGTTTTTGAGCCCGGAAGACTCCGACGTTGAGGTTGTTAGCGCACCCGAAATCGTTGAAGTCGTAGAAGAACAGGGCTCAGGAGCTCTTGTTGCCGAGCTTCGCGCCCAGCTCGCGGCGGTAGAGACCGAGCGCGATGAATCAAAGAACCGTCATCTTCGCACGGCTGCCGACCTTGAGAATTTCCGCAAACGCACAGCGCGGGAACGCGAGGATATGCGCAAGTACGGGATCGATAAGGTCGTCCTGGAATTGTTGCCGGTCATCGATAATCTCGATCGTGCCTTGGAACATGCCGAAAAGTCCGATCCCGGCGTTTCATCCATCATCGACGGTGTGCGAATGGTCTATCGACAATTCGTGACAGCGCTGGAGAAACACGGTGTGTCGTCGTTTGACGCTCGGGGCGAAGCTTTTGACCCGACGAAGCACGAAGCGATTCAACAAATCGAATCGGCTGAACATCCGTCAAACACGGTCCTTGAGCAGTATCAGAAGGGATATTTCCTTCATGATCGATTGATTCGCCCAGCCCTTGTGGCCGTGTCAAAGAAAGTAGAGAGCTCGGAATCTCCCGAGCCGGTGGAAGCTGTTGCTGTTGAAGCAGACCCTGCCGAAATAGTAGTCTCAACAGAGACTGCGCCGGATCTCGAAGAAGTCTCAGCAAATGAGCAAGTAGCCGACTGAACCACTCGCGGATTGATGTGAAATGGGCAAGACGATAGGCATCGACCTCGGCACGACGAATTCGTGTGTTTGTTACGTTGACGGCAAAGAGCGCGTCATCATTCCTAACGCCGAAGGCGGTCGAACGACTCCGTCCGTGGTGGCATTCACCGAAGACGGCCAGCGTTTGGTTGGAGCATTGGCGAGGCGTCAGGCCGAAACCAATGCCGAAAACACCATCTTCGCGGTTAAACGCTTGATGGGGCGTCGATTCGACGACGCGATGGTCACCCGGGTACGCGAATCCGTTCCGTACCATCTGGTAGAGGCCGAGTCCGGCGATGCCTGGGTTGAGATTCGCGACAAAGCGTTTTCTCCGCCCGAGGTTTCTTCGTTCATCCTGCGCGATTTGAAGGAACAGGCTGAAGACTATCTTGGGGAAGAAGTCACCGATGCCGTCATCACGGTTCCTGCGTACTTTAACGATGCGCAGCGGCAAGCCACGCGTGACGCCGGGCGAATCGCAGGATTGAATATTCTGCGAATCATCAACGAGCCGACCGCTGCTGCCTTGGCGTATGGACTTGGAACGGGCGAGGCCAGCATCCAAGACGGAATCAAAGTTGCCGTCTACGACCTTGGCGGGGGTACCTTCGATATCTCGATTCTCGAACTCGCCGACGGCGTGTTCAGCGTGATGTCGACCTCGGGAGACACGTTTCTGGGCGGCGAAGATTTTGATTACAAGATCATCGATTGGCTCGTGAACGGTTTTCAAACCGAATTTGGGGCAGACCTGCGCAAGGATAAGATGGCGATGCAACGCCTCAAAGAAGAGGCCGAGCGCGCCAAGATGGAATTGTCGAGTCTTGATAAGACGACCATCAATCTTCCGTTCATTTATGCCAATGAGTCTGGTCCCAAACATATTGAACGCACGCTGACTCGAGCTGAGTTCGAGAGCATGACCGCTGAGCTGGTCAAGCGAACGCTGGACCCATGTGGTCAGGCGTTGCGTGAAGCAGGGGTTCAGAAGAAGGACATTTCGGCTGTGATTTTGGTGGGAGGTATGACTCGCATGCCTCTGGTGCGTACGCAGGTCGCGACCTATTTCCAGAAGGAGCCTGACAAGTCGGTGAATCCCGACGAAGTGGTTGCGTTGGGCGCGGCCATTCAGGGCGGCATCGTTCGAGGCGAGCTCACCGATGTTCTACTCTTGGATATCACGCCGTTGACCCTGGGTATCGAGACGATGGGCGGTGTTTTCACACCGTTGATCCCATCCAATACGACCATTCCGTGCAACTATTCTGAGATCTTCTCTACGACGGTCGACAATCAGGACATGGTTCGTATTCACGTGCTTCAAGGCGAACGTGCCATGGCCGACGAGAACAAGAGCCTGGCTCTCTTCGAACTTCACGGTATTCCGCCGGCTCCGCGTGGTTTGCCCAAGGTCGAAGTGACGTTCAAGATCGACGAAAACGGCATGGTCAGCGTGACGGCACGCGATCTGGGAACCGGTCGTCAACACAGCATCAACGTCGTTGCCGACGGTGGTCTTTCCGAGGAAGAAATTCACCGGATGATCGACGAAGCGGCGCTGAATCGCACGACCGATACCGAAAAGAAAGCCATCATCGACCTGCGAAATCGCGCGACCGGTCTGGTGTATTCCACGGAGCGCAGTCTTGCCGAGTACGGTGAGTACCTGCAGCAGCACGAGTTGGATGAAATCCACTACGATCTTCGGACCGTGAAAGAGCTGCTTGAGGACGCGACGAAAGAAGAGCTTGAGGCGATTCTACAAAGTCTTGAAGCCTCGGCGTATCGACTCGCTGAGGCGATGTACAGTGGCATTGACACGGGCAGCACTGAGACTCCCGAGTGAATTCCGCGACTGTTCTCGGTGTGAATTGTTATGGCGCCTGACCTCTATGCTTTGCTCGGTGTGTCTCCGACGGCCCCTCAGAATGAAATCAAAGCGGCTTATCGAAAGCTCGCTCTGAAATTTCATCCCGACCATAATCAGGACATGCCTGAGGCCGAAGAGAAGTTCAAAGAAATCAACCAAGCGTATGAAATTCTGGGTGATCCAGAGAAGCGTGCGCAGTACGACCGCTACAAGACCACGGGCTTCCCGCCTGGTGGAGGGGCTTCGCCTTTCGGCGGTGGTGGTGCGTACCAAACGGCTGATTTCTCGGACTTCGCTGATATCCTGAGTTCCATGTTTGGCGGCGGTGGTGGGCAGCAACGAAATCGTGCCCAACGCGGGCGAGATTTTGTGATCACGCTGACGGTCTCGTACGAAGAGGCTTTTCGAGGAACCAATAAAAAAGTCCAGGTGCCCTCACAAACCGACTGCGACCGCTGTGATGGCGAAGGCGCTGAACCAGGGACACATGCCGAGGGGTGTCCTCAATGCGGTGGCACCGGCACGATGCGGGTTCAGCAGGGTTTCTTTGCCCTGTCTCGGCCCTGCAATAAGTGTCATGGCACGGGGCGATATATTCCTTCGCCGTGTCGTACCTGCAAAGGGAAGGGATTCGTCGACAAGGAAGTGTCTTTGGACGTCGAAGTGCCTCCTGGAGTCGACGCAGGACAGAAGCTTCGTTGGGAAGGAAAGGGCGCTCGCGGCGCAGGTGGAGGCCCATCTGGGGATCTCTTTGTGGTCGTGGAACTCGCCGAGCACAGCCTCTTTGTTCGCGATTCTTTGGACGTGAAATGCACGGTTCCCATCACATTCACTCAGGCCGCTCTTGGCGGCAAAATTGACGTGCCGACTCTCGAAGGGAAGGTCTCGATGAAAGTCCCGGCGGGAACTCAAACAGGTCGGGTGTTTCGCCTTGCCGGCAAGGGGTTTCCTAACGTTAAGGGCTCCAAACGTGGCGACGAACTCGTCAATGTGGTGGTCGAAACACCGGTGAAACTCACGGACCGTCAGAAGGAAATTTTGGAGGAATTCGGAACCCTGAGTGGCGAAGACGTCGAACCGGAACAGAAGAGCTTTTTTGGAAGAATGAAGGATCTCTTCGAATGAGACGTCGGGAATTCATCGTTCTGGGTTCCCTCTCTTTGGTAGCGACACCACTGTGGGCTGTTGAAGCGGCCCCCTTGGTTGGATTTCTGGCACCGCTCACGGGCCCATACAAAGCGCTTGGTCGCCAGATGGTGGATGCCGCACAAATGGCAGCGACCGAACAGAACGCGATTTTGCTGGTCGAGGACACTCAAGGCGAGCCCGAAGGCGCGCTGAAAGCCGTCGACCGACTGCTCGAACGAAAAGCTCAAATCGCGGTTGGACCCATTGGCGTCCGTGAGTCGGTCACGGCTGCTGGATGGACGTCTCGAAACGCTCTCCCGCTGATTTCCCTATGCTCCGATCCTAGCCTCCTGAGCGGTCCTTTGGTCTCTCGTTGGCGACTGTCACCCTTTGAACAGGCGGAGCAGTTGGCGAGCCTTGTGGGGGGCCAGCGAGCGGCAATCTTATCACCTGAAAACGAGTATGGGCGCGGTGCGACGGAAGGATTTATCTCCGCTTGGAAGTCGTTGGGCCGAGAAGTCTCGTGCACTGCGTTTTACAGCGCCGAAAAGCCTGACTTCCGTCGTGCGCTCGACGAACTGACCGGCACGCGAAAATTCGTGGGCGTGGGCAAGTCGCTGGCCGACAAGAAGGCCGATAAGTTTGGTTACGTCACGACGGGGCAGCGACGTCGGGTCGACTTTGACGCGCTTTTCATCCCTGATTTCCACCCCCGCGTCTCTCGGATCCTCGGCTATTTGCAAACTGTTGGCATCCAGGATGGTGACGGGGGTGACGGGCTGGCAGTTCAGTTGCTTGGGCTTGGCGGATGGCGTGGCAAGACGATGGAACTCACAGGCGCCAAAGCATCAGGTGCGTTGATTCTCGATACGTTTGGTGGCGTCGATGACGGAGGCCGCGCCGAGGAGTTTGACCGCGCATTCGAAGCGGCGACCTCGCGGCAAGTCACCTCGTTCGAAGCCGAAGTTTTTGATGCCGTGTACCTTGCTGCCGCTGCTGCGCGAAAGCGCCCTGATGCGGCGCATCTGGCATTGCGGTCAATGATTCCTTGGACCGGCGTCGCCGGACAAGTTGGAAAGACACCTGACGGTTCGATGAAACGTATTGGACGTCTCTACCGTTTTGATATCGACGGTCATGTGGTTCCGGTGGGCTGATGGAAGATGACGAAAAAATGAGTTCGCATGGTGTCTGGCGTCATTGGGCGTTGCTCGCGCTGGCGTTTGTTACGACCACGTTTGCGGGCGTTTCGTTTGCGGGCGCCGACCCTTTTGTTCTGGCTTCATGGCGAGACATCGCGACGATGCGCGGCGCGTTATCGTATTCGGTCTCAGTGCTCGCGATTCTGGGCGTTCATGAACTTGGTCACTACTTGCAATGCCTCAAGCGTAACGTCCCAGCGACCCCTCCCTATTTTTTGCCCGGTTTGCCGATTCCAGGCCTAGGCCTGCTGCCCTTTATTGGGACCTTCGGCGCCTTCATCAAGATGCGAGCGAGTAAGATGCGTGCGATCGACCTGCTGTCGATTGGCGCAGGCGGCCCGATCGCGGGATTTGTCGTGACATTGCCGATCCTGATCATCGGTATCGCGCTTAGCGACGTGCGCCCAATTCCACCTGACACCGACGTGCTGACGTTGGGGGATAACTTGTTGATGTTTGGGTTGAATCAGATTTTTCATCCATCCATACCAGCAGGGTCCGATGTCTGGCTTCATCCGATGGCGATGGCGGGGTGGGTCGGCTGTTTTTTGACCGCTCTGAATCTGGTGCCGATGGGGCAACTTGATGGCGGACATATCGCGTATTCGATTTTCGGCGAGAAGTACCATCGAGTCGCGCTGTGGGTGTTTGGCTGCGTGCTTCTGCTCGGTTTCTTCGCGTTCCCGGGTTGGATCATGATCGCGGTCTTGGTCGCAACCATGGGCTTGAAACACCCTGACATGATCAAAGACGAACCGCTTGGTAAGAACGGCGCCATGATCGGTTGGATTTGTCTGGCGATCTTCGTGCTCACCTTTTCTCCTGCTCCCATCCAAGGCATGGGATTGCCACAAATGTTTGGCTGGTGGTGATATGGAATTTCGGTGCGAGGAATGTGGGCATGTGGGGGCGGCTTCGGGCACCAAATCTGACCCATCCGGCATTTTACTGACCTGTGCAAATTGCGGTCACGACAACCGACTCGAGGTCGGACCGGCACGGGTCGGCGAGCCTTCTTTGCCCGTGCCGCCCCAAGCGGCGGCGCCCACTTTTGCCGATGAGGCGTTTGACCGATTTCGTCCCATGGCAGGTGAGGGAAAGCGGTGCCCTAAATGCGCCCATTTAGTTGCCCCATCGGACCTGCATTGCGCCAGATGCGGATTGGGTCTCAAGGGAGCCTATCGTTTTGGTCCAGGCGAAGCCCCATGGGAACAACCTCCGGCGGGCAACGAGTCAGAGTGGGAGCAGGGCAAGCTGCTCTGGCGGGCCTTTGAGGAAAGTGGCGACACAGAACGTTTTTCACGCTTCGCCGAATTTGTCCGTGAAAATGATTTGCATGACATGGCTGCTCGGTTGCTCAGATTCTATCTGGTCGACCATCCGGCAGATGAAAATGTACTGTCTTTGCTCCGAGAAATTGCCGGTTCGGTACACACCCGTATGATGGTTGCGCAGGCACAGGCTCAGGCGAACACCGCAGATTTTTCTGATGTGACGCAAAGGGCTCGCAACGTGCTATTATGGGGGGCGTTCTTCTTCTGGTTGATGATTCTAGTGGTCATCGTCACCCGTTACATGTGTTAGCGCGCAGGAATCGATGTACGACGAATTTGAATTGATCGAAAAAATCGCCGCGGCGTTCCCAACGCCCGAAGGACTTACCCTCGGAATTGGCGATGATTGCGCGATTCTTGATCCGGGTCGCTTCGACTTGGTGACGACGGACACGCTCGTTGAAGGCGTGCATTTCCGACGTGACTGGATGACGCCACAGGACATCGGCTACAAGGCTCTTGCGGTCTCGCTAAGCGACATCGCGGCGATGGGCGGCGGCCCAGGGGCTTTTTTCCTGAATTTGACGCTTGGTCCGAACGACGACAAAGTTTTTGTCGATGGACTGATCGAAGGCATGTTGGAAGCCAGTCAGAAGCTCTCGCCGGATGGTTTTGAGGTTTCTGTGGGCGGAGGCGACCTGACCCGCACCAGCGGCCCCACGGTCATCT
>Ga0100393_10005508_pt1 | contig 11427 bp, 12 predicted proteins | sample CryGeymeta201517_FD_81546 | JGI IMG/M metagenome (GOLD analysis project Ga0100393, IMG submission 81546) | Groundwater microbial communities from Crystal Geyser aquifers in Utah, USA - Crystal Geyser metaG 2015-17 | ecosystem: Environmental > Aquatic > Deep subsurface > Groundwater | place... | reverse complement strand
CTTTTTTATTATTATGAAAAATTAGATTAGCTATTAATTGAAAATTTTTATTATAAGAGCTAATCAAAATAAGATCTGCATTTAATTTTTTTATAGACATAATTTTAAATAGATTGAATATTGACAAATATAATATACTATGATAATTTAAATATGTCAATTCACGCATGAGGTATGAAAAATGTCTGGATATGGTAAAAATGATGCAGCTAAAGACACTGGATCATCTTGTAAAGAAGTAAGTCAATCTTGGCATCAAGCACGAGATGATGCAGCTAGTGAAGGATCTTTACAAGAAAGAAATTATGATAAAGTTTCTGACTCAACTACAGGTCCAATACTTTATTCAATTTTCAATGCTGTATTTGGTACTAATAAAGATGATTAATGTTTAAGAAATATACTAAACTTAATCTATATTAAATTTTAACCACTCTTTAAGTGAAGAGTGGTTTTTAATTATTTTAAAGTACAACTTATTAAAATAGTAGTAAAAATCTTAAATAAAATAAAAAAACTCCCAAAAATGGGAGTATGATTTTTAGATGAAGTAAATAGATTTATAAGTCTTTTTGACAAATCTTTTTTTTTTGATATACTAAATATGTACATTTAATTAAAACCATTTGGAGGTTTAAAAATGGCTAAGTTGTTTGGTTGGGGAACTAGTTCAGATAAAGTATCTGATTCAGAAGGTACATGGGGTTCTGATAAAGTCAATGAAAAAACTGGTCAAAGAGATTCCTATGTTGGAACTGATAAATCATCAGGAAATCACTGTCATGGTTGGAATAATCCTTCAACTGGAGAAATCGGAGTAGTCCATCGTGGAGAATGTAAAGTCTGTAAAGACAATACTAAATAATTAATTTTTATTGGTAGATGTAAACACATCTACCTTATTACTTTATGAAAACATTATATACTGAAATAATTGATATTCTGAAAAAAGCTAAAAATTCAAGAGCTTCACAAAAAGCTAAAGAATCATTGATTTTGTTTTCTGGAAAAATGACAGATTTTTTAAATCAAAAATTAGATATTCATATGATAATGCCATTTTTTTTAGATGAAAAATATATATTTGCTAATAATTATTTTAGTATGCCAAATGATTTTCCTGATAGACAAATTATTACAACAGGATATTTAGAACAAGTTTTGAGTATAGCTGGTATTGTTGAATCAAAAAAAATTTCTAAAGAATTTGAATCTTTAATATTAGATTTACATGATAAATTGTATTCTAATTCAGATTATCAAGAAGAATTTAAACAATTATTAGAAATACTAGATTTGATTAAATTTGCTTGCTCTGATTGATACAATAAATTCTAGTTATCTGTGTGGATTAATTATTTTAATCCACATTTTAATTATATATTATTAATTATATAAACCTATGAAAATTATAACTCAAACTAAAATCAATTATGAAGAATTTTTAAAAAAAGATTTTTTTCAAGAATTGTCAATGGAAAAAAAGGAAAATCTAATATCTATAATAAATTCAGTTCAATGTTATGAGATTTGGTATAATTCTGATGGAAGAAAAATCAAAGGTTATATTGTTACTCCAAAAGATTCTACTAAAAAGTTACCTGTCTTAATATATGCCAGAGGTGGAAGTAAAAATTTTGGGATAATAAATGATAGAGTAATAACATTTCCTTTATCTCGAATAGCTTCTTGGGGATTTATAGTTATTACAACCCAATATTCTGGAAATGATGGAAGTGAAGGAAAAGATGAATTATCAGGTATGGATCTAAAAGATTTAATTAATTTAAAAGAAGTAATAAAAGAAATTCCAAATGCCGATATTAATAATATAAATATTTATGGAGCAAGTAGAGGTGGACTGATGGCTCTAAATTTACTTAAAAGTCAAGATTGGATCAAAAAAGCTATAATTATTAATCCAGAGTTAGATTTAGAAGATAGTTATGAAAAGAGACCAGAGTTAAAAGAATTTAGAAAAGATATGTATGATGTAGAATCTAAATCAGAAAATTTAAAGAGATCTCCATTTTATAATTTTTCAAAAATCAATAAAAATACAAAAATATTACTTATTCAAGGGGGATTAGATATTAATGTTAATCCTTTAAAAACAATAGCATTTTATCATAGTTTGATTAACAATGATTTTAAAAATATAGAATTTCATTATTTTCCTTATGTAGACCATCATTTAAATGGTATTTCAAAAAGATTACAAGATTTAATAATAAAAGAATTTTTAGAAAAATAAAATAAAATTAAAAAAGATAAATCTGAGATTATTATAAAAATTATTAAGACATAAGGTGAATAAATAATCTAAATAAAATAAAAAAGCTCCCAATAATGGGAGGATGAGTTTAGGTAAAAACCATGGATTCAAAGATTTGATGATCCAAAGTTGTTTCATTTATTTTAGAGATTCTATTCGCAACTCTTTTTATTAGAATTGGTAGTGAAGAATTTTTGTTATTGGAATAATCAAAAACAACAATAGCTTGATTTAAATAAATAAATTTACACATATTAAATAATATATATCTTACTTCACCTTTATGTTTCTTATCAACACATAAACATGTTATATAATAAATTTTTTTATCCTTAGCATATTCAGGATATTTATTTATCAAAAACTTATCATTGCAATAAGCAATTCTTGCTTTGACTAAATTGTTAGTCATAAGAGCAATCCCTACAGGAGAGTTGTATTGATAAAGAATGAACTTGAGATAGTCGGGATCATCCAAAGCTTTTGTGAAAAAATCTTCGTCATAACACATTTGATCCTGAGCACAGATAATATCATCTCCAAAGGATATGTTATATAAATCCCAGAGAATCTTTTTTTCTAAAAAAGATTCTATTTTTTCAAAACATTCAACTTTTAACATAAATTTACTTTTCAAAACGAAAGAACTATGATATTATACAACTATATAAATGTTTTGTCAATAAATCTTATAGTATGGATATATCTCATATAAATAAAGATATTGTAGAAAAGTTAGAAACACCAGTTTTGGTTATTAGTGAGTCAAAAGTTCAAGACAAATATACAAAAATAAAAGATACATTTGAAAATATAGATATATATTATGCAATAAAAGCTAATTCAGATGATCAGATACTTAAAATATTAGATGATTTGGGTTGTAATTTTGAAATAGCTTCAATATCTGAATTAGATCAACTGATATCTTTAGGAATTAGTCCAGAGAGAATAATATCTAGTAATCCAATCAAAATAAGTAAGTTTATAGAAAAAGCTTATGAATATGGTGTAAATAGATTCTCTTTCGATAGTTATCAGGAAATAGATAAAATAGAAAGATTGGCTCCAAAATCACAGGTATATCTAAGACTTAAAGTAGATAATGAAGGTAGTGATTGGCCACTTACAAATAAATTTGGAGTAGATAAGAGTGAAGCAATTCCTTTGATGGAATATGCACAAAGTAAAAATCTTGATGTGATCGGTCTTAACTTTCATGTTGGATCTCAGTGTCTGAATCTGGATAATTGGGAAAAAGCAATGAAAACATCTGCAGAAATATTTCAATTAGCCAAAGATATAAATATAAATTTAAGTTTCCTAAATTTAGGAGGTGGAATACCTGTAAAATATAAAAAAGAAATACCAAATCTCAATGAGATAAAGAAAGTAATTAAAGATTCTTTTAAGAGTTATTTTCAAAACTTCCAAAATACAAAATTAGTTTTGGAGCCAGGGTGGGGGTTAATAGGTGATTGTGGATATATGGTGGCTGAAGTCATTTTACTAAAGAAAAACAATGAAGAAAATTGGATTTATTTAGATGTGGGAGTATATAATGGATTAATGGAGACATTAGAGAATTTTTCGTATGAATTATTTTTAATTAGAAATGGAAATATTTATAAAGATAATGTAAGAAAAATTCCTTATAATATTGCAGGTCCATCTTGTGATAGTATAGATATTATGTTTAAAAATTATGATTTGCCAGAAGATATAAAATTAGGAGATAAGATAATTATCTTAAATACAGGTGCATATACTACAGCTTGTTCAACCTCATTTAATGGTTTAATTACTCCAGAAATTTACATTAATAATTAAAAATAAAATTATGATATTGTTGGTTTATATATTGTCTTGTATTACAACTTTTATTACGGGAATATTAGTTTATAAAAAAAATCCTAAAAGTAATATTAATAAAAATTTTCTCGGATTTACCTTAGCAGTATCTTTTTGGGTCTTTACTTTAATACTTTCAGATATACCTAGTAATTACACATTATTTTCAAATAGGATAGTTGTTCTTCCTGCATCATTTATCCCATATTATTTTGTACTATTAAGTTATGCATTTTATGAATTAATAAATAAAAAATTTAAAATAACTCGTAAGTTACAAATACTATTACTATTTCCCATTTTATTTATACTATTATTTACCTTTACAGATGCCAATGTCTCAGAAGTAATTTTTAGAGATTGGGGGACGGAAGTGAAAGTTGGATGGTTGTATTATATTATTTTTATTTATTTTCTAGGATATTTATCTATAGCATTTAAAAATTTACATAATGTATTTAAAGTATCTACTGGAATTATTAAAGTACAAATAAAGTATGTATCAATAGGATCATTTTTAGGATTATCATTTGGAATTTTTACTAATATAATATCGTTTTTTATAGATTTGCCATATGCATATATATTTGGACCTATATCAGGATTAATTATGATAGGATTTGTTGCTTATGCAATCGTAAGATATAGATTCCTAGATATTAGACTAGTTATAAATAAATTTATAATATATTGGATAGCATTAATCTCAATGTATATAATATTTTATGCTATTTTAGGTTTAGAACAAAGAATATTTGGAGATATTTATGATATAAGGTCATATGTTTTAACGGGAGTCATTTTTATTATAATCACAATTTTATTTACACCATTTAAGTCAATAATATTGAGATTTGTACAGAATAATTTTTTCTCAGAAGTATATTTGAATCAGAATATACTGGAAGATTTGACAAAGAGATTAACTACAATAATAAAAATAGATGATATAGTAAATTTGATACAGAATACTTTAATACAGAACTTTCATTTAGGGCAGATGGAAATTATTTTATATAATAAAGATGGTAAGATTATATCAGCAAATCCAATATTAGAATATAAGAAATATCAATTTTTAAGAGATAAAAATTTTATAGCACAAATGAGAAGAAGCAAGGATCTAATAATAAGATCCGAAATAAAATTGATAGTAGAACAAACAGAAAATAAAGAAATACAATTAATATATAAGAATATAATGAGAACACCATATGAAATATATTATCCCATTATATATGGAAAAGAGTTATTAGGAATATTTTTAATAGGAGAAAAAGACAAAAAAGAAGTGTTTACTACACAAGATTTAAAGTTAATAAAAATTTTAGGACAACAATCAGCAATAGCAATTAAGAATGCATTATTATATCAAGAAATAAATGATTTTAATCGTACATTAAATCAAAAAGTAAAAATACAAACACAAGATATATTAGAGAAGGCAAAAAAATTAGAAAAATTAATCAAGATGAAAGATGAATTTTTAACAATAGCATCACATCAATTAAGAACACCTACCACAGTAATAAAAGGATCTTTATCTATGATGGTAGAAGATGAATTTGATAAATGGACACCAGAAGATAAAAATAAATTCATAAGTGGAATGTATGAGAAAAGTATCAAGCTTAGCAATATAATAGATGATATCTTATTATCATCAGAGATAGACAGTGTTAACTTTCAATTAAATAGAAAAGAAGAATTTGATATTATAGGTATAATAAAGGAAGTAAAAGAATCTTATGAAGATTTAGCAAAAAAACACGATCTGAAATTAATATTTAATAATTTAACAAAGAAAGAAGAAATATTAGTAATAGGAAATAGAGAATATATAAAGAAAGCAATACAAAGTTTAGTAGATAATGCACTTAGATATACTAAAAAAGGTGAGATTAAGATAAATATAGACATTATCAATGGAAAAGTATTATTAGAGATAAAAGACACAGGAATAGGTATATTAAAGACAGATAGGAAAAATGTAATGAATAAATTCACAAGAGGAAAAAATGGAGAGATGGTTTATATAGATGGTTCAAGCTTAGGATTATATTTGACCAAAAGAATTGTAGAACTACATAATGGGAGATTTTGGTTTGAAAGTGAAGAAAATGTTGGTTCAGATTTTTTCGTGGAGTTGTAGGGGGGTATAATTTATTTAAAGTTTCTACTTGACAAGTTTTAATTTTTTTTAATACACTGAATATGTACTTTATTTGAAAAAAGTTAAGATGGCTAAAAAACACAGTTGGGAAAAGAAAGCTGCCAGAAATCAGCAGAATGCTAATCGAGAAAGAAATGTTGGACATCAGAATGGTGAAGAACATTCTAAGAAAGACAAGGGAAGAGATAAAGGCAGAAGCTCTTTCAATAAATAGTCTATAAATACCGTTTCAAGGAAGTAACATATTACTTCCTTATTTTTATAAATTACTTATATAAAATATACCTATCATGATAAAATATCATCATTTAAATTGGAAATATACACTTGGATTAATGTTAGAGATACAGATATCTTCACAGAAAGAAACTAGAGACCAACAAGGGTTTACCCATTTAGCTGAACACCTTTTGTTTTATGGGAATAAAGATAAAGATTATAATAAGCTTTCAGAAGATATATATAATTTATTTGGGAAATTAGAGGCTGTCACAGATCCCAATTCTGTAAGAATTTATGCCCAGTTTGATATAAAAGACATAGAATTAGTCAAAGTGTTCTTATCTAACATGATTTATAATTCTGATTTACAAGAGAAAGACTTTTCTTTTGTAAGTAGAGAAATTTATGAAGAAATTCAAGAATATACTGAAAGCTCATCTTTTTATCATAAAAAGAGAGTCCAAAAATATATTCCAAAACTTCACTCATTAGTTGGTAATTGGGAAGAAGGAGAACTTACTTATAAAATTTGTAAGGAAGCTCAAGAATATTGGAATACCTCAGTACAAAAAAGTTCTATAGAAAATTATTTTATAGGAAATTGGCAAGATGATTGGATAAAAGACTTTCAAAATATCTTTAAACAAAAAAGTTCTATAGAAGCAATTAAAAAAAGTGAAATGAAAATTATGAAAACTTCCTCAAAAGAGCTAATATATGAATATTTAATTAATTATACAATAACGCAAGATATATTTCTTTCTTGGTTGGAAGAAGTAGTATATAAAAATAATATGGAGAGCCTAATTTTTAATAGAGGAAATAAAAAATATTTCTCTATTATTTCTGATATTGATATAAATCTTAATCTATTTGAATATAAAAGCTTTAAAAAAGCTTTTGATTATATAAAAAAAATATATTTATCAGGATTAGGAATGGATATTGACGGAATAAATTATAAATCTACATTAAATAGGTTGCAATTGTATAATAAAATAACAGATATCCAGAATAATTCTCTGGAAGATATTTATTATAAAATAAAACTTTTACAAACACAAGATTTTCAAGAATATTTCACCTCTCTAAAATAAGTCTTTGATTTAAACTTGTAAATTAATAAACCATGTTATATAATAGTTTGTTTTATTATAATAAATTTTGTATAATAAAAAATGGAGTGATTTATAAAAACCACTCCTTATAATTAGATTATTTTTATTTAACCCAACTTACATTTATCTCCACCACATTTACCGACAGACTTCATAGCGACAGCATTACTACTGTTTTTTTGAACTTTTGAGACAATTATTTTGAGTTTCATAAAGGTTAATCCTTGAATTTTATAGAACAATATAGTTGGCAAGATTTTTATAAATAACTTGCTTATCAATTAAATAAATGGTATCATTATTATTAATTAATGTCAATAAATTATCTATGGATTATAATATTGTTTCTTTTTTGTCTCTTTTAAAATATAATTTTGATTCAAATTTAATAAGTAATAATATTAGAAATGAAGCCAAAATTTTATTTCCTGAATTATTTAGTAGTTTGTCACAAGATGATTCTGAATATTTTTGGAATGTAACACAACTTCCTGACAAAATACCAGTTATAAATTATAATGAAAGTGAAATTAAGTTGATAATAGAAGACATACTAATAAAATCTAATAAAAAACTTCCTCTTCCAAAGAAAATAAATATTATAGTTTTACCAACATTTTATAAATTTTTTTTAGAGGAATTAGATGGAGTTATGGGATATGCTCCTACAATAGGTGGTACTATTTTTATTAGTATAAATACATCTACTGAAAATTGGAAAAAAAGTTTACAAGACACTATTGCTCATGAATATCACCATGTAATTATTCATGAATATCATAATTGGGAAACAATAGGACAGATATTAATATTTGAGGGTTTGGCAGAATATTTTCGTGATGAGATTGTAGGGGGTAAAAAATCACCTTGGATCGAAAAAATAAATAAAGAGTATGAAAAAACTCTTATATCTTTTGTTCCTGAATTTGCTAATAATTGGAATCAAAATGCTTTTTTAGAAGATTCTCAGTATGATGCTTTATTTATGGGAGATGAAATTCATCCTCAGTGGTTAGGTTATTCTTTAGGATATATTATAATTAGAGATATTCAAGAAAAATATAAATTTTCATGGATAGAAATAACTAAAAAAGAGCCTTTAGAAATATGGCAATTATGGTTAGACATAAAAAAAGACAAGGTGTTATAAAAATACCTTGTCATAATAATTTTTGATTATTCTATTTAAGAAAAGAAATGAGGAAAACTAGGATATTTATTAATCCACTTTAGACCAAGTTTATTAATTCTAGAATGGTTTATTGGTTCTAATCCAAACCCAAAGTACATAGGAAGTAATTCAGAACTTAAGACCTTAACAACCTTAATAAAACTAGATTTATTTTTTGATGATAAATCTACAATATATGGGTTGTATTTTTCAATTAAATCCTCTAAACAAAACTTATTAGTGGATATAGTATCTGTAACAGGTGCATTTAATATCCAAGAGATATTCTTTAAATAAATAGGATTCATATAAAGAGAAGCATGTTTGTGAGGTGTATTAACATCTGGTTCATGCAACGGTTCTTCACAATTATCTTGCCAACTTAACAGCATAGATTCAGCTTCGCTAAATGCTTTTAAAAGAATACTTTCGTATTCAAACCCTGCTGAAGCTCCACAGACAAAACAAGGGTGTTTTTCAGTAGAATGAATGCAAATCAAATAAACTGGTATACTATCTAAAGTTATGTCAAGAACAGTTGTTTTATATCCAATTTTCTTCAAACTAGTGATTTGTAGCTGTAACCATTTTGGTAACATTTTAAAATCAATTTGACTAACAACCCTCTTAGTATGATAAATAACTAAAAATGAATCTCTCTCGATTAACTCTAATAAAGCTGATTTAAATGCTCTATCTAAATTAATATCTCCAGCTATTCCGTTTGAATTACTAAAGCCATATTTTGGATTATGTCCGTAAAATATCATATCTGATAAAGCATATTTTAGATCATCTCCTTTGATATTTTTCATTAAAACCCAATCAGTAATATCAGTTTCATTTAATCTTTTCAAGGAAGTTAGACTGAAAACTTTTTTATGATATCCCCAAATTTCATTTTGGTTAAAATTTGGATAATCCAGGTCTTTTATAGAACATTGTTTATCAAACCATAAGCCCATTGAGACTTCTCTTTCGATACTTTCAACTATGGATTTCAAAGAAGCTTCTTCACTCGTTGTTCCAGAACCAAATCCAGTATATTGTGAGTGTTCTCTAGATACATAACCTAAAGAATAAGAAGTATATTCTTCTAATGATCTTTTAGTTCTGATAAGAGAACTATGTAAGTGGGGGTATTTGTGCTCAAGCTGATACAATGAATTCTCCTTAATATCAATCTTAGAAGTATCTTCAGGAACTCCAAATATCAAGCAGGTTAGAGTTGTTAATTTTTTATAATCAACAATCATTTCTGCAACCAAATCATCAAATCCTCCGTACTCTAAACAACCAATTTCTTTTTCAGTAGATAATAATATTGCATTCTGAGCTATATGACCGGCTTCAATAAGAGCAAATCTTAAAGCTCGATTTGAATATTTTTTATCAATTTTGGAAATATTTGATGTTAATAATACTATCATAGTAGCACATGCTACAAAATGTTTTGAATCTAAAAGTCTTTCATACCAACCAATAGATTGAAAATAATCTTCATCTCTCCATTTGTATAGAGAGTAGGTCTGAGGATTGTAGGCATAGACTCCTTTTTTAATATCCTCAACTTCTCTAGGGAATATTACTATTGGAACAAATGAATACATACCTCCTGCTGATGGTAATGTCCAAACATCTTCAACTCTAAGCATTCCTTTAAGTAAAAACATTATAGATTCTTTGCTTAATAGTTTTTTGTTATCAAAATTTCTACAACTTTTTCTTTTAAGGAAAAGGTTAGTTAGTATTGATTCAAATGAAGAATTTGTTGAGTACTCAGGATTCTGATTGTATTCAGTATTTTTTTCTAAAGGAATATCAATAGCATCTTGTCTAGTTATAGATCTAGAAAAATAATTTGGATTTTGAGAACAAGTTAAAAACCATTTATATAATTGTCTAGAATCATATATAGCTTTTTCTTGTAATAAAAAGTCACATATTAAAATACATTTTTGTAGATCAATTTGTAACTCATTAGAAATCTCACTAATAGTATTTAATCCATTACAACTTTTTAAAAAATTGTAAATATCTTCTGTATCTTCACCTTCTATTTTTACATCTTGTTCTTCATTCACCAAGAATATTGTGAGTGTTTGAGAATTTTTACAGTAGTCCCAAATACAGCAAGCAAAAGGTTGAAAAGAGATATCTTGTATTTGACTCATCTTTTAGTTTCCCTCAAATTTTTAAAGTACACTAAAGTAATTTTAAAATTACTAATTTTTATAATATGTAATTTCTGATAAAATGTCAAGTAATAAATTTTGATTTAAATACATGAGTTAATTATATTTAATAACAACTTTTATTGATTAAATTATACTAAATGATATAATAAAGATAATTAATAATAATAAACAATTTTTTATGCAGACAAAAATATACCAATATCTTATAAATGGAATAAAGACACATATTATAGAAATTCCAACTCTTGATTTAACTCATGCTCAAGTAGTGTACAGAAGAGGAGTAATCTATGACAAACCAAATAAATTAGGCTTAGCTCACTTTTTTGAACACATATGGGGAACGAAAACAAAATATTGGCAGAATGATTTAGAAAAAAGTTTATATATAGAAAAAAAAGGAATCATAAAAAATGCTT
>Ga0100393_10005504_pt1 | contig 11430 bp, 8 predicted proteins | sample CryGeymeta201517_FD_81546 | JGI IMG/M metagenome (GOLD analysis project Ga0100393, IMG submission 81546) | Groundwater microbial communities from Crystal Geyser aquifers in Utah, USA - Crystal Geyser metaG 2015-17 | ecosystem: Environmental > Aquatic > Deep subsurface > Groundwater | place: USA... | reverse complement strand
GTAAAGCACCGATTGGAACCCGGAAAGATGTTCTTGGTAGATTTCGAAACTCAACGTGTTGTACCGGATGACGAAATTAAAGAGCAAGTTGCTACCATGCACCCTTACGCTGAGTGGGTTGAGAAGGGAATGATGGATTTATCTAACTGGACTGAAAGCGTCGGAACCACGCGCGAACCAATGGACTTTTCTCAAACGAATCGAAGGCTCAATATGTTTGGCTTTAGCAGTGAAAAACTAGAAATGCTTTTGCTTCCCATGGCTGTTGGCGGAAAGGAGGCCCTTGGAAGCATGGGAAACGATGCCGCCCTTGCTGTCTTATCTGACAAGCCTCGCCAAGTGAATGACTATTTCAAGCAGCTGTTTGCCCAGGTGACAAATCCACCCATTGACCCTATTCGCGAGGAAATTGTCATGAGTGTCGTATGCCCTGTTGGTCCAGAGGGAAATCTACTGGCTGACCCATCGGAGAAACATTGCGAGCGTCTGGTCGTCCGCCATCCTGTCTTGACTCTTGATGAGATGGCGACTCTCAAGAATCACGAATACAAGAAGCCAGACGGAGCCGTTGCTTTCAACACTCATACCGTGGATGTCACGTTCCCAGCCGGTAGTGGAGTCGATGGTATGCTTCAGGTAAGAAATGCATATTTTAAGTGTAGTGCTAAAAGTTTCGCCTTCAGATAATCTCACAATTTTATCTTTTTACTACGAAAAGGCTCTTGAACGAATTTGCGATGAGAGTGCTGATGCCATTCAGGGTTCCTTTGGCGACAAAGGAGTTTCGGGTGTCATTCTCTCCGATCGTTTTGCAGGTCCCGACCGCATGGCCCTGCCCTCGCTTCTGGCGGTTGGAGCTGTCCACCAGCACTTGCTGAAGACTAAGCAAAGGCCAAAAGCCGCCATTTTTGCGGAGGCCGGAGATTGCAAGGAAGTACACGATTTTGCAACAATGTTTGGCTTTGGTTGCGACGGTGTCTGTCCGTACATGGCCTACGAGTCAATTTGCAAGATGAATGCAGAAGGTATGGTTGAGGCCAAAGCCAAGCGAGAATACACCGACGATGAACTCTACAACAACTATCGAAATGCTGCTGCAAAGGGCCTTCTGAAGGTCATGAGTAAGATGGGTATTTCGACTCTCCAAAGTTACAAGGCTGCTCAGGTTTTCGAAGCCGTTGGACTTGCCGATGAGGTTGTGGATCGCTGCTTTACCGGAACAACTACCCGAATTCAGGGTACAGACTTCGAGGCGCTTTATCGTGATATGGAGAAATTTCACGAAGCTGCTTATCCAATTCACGAATCTTTCGACACTCACATGCTTGTTCAAAGCGATGGTCAGTTTCATTTCCGTGATGGCGGTGAAGCCCATCTTAACACACCTGGTACTATGGTAAACCTGCAAATTGCAGCACGAACCAACTCTCGTGATTCCTTTAAAGAATTCTCGCGACTAACAAACGAGCAGAATAAAAAGGTGACTCTTCGTGGTCAACTTAAATTCAAGTATGACCCTTCTCGGGCAATCCCACTGGATGAAGTCGAACCCGTCAGTGAGATTGTAAAGCGATTTGCTACCGGAGCCATGTCTTTGGGTTCTATTAGTCAAGAAGCCCACGAAACACTTGCCAAGGCGATGAACAAGATTGGCGGAAGATCGAACACTGGTGAAGGTGGTGAAGATCCAGCTCGTTTCGCGGACGACAGACGTTCCGCAATCAAGCAGGTTGCTTCAGGACGATTCGGTGTCACGTCTCAATACCTTGCCAATAGCGATCAAATCCAAATCAAGATGGCACAAGGTGCCAAGCCCGGCGAAGGAGGAGAACTTCCGGGTTTCAAGGTATCTGAATATATTGCGCAGAACAGACACACCACTCCTGGTGTTGGACTTATCTCGCCTCCTCCTCATCACGATATTTACTCTATTGAAGATCTTGCTCAGCTTATTCACGATTTGAAGAATGCCCAGCCAAACGGTGAGGTTTCTACAAAGCTCGTGTCTGAGGTTGGTGTTGGTGTTGTCGCTGCAGGTGTCGCTAAGGTATGTTATTATTGGCACCCCTGAGATGGGGTTTGCATCCGGTGCTTTTTGCTACCCGAGTATCTAACAGTATTATTCCTTCATCATTTCCTTATCGTTAGGCCTTGTCGGACCACATTACTATCAGCGGACATGATGGTGGTACTGGTGCAGCTGCCTGGACGGGTGTGAAGGGATGCGGTTTACCTTGGGAGCTTGGCCTTGCGGAAGCTCAGCAAACACTGGTGTTGAATGGTCTTCGTGATCGTATAAAGCTTCAGACTGATGGACAACTCAAGACTGGACGCGATGTTGCAATTGCCGCACTTCTTGGAGCGGAGGAATACGGTTTTGCCACTGCCCCATTGATTGCCTTGGGATGCATCATGATGCGAAAGTGTCATTTGAACACTTGTCCTGTCGGTATTGCTACTCAGGACGAAGAGCTTCGCCGCAAGTTCTCTGGTCAGCCTGAGCATGTTATCAACTACTTCTTCTTCCTTGCAGAAGAGGTACGCGAGATCATGGCCAAGCTCGGATACCGGAACATGGCAGACATGATCGGCCAAACTCAACACCTTGAAGTCAATAAGCGTGCTCAGAACTACAAGAGCCGAGGATTGGACCTGAGTCCGCTCTTGACTCCTGCTTCGGAACTAAACCCTTCTGCTGGTATTATAAACCGCACAACTCAAGACCACGGCCTCGATAAAAAGATTGATAATTTGTTTATTGAAAAGGCTAGGGGTGCTCTCGAAAACAAGGAGCCTGTTGTCATTGAGGCGGCTATTAGCAATCTTGACCGCACACTCGGAACCATGCTTTCTTATGAAATTTCCAGTCGGTACGGCGCGGAAGGTCTTCCCGACGACACTATCCACCTCAAGCTTAACGGCCATGGTGGCCAATCATTGGGATTCACTCTCGCCAAAGGTGTGACTCTGACTGTCGAGGGAGATGCTAATGACTACACTGGAAAGGGTCTCTCTGGTGGCAAGATGGCTATCTATCCGCGACCGGAAGTCGTAACCGGTGGCTTCAAACCATCTGAGCACGTTGTCGTCGGAAATGTGTGCCTCTACGGAGCTACATCTGGAAAAGCATTCTTCCGAGGAAAGGCCGGAGAACGTTTTTGTGTCCGAAATTCTGGTGCTCTCGCTGTTGTTGAAGGACTCGGTGACCATGGGTGTGAGTACATGACAGGAGGAAATATGGTGTGCTTAGGCGAAACTGGCCGTAACTTTGCCGCCGGTATGAGTGGTGGTCTTGCCTACATTTACGATCCTGAAGGCAAGTTCCCTGAGCGTTGCAACATGGGTCTTGTCGGCCTGGATACCATCGATACTCCCGAGAACAAGGACGAAGTGCGTGGTTTCATCCAGGAGCACGTCGATATGACTGGAAGTGATGTCGGACAGGCCATTCTCGACAATTGGGACACTGAGGTCGGAAACTTTGTCAAGGTTTTCCCACACGATTACAAGCGAGTACTTTTGGAACGCGAAGAGGCTGCCAAGCAGGTTGCTTAAATACTTCTTTGCTCCTGTTTTTGTTATTGGCCATTGCGTTCCGGCTACTCCAGTGTGAAGGTTTTGAAACTAGTACCAGAGTCTTGTACATACTGGTACAGTAGTAAACATTTTATAGTTTTTTCAATCATTTATTATTTATTCTTATTATGTACTAGTACTAGTAGTCAAAAAAATTCTCGAAGATTTTGACCAGCAGACAAAATTTGACAAAAGTAACACTTCTTATTTATGCACTTCCTGTGCACAGAGATGACTAACCCTTTATTGCTTTTTCTGTGTGCGTGCTCGCTCAGTGCACCTCTCCCCGTTCTTTGGATGAAAAGGGTTATGATGAGGCTTAAAAAAATTCGAGCTGACGTACTACCGGTAGCTAGCTACCGTAGTAGTAGTTGGTTGGTAAGTGGTACCAGGGTACCAGGGTACTGTAGTCTACGACAATACCAAGCCAGTACCCCTGGTACCAGGTAGTCTAGACTACTGAAATAATAATGTTGATGAATCTTCGTGGTCGATAACAACGTTCAGGATTTTACAGTCTGATTAGGTCGAGTCATTTGAATGCCGATTTTTTAAAATTTTGGATATCAGGCCTCATCACCATAGACGAAAACCAAGTTACTACTGGTACCACTTGGGTGAGAGGAAGTAGTGATTATTCACTCATTCTGGTACTTTATTCCATCAAATCACCCCCGAAAACCGAAAAGACAAACATAGGAGAGTGACTTGTGCTGGCTTCGACTGCTGGTCCAGCTAAGTGGGAGTTCTAAAGTTCGCCCCATCTGAGGTTTCTGTCGTTATCCGAATCCCGAATCTATATTCCGGCAGACATACCTTGAACTTGTCGGCACTGTAGTCGATAGACGAATACTTGTCTATTTACGAATAATCCCAGAAACATGCACCAACTGAAGATGCCCAGTCGGCAAAAATATACTTCTCGGGCCAATACCAGAGTCTCATTGTCCAGGATATTTTTATTTTTAGCAGTATTGCTAACCGTGGAGCAAGTTTCGTGTCAGTTTTGGAAAAGATTGGCAGACCGAGTAGGTGGCAAGAAGGCGGATGCTGTTCAGGATGCTATACATCAACAATTGGCTGTCGAACAGGGTGTTCCTGTGGTTCTTTTGTCCAATAATAATGCGCTGCCCTTGATAGGACTGGGTGTGGGTAACTTGGAGGCTTCCATAGTACCGCTGATGGTGGCATCTGCAGTTAAAGACGACAAACGAACTCGAATGATTGATACGTCACATCTTAGCAATAATGAACACTTGGTGGCAGACGGAATAAACAGAGGAATTAGGAGCATGGCAGACGCTAGCAGCGAAGAAAGGATAACCATCCACGTGGTAACAAAAGTGTGGTACACCTATCTTGGATACGAACGCACAAAGATATCAATACAAGAATCCGTTGCAAGATTAAAGGAGGCCAGTAGCAATCCGAGAGTGGATTTAAAATTACATATACTGTTGGCGTGGCCTCGATGCTACGACACTATTTCGTGGATGAATTGTGAAAAGGACGAAGAAAAGACGCCAGATCACGTTAAAAAAGCAGGCTCTCCACCCCATTTGAACAAAGATGCATGGAAAGGTAGCTGGAGAGCTTTAGAGGAAGCCTATCTGTCAGATACGTACACTGTGGAAAGTATCGGCGTTGCCAACTTTCATTTGAGAGACTTACAAGAATTGACGGCACATGCTAAGGTAGAACCTCACATTCTGCAAACCAACATTTGGACACTCTTGTACGATCCCTTGATGATTCGACATTGTCACGAAAACGGGGTTCACATTCAAGTGCACAATGTTATGAAAAGCATTGTTTTGAATCAAGACAAGTTGCCGAACGCATATCATCATTTGCTAAAGACTGCATCAGAGCTCTCTGAGAGCACGCCAAATGGAAGAGACGTTTCACCAGCTCAAACCATCTTGGCGTGGTTGATTCAGCATGGAGTTTCGGTTGTACCGCAGACGAGCAAACTTAGCCGACTACAGGAAAATTCAGCAATGGATTTGGCAACAATACCGGAGCTTACCGATTTTCAAGTCGAATCTATGGCGCACACTATAGAGGCTTTTTTGAGTAACAAGGACTTAGAAGAGGATATTCACGTAAAGGTATCATTTCATGCGACAACAATGGATACCTTTCTTTACTGGAAAGCACATGATGGAGATGAGGTGAAAGTGGCATTCATCCCCAAAGGCGAGACCTACCACGACATCACCTATCCAAATCACAGCTTCCGTCTTTATAACGCCAAAAACAAGGACCACTATATTGACCACAAAATCACGGCAACCTTTGGAGAGCATGAAGATGTCCATGCAGAGCTGTAACGCCGCCGAGCTTTGTTCACTGCAAGTACAAGAAGTTTGAATTGAAGTTGTCGAAATTCTCTGGCGAGTCTTTTGTAAGCTTTGCGGATAGATGGCCAAACATGATTTCTCAAGAAAAGGGCGCGCAATGGCTGTGCTGTTTATAGACAGCTGAATTTTCAAGCTGCATTTGATAAGCTGCCTTAGTTTTTCAAGGGCTTGTAACCCTTCAAAAAAGAAAAACAGTTTTCTCCGGCACATGGATCTGGCTAAAATTATTCTAGTACAGGATTTGATAATAGAATCTCTTGATATGGCCTAGAAGAGTGATGGCTTGTGCTAAGCAATGGAAGAGTGATGCTTTATGACTTAGACGTTCTAAACTTTCTTTATCCTTCGCCTATGTTCATAGTAGAAGTGTATGCATTCGTGGATGTATAGCTCAAAATTTCTACTTCTGGCAGTTTGTATGTATTGGGCTTGAATATTCGTTCAAGAGTAGCCCGTCAAAATGAATGAATGCGACATAAGCTCAGTAATAGCTTCTGTTCGAGCATTCTTTGATGAGTTCGGTGGGTCGATTGTTTTCGTCTGGTTAATTACAATTGTTGGATTAGGAATGCATGTACAAATTTATGGCTGAGTGATGTATTTGATGATTGAAAAACAAGAGCAGCCAGCTAGCACCTTGGTCGCTTCAGTGGTCGCTCTTGCTCTGGAAAGTTGACAGCCGATCTCACACAGACTTGTCGCATTGACGCATCGGCTCCAGAACAAGTCTCCAAGATTGAAGAGGACGCCCTTGCGCATGCAGCCAATACGGTCTTCGAGGGGCTCGTCACTAGACTTGAAAGATGAGATTGGTAGGACAAGGTTGACTTGACGGCTGGTTGCCTTTTACTCAACGAAGGCGCATCATCTTCCTCCTCGTTTTCTTCGTTGTCCGAGATATAATGCAACGTGCTGTAGCTGTTGCCGCCATTGCTATCATCCTCACCTTCTGGATTTTCGTCAATGCTGCGGTAGACTGATTCTAATCGAGCTCGGACTGTTCGCGTCTTGAGAGAGGTTGCATCCAGTGACAAAGATGACAGGTCTTGTATCGCTCGACAGAACTCATCCGTCTCAAATTTAGACATGATTTCTTCGGTCCGAGAAGCATTCAGCATGGCGCAGAAGGCTACTTGAGAGGCAGGAATACGCGACAAGTAAATGTCGCACACCGAAATCTCTACGAGAAAGGATGCTGACTCAAAGAGTGTCCTCTTTTGTTCCTTAGTGACTGACGACGGCAGAGATGAGAGCATAGCCCGGAGAAAGTCGCAGGGTGTGAGGAACCTTCGACCCCAAGTCAGGACACGCATCATTTCTCTTCCCATGTCAATTATATCTTGAAGTGTTACGCTGCCTCTACTCATGTTAATCAAGTCCATCATTTGAAGGTTACCGGTAGATGTCCCTCTCATGGTGACCCCAGCTGCCACAAAGAGAGCTGTCATGGAGGCACACTCGTAGCGTTGTTCGCTCATGAGCACAGGCGATGCAACCGCACAAAAGCGATCAAGAATGTTCATCGCCGCGTAAACGATATTTCTATCTTCTCCCATCATGTCGACGACATCGTAGCCCCACTTGCACACCATCTCTCGCCAGACGAGGTTTGGGGCATTTTCGGCCTTCATGGCCAAATGGTCCCTTGCTTGACTGTACTCCTGCTCCACTTGGAGGTACCGCTGTAGAGGATGCAGAGGAGGTGCATCAGCCTTTTTAATCTCATCGAAGACGGCGGCAGCGGCAGCAGGAGCAGCAGGAACAGCAGGAACAGGAACAGCTCCTACTGCATTCGCTCGGTTTTGTGAAGTAGACGCCATTGAGAGGTCAATGCGCGCGCCAAAAACTTCAGTAAATTTCAGTCAGCAAGGGAGATAAAAAGTTTTCCTGATAGTGGATGGCACGCCTCTTGATGGATGACTTGTTGAAGTGATCTACTAAAGCTAATGTCTTGATTCACTTTGCAGCTTTGTATGAGGTTGCCAAAGTTACTGCTTCTCTCAAAACAGCGATTTTTCTTTCGCGGACGGAGAAATTCTACAAGCGTACTAGCCCCCTTCTGGTAGACTACTGGTAGCTATTAGAAAAGTACCTTTACGTAGTCCCAATACCTACTAGCACTGTAGATGCTAACAGGTACTGGTAGTAGCGAGTTGCTGTATCTTCTAACAGGTACCAGGTACCAGTACCTAGTAGATACACTAGTACCAGTACCAGGTACTGGTACAACGCCAGCTTCAGAGGCGCTGGTGGATTGTGGAAGCCGAATGTGGATACCCCTTCAAGTGACGACAGTTACATCACATACGTGGAGATGAGACGAATTTTTAGAAAGGCAATGATTCTTACGTGACGTAGCATTTTCGAAATGTTTTATTGACTATCCTACCAGGTATCCGTACATTATCTTGGCTTATGACCTTTTAAAGAACGCCAATCGTAAAATTAGCCTACAACCGAAGTGACGCAAGTGAAAATGATTGAATGGACGGGGAAGAGAATATATTCAGCTCAGAATAATACAAAAAGACGTCACGGTTCATTAGGTTTGAGGTTTGAAGATGTCCTTTTGGTTTGATTCTAGGACCCTTCGCTTTCCCCCAACTTGATTCTACTGTACGTTGTAGTGGTGTTGGTACCGTACCTAGTACCGTACTCGAGTACGTAGTAATAGGGGAACACAGCAACAACACACTAAATTTTTTATCAAACAATAAAATCAGCTACCAGGTACCCTACCCGTAACAGCACTAAAAAGCAGCTCGAATAAGTCGCAGCGCAAGATACGAATACAGTGGCTTTTTTTTATTAGATCCAAAACCGTGGTGTTGACTATACTGGTATCAAAATTCGAAAAAATTACTTTGAGGATCTCCAGACAATTGTCGACAAACACTCGCACGTCAATTGTTATTTTTGTAGGAGAAAATTTAGGATAGCAGTGGCTGTTCCATCTTGCATTGGCTCCTAGGGTGTGAAAAATCTGAATCTGACAACATCCTTACCACTCGTAATTGTTAGTACTCGAGTACCTCTAGTAGTAGTAGTACTAGCTAGTGGTACTGTATTCTGGGGGGGAACATGCCCAGGGTGCTCAAAGTTAGTCTTGGCAAGACAGGAAGTCAAGATTAACAAAACTGAGAAAAAAACGAGAGCAAATAATTATTTTAACTCTTCATTCAGTAGTAATCGAGTAGAGTACTCCATAATCAGAATGTCAGACAAACCTAACTTACTACCGAACCCTGAAGTCCCATCTCTCTTTGAAGGCGCACTGGCCGAGGGAGGCCGCTTTAGTCGGAAGAACAAGAACGTTTTGAAGAGCCACCCCGTTGGAAAGCAATGGGAAAAGGTTGAATCAAAACAGGCTGTGCCACTGCCGGAGAGTCCCAATACCAAGGCAAAACCGAAAGTTATAGCAAATTTACCAGGGGTTAATTACAAGAATTTGGCACCGACCCTGGTCATGGGAGGAGATGCCCAAGACAAAAAAGCTGAGATTGCGGCCGCAGATAAGACTGCCAAGAATTTACAAGTTGGCAAAGCTGCTGGTAGCGAAAACAAACCTGCTTTATTCGCAGAAAGTGAATCATATTTTGAGAAAGCCACAACAGGTCAACAAAACAGCTAGTGTGGATGTATTGGAAAGTGTATACCATGGAATGATTCAGAATTGAGAATATGTGCTGCTGCCGGCCTTCAACGTACCAAAAAATATATACAGACCCACGCACGAGATAAAATGGGGAAAATCATGCATTCGACTTGTTCGACTGATATTGCAATTACTGGTGAATTTCCCGTTTTTACCTTTGAATATACAGATCTTTAAAGCATACAACCTTGATTTTTTCTTGACCAACCATCACTTTTGAATAACAGCGTACATAATTGTATCCGACGGAATGTTGTAGGTGTGCTTCACAAAGTCGTGATTTCCCAAGACTGTCAGAGTCTTGCTCGTGCTACTGCTACTGCTGCGGTCACAGCTGTCCGAGGAATAGGCAGTGACAAGTTCCCACCCAATCGGCAAGCAATATCGATCTTTTCGTCGCGACTCCAAGTTCCAACGTTTGTCGTATAACATAAGAAGTTCGTGCTTGAGATCTGTGACTGAGCTATCAGGGTGAATCGAAATTGATACAGCGTGATCCAAATGGGTTCCACTTGGCGAAGCATCCTTCTTGGGACAATCCGTGCCATTATCACCATCGTCATTTTCGTACCGCAGCCAAATGGGATGAATCTCCAACCTCGAATCGTCTTGTAACTCTTGGATGGATGAAATCTCACATGACCAGGCTAGTTTTGTGTTTCCCGGTGTTAGTGCACATATACTGTTGCCACGTTGATCCATAAGTTGTTCATAGGCATGTATGATTTCTGTGAAATCGGTGTTGGAATCAGACGCATTATTCAAATCAGGATGATGCTGTAGTGCTAACTGCAAAATTTATATGGAAAAATATCCCGGATGGGTAAATGAAAAATGAGTCTGTTCTTTCACATTGGTATCAATTACCTGGTCTTCTTAACTTTGAATAGACGTACCCTTCGAAACGAAGCTTTGATTTGTTTGGTCGTTGCTGTCGTTGGAAGACCTAACACAACAAAGGGTGGTCTCCGCTGCTTATCTTGATGATAGCACACGGCTGTGCTTGATACGGCGCGTTTTCCCTGTCGATAATAATTGTAATACCGATAGTAGACCTGTCGCCTCAAAAAAATTCGACACAAAGCCTGATTTGAGAGTGGGTTTACCAGAGGGCTCATCATGATCAGATATCACCCGTTTCCTCCAACCTGGCCTTCTGCCATACCACGATCAATACTTTTAAAACTTAAAACAGTCTTGGTCCCCTCAATTTATTGCTTGCCGAAACAAAAATGAAATGATTTGCCAGATGGAAAGTAGTATGAGGACGACTGAGTAAAACATGTGATTTGAGAGGTGAAAAAAAACGATCTGCTCCAGTCAAGCTCGTGAATCATGATGTAGTTGCTGCTGCTACTACTACTACTAGTAGTACTCATAGTACTCATAGACTACTACTACTAGTAGCTAGTACTAGTAGTAGACTACTACTCCCTCTGTAAACGTTTACATGCAGCATTGGGGTAAAATGGACCCCATAGTCTTTATCTGTACCAACCACTTAACATATGACACATGCTCTTAATCCTCTCAGACTAAGCTATCCATTCATATAACGCATTCAAAGTGGCAAAGAGAAGTGAAGACAATACAGACCTTCAAAAGTGATCGAAAATGTGACCCCTCTACTTATACACCCGTTACTCCTTCAATTTTAACAGTACAAAATTACAAGTATGACATCGGTTGTTCCTAAATAAACAATGAAAAGGATAAGATGCTTTAAACAAAGGAAAGACAAGCTCCTAATGCCTCTTTTGATTGTTTAATAGACGGCTATTTATTGGGTTATGGTCCTTCATTTAAGAGCTCTTGTACTGTTTACTATCGCCAAAG
>Ga0100393_10005495_pt1 | contig 11441 bp, 6 predicted proteins | sample CryGeymeta201517_FD_81546 | JGI IMG/M metagenome (GOLD analysis project Ga0100393, IMG submission 81546) | Groundwater microbial communities from Crystal Geyser aquifers in Utah, USA - Crystal Geyser metaG 2015-17 | ecosystem: Environmental > Aquatic > Deep subsurface > Groundwater | place: USA... | reverse complement strand
GGCCTGTTACGCGCCATTGGTGCCACCCAACGTGATATAAAACTGCAATTTGTCGCAGAGAGCTTTGCCATTGCGATTCTTGGCGGCTTGTTAGGCATAGTGTTTGGTATTTTACTGTCAGAACTTATCGCCTTTTATTCTGACTGGGCAGTAAGCTGGTCGCTGCTGGCGATAGTATTGTCGTTTAGTATTTGCGCGCTCATCGGTATCGCTTTTGGCGTGTATCCGGCGATTAAAGCCTCGCAGCTTGACCCTATAACCGCCCTGCAAAGTGAATAATTTGCCTGGCGGACTATACACTGGTTGTCATAACAAACCGAGGCCGCTTAGTAGAGACAATATTAACTGAACGCTACATCTGGCAAAAGCTGGCATAGAATATTGAACACCCTCTCAATATTTTCCCACATCAATACTAAAGACCACAGTTTCGTTAATGATAATACTTTATCTAGACACATTTCACTGCAGGCGGTCTTTTCGAAACAAAACCGGGCCAGCCTGAGTGTGGAAATTCAAGCCCTCAATTTGCCCCGAGATATCTAACCTAAACATCACGGTAAACTCTGGATTAAAATCTTCTCTAAAATCTGGCATTCCTTGAAGATAAAAGCTGTCATGATTTAGGTGAGAAAGCGTAAATTCAAACGTTGGAAACTTAGCGATTAATGTGCCATTTTTCAATCTTACATCGATAAATCCATAACCATTTGCATGGTATTTCCCTACATATCTTTGAAGTTCTAAAGTAGGCATCGCTTCGGCATTAAAACGTTGTTCCGTATTTTGGGGGCGGTACATTTCGCTAACCACTATTGGGTAATCTGACTCGGGTAAATTCAATATTTTGCGTGAAATAAGATCTGAAACAATATAGGGCAAAACAGAGTTTCCTTGATTACTAAGAACCGCTATGCCGAGCTGTTCAAAAGGGTGCATATTAATTACAGATGAAAAACCATTGGTATTGCCGCCATGACGTACTCTGAAGTGACCATCGGCGACTCCTAATCGCCATCCATACCCTTCGCCTTGCAGAAAGGCATCCTCTGTGTAAGGGTCTGATTTTATATTTTGCAGTCTTGTTGCTTGTTTAATGTATCCTGCTGGAACAACTTGTTTTTGATTGTATTTTCCTTCGTTTAACCAAACTTTCATCCATTTTGATAGATCAATTGCTGAGCTCTTTATTGCGCCAGCTGAACTATATGAGTAGTAATTTTCGAACGGTACTTTAACCATGTGTTCGCCCAATTTTGCATAGCCATAAGCATAATTATTGGTCTGTTTCATTTCAGCAACACTGGTTGATGAGTGAGTCATGTCTAATGGAATAAATAATTTTTGTTTTATCTGCTCTTCCCACGTTCTGTCAGTCACAGTTTCGACAATCGCGCCGGCTAACGTATAGCCAATATTGCTATAAATAAAACTATTGCCTATTTCACCTTGAGGCTTTAGGTAAGGCAATCTTTTTATCATTTCTGACTTGCTTGGCTCCGGAAAAAGAACAAGTGATAAACCATGGTCACCAATGCCACTTCTATGGCTGAGTAAATCACCAAGGGTAATACGTTGATCCATTTCCGTATTAAAAAATTTCAAGGTAGGGATATAAACTGATGGTCTGGAAGATAGTTCTAATTTATCTTCACTGGCCAATTGTCCTATTAACGCTCCAGTAAAAGCTTTTGTAATAGAGCCAATATGAAAAACTGTCTCAGTATCCACCGGAAGTTTATTTTCAGGGTCCCTCCAACCATAACCCTTCGCGAAAATGACCTCATTTTTATATACAACCGCAACAGATAATCCAGGGGCATTATATTCTTCAACATAGCGAAGAATCTGGGTATTTATTTCTGCAATTGGCAAAGATAACTCTTCAGCTTTCAGAGACAGAGACAATAAAAACGAGATTGTAAGTAGGACGCTTTTCGTCATAAGCATTTATTCCTGTTGAGTTATATGTTTGTCGAGCTCAATAGCGCACTTTAATTAAATTTTTCTCTGTTGATCGCTGTTATTAAAATCTTGGTTTGATGACAAAAAAATGCTTTATTGTTGGTCATAAAAAAGCATGTCTTTTCAATTCTAGTTAGGTATCGCCTATAAAAAACATGCAAAATGTATGTTTTGTCTTAGTTTTGTAGCCAAGCAATTGCACTGGCTAGCGTATGCTCACTTGATGTCGCCTCATCCACGGGGATGCGCACACCATATTTTTGTTGTTCACGATCAGCGATAACCGCTGTTGTAAGAAACAAAGCGCTATTGTCACTCAGCGTAAAATTGGTATTTGCAGTAGATAACCCACAGCTAGCAGTTCCAAAAAATTGCACGTTGAATTGCTTTTTAAAAGCAATTACGGTGGCTTCACCCGAGCTTGCCGTTCTTTTACTAGTCAACACGGCAATTTTTGGTAAGGGCGTAATTAGACTATAAGGTTGATCTACAGTAACGACAGGGCTACCACCTAAGAGCGAAGACCCATTGTTGTACCCCCACCAGGTCGAATTTTCGTCAGCATCGATAAAATAGCCCAGTGTAGGACCTTCGAATAAAGGCCCGAGACCCGCTATCATTGGCCACATATTGCCGCCTTGATTGTTTCGAAGATCAACAATCCATGCCGTTACACCTTGACTGTCTTGTTTAGCTATTTCTTGCTGTATTGTTGTCGCTATTTGCTTGGCTTCAGCCGCGTCTCGAGACATAACAGCATCTACTCTTACATAACCTATTCCGGGTTCTTCAGGAGTGTCTAAAGCCAGATTTTGCTCACATCTGATTGTTGACGGATAAGTTATCAATGCGCCTGAAGGGGAATTTAGAAAAGAATGATTTGTGTTTATCAATTCTAGTGCACGCGTAATCGCAGGATAAGTATCTTTAATTGCACCAACATTTGCAGCCAATTGACTAACCTCAGATTCAAGATTGCTCCAATTCACTTCATTCCGAGGTAGGGCATTGTTACGCATAATTGTAATAATTTCAGACAAATAGGCCTGGGCCATCCTTTGTTGAGCAAGAGATAGATCGTCTCCACTATTATCGCTACCTCCACATGAAAGCAAAAGCAAAAAAGACGTAAGTAAAATTATAAAAGAAAGTAATTTTTTAACTGCACTCATTATGTGTTTTCCTAATTCCAATGTGCATTATCACGCCAAATGGTTGTAGGTAGCGTTATGTTTTGCCAAATTTATTTCCAATTATCAGCGACCACCAACAGAACAAAACGCCGCTCATTCATCGTACGAATGTAACACCGCCATCTCGCTGGCGGTGGTTAACCTAGAATCGTATTCCCTGTTAATTTACTTTTTCAAATTTAAGCTTATTGATAAGCGTTCCAGATACCTCTAGTGCCGCTACTTGGGATACATTATTACGAATAAATTTTGCCCGAAGAAAGAAGCCGGTATTTCCAGAAAAAGTATTGGTATCGAATGGCGTCAAATACACTTCACTTCGCAAGTTTTTGGCTTTAAGTTGATTGTCTTCCAGCACCAGCTCATAAGTGGTATCTAACTCCTCGCTGTAATAGCGTCCTGTAAATTCAGTCAAATTGACAGATTCAGCATTAATCGACGGAATTGCTACCCGCTCTCCAACCAAGGTCTGGCCGCCATAAATGCCTTCAACAAGGGTAATTTTATTTACGTTTTTAGAGTTAACTGCACCAAATCTTAATTTACGTCCTTCATCGCCAAAACTGAATTCATTGTCAGCTAAATGGGTTAAAGGCTGTTTGGCTCCCCCCATTATCTGTAAATAAAGCTGTGTGCCATCTTGGGTTACGCTGTAAATAAGCCCGCCTAATAATTCAAAATCACCGGTATAACTTGCTAATGTCTCAGTTGACAATGCTGAGGTGCTCAGCCGTTTCCGGGGTAACGCTGACAAATAAAAATCAGCAATGTCGTAGGCGATATTCAGTGGATTGAGATAAGGCATATTAGCCAGCACCACGACTGATAGTTTTTCACCGGGCATTCTTAGCAAAAATGTTCTATAGCCCGCTATTGTGCCACCATGGCCCATTGCTTCAATGCCACGATGTTTATCTATTACCTGCCCGAACGCATAATTTATGGTCTCGCCATTATTAAATACATTCGGTGTTTTCATTTGTTGAATAACAGCAAGGTTACCCACTTTTGGCTGTTCAAAGTTGACTGCCCATTTGGCTAAATCTTTAACCGTAGTGGTTAAACCTGTTGAACCGACCATATCTGACAGCAATACACTTTTAGCAAAACCATTAATAGTGCGCCGGTAGGAATAGGCTTTGTTTTTAATCACTGCGCGATAGTTAGCTGGAAAAGCACTGTTGGTCATTCCCAGCGGTTTAAAAATGCGATTTTGTGTGAACTCTGCAAAAGATTGTCCTGAAACCCGACTAACAATTTCAGCTAATAAGAAGTAACCTGAATTACTGTATTCAAACATCTCACCCGGTGTGAAATTTAAATCTTTTTGCATGCTAAGCAGTTTTAATACCTGTGCTTGGGTTGCAATGTCATCACTTTGCCACCCGGCTAATTCAAGCAGCACTCCTTGCTGACGCAAACCACTAGTATGATGTAATAAGTGTCTTAAGGTGATTTTATGGCCAAGATCAGACAGCTCAGGCAGGTATTTAGTTATTTCATCATCAATTGATAATTTCCCCTCATCTGCTAATAACAAAATTGAGAAGGCAGTAAATTGTTTAGAAATTGAAGCGACTTCAAATACCGTGTCAGGCGTAATCGGAATGCCGTATTCAAGGTTTGCCAGTCCAACTCCTTTGCTGTAGACCAACTCACCATCTTTTACTACAGCAACGGCTAACCCGGGTAAGGTAGTACTCGCCCATCTTGCTAAATATTGATCTACTTTTTCTGCTGCATTTTTTTGTGCAGTTACTGCCTGAAGTTCTGTTAGTAACCGGTACTCAGATTGAGCGGCGAATACATTTAGGGTTAAACAGCTACAAATTAACAGTGTGATACAACGGATGTGGTAGAACATCATGCTAGAAAGCCCCCATATATTAAATCTAATCACAATTTAGTCTTAATGTTTGAGTGACTCGACCGACTAAAAAAAGTCGAACCAATTAGCATGAAATATTTGGCTCGACTTTTAGCAACTACATGGTTTTAATGGTTTTTTTGCTTAAATGATTTTTACGATATTGGGTAGGAGTAAAGCCTGTATGGTTTTTAAAGGCAGTATTAAAAGAGGATTTTGAATTAAAACCAACCTGATACAAAATTTCCAGCACAGTGAGTTTTTGTTTTGTGGAGTCTTGAAGCAATTTGGCTGCGGCTTCAATTCTATAGCGATTAATAAAATCAAAAAAGTGTTGGCCCATTTTATGGTTGATCAAGATTGACAGTTCTTTAGATGGAACCTGCATTTGTGCCGCCAGTGTTTGTAACGTAAGGGACGGGTCTAAATAAGGCGCTTCTTTTTGCATATACTCTTTAACCCGCTTAGTTTCTGGGGAGTCATCGTCAATAGGCGTCTTTAACTTGCTGGCAATAGTTCCCTTTTGCTGTTTTACTAAGGTTTCAACTAGCTGCAACTCGCCATCTATACCGCGAAATAACTCCGGAGACGATAGCGCCTTTAACACAAACCATGTGATCACGGATAAAGCCGATACTCCTACGGCCAACTGAAGCCCCTGAAATAACTGGTTGTATGCGGTAAAAGAAATCACTTCTTTGACAGTAGCTAATGAACCCGCAATAACAAAAACAACGGTCAGTTGCCCCAGCCAACGGTAGCTTTGATTGCTGTGCTCAGTATAGTTCTGTCGATAAATACGCTTAAATCTTCGCAAGGTAAAAGCGACTAAAAGGATATAACCTAACCATTGCATACTGCTGGCCAGCGACAACCAGCCAGGCTGACTAAGTTCAAAAACGGCTAAAAAATTAACGACCAAAAAAGGAATGCCATGCAGCAAATGGCTAAGCTTTAACCTGAAGTTTTTATAACAAATTGCCAATACATACAAATAGAACACGGGCATTTCAAGAAATGAGAATGACATTCGGAACAGTTCTAACGCATAGGTACCCGGCAAAAGTAACCATATAAACCAACCACTCAGGTTAAGGGCTGTGAGGGTTAGGAATAACGCAAAAAGACGATTCGCCAGTTTGTTGTGTGTATTGACGCTCAACAAAAAGCTGGCCAAAAGCAACAAAACAAAGACACATAACACGCCAATTACATTAATTAACTGCAATTTTTAGCTTCCAATGAATGAGCATGACAATCCACTTATGTCATGCTGAACAATAAGGCTCTAAAGTAATTACATTAGGAACCAGTACTAAGTTTTTTACAGGGTAATATAGATAGGAGGGCCGAACAACGACACTGGCTTTAAAGAAGTAACGTCCGGTACAGCAGTACGCTCTTTAGCACCGCTGTACCGGTTATGTTTTAGTAGTGTTAAAACCTAGTACTTCACACTACAACCGTACGGCTTTGTAATGGCCGGATCAGGTGTATTTCCGACCAGCACAGCGTTTGCTGCGTTAGCAAATAATGGGGTGGCCTTAGCAATATCGTCTACCTTAGCCGACGGAATACTGTCGATACCGCCCATGTATTGCAACACACCGGCTTTGTCGATCACGTACATATGTGGCGTGGTTTTAGCATCATAGGCTTTGCCTACCACACCCGTTTCGTCAAATACGACAGCCTTAGGCGCCGCATTTCGGCTAGCGGTTAGCTCGTCCGCTTTAGCACCACTAACATGGCCCTGCTTGCCCGGTGCTGAAGAAATGACACTTAACCACACCACGTCGCGTGCAGTCATATCCGCTTGCAATGCCTGCATGTTGCCGCTGTAGTGCTTTACAACAAACGGGCAGTCATGGTTGGTCCATTCCAGCACCACATTTTTCCCCGCAAAATCTTTTAAACTATGGCTGTTGCCCTTGGAATCTACCACGGTAAAGTCCGGGGCGGGTGCACCTATCTGTGGCGCTGCCGCTACACCTAAAGAAAAACATGCCGCTGCTGCAGCCAGTACCAGTTGACGTAATTTCATAGTATTACTCCTGTTTAACATGGCCTGCCAGGCCGTTAGGGTTGCCGACTTACCCGCTGTAAAGTTTGCGCTAAGGTGTCGGGTGTTAAAATTTGTGGCAGCACTTCTGGTGGCTGCCCCGGCCAATACAACACATATAATGGCACACCATCACGCTGATACAGGCGCAGATATTCTGTAATGGCAGCGTCACGCAGTGTCCAGTCGCCTTTTAAATAGGTTACATCGTACAGTGCCAGCGCGGCTTTGCTACTTTCAGTATTCAATGCCACGCGCTCGTTTACCAAACACGTAATGCACCAGTCTGCTGTCATATTCACCAGTACAGGCTTACCCTCGGCGCGCAGTTGTTTAAGCGTGTCACCTGACCATGGCTGCCAATGCTCCGCACCAGCTGCATCTTGCTGTGGCATTTTAGCTGGCGCAAAAGCCGGTATAGCTAGTGCGGCTAACACTAACAGCAGCGCCACTGAAGCCGTTACTTTGCCTGCCAGCGCCAGTTGCGTTCGGCCCCACAGCCAACACGCCGCGGCAATACACACCACACCAATCAGTAACAGCGACTGCGCATCCACGCCGCTTTGCCGGCCATAAACTCACAACAACCACACTGCACTTAAATAAAGTGGGTAGGCCAGCCACTGTTTCACCGTATCCATCCAGGCGCCGGGCTTGGGCAGCCGTTTAGCAAAACCGGGCACGAAGGCTAATAACAAAAACGGTAACGCCATACCCACACCCAACGCAGCAAACACTAATACTGCGACAAATGCACTTTGAGTTACCGCATAACCCAGCGCCGAGCCCATAAAAGGCGCTGTGCAGGGGCTGGCTACAACAACGGCCAGCACACCGGTAAAGAATGCGCCCTTTCCACCTTGTGCAGTAACCAGTGAGCTACCAGCATTCATTAACCCTAAACCAAATTGCACAACACCGGATAAACTTAGCCCCAGTGCAAACAGTAAGTACACCAGCAATGCCACTATATACGGGCTTTGCAGCTGAAAGCCCCACCCTACAGCGGCGCCAGCGCTACGCAGTGCAATTAGCACTATCGCCAGGGTGACAAAGCTAACCACCACACCTGCGCTATAAAATAACGCATCACGTTTTTGCTGCTGATGCTGCTGGCTATTTGCGGCAATGCTTAATGCCTTAAGTGATAACACCGGAAATACACAAGGCATCAGGTTCAGTATCAAACCACCTGTGGCAGCCATCAATAAAATTAGCCACAACCCAGTGTCAGTTTGCTGCCCTCCAGTAATGATAATTTCAGTTGTCTCAGGCCCACTTTGCGTAAGTAACACACTGTACGCCGCAGTATCACTTACCAGCACCAGTTCAATTTGAGCTGCTACGCCAGAGTAGTAGGTATTAAGTGGCTGTTGCAGCAAAAGCTGGTCACCTTGCTGGCTAATAAGCTGAGCGCCGGCATGGTCAACCAATTCCGAAGCGGCAACAAAGAAACCGGTAATTTGGGTACTGGGTTGCCAGTCGATCACCGCAGAAAAGGCACCACCAGAGGTATCAAACCGACCATTAACATTGAGCGGTTGTGGTAATTGTTGCTGCGCCTGGGTAAACAATGCCTGATAATCAGCGGCAGCAATCGCCTCGCTCGCCACTGGCAGGCTAAGGCTGAATTGCGCTTCGGCAGGAATGCATATTTCTTCACAGACTAACCAATCTGCCTGCAACTGAATATCAATAGTTTCGGCCGTGTAATCAGCAGGAATGCGTAATTCTGACAGCAAAATAGTGCTGCCCTCAAAACCATAATTTACCAATGGCGGTACCGAAATTGCCTGCGGTGTAGGCCATTGTATATCGCCGACGCTTACCCCCTCTGGCAACTGCCAGGTTAGCCGGGTAGGTAACCCGGAGTCGCCGGGGTTTTGCCAATAAGTGTGCCAGTGTGCGTCTGGAATAAAGTGCAGCGCCAGCTGCCCCTTTTGTCCAGCGCGCACTTGCTGAAATTCACTTACCAGCTCTGCTTGTAGATGCTTTGCTGTTTGCCAGCCCGAGCTCGACGCCAAGGCCGCAACACTAAACCAGCTACATAGCAGGGCAAAAACGATGAATCGCATAACACTCTCTTTTATTGCAGTTATCTCAGCTACGAGCCTACACAACTTTGGCTCACCGCGTTGATAAAATATACGTTAATTAACGCTAAATTGAGCAATTTGAGCGACAAACTGCTATATTAGCTTGGTTTATCTGGGCGAAGTACTGTGGTCACTCCAGTCATTATTTCGTTGCAGAACACCTAAATTTAATTATTTTAAACCACCAACTAAAGGTTCACCTTAATGACGCTATTTACCAAGTCTGTGTTGTCAGTGGCTGTGAATGCCGCCCTGTTTAGTGCCGCTGTTGGTCTTTCTCCGGTGCTAATGGCACAGGAAAGTGACAAAGATCAAAACGCTAAACAGCAGGAACTGGAAACCATTACTGTTACTGCGCAAAAGCGCAGCCAAAGTATTCAGGAAGTGCCAATTTCAATTGCCACCTTATCAGGTGAGAAATTTGATGCCATTTTTTCGTCAGGCGATGACATCACAGCATTAGCCATTAAGGTACCAGGCTTGTATGCAGAAACCTCTAATGGCCGTGCAGCGCCGCGTTTTTATATTCGTGGTTTAGGCAACACCGACTTTGACTTAGCCGCGTCACAACCGGTATCCATTATTATGGATGAAGTGGTAATGGAAAACGTGATTTTAAAAAGCACGCCATTATTTGACGTACAGCAGGTTGAAGTCATCCGTGGCCCACAAGGTACGTTATTCGGCCGCAACACCACGGCTGGTATTATCAAGTTTGACAGCGTAAAGCCCCGCCAAGAGTATGATGCTTACGTCAAATCAACTGCTGGCACCTTGGGCATGTTTAACCTTGAAGGCGCAGTAGGTGGCGGGTTAACGGATGAGTTATCAGCGCGTATCTCTTTATTATCGCAGCACCGCAGTAACTGGATAGACAACAGCTTTACCAACGAAAGTGATGTGATGGGCGGTTACAACGAACGTGCTGGCCGGCTGCAGTTTTTATATGAAGGCAATGCAGTAGATGCCTTATTTAATGTGCACACCCGCAACTACGACGGTACATCCAGTATGTTCCGTAAAAACATTTTGACACCTGGCAGCAACGACCTTAACGGCAACTACGACCGCGACACCGTGGCCTATGATGCCCCAGGGCGCAACAGACAAAGCTATGATGCCTGGGGTTCGTCATTAAAACTCGACTTCCAACTGGACGGTATGACATTAACCAGCATTACTGCAATTGAAATGGCAGACGGTGGTGGTATCGGCGATATCGACGGCGGTAACCCAGATCAAGCTGGAGACGCCAACGTAGGCAATGCGGTAACGGAAGATCAACTGCGTGATTTAGAGCAGCGCACGCAAGAAATTCGTTTAGCCAGCGACACTGACGGCCCACTGAGCTGGCAAGTTGGTGGTTTTTACTTTGACTCTTCCTTTGGTGTAAACAGTATTGATGGCTTCTTTGGTGCTACCGAAGTTTTCCATGGTAATACCAGCTGGGCATTGTTTGGTCAATCCTCGTACAAAGTGAACGACAAACTGGATGTGACTGCGGGCGTACGCTACACCGACGACGAAAAAACCTTCTCTGTAGGCCAGCAAAACGTCGATGGTTTTGCCTTGGTTATTGGCTTTGCACAAATTCAAGATTATGACCCTATTAAAGTTACGGATGACAATATCAGCTGGGAATTAAGCGCCAATTACCGCTTAACCGACAAAACCAGCTTATTTGCCCGCGTTGCTGATGGCTTCCGCGCGCAATCTATACAAGGTCGTGATGTGGCCTTTGAAGCGCCACCGTCAGTGGCTGATTCAGAAACCATTATGTCTTATGAAATTGGTGCTAAATCTGACTTGCTTGACAATACACTGCGCTTAAACGGCGCCCTGTTTTACTACGTGATTGACGATATTCAGTTATCAGCAATTGGTGGCGAAACACAAGGTAACCAGCTGATTAACGCTAATAAAGGTGTTGGCTACGGCTTCGAATTCGACTTCGACTACCGGGTATTGCCTAACCTGAGTGTTGGTGGTGGTTTTAGTTACAACAACACAGAATTACAGGACGATACTTTAACCGTAGCGCCATGTGGTTCAGGCATGTGTACCGTACTGGACCCTCGCAATGCGCAAGATCTGGCATTAATCGATGGCAACCCATTTCCGCAAGCACCAGAAACCATTCTAACCTTAAATGCACGCTATGACTTCCCAATAGAAAGTGGCGAAGTCTATGTGTACGGCGATTATCAATTACAGGGTAAAACCAACCTGTTTTTGTACGAGTCTGCTGAGTTTAAATC
>Ga0100393_10005489_pt1 | contig 11446 bp, 10 predicted proteins | sample CryGeymeta201517_FD_81546 | JGI IMG/M metagenome (GOLD analysis project Ga0100393, IMG submission 81546) | Groundwater microbial communities from Crystal Geyser aquifers in Utah, USA - Crystal Geyser metaG 2015-17 | ecosystem: Environmental > Aquatic > Deep subsurface > Groundwater | place... | reverse complement strand
TTATACTGCGTTTTCAACTTGTGTAATTTCTTATTGAAATTATACTGCGTTTTCAACTTGTGTAATTTCTTATTGAAATTATAGCATGAATGGTTTACTATCCTAATTAGTGAACGTCTTTAAAAAAATTTTTCACCAGCAAAAATTCTCTTTAAAGCATGTTTTTGCCCTCTTTTCTTTTATTTTTATTATTTGGTCTTTTTATCGTTATTTACCTCAGGTTTTACCTTTATGGGCTGAAGAGTTGGTTTTAAAACCCTTACTTTGGTTAGGCCCAACTATTTGGTTGATGAGAAGAGTTGAAAAGCAAAACTTTTCTTCTCTGGGTTTTACGACCAAAAAATTATTTCCTTCCTTATACTGGGGAATTGGTTTAGGTTTAGTTTTTGCCCTGGAGGGGCTGTTGACCAATATCGTGAAATATAAAGGGCTGAATTTAATTTCTTTAGACCAATCTTCAATAACTTTTCTGTTTTTGTTTTTGGTTTCTTTGGTAACTGCTTTTTCGGAAGAAACAGTTTTTCGTGGTTATCTTTTTAATCGTCTTTGGCAGATTTGGAATCAAGAATGGTTGGCGAATATTGTTTCTTCGTTTCTTTTTGTTCTTATTCATCTACCGATTGGACTTTTCGTTTTGGGTTATAGACCCTTAGTCATGCTGGCCTATTTATTCTTTGTTTTTGTTTTTGGTTTTGGTTCAGCTTTTGTTTTCGGGCGAACCAAAAATATTGTGGCCAGCATCTTATTACATATTTTTTGGGCTTGGCCAATTGTTCTTTTCAGATAATTTCAAACAGAACAAAAAATGAAAAAATTGATTTTTTTAGTTGCGGTTTTACTTTTTGCCTTTGGGATTTTAGCTGTTTCAGTGGTAAGAACAGTGACAATTGAAGGTCAATCGGCTAGTCAAAACTACAAGATTACCGTGCCAACCGCTACGGAATCGGTCCAAAAGCAAGAGACAGATTACTTTTTAGCTTATCCTGGTATTTTACCGGATCATTTTTTATATCCCGTTAAAATGATACGTGACCGGATTTGGCTTTGGTTAACAGTCGAGCCCTTAGAAAAAGCCGAGCTGATGCTGCTTTTTGCCGACAAAAGACTTGGAGCTGGTAAGGTCTTGATTGAAGGCAATAAAATTGATTTGGGTGTTTCCACTCTAACTAAAGGGGAAAAGTATTTACAAAGAGCTGTTTCCCAAGAGGCTATTGCTAGAGAGAAAAAAGATACTAGAGCTTTATTGGAGGAATTATCCTTGGCCGCTTTAAAACATGAGGAAGTTCTATTGGAACTTCAGGAAAAAGTCTCCGGTGAGGCCAAGGGAACTTTAGGGACGATTTTGGCTTTAACTCGTCAATGTCAAACCCAGATTAAACAGGCTTTAAACGAATAACTGATATCTTTTGATATCTTAATTTCGTCTTGACGAAGAAAGAGGTTAATCTCTTATAATAGTTAAGACTCCGTTACGAAAGTAACATCTTTAGAATTCCCTGCCCAGCGGAAGTTTTTTATGGTTAAAAGAAAAAACAAAAAACGCCAAATATCAATGGAGTCTTTGTGGAAATATGGTCGTCGGATTCCCTCTTTGCCCAAGAATCTATCTGATCCCCAGCTAACGGCTACCGGGGAATACATCGCCAATAAAAATTATTTATTAGTTGATCTTTCCGGAAAGATTATTGAAACTCCCAAAAAGATGTTCTGGCGGCTGGCCCACAACGTGGCGACCGCCGATCTCTTATATAGTTCTACGGCTGAAATGAAAAAAACCAGAGATGAATTTTACCGAGTCTTGACTAATTTAGAATTTGTTCCCAACACGCCAAGTTTTGCTAACGCTGGGGCCAATCTTCAACAACTTTCAGCTTGTTTCGTTCTGCCGATTGAAGATGATCTGCAAAAAATTGGTCAAAGTCTCGTTGACGCAATTATGATTCACAAGTCCGGCGGGGGAACAGGCTTTTCTTTTTCTCGTCTTCGTCCCTATGGTTCTCGTGTCCGTTCTACCGGACGAGTTTCCTCCGGGGCAATTTATTTTATGTGGATGTATGCCGACGCAACTGATCGTATCCAACAAGGGGGTTATCGACGGGGCGCCAATATGGGCGTAATGGACATTGATCATCCTGATATTTTACGTTGGATTATGATTAAAAGTTCGGAATTTACGGTCACCAGTTTCAATCTCTCAGTCGCCCTGACTGATGGGTTTATGCAACAGGTGGAGAAAGATGCTGAGTTTGCTCCCGAAGGTTTATCTCCACAGAAAGACCAAATAGACAAACTCATAGCGGAGATACAAAAAATTTTACAAAGCCTAGCTAGTTTTGGCGACAAAATGAATAATTTTGAAAAAAGCATCCAAGAATTGAAAGAACTTTTGGCAGCTAAACAGCCGGGTGAGGGATACGACTTAATCAATCCTGACACTAAGAAATCCGAAGGAAAATTAAATGCCAAAAAAGTTTTTGAATTAATTGGTCGGGTGGCTTGGGAAAAAGGCGATCCAGGGGTTATTTTTATTGATCGCATAAATGTCGATAATCCGACGCCTCAATTGGGTCGGATTGAATCAACTAACCCCTGTATAGTTGGTTCTACCTTGGTGTCTACCGAAAAAGGCCTCATTTCTATAAAGGAATTGGTGGAGAAAAAAATCGAGTTGAAAATTTTAACTGATAATCGGGTTTTGGGTGATAAAGGAGTAACTTTAAGACCTCACAATCATTTATGGGATAACGGGGTTAAAGAAATTTGTCGTCTGCAAACAAAATCGGGCTTCGAGCTTTTAGCTACCCCGGACCACAAAATTATGACCAGTAATGGTTGGGTGCCCTTATCAAAACTTCAGCCAGATAAAGACAAGGTCTTTATTCAAAGTGGAGAGGGAAGTTTTAGTCAATTAAAAAGCCTCCCATTTAAGAGTTATTCTCTTAGTCTTCCTTCTGAATGGTCGGCTGAATTAGGTCAAGTTTTAGGTTGGCTAGTGGGTGATGGTTGGTTAAGAAAGGGTGATAAAAATTGTCGGGTAGGATTTACCTTTGGGGAAAAGGATAAGAAGATTCTTGATTATTTCCAGTCAATTTTAAACCAGTGGTATGGAAAGGGAATTAAAGCCATTAAACGCGAGAATAATGTTTGGCATTTGTCTTATCATAGTCAATATTTAGTTGAGTTTTTTGAAAGGTTGGGAGTAAAACCAGTAAAAGCGGATGAAAAAGAAGTTCCTGCCAGTCTTTTTACTGCCCCGAAAGAGGCGGTAATAGGATTTTTACAAGGATTGTTTTCGGCGGATGGGACAATTGGCATTCAAGAAATTAACAACAGTAAATATATTCGCCTAACGGCTAAGTCTAAAAAACTTTTACAACAAGTTCAATTGCTTTTGTTAAATCTTGGAATCGCTGGCCGAATTTATAACCGGAGCCGTCCTCCAAGAAAAATTTTTCATTACACCACCAAAAAAGGTCAAAAACGTACCTATGTTTCTGATGGAGTTTGTTTTGAACTCCATTTGGGGAAAACGGCGGTCCCTTTATTTTTAAACAAAATCGGTTTTTTGGAAGATAAACATTATCAAAAAGTAGAAAGGCTTAAAAAAATGGGTTTTTACCCTCAGATTTTTGCAGATACTATTGCCAAGTTGGAACCGGCAGGAAAGACCGACGTGTATGATTTAACTGAACACATTTCTTCCTCGTTTATTGCAAATGGGATGGTAATATCAAACTGCGGAGAGCAGCCGCTTTTACCTTATGAATCCTGTAACTTAGGAGCTATCAATTTGGCGCGGATGGTGAAAGAAAAGGAAAATGATTTTGGCGAAATTGATTATGAGAAAGTTCGAACTACAATTCAGGCAGCCGTTCATTTTTTGGATAACGTCATTGATATGAATCGTTATCCTTTACCTCAGATTGAGCAGATGACTAAGAAAAATCGAAAAATTGGCATGGGGGTGATGGGTTGGGCTGATATGTTAGTTCAGCTAGGTATTCCCTATGATTCACAGGAAGCTTTAGAGACAGGAGCAAAACTGATGAATTTTATTAGAGAAGAAGCCAGAAAAGCTTCTATTGAATTAGCGAAAAAACGAGGTGTTTTTCCGAATTTTAAAGGCAGTATTTATGACAAAAAGAGTTCTTACTTTAAGGGGCAGGACTTAAGATTAAGAAACGCCACGATAACGACCATTGCGCCAACCGGAACCACCAGCATGTTGGCTGACGCCTCAAGTGGCATTGAGCCTTATTTTGCCATTACTTATGAAAAGAATCTGGTTAGTGGTGAGAAAGTCGTTAATTTAAATCCCTATTTGGTCAAATTAGCCAAAAAAAGAGGTTTTTGGCATGAAGATTTGGTGGAAAAAATCAAAAACAATAAGGGGAGTTTGAGAGGTCTTTCGGAAATTCCACCAGAGATTCAGAAATTATTCCCCATTGCCTCCGATATTGCCTATGAGGATCATATCAAAATGCAGGCGGCCTTCCAAAAATCAGGCGTTGACAACGCTGTTTCTAAAACAATCAATATGCCGTCAAGTGTCACGCCTCAAGATGTTATTCAATCCTATCTTTTGGCCTATGCTGAGGGTTGTAAAGGATTAACCATTTATCGGGAACAATCACGCCAGAAACAAATCTTAGAAAGAGATGTCCAAGAAAAAGAAGGTATTTTTTTAAGAAAAATTGATGATATTCGCTATGGTCGTACCTGGAGTATCCAGACGCCGGTAGGGACATTACACGCCACGATTAATGAAGACGAGGAAGGCAATCCTTATGAAATTTTCTTTAACGTCGGTAAAGCCGGAGGAGATATTTTAGCGGTGGCTGAAGGTTTAGGGCGTTTAATTTCTTTAGCCTTGCGGACGACACCAGCGAAATTATCTTTGTCAAAATTAAAAATGATTGTGGAGCAAATTTCTGGTATTGGCGGTTCAAGTTCGGTTGGCTTCGGGGTGAAAAAAGTGCGTTCTTTGCCTGATGCCATCGCCAAAGTGATTGAAGATTATCTTAAAGAGAAACAAGGGGAAAATCCCACCGAGATTATTTTATCGGAAGAGCAACAATCAATCTTTTCTTTACCAATTGAAAACAATCACGGCAATATTTGTCCTGAATGCGGTAATGCCACTTTGGTTTATGAAGAAGGTTGCGAGAAATGCCCCTGCGGTTATTCAAAGTGTTAAAATAGGGCATGAATAAAAGTCAGACTTGTCTCTCCGGTAAAAAACTTTCCAAGTCAGAAGAGATTTTTGAAGCTTTAGGTGATTTAGATGAGCTTAACGCTTGTTTAGGTTTGGCCCGCTCTTTTGCTTCAAAAAACCTTAGCCAGTCGATTTTAAGGCAACAAGATAATTTAATTGAAATTGGCGGTTTTTTATCCGGAATGAAAAAAGGAAATTTTTTAAAAGAAAAGACGTTTGATTTGGAAAAAGAAATTAAAAACTTAACTCAAGAAAAGGTTAAAGGTTTTTCTCGACCCGGAGTTAATCAGGTTTCTGCCGCACTTCATTTAGCCAGAGCTGTTTGCCGGCGTTTGGAAAGAAGACTGGTGAGATTAAAAAAGAAACCCTTAAAGCCCTTAATCGTTTTTTTCAATTCTTTCTCCTTATATCTTTTCTGGCTAGCCAAGAAAGAAGAAAAAATTTAAGAATTATACTATACTATTAAATATATGGCTCTGCCCTCCAAAGAAACAATTATTTCGGAGCATGAAAGAATTCCGGTGGTGGAAAGATCAACCAAGATTGAACTGACGCCGGAGATCAAGAGGGTTGAGCCGGTGATTGGGGGAGAGGAAATCACTTTACCTCAAGCGGTCATGGATGACACCGGCGCCGTTATCTTAGATAATATCGCCCCGCAACAGGTAGCCATTAAACTTCCTTTAACCGAAGAGGAAATGAATCAGGCCTTGCATTTAAAAATTATTTACTCTTTTCGTTGGCTGGCTGAATGGACGAAAAGAGTCTTGAAAATTTTAGGCGGCAAATTTATTTATCGTTTTTAAAAGATGGCACCAGAAAATTTAATTACTAGTTTTCAATCTTGGTCCTTTTCTTTGTTGATTATTTTCATCGTGATTTTGTTTCTGTTTATCTTGGGCTATATTCTTCTTATTTGGTGGCGGAATCATGACCGGGAGAAAAAATCATTGGAATATGTTTTGTTACAAGTGGCTGTTCCTTTTGACAATGAGATTAAAATTGACGTCGCCGAACAAATGTTTGCTTCACTGAATGCCATTAAAAAAGGCGGCTTCTTAAGTTTTTTGAAACTACAGCCTCATTTGTCTTTTGAAATTGTGGCCAAACACGAAGATATCCGTTTTTATGTTTCCGTTCCCAGAGATTTGAAGGATATGGTGGAAAAACAAATCAATGGTGTTTACCCTGATGCCGAGATTCTTGAGGTACCAGAATATAATCTCTTTTCAGAAAACGGGCGAGTGGCTTTTGCCGAATTGGAATTGAAGGAATCAAGATATAAACCCATTAAAGTTTTTAAAGATTTGCCCAGCGATCCTTTATCTTCCATAACGACCGCTTTGGCGAAAATGGGGCCAGAAGAGGGAGCAGCCATTCAAATTTTGATTTCACCGGCTGATGGTCAATGGCGTTCTGAAGGACGAAGTTATATTACCGGGGTTAAAAAAGCCGAGTCTGATCCGAAAAAAGCCAAATTTAAGGTAGATGCCAAGACCCTAGAGGCGATTGAGAATAAATGCGGCAAACCGGGTTTCAAAGCAGTCATTAGAATTGTTGTTTCCGCTCAAAGCCAACAACTGGCTGATTCCCATTTAAGCAACCTTAAATCTGTTTTCGAACAATTTTCCTCTGATTTGAATCGTTTTGGTAAGAAAAAAATCTGGTGGAAAGCCGGCTTTATGGTTGATTTTATTTATCGCTACCAACCCCTTTTCAGCTTGCGGGGTTACCGGACCGTTCTTAATTCCGAAGAATTGGCGACCATCTTTCATTTTCCCAACAAACAAGTAGAAACCCCTCATCTTTATTGGCTTTATTCCAAGCGAGCCCCAGCCCCGATTAAAATTCCTAAAGAGGGACTGTATTTGGGGAAAAGTGTTTATCGAGGGATAACTCGTCCGGTTTATCTTTCTGATGACGATCGGCGACGTCATTTGTATATTATCGGCAAAACCGGGACCGGCAAAACAGAGCTTTTACGTAATTTAATTCTTCAAGATATTCGCGCCGGGAAAGGTGTTTGTTTGATTGACCCTCATGATTTGGCTGAAGATTTGCTGCAATATATTCCGCCGGAGCGAGCCGAAGAGGTTATTTATTTTGATCCCTCGGATACCGACCGGCCGATGGGTTTAAACATGTTGGAGGCGGAAACCGAAGACCAAAAACATATGGTGACCACCGCCATTATCAACCTGATGTATAAACTTTATGATCCTTACAAAACCGGAATCATCGGCCCACGTTTTGAACACGCTATCAGGAACGCAATGTTAACGGTCATGAGTGAACCGGGGAGTACTTTTGTCGAAGTTGTGCGTTGTTTAACTGACGCCAATTTCGTCCAAGAACTTTTGCCAAAGGTAACTGATCCGATGGTACGGCGTTATTGGACGGACCAGATTGCCCAAACCGCTGATTTCCATAAATCCGAAGTCTTGGATTACATTGTTTCTAAATTTGGTCGTTTTGTCACCAACAAAGTCATGAGGAATATCATTGGCCAATCTAAGTCAGCCTTTGATTTCAGAAAGGTGATGGATGAAGGCAAGATTTTGATTATTAATTTAGCTAAAGGCAAGATTGGTGAAGAGAATTCCAACTTTTTAGGTTTGGTTTTGGTGCCCAAGATTCTGGCGGCAGCCATGTCGCGGGCTGATGTTCCTGAGGAAAAGAGACGAGATTTTCATCTTTATGTTGATGAGTTTCAGAATTTTGCCACCCCGGACTTTGCCCAGATTTTATCTGAAGCCAGAAAATATCGCTTAAATCTAACCGTAGCCAATCAGTTTATCGGTCAGGTTGAAGAAGAAATTAAGAACGCGGTTTTTGGGAATATTGGTACGATTTTGGCTTTCAGGGTTGGGGTGACTGATGCCAATTATCTTCAGCGAGAATTCCAACCGACTTTTCAGGAAGATGATCTTCTAAACATCGAAAGATTCCATGTTTACGTCAAGACCATTGTTCAAAATGAGCCCGTGCCGGCCTTTTCGATGGATGTCACCAAAGACATGGAACAAATGAAGAAAACCAGCAATCCTCGAGTCGCTCAGATGATAAAAGAACTCTCCAGATTGAAATTCGGTGTGGACAGAGAAATTATCGAGACTGAAGTTGTCCGGCGCGCTCGACTCTAAACTCTTTTTACTTCAAAAATTTAGCCTAAATTGATATAATATAGCCGGGTCAGTAACTCAGTGGTTAGAGTGCCATCCTTATAAGATGGAAGCCGATGGTTCGAATCCATCCTGACCCACCAAGATTTTGATTTAAATCTATCTAGCTCAGCTATAAAATGATAAAAATTGTAAAAACATCTAAGGAATTAGTAAAAGACTTTAATGAAAAGGCTTGGCATTCGGTTGATTTGGAACATTATGGCAGGAGAGTTGAATGGAAAGAACGCAAATTTAGGTTTAAAGCTTTAGATGGTAAGAGAATTGTCGGTACGATTTCCGGCAAATTCGAATCAGGAGTTTTACATATTGGTGCATTAATCGTTGATAAGGACGAACGGAAGAAGGGAATTGGGAAGGCTTTAATGCAAAAAGCAGAAGAATTTGGGGCTAGATTTGGTGCTCATAAAATATATTTACAAACTGGAAAAAATTGGGAAGAACGTAAATTTTACGAATCAATTGGATACAAAAGGGAAACAGATCTCCCCAATCATTATTTTAATAAAGACTTTGTTGCTTATAGTAAATTCCTAGAATCCTAAAAATCCTAGACCTGTAGAGCTCAGCCAATCTTATGCTATAATTTGGCCTATGGCAGTCAGAAACATCCTTCAAATTGGAGATCCTCGTTTAAAAGCTAAAAACCAATTCATTAGCGATTTTAATAATTCCAAATTAAAGAAAGTAATTAAAGACTTAGTTGAAACAATGCGTGCCAGCGGTCTTCTTATAGGCATTGCCGCGCCTCAAATTGGCGAAAATTATCAGATTCTAGCTACCGAGATAAGAGAAACTAAAGCCAGAGCTGTTATTCAGTCAGATAAACTTCGGGTTTATGTTAACCCAAAAATTGTTTTTTATTCAAAAGCTAAAGATATTGCTTATGAAGGCTGTGGCAGTGTGGTTCAGGCGAATCTATTTGGGCCGGTTGAAAGACCAAAAGAGGTTATTATTGAAGCTTTTAACCCAGATGGGCATAAATTTAGATTGCGCTGTAATGGGCTTTTGGGTAGGGTTATTCAGCATGAATATGATCATTTATCCGGTATTGAGTTTACTGAAAAGATTGTTGATTACAAAAAACTAATGAACAGAGATTTTTACCTTAAAAGAATCAAAAATTCTAAGCAACAAATTCAATCCGCAATAGTTACGATAAAGGAATTTTCAGAGTTATAAGAATAGAAATGATATAAATAATGATGAAATTTAGCGGGTTGTTGTTAAAAGAAAGCCTTAAAGATGAGAGCGTTCTTGATTCAGTTAAGATTACCAAGACTGAAATATGGAATAATGTTAAAAACGCGGTAGAAAATCAACCCAAAAACTGGACGGCAATTTTTTTTGAATTTGAAGGAACGGAAGACGAGGCTGATATTAAGGCAGAAATTATGAGTAGGGCTTTAAGGGGATTGTGGTATTTAAATTTTTCCGGTAATGAAAAAATATATGTCGTTTTCCCCGACAATAAATTTTATAAGTACCAAAAGGGTGATAAAGAAAAAAGACAGGAAGCAATTGATTATGGTCTTACAATTGGTATCCCTCAAGACCAATTAGATTGGGGGGAATAATTATGTTAAAAATTCCTTATTTTAAAAGTTATCGTAATGCTTGTGCTTTAGCTTGTTATACTATGGTAGCTAAATATTTCTTTCCCAAAACCACTTTTAATCAAATCGCCAAAATATCTCAATGGGAACCAGGTTATGCCATTTGGGGTTTTAAATTTTGGTATTGGTTAATGGAAAAGGGTATTAAAATTGATGATTATGATTTGATCGATTATGAGGCTTGGGTTAAAGAAGGAGTAGAAGGTCTAAGAAAATCAGTTTCTAAAAGGGTATTTGAAGATTATCAAAAATATAGTAAAGATTTGGGCATATTAACTAAAGATATACCAATGGTCATTAATCATAAAAACTTTACCTATCATCGACAAAAACCAACTTTTAAAGATTTACTTCAAGCTTTTAGGCAAGGAGCTGTTTGTGAAGTAACTCTAAATCGAAAAATTTTTGATAAAAGAAAAAGGGATTTTTTCCACCGAGTAGTTGTGGTTGACATTGACGACAAAAATGTTACTTTCCACGATCCCAGGAGAAGATTACCTAGGCCTAACAGAAAAGAAAAGCTTGAACTATTTAAAAAAGCCTGGCTTGAAGATTTGCCCGAACCGGAATTATGTGTTTATAGGAAAAATTAGGAAGTTTCTAGACCGTCCTGCTAAATCTTTTTTAGAGCTCTTCTAACTTGACTTTGGCTTCTGGGGATTGATTGATGAGGTTTAAGTATTTTTCCGTAGTTGAAAGTCTTTTGTGGCCGACCATTTTTTGGATTAAAACAACCGAAGCACCATTGGCTAATTGATGGGCGATAAAAGTGTGGCGTAAATCATTAATGGTGACATCTTTAATACCGGCCTCTTTAAAATAACGATTAACAATCGTTCTGATGTTCCTGATTAAAAAGGGTTTTCCTGTTTTGGTGATAAAGACATTTTTAGTCTTGGTTTTTGGCCGAAGCTCTAACCAACGGTCAAGAGCTTTTTTAGCGGCTGGGCTAAAAGTGATGTTTCTTTCCGGCTGTGACTCGTAGGCTCTGATACGCAGCTGATTGTCTTTAATATCATCTAGCTCTAAGCGAGCTAATTCGCCAATTCTTAAACCAGTTTGCAGCAAGAGTTCAACGACCGCGGCCAGGCGGATGTCGTTTCTAACCGCATCTCGCAAAGCTCGATATTCCATTTGGCTTAAAATTCGGGGCGGTTTGGTTTCGTATTGCGGATATTCAACGTTTTCCGTTGGATTGGCTTCAATCAAATTCTGATTTTTGGAATAGCGAAAGAAAGATTTAATGGCGTTTAACTTTCGTGAAGCTGATTTCGGCAAATATTTATTATAAACAAGGTATTCTTTAAATTCCTCAATTTGCTCTTTGCCAATAGAATTGACTTGAGTGATTTGTCGCTTGCTTAAAAAGTCAGCAAACTGATTTAAATCGTTGTCATATGCTAAAATGGTAGACGAAGACTTACCTTGTTTTT
>Ga0100393_10005486_pt1 | contig 11449 bp, 5 predicted proteins | sample CryGeymeta201517_FD_81546 | JGI IMG/M metagenome (GOLD analysis project Ga0100393, IMG submission 81546) | Groundwater microbial communities from Crystal Geyser aquifers in Utah, USA - Crystal Geyser metaG 2015-17 | ecosystem: Environmental > Aquatic > Deep subsurface > Groundwater | place: USA... | reverse complement strand
TGATGTGAACATTTTCTGCTTCGTACATTTCTAGTACGTTCTTGCCAGCTAGAGAAGATAACTTTGGAAGAAGTTGCACCAGTAAGAAGTGCGCAGGAAGAGTAACATGTATCCTCGATTGTTTCGGACAGTGCAGTCGCTAGTGAGAGCTCCCGGGTTGCTCATGCGAAGGTCGCGAACATCGCTCGCCATCCGTCTGGTTAGCAGGTTGCTTTCGAAAGACAATGTTTCTGGCAGAAGTGTAACACCCAAGAAGGCACAATGAGCGAAATCGAAAAGGCAAAAGCAAACACAACCGCACCACTCTGAAATTGCAGGTTACACCCAGTATGATCAGATCCTTGGATTCGGATGGAACAACGCGGGGAACTCACTCCCGTCGAGTAGCAGCTTTGAGCTCTTCGAACTAAATGCCACCTCCAACTCCAGTGTTGGACGTATGAGATCTGTCAATTTCGTGAAAGACTCATATTCTCTACGTTAGTGTGTTCGTGACAGAGAGAGACAAGTATTCCAGAACTAGAAATATTTAAAATTCAGTTGGAATGCGTCCCCAAAGGCAAGGACTGTTGCCAAAGATCAGCGAGGTGAGTTAAGTGAACTCAAATACGTCCGTGGGGATCTCGCCGCGAAACCTGATAGAGCTTAGTTCCATGTGCGCAAAATCTCTCGACATTCCTGAAAAGTCATTGGGGGAAAAAACAACTTCTTGAAGTGCGGCAGGAAAAGATATTTCCTCTGGAACAGAGTCAGATACGGCATTGTCACTCATGTCGATGAAGGCAAGGCGACATAACGGGCCAAGTTCCCAGGGAATCGAACCATCCGACTTATTGGCCAGGAGCGAAAATGACGACCTCACCATCAGAACAACGACTCCAAACCACACGCAAAACTTCGGCGCCGCCAACCAGTTATCCTGATTGGCCCATTTGCAACAAATTGTGCTGTGGTATAAAGTTGGGCCAGAGCGCAGCGCAGCATCAAATCGCTTTCATATTGGGAAACCAGTGTCGCAAGGACAATAGCTTGATAGGCAGAGCTTCACAAGAATCAATAGAAAAGTCCCATGTGACAAAAATCTCCGGTAAGAAAACTCTCAAGTCCTCATATTTAATCTTTGCTATCTGCTTGCAAGTCTGTGATGCGGCCAGTGTTAATGCGCAATGCTAAAACGTTAGGCTGCACTTGAGCACTATAGTTAAACAATTCTAAAAAAGGCATCGTGCGGGGTTGTAGGCAAAGCTCCGAAAAAAGTGGAATGTTTACGCTGGAATTGGACACAGCAGCTTAGCATCGTTGCCACTGTATCATATATCAATAGTAAGACATTTGAAATAAAATTGATATCAGATGTAAGTAATGCATTTTAAACGCATGAAGTCATGATAAACGAAAGGCACATACCGGTTCGATAGACTCTGTAAGTGGTCCAATGATGAGAAAAATTATGAGGGCTAGAAGAAGCAAAAATAAAATACAAAGGGGAATGCCAAAGTAAAGGTGCTGTCTCCGTCTCTGCATATAGTATCCTAAATGCCTCTTCTGCTCGTAGAAACCTCTGGTGTCTTGAATGTGGGATGTATCAAGCCGCGGCTGTGTACGTTGACTCCATTGTGCTGCGCTGGCAGCATTACCGGACGCAATCTCTACTGGAGGGGGAGGAGCCAAATTGTGTTCCTCGGCACCATCAATCGCTGCATTCTCAATGTCTCCGGGGTTCTTTGTTACGGGCGTCGTTGCTTCATTCAAGTCAAACCAATCCAACGGCACCGCGATGGGCCGAGAATCGTCATCCGAATCTTGCTCAACAGGTCGCATCACATTAAGCGATTCAGCAGTAGAATTATCGTTCATCTCGGGGATTGGCTGGGTTTTGAATGCAGGACCCTTTGGCACGCCACCAATGTCATTGTCCGATTCCGGCGGCGGAGGAGGTGGTGGTAACATTGATGTGGCAATTGTATCTTCGACAAAACTTAGGTTTTCTTCTTCTTCCTCTTCTTCCTCCTCCTCTTCCTCCTCAACGACAACCTCTTCGCTGTCAGCTTCAAGTGCCAATTCAGCCGAGCCGAACTCTTCGTTCATTGCATATGCTTCATCTATGCCTCGCTCCTGCTTGTCCACGACCTCTTCGACAACTTCTTCTTCCACAACATCGGCAGTTTCGGCTAGCGGTAAGGGAGCTGGAGCTGGGATTGGGGCTGGAGCTGGGATCGGGGCTGGAGCTTGTCCCTTTTCGGTAACAGGCGAGTCAGTCGATTGATAGTTTGTCTCCTCGTCTCTTTTGAGCTCTTCCTGAATCTCAGGTGCTGGCATAGAAGCAGAATAAGGCATTGGAGCTGGGACAGGTGCAGGTATAGGCGCACGGGCCGTCTCTTCTTCAATTTCCTCCGGGATAGGCGCAGGCGCAGTAGCCTCTGGAACCGGGACAGGTACTGGCGTAGTAGGTTCTGGGACAGGCGCAGTCGCTTTTGGAACTGGAGCAGGTGCAGGCGCAGTAGTCTCTGGAACCGGGACAGGCGCAGCCGCAGTCGATTTCGGAACTGGGGTAGGTGCAATCGTAGTAGCTTCTGGCTCTGGGGCAGGTGCAAGCGCGGCAGTTTCTGGCTCTGGGGCAAGCGCCGGCGTGATAGCTTCTGGCTCTGGGGCAGGTGCTGGGACAGGTGCAAGCGATGGGTCTGAAACAGCTGATACTCGTCTCTGCCGTTCCATCAACTTTCTTTTCCACTCTGGGACGTTATCTTCGTCAGAAGAAGCTGGCACAGGTGTAGGTACAGGTACAGGAAATGGCTCCTTTATCTCTGCTTCTCTTTCCTGGACAGGGGCGGACGTGGTAGTCTCTAGAACCTGGGCAGGTGCAGGCGACGGATCTGAGGTAGCTAATACGCGTTTCTGCCTTTCCATGAACCTTTTTTTCCACTCTGGGATATTATCTTCATCAGTAGTAGCTGGCACAGGTGCGGGTGAAGAGGTTGTCTCTATTACAGCTGGTTCTGGTTCCGGGACAGTGGCGGGAGTAGAGGCAGGTTTGGTAGTCTCTGGAAGTGGGACAGGCGAAGATGATGGAGCTAGCGAAGACTCAGCTTCAATCTCTGCATCCGCTTCTACCTCTGTGTCATTAGGCTCAGCGGCTAAAGCGGGGGCTTCCGTCGATGGCGGCTTCCAGCTCGTTCGAGTGGGAATTGGCATTCGCATGGTGCTTGTGCTCGATGGAGAAGAAAGATACCCAGGAAATAGGAGATGAGCAAGAAACTACACTATAGGATGGTTCGTATTTATCAACTTTTTTAGCTGACCCCAATTAAAATCTTATTTAACCTTTCTACAACAGTTTGGTATTGGAGCCAAAAGAATTTGGAGAGCAAGAACGTATGTGTATTCGTTTGTTGGGCATAGTTTCATAGGTCGACAAGAGATTTCGATGCCAAAATTGTCCGTCGTAAAAAGCTGCTAATCGGACTCCACAGATAGAGTTAAAGCTAAGTGGCTAGTAGTCGTAGCAATGTAGAGAGTAATAGCTAGTAGTAGACCTAGTAGCTAGCAGTACTAGTAAGAATAATACTAGCTACTACTGAGTAGCTACTGCTACTAGAGAGTAGTAGCTAGAGTACTCAGTAGCTAGTAGTAGTAGGAGGAGTCTAGTACCTGGTAATGTTAAAAACTTCCTGATGTCCACAAGTGCTGACAACGCAAATGCTATCAATAGTAGCTACTGAAGCACCCCTGAGTGCTTTATTAGCCAATAGTAACAACTGAATACTGTGGCCCAAACGCTTGCGGGCAAATGCTGTTTAGACTTGACAGCATTTTTCAAGTCTTGTAAATCAGATTTCCCATTGCAGTCCTTCTAACTGTGTCTTCTATCTTCTAAAAGGATTTATTTTAACAGGAGACACGCCCTCTCGTGGCGCTCATCAGGGCAGCAGCTTCGTTTCATTCCTCGTGTATCCCATTTGTGCAATAAAACCAGGATATCCAGCGCGTGCCAAGAAACCAGGGGACTTTGACAGAGGGTTACAGGAAGTGCAACACGATGGTATGGGACAAATTGGAGCTTCTTCTCGTGTCGGACAATCCACTGTAAAAGTGCCGAGGGCTCTATTCCGTAACTCACAAATAGCACTAGGAATTCGACCCGTCAGCATAGGATTCATTTCAATGGACAGTATTTTTAGAAGATTCAATCGACCGAGCTCTGAAGGGACCGTTGCCGATAGCTCATTCCCGTGGAGCGAAAGTATTGTAAGTTTTGTTAGTAGCCCCAGTTCAGATGGGATGGTGCCTGTCAAACCATTGTCATTCAGCAAAAGTACAGCTGTGATTAAATGTACACGAAACCAGGGTTAGCTGCTTGAAAGACATTCCAATTCATCACCATGCACACGCACACTCACTCATATTTCGAAAGTTTCCAAGGATGCTTGGAATTGTCTGTCGGAATCTACTGTCGCCAAGATCAATTGTGACAACCTCTTGAAGACTCTGTACTTCTTCTGGTATATTCCCCCCCACAAGTGTATTTGACATTCGAAGATCTGTAAGTTTTGTGAGTGCTGCGTACTCGCTCGGTATTCTAGCTCTTATGTTGGTGTCTGATATCGACAAGGACTGGAGATCGGTAAAGAGTCCAAATTCGGTAGGAATGCGGCCAGAAAGAAGTCTATTTGATTCCAAGTTCAAAGTTTCTAGTCGAGTGAGCCGAAAAAGCTCAGTTGGGATCTCTTTTGTGTATTCATTGGAGCTCAAATCAAGTGAGGTAAGGGAAGTCGCACCACCAAGGTCCCTTGAGATTTCCCCGCCAAACTGATTGTCATCCACCCGAAGCACTTTAAGGTTAGATGCTGCTGCGACCTCTGCTGGCAGAGGCCCTACCAACTGATTGGACGATAGGGATATTTCTTGAACAATTGGCAGTAAAAATAGTTCACCAGGAATCGTTCCGCTCAGCATGTTTTGATCAAAATTTAGCACCTGGAGTCCACCCAAGAGACCCAATTCCCAGGGCAGCTGAGGCGTGCATAGAGAGAGTGCAAGCGTAAGACTTTACTGTACTCCTTTTTTCACAATTAACAAAAATCGATCTTCGTACTTACCGAGCGAGAGACTCGGTTATCTTCCAGAGCCAAAAGAGCAATCAGCTGATTGGTGCAAGCTAGTCCATACCACGTACACACATCAGCATCTGTCAACCAACTATCTTGCGATTCCCACTCCGTCCCATCATTGTTGTAGTACATAAATGACATGACATATCTCTGCAAGAGGTCTGTTTCATCATCTTGAAAACCAGTAGCAAGCCAGACAACTGCCATGTTTGCAGGGTCACAAGATTCGATGGTGAATGACCAGCTGGGATAAATTTGGCGCACAAAATCTTGAACAAGGGCATCGTATTTGGCCCGAACGTCAGTCTCAAGCTCCGTAATCTCCCCGTCGCATTCACACTGTGAAATAATATTGGGGTTAATTTGCCCAGAGACAGGACACTGGCCCGGAACGTAGGGAGCCATGGGGGTGGTGGGCTGGTCCCCTACGAAATCAGTAGTTGTAGACGACATCGTAGGGGACATCGAAGGGGGCATTGTAGGCGTGCCACCGTTTTCACCGTCGTCATCATCGAATGGGGGCGCCCCTACAAGCGCTAGAATGAGCAAAATAGCAGCAACTAAGAGCCCCAAGAAGAGAAGGCACACTAAAGCCATCAACCAAGGATTCTCACGTTCTCGATATTTTTCGACTACCACATAGCCCTGGTCTTCTTCGTCAAAAAAGCGTTCGTTTTCGCCTTTGCTTTCATCGTCGTCATCTTTCGATTTTTGAAGCGCTAACAAAGCTACCTGATTTCTTGGTCCAACGTTAGATGAAACACTATTGAATTCTTCGCTCGTAGGAAAAAATCCATCCGGCTCAATTCGAACACTGGCCACACTGTGACTACCACCAGGATCAGGCAGTAAAGGACCAGACGACTGTGCTATTCGAATCGGAGGCCTATAGGCACTGAAGGAAGTCGATTGACTCGGTTGAAAGGTTGAAATTGAAGTCTGTGGAATGGGACGATGGACTTGTGAAAAGGCATGTGCCTCGTCATCGGGCGCTGATGCTGGTGTTGAAGTAAAAGCGTGCGCATTTGAACTTGGAGAAACTGTTGGCATGGAAACAATTTCCTCTTCCATGACAATTTCTTCTTCTTCGATTGTCTCGCCGTCCTCGTCCTCCACGATCTCCTCAATAATGTATCCCTCCTGATCGATAATCTCGTCAATAATGGGATCGTCTTCAGTGTCACCTGGTCCTACAGGTACGCCTGCGTAAATGTTGTCCCTCTCCGAAGGGTCGCCATCCTCGTACTCTTCGAGTATGTACTCCTCTTCTTCGTCATTCCCGCCCACGGGTTCATCCTCAAATACCTCGACAACGTCTTTCGGACGAGGTTCTTGAATTGAGCTATCCAGATCATTGCTATCCGTTTGAGTTGGCTGATCTGAATCTAAGCCATGTTCAACGCTGCTATCTTTCTGCTCGCTAGATGTCCCGGAGACCTTGGCAACCCTGGCATTCGTTTCTGTGCGCTCCGATGACTCAGTTGTCGATTCTCGTTGTTTCATTTCATTAAACTTCTTTTTCCACTCTGGGATATTATCGTCACTGGAGGCTTCCTTCACGTTGGTTTCGGGAGACGGACTACTTTTGGCTTTCATTGCCATCAGTTTTCTTTTCCATTCAGGAAGATCCTCCTCGACTGCTTGCTTCGAGTGCAGCGACTGACTGTCTATTTGTTGGGGGGAACTTTTTTCCTTCATCGTCTTGTATTTTTTCATCCATTCTGGCTCAGGCTCTCCCTCTTTTTCCTGGGCTGGTTTGGGCTTATTTGGGCTTGTCGGTTTCGATTTCATGGTATTCAACTTCTTCTTCCACTCAGGAATTGATTCGTCACTGTCTTCGGCCTCGCTGGCGGAGCTAACAACAGCAGCAGGTGGCCCCGAACCTGACTTCCTCCACGGCGGTAGAGTTGAAGAATCCGACGAGGAATTGGAGTCTTCGGACATGGTCGAATGCTGTCGTTGTATTGTGGTATGCGTTTATCGTAACAGTCTACTTGTCAAATCTGCTTGTAGTCTAAGGTGGTAGCATCGATTGTGCTTCTCTACTGGCTATTTCTACCTAGCTAGTAGAGTGCGATGAAATAAATAATAAATAAGAGTTTTAAACTGAATTATAGCGAGAATAATTTAGTCAGCCAATTTTGGCCGGGACACTTACATGAAGTTAGATTTTTGTAGATATCTCACGGATCCAGACATCCCACCTGGGCATTCAAGTCCATTCGTGGATGACATTTAACTCGGCACCATCAAAATCTAGACCTTTTGTACTCCAGCAGAATACTACTACTGCTAGCTATTATAAGTTCAGTATAACCAAAAAAATCGTAGTCTTCATGAGCGAGATGGCAACATGCACAAACATTTATTTAAAGCGTGGAAGCAAAAACTATCGTAGAGGTTCTGACACAATGTCAGTAGTTACAGAGTCGCAGGATCACGTAGGCAAGCTGTACAGCACGTCGAAATTGGGCAAAGGACACCAAATTCTTGGGTTGGACAATCTGTAATGAACGTGTCCAGTTTCAAGTCACGGAGAGAACAAACTTCCACAGGTGTTCGCCCCGTCAAGGATGTGTTTTCCAAGGTCATAACCTCTATAAAATGAATAGAGAGATACTAAATGAGCAAACAATATTTACATAGTCACCGAATCATGTTCACGAACGCGACGCTACTAGCGACGAACAAATGCATAGTGACGCTGAAACGTACCAAGCTCCACCAGATTGCCAAGGACGGCTGGAATATCTCCAGATAATTCATTTCCATTTAACGAAAGTGTAATGAGATCTGTAAGTAACCCAAGCTCTGTTGGAATAGTGGATGTAAGACCGTTGTTGCTGAGTACCAACGAGGCTGCAAAAGATTAAAAGAAAAATGTTGTGGTTGGACCAATTGAAAGAATTTCAATAACATCATTCATCAGTGACAACAAAAGAGCTTTGCTACCGGAATACTTACTGAGTTGGGTCAATGTACCCAGAAAGGTTGGGATAGATTTTCGGAATTGGCTGCCATCAAGATTGAGATGGGTCAACTTTGTCAGTGCAGATAGCTGCTCCGGAATCGCCCCCCCCACGAGTGTATTTGCTATTAAAAGCTCTTCCAGGTTGGTCAGAAAACTATATTCAGCAGGAATAGGAGAGCGGAGCTTTGTGTTGGAGAGCGAAAGATATGCCAGCGCGGTCAGACGACTGAGCTCAGTGGGTATGAGCCCTGTGATATCATTGTTGCCCCCGATTGAAAGAAATTGAAGGCTCGTCATATCAAAAAGCTCTGGTGGCAATTGATTTTCAAATCGGTTTGAGGCAAGATCGAGCTGCCGCAACTTTGTAAGAGCTCCTACTTGTGGGATGATAGATCCTTCTAAGTCGTTATTGCCAAGCTGCAACGAGTCAAGCTGTACCGCTCTCTCAATTTCGACCGGGAGAGACCCAACCAGACGGTTGCCCGATAAGCTCATACTGCGCAAATTGGTCAGGCCAAAGAAAAGATCTCCAGGAAGTATGCCTGTCAGCTGATTTGAGTCTAAAGAAATCTCTTCAACACTCGTCACAAGGCTGAGTTCTCTCGGTACCTAGTAGAGTAGCGGGTGCAGAATAAATCCTGAAGTGAGGCGAACAAATGAATCATCGCAGAACACGAATCGAAGGCATCGTCGGGTACTGCACTTACTGGACCGAAAAGATTATTGCCATTAATATTAATAAAGTCAATATTCTTGGGATTTGCACATTCAACTCCAAACCAGTCGCACACATTTGCATCGGAGATCCAATTCTCCTGGTTTCTCCACTCCGTTCCTGCGGTAGAATAGTACAAAAACGCCATGATGTATCTTTGAAGCAAGTCGGTTTCATCACGCGAATTGACCGTTGCAAGCCAAACTAGCGCCTGGTTTGCCGACTCGCAAGACTCGGGTCCAATATTCCAACTGGTGTAGACAGCTGGAACAATCCACTCGTCGCGCAGCGATTCATATTTTTCCCGTGTGTCGTCGGCAAGCGTTGTGATTGCTCCGTTACACTGGCACTGAGAGAGAACATGTGGTTGATTCTGTCCAGACAAGTTGCATTCTCCTGGTACATAAGGATCCAATGGGGTTGTTGGCGCTTCTCCAATAAAGTCGGGGTCGTCTTCCTGGCCAAAATCAACATCAAAAACAAACCGAAGGAGCAAAAGTATCACGGCTGCCACGAGTAGGAGGAACAAAAGACACAAACAAGCATAGATGACTCTGTCAATTTTTTCCTCGTCCTTGTCCTGTTGTTGAATTACGACAGGTTGTTGATACGTAGCTAGTTGGTTTTCCACGTCAGCTGTTGATTTGGTCTTGTCAACCTTGCTTGGTGGTTGCATCTCTTCCTCTGGCTCCTCTTGAATCGCCTCCGCGGCTTCGCCAATTGCTACTTCTTGTACAATATTACCATTTTCATCCACACACTCGATTTCCTCTTCTTCTTCCACGATATTGTCATCCTCGTCAGTAGTTTCAAATACAACTTCTTCTTCCATCACATCACCATCTTCGTCGACATTTTCTTCGTAATTTTCACTCTCTTCTTCCTTTTCAGCGTCACCGGGAATCATTGGTATTGGAGCTGGCGCTGGCGCTGGCGCTGGAGCTGGCGCTGATGCTGAAGCCGAAGACGCCGTTCCGTCTACGTCGTCCATATCATATGGGAGTGGAGCAGCGGCGGGTGACTCGGTCGATGCAGCCTGCGCCATATCTTCTTCGATACTAACCGGTGCTGGTGCAGGAGCATCCGCCGTTTCCAAACCTGAGTCAGGTGGCTCGTTGGTGGCACCATCTGAAGTTGGGAACGACCTAATGGAACTCTCACTTGGATTACTGTTGGTAGCAGCCTCGCCCGGTTCACCACTAGAAGAAGCCCCAGTTGGAACATCAGTCCCACTTCGTGTAGCGTCCCCTACCTCTGATTCGGGTTCCCCTTCAGCTTCCTCTTCTTCGATAATCTCTTCGTAAGAGTTATCCGTGGTCTCCGCTACTTCTTCTTCTTCTTCTTCTTCTTCTTCTTCTTCTTCTTCTTCTTCTTCTTCTTCTTCTTCTTCTTCATATTCATCCATGGCTTGGGGAGAAGAATTATTTCTTCTCTCAACTACATCCTCAAAGTCTCTACTATCAGGGCGGTGGTCAACCACCTCTTCTTCTACTACCTCTTCTTCGACTATTTCTTCTTCTACTAGCTCGTCTTCGAATTCTCCGCTACTCTCCGGGCGTGAATTTTCCGTGTTTTCTGCCAATTCTTGAAATTCGCTACTTTCGGGACTCTCTTCGACCACTTCCTCTTCGAAGATTTCTTCCTCCGGAGAAACTGGGGTAGGTAGTGTTTCGAATTCAGGTTCCGCCATTACGGGTGCCGTAGTGGTGGCTTGGGCAGGAGTATCTTCACCGACAATATCTTCTGTGGGATTTACGACTTTAGATTCGTCTGAAGTAGAGGTATCTGGATGTACAGGAAATGTCTCCTGAGTTGGAGGTTCATCGGTGGGTGTTGGGTCCGCTGGAGTCTCTGCGACGTTTTCTGTGCCAACTTCATCCGTTTTGGCCGTCTCTGCGGCGGTTTTTTCAGTTTCGACAGATGCCTCTGTGGCTTCTTTGTTGCGTTGCCAGGGTCGCTTCACTTCCAAGCCCTGCTGTTTGTTTTTCGATTCATCTGCCGTCTTGGCTAGCCAACCCGCGAGTGCTGCCACACCTTTCGGTTTTTCCTCTTCAATTATAATTGCTGGTTCAGGCCCAGCAGCTGATTCGGCGGCAGTTTCCGCTTCAAGGCCAGGCGTCTCCTTGGCAGACGTTTCCTCAACGCTAGCCATGGTCGATGCACGATACTACTGGCTACTGCGATCGTATTATGGGAATCGCTTTCACTCGACTGGATTCGAAATACAGAGTTCTCAATCAAAGTCACCCAGTACAGTGTGCAGATAAGCAGGCCACGCAGGCTGCGACCTTTTGTTTTGGCGTGATGGTGGCTTTCTTATCAAAATTGATGATGTATTGGGCGAGCACCGACAACTTCTTTTGCACGAATGATTTTTCTTTTGGTGGAAGAAGAAAAATATCCGGGAAGCAAGACATCTCATAATTAAAAAAATGTCGATGTCTCCCTCATATTTAAGAAATATTGCAAGTCCCATTTAACATTGTGAGGACGAGCTAACACAATTGACCCCAACTCTAGTATTAGACTACCCGCCAGGAGGGTAGCTAGCTTTTACTGTTGTAATACTGTACTCGGGCACATAGCAAAGAGCAGCTACATGATCTTTTCAAACAATTAAAACGTAAACCATAATATGTACTACAGTAACAAATA
>Ga0100393_10005485_pt1 | contig 11450 bp, 10 predicted proteins | sample CryGeymeta201517_FD_81546 | JGI IMG/M metagenome (GOLD analysis project Ga0100393, IMG submission 81546) | Groundwater microbial communities from Crystal Geyser aquifers in Utah, USA - Crystal Geyser metaG 2015-17 | ecosystem: Environmental > Aquatic > Deep subsurface > Groundwater | place... | reverse complement strand
TAATATTTTGCTAATAAATGAATGAATCAAGTTTTTATTACTATCAATCCAAAACCTGCTAAGAGCCATTATCAATTATCCATTTTAAATTAGCTTCGCTGCTTTGGCAGGTATCCATTTACTTAACTTCAAAATTATTGCTATTTCAGACTTGTGGGTCATCGATAAGGTTTCAACCCTTTTTTTTTAATTTTTATGTGTTAAATAATTGAGTTCAGCTACCGAAATTTGATAGGCTGTTTGTTCCATAATTATCTTTTTTTGATAGCTCAAAACTTGTTGCTGCATACGCAAAACTTCCTCAAAATCTACTCCTGCATTGCTATAAGCCGAATATAAAAGCCGTAGAATCTGTTCAGATTCTTTGATTTGTTCGTTGTAGAGTTTGATTAAATCTTGCTGTTTTTGCAAGTCAAATAAAATTTTGTCGTAAGAAGTCAAAAGCTCATTTGTTTTATCTTCTTTTTTGAGTTGAAATAATTCTTGTTCTAATTGTGCTTGTTTTTGTGCAGCCTTATACTTTTTTCTATAAATCGATAAAGAAATACTTGCCATTGGCATAATTACATCTTTTCCATTTTGTGGCAAATCCATATCAGTACGTTTTGAAGTAGTTATGTATGTAATTCCTACACCTATTTTTGGCAATCCTTCTTTTATCGCAACTTCTTCTTTCGCTTGACTAGCTTTTATTTGCGTTTCTAATTCTTCCAAAATCGGATTATTGATAAGCAAAGAATCTTTTTGAAGAGCTAAATCTGTAAAAGAATACGACTTTTGAAGTAAGGTAGAATCAGAAGGCGAAAAATTGAGTTTTAGATTTTCTTTCTTATTTTGGTCTTTTTTATTTTCTGTTTCCTCTTTTAGATTTACTACTTGCTTAAATCTTGAAAGTAAAGGCTGTTCTTTTTTTCTCAACATCTCCAAATTAGTCATTGCTTCTTTCAGCATAATATTTACTCGTAATACATTTACCATACTACCCTGTCCGTTTTCGAATTTTGTGGTAGCGATATTCTTGTAGGTTTTCAGAATTTCAATATTTTGATTTTCTATTTCTTTGAGTTTTTGAAGTTCGTATAATGGATAATACGCAGTCGAAACCCCATAGAAAATTTGATTTTTAGAATTAAGAAAACGCTGATACATGGCTTCTGCTTGTAATGCAGCTAGATTTTCTTTCGCCTGTAAAGTTCCAAACCAAGGAAACATTTGTGCTAATTCGGCTCTAGCTCGTTGCGCCCCCACACGAGTTTCGATAGGAGAAAGAAATATCCCAAAGACAAAGTAGGGTTTGGTAAAGCATTTACTTGAGCTATTTTTTGTAATGCAATTTCAAATTCTTTGTAATCAGCCTGTACTTTTGGGTTATTTTCGGCAGCCATTACAAAATACTCTTCCAAAGATTGTGCTTTTGAAAGGGAAATTGTATTTGTAAATAGTAGCAAAAAGAAAAGTAGTTTTTTCATAATATTTTTATATTTCTTTATATTTTCTATCAATAAAATGGATTAAGAATTTAATAGTTGCAGAGCAACGTAACCTTTGTAGATTTATAGTAGAGATTTAAGTATTTAGAGCAACAGAGTTGCGAAACCTTGTCTTTTCTGAATACTTACTTTCCAAATTTCAAGGTTACGCTACGATGGGTGTATAACAAATTGTCGTTTTTTGTAGGGAAAAGGCTTGCCTTTTCCCTACGTAATACAAATTGACTAAGCGATGCCCAAAGAGCAGCGTAGCTAATTTGTTATGCGCCCCGCTACGATGTAGCTAATAATTTTCTATTCTAATATATTATCTTTAGCCATTGTTGGTGTCTCCACCAACGACATTATTCCCCCTTTTCACCTTCCATTCTTCATGCAAAGAATAAAGCGTCGGAACGATAAAATAAGTAATGACAGCGAAGAGCATTCCACCAAAAGAAGGAATTGCCATCGGAATCATAATATCAGAACCTCGCCCAGTAGAAGTCAGAATTGGGAGAAGTGCAATAATAGTGGTGGCAGAAGTCATAACGGCAGGTTTTATTCTTCGCTGACCTGCTTCCACTACGGCTGCACGAATCCCCTTTTTTGTCATGGTCGGATTTCTCTCAAAACTTTGGTCTAAATACGTTCCCATCAGTACGCCATCATCGGTTGCTATTCCGAAAAGTGCAATAAATCCTACCCAAACAGCAACACTTAGATTAATAGTTTTCATCTGAAAAAGTGTTCGCATATTGGTATCAAAAATCTCAAAATTCATAAACCAATCTTGACCGTAGAGCCAAAGCAAAATAAAACCTCCACTAAATGCCATCGCAATTCCTGTAAAAACCATTAGCGAAGTCGTAACCGAACGAAATTGGAAATAGAGAATCAAAAAGACAATTCCCAAAACCAAAGGAACAATAATAGAAAAGCGTTTTTCGGCTCGCACTTGATTTTCATAACTTCCCGAAAACTTATAACTCACACCAGCAGGAACAGAAAAAGCATTATTTTTTATTTGTTCTGAAATGGCTTTTTGAGCATCATCAACTACCGTAACTTCTGAATAACCATCTTTTTTGTCAAAGAGAACATAACCCACCAAAAAAGTTTCCTCACTTTTGATGGCTTGCGCTCCCTGCAAATATTCGATATCGACGACTTGTGAAAGTGGAATTTGAATGCCTGTTGGTGTCGGAATAAGAATTTTATTGAGTGACTCAGGGTCGTCTCTAAGCTCACGAGGATAGCGCACACGAACAGGAAAACGCTCACGCCCTTCGACAGTAGAGGTAATTTTCATTCCTCCAATGGCTGTCTCGATAGTTTGTTGTACGTCTTCTATATTCAGTCCATATCTTGCAATTTGGTCACGATTTATGTTGAGATGGATATAAGGTTTGCCTACAATTCTATCAGCAAAAACGGCTTCTGCCTTTACAGAAGGAACATTTTTAAGAATATCTTCTAATTTTAAACCAAAATCTTGAATCGTTTGGAGGTCGGGTCCATAAACCTTTATTCCCATTGGCGCACGCATTCCTGTCTGTAACATGACCAAACGAGTTTCTATAGGTTGCAATTTTGGCGCAGAAGTAACTCCCGGTATTTTGGTTACTTTTATTATTTCATTCCAAATATCATCAGGCGATCTTATATTTTTTCTCCAATTTCTAAAATATTTTCCATCTTCATCATGTATCAAAAGTGAAGTAGAAATTCCTTGTTCAAGAAATTGCTGATTGGTAAGGGTATCGTTTGTAGAAGTAATAAAAAAAGTTTCTTCTTCATTTTTATTATTTGGGGAAGTATCTATTTTTTGAATAAATTTGAAGCGTTCTTTTCGCCCTTTTTCATTCAAAACATATTCAGATTTGTAATTGATAATATTCTCGTACATCGAAATTGGTGCAGGGTCAAGAGCTGTTTCTGCTCGTCCTGCTTTTCCGACAGTCAAATCTACTTCTGGAATATTTGTGAGCATCATATCTAGTTGAGCAATCACTTTTCGATTATATTCTACCCCAGAATGAGGCATTGAAGTAGGCATTAATAAAAAACTTCCTTCATCTAAAGAAGGCATAAACTCTTTTCCAATTCCTGTAAAAGTGTGAGTAAGCGACGACCAAACGGACGTAGTTTTTATATCAACATTAATTTTTTCAAAACCTGTTGCCACAAATCCAAAGACCGTAGAAAATCCTAACCAAATCGTAACTCCCAAAACAATCAGAAAAGAAGGAAGAATCAAAAATGTAATTTTGTTATCCAAACACCATTTCAAAATGGGCGTGTAGAAATATTCTAGCAAAATAAAACTTCCCAAAATCAGAACAAGAAGCAGCATCACAAACCAAAAGTTACTACCAAAACTAGCCAAAGCACCCAAAGGCAACCAATATTCTGCCAAAAGCCAAATAATTCCTATCAGAACAACGACGAGTTGAGATTTTTCGAATAGGAAAATTAAAACAGATTTTGAATAATGGAGAAATTTATTTTGAGTAGTATTTGTAGTACTATTTGTAGTACTATTTGCGTCATTATCTTCATTATCATTTTCCTCAAAAAATTCAAATTCTTTTTCTTTTACCAAAATTTGAAGCAAAGCCAAAGCACCAAAACAAATCAACATTGTACCTGCCCACCAAAGATTATAGAACAAAGAAATAATTCCTATCAAAACAAGAATAGAATTTCCGATGATAGATTGTTTGTTTGTTTTGAATTTAATCCCAAAAAAGTAATAGGCTAGAGTTGGCAAAATAAGTAAAGAAACGACCATTGCAGCTAGTAGAGCAAAAGTTTTTGTAAAAGCCAAAGGAGTAAATAATTTTCCTTCGGCAGCTTCCATCGTAAAAACAGGAATAAAACTAACAATGGTCGTCGAAACGGCTGCCACGATTGCACTCGCCACTTCTGATGCGCCGTTGAAAATGGTATCGACTAATTTTTGAGTAGCAGGAGCTTCTTCTAAATGCTTAATGATATTTTCGGAGAGAATAATTCCCAAATCCACCATTGTACCAATCGCAATCGCAATTCCAGAAAGAGCCACAATATTTGCATCAACCCCAAAATAACGCATCGCAATAAAAACCATCAAAACAGAAATCGGCAGCAAACTAGAAATCAGCAAAGAAGCACGAAGATTATAAACCATCACAATTACTACCAAAACAGAAATAAGAATTTCTAATAAAAGAGCTTCCTCCAACGTTCCCAAAGTTTCATAAATAAGCGTCGAACGGTCGTAAAAAGGAACTATTGTTAATTGACTTTCTGTGCCGTTTGCGAGTGTTTTTTTGGGAAGTCCTGTCGAAATTTCCTTTATTTTTTCCTTTACTTCATTGATTACCTGCAACGGATTTGCGCCATAACGAGCCACCACCACACCACCAACTACTTCTGCACCATCTTTATCCAACAAACCACGACGAGTAGCAGCTCCCAAAGTAACAACAGCAATATCTTTTATCCGAATTGGTACATTTTCTTGAACAGCAACAACAGCTTTTTCAATGTCTTCAGTTGATTTTATGTAACCCAAACCACGCACTAAATATTCTGCTTGATTGATTTCAATAGTTTTTGCGCCTACATCTTTATTTGATTTTTGAACGGCTTGCATTACTTTATGAAGTGGAATATTGTAGGCTTTGAGCGCATCAGGATTGACATCAATTTGATATTCTTGTACAAAACCACCAATAGAAGCGACTTCTGAAACGCCTTTTACGGCATTTAATCCATATTTTACATAAAAATCTTGTACACTTCGAATCTCATGCAAATCCCAACCTCCTGTCGGATTTCCATTTTTATCTCTGCCTTCCAATGTGTACCAATAAACTTGCCCCAAAGCAGTCGCATCGGGCCCTAAAGCAGGTTGAACGCCATCAGGCAAAAGTCCGATAGGAAGCGAACTTAGTTTTTCCAAAATCCTAGAACGGGACCAATAAAACTCTGTTTCTTCATCAAAAATGACGTAAATACTAGAAAACCCAAAAATAGACGAGCTTCGAATATACTTTACGCCCGAAATTCCCAATAAATAAGTGGTAAGAGGATATGAAATTTGGTCTTCGATGTCTTGTGGAGAACGTCCAGACCATTGTGTAAAGACAATTTGTTGATTTTCTCCAATATCTGGAATGGCATCGACAGGAACAGGGTCAGAAGGCAAATCACCTACTTTCCAGCCAAAAGGCGCAGTTATGACTCCCCAAATTACAAAACCAAGCAGTAGCAAAAGGGTAACTAATCTATTTCGAAGAAAATAATTAATGATGGAAGAAAGCATAAGAAAATTCTATTTTTTGGTAATGAACACAGAAAAATACCTTCTTGATTTTCCAAAAATTAAAGGTAGTACGGACTTCCCAGTCTGTACAGAAATTTCTACACAGACTAGGAAGTCTGTGCTACTTTTAGAGAAAAAAGAAGAGTATCAAAAAAATAGAAGTTCCTTAAATAAGAAAGCATTGAAACAAGACAACAATATCTTGTTTGAGTAAAGGAGGAAAAGGAATTAAATAGCTAACAGAAAAATTAAAATCAGAAAAAAGCCAATCAAAAAATGTTTTGACAAAAGCAGTTACAAAGAAAATTTGAAACGAACCGTAGTCAGTTGGGATTGAAAGTTCTGATGAATTATTGTAATCGTCTGTTATTTCAAAGGTTTGAGAATGATTCTGACAACAAGGGGTTCTTCCTAAATTATCTAGAATTTTTTCAGCTCTATTAAACTGACTTTTTTGACTAAAAGTATTAATTGTATTTGTTTCATTCATTCCACAATCCACCGTATTTCCTTTCAAAACGAGCGCACTTTCTACAGCCTGCCCACTACAAAAATGTGTAGTAATGGCAAGAGGTAAGTTTGTCGCTAGAAAGATAAATGCCAACAAAATGGCGAATAACTTTTTCATTGAAATAACAGAATATAGAATGAATTAGAAAAGACACTTTTTGAATTTGACTCTGTCTTTTGTTAAAGATACAATTTTTTCAGCGTAATCTCACAAAATAGAAATTGTAATTCTCTTGGTTTTCCTCTTTATTCTCTGTGGTTAAACCGTATTTTGCAATTCTCTGTGTATTCTGTGCACTCTGTGTTTATATCAAAAGCATAGCCAAAGCCATTGCCACCATTGATAAATCTTCAATAATTGTAACAGTACTCATCGGCAAATTAAAAACATCTCCCAAACAAGCACATTTAATTTTCTTCTTGTCTAAATTACTTTTTATGACACCAATACTACTAATTCCCAAAACGATAATCGTAATTAGATTGGCATAAAAAGAAAAAATATTGATAAGATAAGCAATTCCTAAAGCAAGTTCGACAAATGGATAAAGCAATCCCCAACCTTTCCATTTTGCTGCTACGATGTCATACATTTGATACGAATTAGCAAAACCTTCTAAATTAAGAAGTTTGAAGAAGGCAAAGACAATAAAGAATCCTGCCATAAAATGACGCATCAAAAGCATTCCAGAGAAGTCTGTAAATGGATATTGAACAAAAATACTCACTCCCAAAATAAAACCAACAATCATAAAAAGGGGTTTGTAAGTAGTAAGTGATTTGTTTGGTAACTCTATTGCTTCTACTTTGTTGTTACTTTGATTATCGCTCTTGTTAATTTCTATTTCTTCATAATTTACAGAATCATTTTTTGATAAATTTTCTTTTTCTGTAATGATATAATTTCCTATTTCAGATAATTTTTGTTGTAAAATAGTTGTAGAAACGTCTTCTTCAAAATAAAGTTTTCCATCAGAATTTTCTACATTAATTTCAGCTTTTTCTATTTGTGGGAACGCTTCTAGTGTCTTTTTTACTTTGGCTTCACAGCCTTTACAGGTCATTCCTGTAATTTCGTATTCTTTTGTGGTTGAGTTGATTTGAGTTTGTTCTAATGTTTGCATAGTTTTTATATATTGAAAACAGATTTCTGAGTCTATCTAAACCTAATAGAAATCTGTTATGAATTCTAATAAGAAAAGAGAATTTGATTAAATAATCTAGATTCTCTATTTATTAAAACGAACTCAAAACACTAGAGTTTTTTATGATTTTGCTAATCTTTTATACTATTTTGTAAAAATTGAAATTATTTCATAGAAACATAAAATCAACGACAGTATTTTTTTATTCCAAATCATACTCAACAAAAATTCATATTCCCAAAGTCTTCTTTATATTTATGATTATCTTTGTAATTATTTTATTTTTTATTGAATTTTTTGACAAACTTTGCGTTATTATATCTGCAAACTAAATAGACAAAATTTTCTCTTTTACTTTTTTGGCTTTCTAACGACTTTTTTAACTATGATACAAGAAAAATTATATGAATTAAGAAATTCCTTTTTACTATATGTTGAGGATAGAGGGCTGATGGTTTTGATGCGTCCGTTTACCACCATTTTTCAGATTGCCTTCTCCATGTGGACATTCTTCAATTTCTTTTGGATTATGGTCGTTTGTGCGCCTTTTATTATCTTTCCAATTCTCATTAGTGAAAAAAGGGGAGGTACTTTTGCTTTCAAGATTATGAAATTTTGGGGTTTTAGTTTTAGCCTTTTGAGTGGTATTTTTTATAAAATAAAAAACAAAAATATCCTTCAAAAAGATCAACCTTATATTTTTGTGGCTAATCATAATTCTTTTTTAGATTCTCCTGCCATTACGCTTGCTATTCCGAATCAGTTTAGAGCTTTGGGCAAAATTGAAATTTTGAAAATGCCTGTTTTTGGTCTGATTTTCAAATATATTGGAGTTATCGTCGATAGAAGTAGTATGGAGAGCAAAAGAAGAAGTCTAAGGCTTGTAAAAGAAAAACTACGAAAACAGATTCATGTCATGATTTTTCCAGAAGGAACGATGAATAGTTCTGGTTATGATATGTTGCGTTTTCACGAAGGAGCTTTTTTGGTAGCTATCGAAACACAAACTCCGATTGCGCCATTAGTCATCAAGAATACTCGTAAAATGCTTCCTAAGAATAGTTGGAGAGTAAAAGCTGGGGTTGTCGAAGTAGAATTTTTAGAGCCTATTTCTACTAAAGGAATGACGATTCAAGACCTTCAAAAACTAAAATTACAAGCCTTCGAAATGATGCAAAATGCGTATTTGAAAAATTAATTTAACCTATGAAAATTTATCTTACTCCTGGTCCTTCTGAAAATTATTTTGTAGTAGAAGAAGCTATAAAAGAAGCCTTACAAAAAAAAATAACGGCTATTTCGCACCGTAGCAAGGATTTTAAAGCTATTTTTGAGCATACTGTTACGCAGCTTAAAGAACTTTTAGAGATTCCTGCTGATTTTTCTATTGCTTTTACTGGTTCTGCCAATGAAATTTGGGAGCGAATCCTTCAAAGTTGTGTAGAAAAAGAGAGTTTTCATTTAGTGAATGGTTCTTTTTCAAAGAAATTTTATCAGTTTGCAGAGCAGCTTAATCTCAATCCTTCTAAGTATGAAGTTGATTTTAGTAAAGGATTTTTAGTAGAGAATATCAATGTTCCTACTTCTGCCGAACTGATTGCTGTTATTCAAAACGAAACAAGTAGTGGCGTTCAGTTTCCTATTGAAAATATTGCAAAAATTAGAGAGAAAAATAAGGATAAACTCATCGTTGTAGATGCTGTTTCTTCATTGCCTTATGCAAATCTTGATTTTTCTATGATTGATTCGCTGTATTTTTCTGTTCAAAAAGGTTTTGGAGTTCCTGCTGGTTTGGGAGTTTGGATTTATAACCAAAAAATGATTGATAAAGCCAAGACTTTACACGCAAAAGGAAAATCTATAGGTACATATCATTCACTTTTAGAATTGGATAAATACGCACAAGACAATCAAACACCTGAAACGCCTAATGTTTTGGCAATTTTTGTTTTGGGAAAAGTAATTGAGGCAATGAATAAGAAAAGTATTGCCATGATTCGACGAGAAACTGATTATAAAGCTGAATTAGTATATCATACTTTAGAACAGTCTAAATTTTTATCGCCTTTAGTTGCAGAAAAATCACAACGTTCCAAAACAGTTATTGTAGCAAATGTAGAAAAAGGAACTTCTTCTGATGCAGTTGCTTTTTTAGAGAAAAAAGGAATTGTAATAGGGAAAGGCTACGGAAGTTTTAAAGATTCTCAAATCAGAATTGCGAATTTCCCAACACATTCAAAAGAGTTAATGGAACAAGTAGCTGACTTTTTGATGGAATATGGAAAATAAGGGGGAAATTGGAATTGGAAATTGGAAAATGGAAAATGGGAAATGGGAAATGGGAAATGGAAATTGGGAAATGGGAAATGGGAAATGGAAAATGGGAAATGGGAAATGGAAAATGGGAAATGGGAAATTACATGAATAAGAACTAGGTTAGAGAATTGAAATGAGAAGAAAATTAAATTTATTTCATAATCTCTTTAATTAAAAGCATTTTAATTCTTGTTTTTTGATATAAAATGACTAATTTTGCAGTTCGTTTTTTAGATACTTGTAGTTTTCTACATTCTAAAAAATAAAATTTTAAATTAAATTTATAGGGCAAGTGGCGCAATCCTCTTGCATTAAACTGTTTATACAATGAAAAAAGAAATTCACCCAGATTATCGTGAAGTAGTCTTTTTAGATACTTCAAGTGATTATAAATTTTTGACTCGTTCTACTGTCCTAACAAAAGATACTATTACTTGGGAAGACGGAAAAGAATATCCATTAGTAAAAGTAGAGGTTAGTTCTGCTTCTCACCCGTTCTATACAGGTGGAAAAGGAAACTTCGGACGTACTACTGGACGTGTTGAGCGTTTCAACCGTCGTTATAAGCGTACTGATAAAAATGCAGAAGAAACAAAAGAAGAAACTACTGAAAAGTAACCTCTTTGTTTTTAAATATCAAAAAAGCCTTCAAAATCTTAGAATTTTGAAGGTTTTTTTGTTCGAATATAAATTTAAAATTGTATTATTTCTAAAATAATTGTACTATTTTAAGTAGATTTTGCTTAAATGTTAAATCTTTAAATAAAATCTATCTCTATTTACTGTATAGAGTGTTTTTATAAAAATGTATAAAAAAACATAGATTATGTTTTTTTGCAAAATATTTTTTAGTATTGCAAATCAATTTACGACTGATACGTTTTTTTATGTTATTTTATCAATCATTTAATTTTTAATACAATGAAAAAATCAATGAATTTTCATGCGCCTATGTGGCTGTTGGTGCTTGGTTTGGCTTTTGGGCTTTGGGGGTGTAACCACATCAACAGTGATGATACTGATGAAGTTTATGGCTATCGACCTTCTCCTTTTCATATCACAGCAGTAAATAGACAATTTCAAAACATATTGACTAGTAAAGAGAGTCCGTATGACTTAGATTATGTTCATATTATTATGCACGACGGTAAAAGAGTAGACGATTTGAAATACTCACATGGTACTGATATAACTAGTACTGACTTACCTTTTCATCCTGCTTATAGGGGGTATGTTTTTGAATCTGACTTTTTAGGTACTATTATCAATTATAAAATAAGTAATACCCCTTATGATAGTAAGCCTTTTTATCTCTATTGGTCTCCAGAAGAAGTAGATACATTAGTTTGGAAAGGAGAAACAAGAACTTTATACTGTAATGGAGATTCCTGTTATATTGCAGAAGGTTCTCCTTATATGATAAAGAAAGGAAATAATTAATTTAAATAAAACACTAAAATATAGACTAAGAAAACAATGAGAAAAATATCATTTATGGTTCTGACAATGCTTCTATTGTCTTTTACTTCTTTTGCCCAAGACAAAGAATATTTTGATGAGCATTGTGGAACTACTGAGCTAACAGATGAACAAATAGAACAACTACCTTGGTATAATAACAATGAATTGGTTCTAAACTATTTGGATAGTTTGGAAGGGAATAGCAACATGAAAGTAGAACGTGTTTTTAATGGGTAT
>Ga0100393_10005476_pt1 | contig 11460 bp, 13 predicted proteins | sample CryGeymeta201517_FD_81546 | JGI IMG/M metagenome (GOLD analysis project Ga0100393, IMG submission 81546) | Groundwater microbial communities from Crystal Geyser aquifers in Utah, USA - Crystal Geyser metaG 2015-17 | ecosystem: Environmental > Aquatic > Deep subsurface > Groundwater | place... | reverse complement strand
TTTTTGTCGAGGCAGAAAGTATTGGATTGGCATTGGACAATGGAATCAATTGTATTAAAATGCAGAATGGGAAAACGTCTACAACCCTTGCCCCTCGGAAAATTCGTCTTTTCCGAGCATAATTTCCGGTTAACCGGACATTTATTTTGAAAGATTTCTTGAATATCACCCAAAAGAGTTCGACAATTGTCCCCTAAGGGCTACCCGTCACCGGAGGTTTTGGAAATCAGGAAGAAAAGCAACAATAGGAAAAAAGATTATAAATCAAAGGAAGGTGAACATACGAGAAAAGCGAGACCAAGCACTGAAAACAAACATGAAGAAGGTCAGACAAGAAAAGCCAGAGATAAGGGAGGTGAAAAAGGAGATGCAAGAAGAAAAAGACACAAATAATGAGGGCCTTGAGATAGGTGAGATGGTGCCAGGTAGGATTTATAGAATCTACTTAGCAAGGGGAAAGGATTCTATAACCGGGATTTTTTTTAGCGCAGGGAAAGAATGGTTGGTTTTTCGATACGTACCTGTGGATTATCAGGTGGATGGATATTGTATTGTTAGAAGATCAAAGATACAGGGGGTAGTGAGATCCGATGAGGAAAAGTTTAAGGAGCAGATTTTCCGGGTGAAGAAAATTGGGATTGGTGAAATGGCTAATTTGAGTCTTGAAAGTGACATAACATTATTTAATTCATTTTTAGAGTTATCTCTGCTATTACAAATAGAAACGCACAGAAACGATATTGTATATATCGGTAAGGTTTCAAAAGTTTATACGAAGTCTGTCAAAATACTGATCATGAGCAAAAAAACTGAATGGTTGAAGGAAGAATCATTCAGGTTTGCTGGTGTTTGGATAGTGTCTATTCGTAATAATTATTTAGATTCACTACTAAAATATCGGGAGTATGTTGATAAAACGAAGTAAATTGTATTTACCCTCAATAATTGGATTTATTGGGGTAATTATGGCTGTCGGTGGTTATGTAATGAGAATTATGCACTGGCAGAATGCGCTGATAATTTATTATTCCGGATTGGGCATGCTTTTTATAACACTGTTTTCTATCGCGTATATGGTTATAAGAAAACATCTCGTTAAATGATTTAAGTGTGGCCCAACATGCGATTGAAGCACTGAAATTGGATAAGAATATTCGATTCTGTTTTAATTTCAGGCTGGAAAAAACGGTGAAATTGCCCCCCCTTTGTCAGAGCAAATTGACCCCTTTGGGATGTATTTAAACTGAGTGGTTGAGCTAGGTAGAAAGTTTTGGAATAGAATTGCGGAGTGGCACAAAAGTGAAATTCAGCAGACTGGCTTGAACCTGTGACCCTCTGATTATAAATCAGATGTATTATAGTCACTTTTAAGCATCTTAAATCCTCTACAAGCCTTGCCCTTCGGGAAACTCGTCTTTTCCGAGCATAATGTCCGGAACACCGGACATTATTTTTTGAAAGAATAGTTTGAACATTAACCAAAAGTGTTCGATAATTGTCCCCTGTCAGAAGAATTGGTATACGAATACAATTATAACCGCCCCATGAATCTCTCGTTGGCCAAGCGACGATTCCAAATAAATTATCCATACTCCACGAAGGAGGAGCTAGCTCCTCCTTCGTGGAGGTTAATCAAGAATTGGTAGAATAAAGGTATATTTAATGTTATCCTATAAAAAGGAGGGTTACTCAGCTAGGAACTTTTTAGAATTATTATCTTTACAAGAATCCAGCTATGGAGGGTATGAGCACGGAAATGTTATTATCCGTCCTGGAGAGACACCTGATATTTCACAACCTTCGACCGGGACTAATACGGACGGAAAACCAATAGACCCTTCTCAAAGGGTTGTACAACAGTTAAATATTGACAATATTTTAAGTAAAGTGAAGTTCAGGCCGGATGGGTATGGAGAAGTCGGTTTCAACCTGGCGTTTTTCTTTAAGCCGGACCCAAATAAGAAAAATCATGTTTCTAAAGTAAAGTATGGTAGGCTGGATAAACAAAAGGACAGAAAATGAAAAATTTGAACAGATTAAAACTGATTTTACCGCTTGTAGTTTTTATCGGGTGTAAAAGTAGCGTCAATTTGAACAGGGGTATCGATGAACCTAAAGGTGTTTATCAAGATACAGTTTCGTGGTCTGGAGAATGGAAGCAAGACACGTTTGGTCAATTGGGATTAAGGTCTGAGCTGGTTATGAAAGATGTATTTTTCTCTACAACTTATATGCTGTATAACCGAGAATGGATAATGCGCAATTTAGGCAAGCCTAATTGTGAACTGAACACTTTAGAGGAAAATATACTAATATATTGTATTTCTTCTTACCCCAATGTCCCTGTGAAAATGCATGATTGTCGTACTTCTGATGGGTGTCAAAGAGAATTATCTTTGTATTTGGATTCATCGGGTAGAATTTCTGCTCCACCAATAATCTTCCGGAGAGAATAACAAGCAATTCATTCGACACCCGGCAGAAAGTTTTGGATTGACATTGGACAAACGAACCAATCCTATTAAAATCCCGAATGTGAAAACGCCTACAACCCTTATCCTTCGGAAAATTCGTCTTTTCCGAGCAGAATGTCCGGATAACAGGACATCTTTTTGAGAGATTATTTGAATATTAACTAAAAGTGTACGACAATTGTCCTCTTAGGGCTACCCACCAAAACCCTCAGGGGGTCAGCATGGCCGGTACGGGGGTCAGCATCACTGGAATATCCACTTTAGGGGGCAGAAAGTTTTGGATTGGCATTGGAGAAAGGAATAAATCGAACCAAAATCTCGAATGGAAAATTGTCTACAACCCTTGCCCCTCGGAAAATTCGTCTTTTCCGAGCATAATGTCCGGAACACCGGACAATTTTTTCGAAAGATTATTTGAATATTAACCAAAAGAGTTCGACAATTGTCCCTTTAGAGCTATCTTGAAGACAGGTCGGTTCCACCTAGGCAAAATTGCATTTGCTAGAGTGTGGCCATTTGCGGATATACCATAGGGTTTTCTTGCATTTCTTATATCTTTGTAAGATAATAAGACTATTATGGTAACTGTGGTCAAAAAAGGTGCATCAATCAAAACTATTGAAGACATCTTAAATAAACTTAGATCAAGAAAAGCGCTCAATTCACGCAAACACAATGGGGTTTTTCGTCTGAAAGAATCTCCGCTTCAGATTCAAAAGAACCTGCGAGATGAGTGGGAATAGTCTTTTTATTGATACAAATATTGCACTTTATCTACTGAATCAGGACGACACAATCGCTGAGTTATTGGATGGTCAGGACGTGTATATTTCCTTTATAACCGAACTGGAACTTCTTGGCTATAAAAAACTCACAGATACCGACAGAAAAAGAATCGAGTCCTTTATATCAGATTGTATTGTCATTGATATCAATGAAGAAATAAAGCGAAACGTGATTCCGCTGCGAAACGCATATTCGATAAAGCTTCCCGATGCTATTGTGGCAAGTACTGCAATTTATTTGGGGCTTCCGTTGGTTACTGCCGACAAAGGGTTTCAGAAAATAGAAGAATTATCTTTGATTATTTACGAAGTAAACTCGTAGTCGGCTCGAACCTGTAACCCTCTGATTAACAATCAGTTGTTTTTTAGTCATTTTTAAGCATCATAAACCCTCTACAACCCTTGTCCTTCGGTTGTTCGTCTTTTCCGATTAAAATGTCTGGAACACCGGACATATTTTGAAAGATTATTTGAATAGTTGCCAATGGAGGTTGATAATTGTCCCCTTAGGGCTACCAAGAGGCATTGAAATTATGAACCTCCATTTCATAATTGGTCTTCAGGTAGGTTTTGAAATCGGCCATGCCGGGGGAGGCTGTCCACGTGGAATAGATGGTGGTGGTTGTAGTTGCGACTATAGCTACAAAATTGTAAATTTGAGAGACAAACAGGTATGCGGACAATTACGATAGATATTATAAACGAAAAAGTGCTCAACCTTTTAAAGGATATGGAACTTTTAAAGTTAATTCGGGTTCATAATGATTCCGAAAAAAGGGATAGTGTGAAAAGAGATGATTGGAAAAGATTCAAAGGGATGCTCACTTCTCAGCCAATCGAGGAAGTTGATCGCCAGCTAAAAGAACTTAGAGAAGAGTGGGAATAAATTATCTCTGGGATACCAATACGGTTATTTATTTTTTGCAGGGCCTTTTACCGGAAGAGGCTGAAATCAGGTTGGAGAATATCATGCAACAATCCATGCCTGCTATTTCCGTAATAACTGAAATCGAGTTGCTCTGCTGGAAACTGCTTCCGACAAAGACATAAAGGTCTTAGAAAAATTTATCAACAAGGCTTTCCTTTTTGAACTTGAAACAGAGACTAAACGAAAAACAGCCGAAATAAGGAAGAAATCCGGACTCAAATTACCTGACGCCATTATTGCTGCAACTGCCATCGTGAACAATTTACAGCTTATCACCCGCGATACTAAAGACTTTCAAAAAATAGAAGGTCTTGGTATAATAAACCTATGGGCATGAAGCCGGGTTCGAGCCAGTGACCCTCTGATTAACAATCAGTTGTTTTTTAGTCATTTTTAAGCATCTTAAATCCTCTTCAAGCCTTATCCTTCGGTTGTTCGTCTTTTCCGAGCATGATGTCCGGTTAACCGGACATTTATGTTGAAAGATTGTTTGAATTTTAGTTAAAAGTGGTTGATAAGTGTTCCTTTCAGATTACCGTTCTGGCAATTTTTTAGGCGAATAGAGGCTTGTTTTAATTTTCTAGAAGAAGTTTAACAAATGCATAAAGACTGGTAGCCTGCACATCGTCTTTGATTGTAAAGGTGTCGGCCTCTGCATGAATGATAAATTTGCGAGTTAGCTTGATATCCTGACAAGCTTCATGAAAGCCCCGGTTCAGGTTGGCTGATGCGCTACGTTTGATTTCTATTGCCCAAATTTCGCCAGAGCTGTCACCAAGATCAATCACCAGGTCAATCTCCGCTCCTCCTGCGGTGCGGTAATAGAAAGCCTCTGAGCTTTGCGGAAGTATAGCCATGATATTTTCGATGACGAAACCTTCCCAGCTTTTACCAACGACGGGGTGTCCTAAAAGATCATTGAAGCTTTTGATGTTCAGCAAAGCATGGGTAATTCCGCTGTCACGCACATATATCCGGGGGGATTTCACCAGTCGTTTTTTGATGTTTTTTGTGTAGGGTGGCAACTTTCTAACCAGCAGAAGGTCTACTAACAAATCTATATAGCGTGCGATGCTGGTATTAGAGACTTCCAGAGCTCCAGCTAGTTTTGATGCGTTAATATTCGTCCCCTGCCCATGTGCGAGCATCATCCAGAGCCGTTCCAGAGTTTGCGCTGGTACGCGCGGCCCAAGCATCGGAATATCTCTTTCTAGGTAAGTTTTTATAAAATCCTTCCGCCAACGCAAAGCATTTTCATCATCTTTAGCTAAAAGACTTTCAGGAAAACCTCCGCGTACCCACAATTGGTTCAGCTCGTTCATGCTTTGTGGGCCTTCGAGGTATTCTGTTACATCAACCGGATATAATTCTATATATGAAATGCGTCCTGCAAGGCTCTCACTCGATTGCCGAAGTAATTCAATAGAGGCAGAACCTAAAAATAGGAAGAGGCCCGTTTTATTTCCTTCACGCCTTTGCTGGTCAATTAGTCCGCGGATAGGAGCAAATACTTCAGGAAGCCTTTGTACTTCATCCAGAATAATTAGCTTATCGCTGTTCTCCCTATGAAAGGCAACAATATTTTCAACCTTACGCAGATCGGTACTGTTTTCCAAGTCCAGGTAGACAGACGCTAAGGTTTTGCCCAGACTAAAAGCAAGGGTTGTTTTGCCTACCTGACGAGGTCCCATCAGTGCTACCGAAGAGCTGTTTTGCAAGCGGTCAAGAATCTGACTTTCAATTCGTCTCTGAATCATCCATGCAAATCTAACACTAAATGTTAAAAAAACGCACTTAATTCAATCTTCGGACCTGCTTTGCAGGGGGCATCCGCCTTCGCTGACTGTGTGCGCCGCCTGCGTAGGCCATAGCCGACGTAGGAGGCGAAGGCCTAAGCGAATGCGGAGGTGTAAAAAGCTTACCGCTAATTGCTTTGGTGCACAGGCTGGCGGACAGGGGGGGGCTTTTGGTAGTTGAATTTCAGATTTGGGTTTTCAGGAAGCTGAAGCATCCTGCCAAAGAATAGATTGTTTAACCCCTTAGCTGTTCAAGCACTATTAAGCACAGGAATAAGCATCGGAATAATCCTTCTGAGCATAATTGTCAAACTGGTCTTTGTTCTTTGATAATCCGATTAGCTCTGTATTGAAAAACGATAACTTCTATAATTGTAATCAATATCAGGATTGAATTAATCAAGATAAACGGCGACCATAGACTCAAGACCATTGGTTTTAAATAGCGCATGATTTGATGACTTATTACTTGGTTTATATCCGTGAATTCTTGAGCTTTTTCATTGTGTAGCCAGGTATAAAAGGCTTCGTCGAGTTTTTCTGGTTCAATCAATTCTTCTGCTTGTATTTGTTCCAGCGCCTTGGCCACAAAAATCAGAATAATGCCCTTCTCAATTGCTTCAAGTTGCTTGACTGTTTGATCAACTTGAGACTTCAAGAGATAAGGTCCAAGAAATCCTAAATGATATTCTTCAGCAACGGCTATTGCCATTCCTTCAGCGAGAGCATGATTTATTTCATTGATCTTTTTACCACTGGCGTACAATTGATCATATACTTGAAAGGCATTGTCCAAAAATTCTTTGTCCTGAAAGTAATTGGCGGCCATATAGTCTGTCCCTTCCTTCACGAGCATATCCACTTCCTTTTCTATTATGCGATTACTTCCAATAATCAAGGCTGTGGTACATGAAATCCCAATAATCCCTAAATAGAAGGAAGAGCGGATAAAGAAATAAAGCACTTTTTTACTTCTAGAAACGTGCACTCTTTTAAACCAAGTCCGAGCTCTGAGTACCCGATATAAAACAAAGGCAAGAATGCACCCAATCATAAATCCAACAAAACCATGCAGGAGCAAAGTGCCGGCATGATCAAGGAGGACACTAAATATTAATCTGATGATTTCGGAGGAGTACTGTAGATCAAATTCCATGGGAATGGGAATATAGCATATTTGGAGATTAGGTAAAAGGGAGTAGCGTGCTTTGGCAGGGGGCGAGGGGCTGGGGGCTAGTTTTGACGCATTATTATGTTCATTGAAAAGTAGGTACGCGATTCATCGCGTGCTCAATTAACTGAATTCCGTCTTAAATCTCAAATCTCTCCATCTCAGGTCTCGCAATCTCGCAATCTCGTAATCTCTCCCTTCGACTAGCCGTAAAATTTGTCGTAAATCAAAGCCTCGACTGGCAGCTCAGGGACCGGATTCTCGCAACCTCGTATTCTCGCCCAGTCTTCAAGAAGTAGAAATTTTCAAGAGCCGAATCAGATCATGAAAATAGTTTGACGACCAGATGGCAATTTCTTGGGGGGTCGAAATAAAACGTTCGATATCATTTTTCACATAATTCATATTGACGGTATCTATTCTCTCCGCCAATAGTTGAAGTAGCTGCTCTTTGGTCATGGTTTCACTGTCCCAATTGCCGCTGTCTTTGGCGCGGAGGATAAAATGAGACAGATTCAGACTCACGTTATTTTTAATATACCATTCCATATCATACCAGTCCCTTCCTTTTACGTTTTTACCCCATTTACGAAAAAGCAAGGCATGCATTTTTCCGGCAAACAAATCTGGAAGTACGAGGCATTTAACATAGAAGGAAAAAGGTTTGACCAATAAACGTTCTTCCGTGGAGAAGCCCAATGGAGGTTCAGTATCGACCTCAATTTTAATTTTCAACTGGGCCACTTGCTGCAAGCCATTTTGGGGTAGAACACCTTCTAGTACGAGTTCCTTCCAGATAGTTTCCGACTTGAGGAAAGCCGAATGAATGGGTGATTTTGTGCGTTTTTCTTTTTCCTTGATTGTAACGGTCATGCCGAGCGCGGCAAATTCGACAATGATGGCTTCCTGGTATTTTTCCAAGGAGAATGAGGGATTGACCTCAAGCAGCGTAAAATCTAGATCTTCTGAATAGCGCTTAAGTCCGTGGAAGATGCGCAGAGCTGTGCCTCCATAAAAAGCAGCTTTTTCAAAAAAGCCAGAACGATAGAGTCCTGCCAAGGCAATCTCTTGCATCACTTCGCGCAGTGCGTCCTTGTACTCTTCTTGGTTAGAAGCTTCGTAGCTGCTGAGCCATTCTTTGATCATAGCTTTTCAATCATTTTAATAACCGTGGAGATGCTCTCGGCTTTTTGAACATGCTCCAGCCACGTTTGCATAAGCGTGGTGTCGAACTCATTTAATGCGGCTTCATCCATCCTTAAGTCAGAAATTAAATACCGTTCTGCCTGTGACATGCTGCGGAGAAGCAGCCCTTTGGTACTTATTATTTTATCGCATAGAGCCTTTTCTTTAGAGGCCATGAGCACATGTTGGTTTTCGCCAATTTTAACGGAATGGGTCCCAAATGAATAATAAGGTAATGCCAAGTGAACATAACTAAAACGGCCCAATGGCGTATCAAATACCCGCGCCGACTTTGTTGTAGCCGACATGGTTTCATATACCCGTTCTGGAATGAGTCCGTGAAAGCTCAAAGCGGAATCCATACTGATATAACTTGGTCCGAGTACATGATTGCCAATTAAAAATCGCTCTGGACTTCCCGATTTTAAGGAAGGTCCGGCCGCATACAATCCTTTTTTCAATGGAATTAATATTCCTTTTCGAACAAGATCTTGGATTTTGTCATTCGGCCGCTTATACCCCTCCAACCACGAAACCAAAAGCTGGTGAGTAATCACCTGCCTCGCTGCCAACTGAATTTGTTCGACAATACTCATATTCAAATGTAAAATATTTATAAGATAAACGGAAATACACCGATTAACTTGTTAAAATATTACAGGTTTAGGCGAGTCTAACGCTAGCACAGGGCACAGGGCGCAGAGCACAGGGCGCAGGGCAAAGAGCATAGGGCAGGGGCTAGTTTTGACGCATTATTATGTTCATTGAAAAGTAGGTACGCGATTCATCGCGTACTCAACTAACTGAATTCCGCCTTAAATCTCAAATCTCAAATCTCTCCTTCTCAGGTCTCGCAACCTCGAAATCTCGCAACCTCTCCCTTCGACTAGCCGTAAAATTTGTCGTAAATCAAAGCTTCGACTGGCAGCTCAGGGACCGGATTCTCGCAAACTCGAAATCTCGCAAACTCGTAAACTCTCTGCCTCGAATTATCTTTTAGCTTAAGATAAAGAGCAGGTCAGCGAGACACCGACCTGCTTGAGTAAATTTTGGCTGTCTGAAAGTCTGGCAGTCTCATGTCCTGCCCCTTCGACTAGCTGTGAAGCACCTACTCACCCTGAATATGGGTTTAGCAGCTCAGGGACCGGATACTCGAAAACTAGCAACCTCGAATCCTCGCAACCTCGAATTATCTTTTAGTTTAAGATAAAGAGCAGGTCAGCGAGACAACGACCTGCTTGAGTAAATTTTGTCTGATGGTCTGGAAGTCTAATTGTCTTGCGGTCTGCTTGTCTGAAAGTCTGGCCATCTTATTTCCTCTCCCTTCGACCAGCTGTGAAGCACCTACTCACTCTGAATATGGGTTTAGCAGCTCAGGGACCGGATTCTCGCAACCTCGAAATCTCGCAAACTCGTAAACTCTCTGCCTCGAATTATCTTTTAGCTTAAGATAAAGAGCAGGTCAGCGAGACACCGACCTGCTTGAGTAAATTTTGTCTGATGGTCTGGAAGTCTAATTGTCTTGCGGTCTGCTTGTCTGAAAGTCTGGAGGTCTTATTTCCTCTCCCTTCGACTAGCCGTAAAATTTGTCGTAAATCAAAGCTTCGACTGGCAGCTCAGGGACCGGATTCTCGCAATCTCGCAATCTCGTAATCTCGAATCCTCGAATAATCTTTACGTTTAAGATAAAGAGCAGGTCAGCGAGACAACGACCTGCTTGAGTAAATTTTGTCTGATGGTCTGGAAGTCTAATTGTCTTGCGGTCTGCTTGTCTGAAAGCCTGGCGGTCTTATTTCCTCTCCCTTCGACCAGCTGTGAAGTACCTACTCAACCTGAATATGGTCTTAGCAGCTCAGGGACCGGAGCTCACAATCTCGCCATCTCGCAACCTCGAATCCTCGCAATCTCGATAACTCGAAAACTCGTTACCTTTGCCCCATGCGCAAGGTCAATTTCCAAGAACTAGGAACCATGCCTTACCAAGAGGCGTGGGAGTATCAGGAAAAGCTGTTTGCTGAGAACGTCGCCATCAAGCTGGCCAAGCGGAAAGCAGAAGTGGCGGAAGAAGCCTATGTCGGTCCGGATACCACAGACTACCTTCTGTATGTCGAACACCCGCATGTCTATACCTTGGGGAAATCAGGTCACCTGGAAAATCTCCTAGTCGATGAGCAAGGCTTAAAAGATATTGATGCCAGCTTCGTTCCTATCAATCGGGGAGGAGATATCACCTACCATGGTTACGGACAATTGGTGGCTTACCCCATTTTCGACCTAGAATATTACTTTACGGATATCCATAAATTCCTGCGCTACCTCGAAGAAGCGATCATTCTTACCTTAAAGGATTTTGACATTCAGTCAGGAAGAATTGACGGTTTGACAGGTGTTTGGTTGGATTTTGACGATTCTGACAGAGCCAGGAAGATTTGTGCAATGGGCATTCGTTGTTCGCGGTGGATTACGATGCACGGGCTTGCGTTGAATGTAAATACTGACCTTTCATACTTCGGACACATAGTGCCATGCGGCATTGACGATAAGGCCGTTACCAGCATGCAAGTGGAGTTAGGGCATGAGGTTTCGATGGATGCGGTCAAAGAGCGGGTGAAATACCACATGGCGCAATTGTTTAGCACTGCCTTTGCAGAGGTAGGGATATAAAAATTACTAAATTAGAAACATGAAAACAGTTTGGATCGTATTGGGTAGCATTGCCGCCTTTTTTTTACTTTTCTTTTTGTACGCAAATAGCGTCTATAATAAGGCAATCACCTATGATGAGGCAGTCAAAGAAAAATGGGGCTATGTTCAATCTGCTTACCAAAGGAGAGCGGATGTCGTTCCTCAGTTAGTTGCTACAGTTAAAGCAGCTGCTTCAAACGAAAAAGAAATTTTATTGGGTGTAACGCAAGCGAGAGCTGGAATTGCATCATACGAAGATAACCTGCCACAACTACAAGGTGAGATTAAATCGGCACAGAGTCCAGCACAATTGCAAAAGGTAGATAAGACCATCAATAATGCAATCAATCTAGCATTTGAGGCCTATCCAAATATTCGCTCAACGGAGAATTTCTCCATGCTTCAATCTCAATTAGAAGGAACTGAAAATCGAGTT
>Ga0100393_10005473_pt1 | contig 11462 bp, 6 predicted proteins | sample CryGeymeta201517_FD_81546 | JGI IMG/M metagenome (GOLD analysis project Ga0100393, IMG submission 81546) | Groundwater microbial communities from Crystal Geyser aquifers in Utah, USA - Crystal Geyser metaG 2015-17 | ecosystem: Environmental > Aquatic > Deep subsurface > Groundwater | place: USA... | reverse complement strand
CTTGAAATGAACAAACAATTTGACGGCAGACCGCAATGGTCTGATTGGGGCGGTTTAAACGATGCTCAAAGAAATAGAGATTTTTCTATGGGTTTAACTCCTAATGATTACGCTTTTGGTGATATTGCAGGCACGACAAACATCATTATGCGAGCTTCCCAGTACCGTTCAGGAGGTCAGGTTTCTTATGCCGCTTCTGACAGAACTTATGAAGGTCGTGTTATGGTTTCTTATAACTCCGGTGTCGATGCAAATGGTTGGGCCTATTCGGTTTTAGCTTCTAGAAGATATGGAAATGGTGGTTTTATTGAGGGTACCCTTTATGATGCAAATTCCTTTTTTGCTTCTGTTGAAAAAATAATTAACCCTAACCATAGTTTAAACTTTACTGCCTTTTACACCCCTAACAGAAGAGGTCGTTCTACTGCTCTAACACAAGAAGTTTTAGATTTAAAAGGAAACGATTATAATCCTTATTGGGGAAGACAAGATGGTGATATTAGAAATTCCCGAATTAGGAAAATAGAAGAGCCGGTTTTTATGTTGAACCACAACTGGACAATTTCCGACAAAACCAGATTGAATACTAATGTAGGATATCAACTCGGAAAAATTGGAAACACCCGCATTGACAATAACGGAACCACTTTATACACATTAAATGGTCAAGAAACCTTTGTGGGAGGTGCAAGAAACGCAGATCCAAACTATTACCAAAGATTGCCAAGTTATTTTTTAAGAGATCCAAATCCAACTGCATTTGACTTCCAAAATGCTTTTCTGGCACAAGAAGAATTTTTAAATAATGGTCAATATGACTGGGAAGCACTTTATAGAGCAAATCAAATTGCTGCCGGTGAAGGCAAAAATGCTGTTTATGCTATTCAAGAAGACCGTATAGACGATAAACAAATAAGTGCAAACTCTATTTTAAGCTCTCAAATTACAGATAATATTGTGCTAAATGCCGGTTTAAATTACAGAGGATTAAAAAGTGAAAACTTTGCTAACCTAAAAGATCTTTTAGGCGGAACAGGATATTTAGACATCGATTCCTTTGCTGAAGATGGCCCGGATGTTTTTGCTGAGGATTTAGCGCAAAGCGATTTAAGAAACAGAAACAGAATTGTAGGCGAAGGTGATCGTTACAAATACAATTATGAAATAGAAGCAACCGTTTACGGTGGTTTTGCTCAAGCACAATTTAAGTATAGCAAAATAGATTTTTACGTTGCTGCTGAAGCATCACAAACCAAGTATCAAAGAGACGGTTTATATGAAAACGGAAACTATCCGGGGAATCGCTCTTTTGGGAAAAGTGAAGAATTGAGTTTTACAGATTATGGTGTTAAAGGAGGTTTTACCTATAAACTTACCGGACGTCATCTTTTCGATTTAAATGCCGGTTACATCACGAAAGCACCCGGAATCAGAAATTCCTTTTCTAATGCACGACAAAATAATGATGTGGTTATTGGATTAGATAGCGAAAAATACCAATCGTTAGACGCAAGTTATATTTTTCGTTCTCCAATTATAAAAGCAAGATTAACCGGTTTTTATGTGAATGCACAAGACGCAACTGAAATTGGTTTTTTCTTTACACAATCCTTACAAGGTCAAGGTGCTGATAACAACAATGCTTTTGTACAAGAAATAACTACCGGAATTGAAAAATTACATTTTGGTGGTGAACTTGGCATAGAAGCCCAAGTTACCCCAACCATCAAATTAAAAGCCGCTGCATCTGTAGGTCAATATACCTACAATAACAATCCGAATGTATATTACACCAGTGATGCTTTTGACGGACAAGTAACTTATGGTGATGGAACCGCTAAATTAAAAGATTTTCATCTTTCCGGAGGGCCTGAACGAGCCTATCAATTTGGGTTTGAATACCGCGACCCAGATTTTTGGTGGGTAGGGGCAACGGCAAACTATTTTTCAGATGCCTACATAAATATCAGTAAATTAAGAAGAACCGATGCATTTACAACCGATACCGATGGACTTCCATTTAATGATTATGATGAAAATGTTGCCAGACAATTATTACAACAAGAAGATTTTGGCGATTATTATATATTCAATTTGGTAGGAGGAAAATCTTGGAAAATAGACAATTATTTTGTAGGTTTTTTTGCCACTGTAAATAATGTATTTAACCAAGAATTCAAAACCGGCGGTTTTGAAGATTCTAGAAATGCAGATTTTAGAAAAGTATCTGAAGATGCCGCTAGAGATACACCTGTTTTCGGCTCGAGATATTTCTCCGGGTTTGGAAGAACCTATTATGTAAATGCCTATTTTAGATTTTAATAAAAAACACTATAAATAAATAACCATGAAAACATTTCAATTAAATAAAATATTCACACTACTTATAGCTTTTGTAGTGTTGACCTCTTGTGTAAAAGACGACGATTTTGACACACCAAACCTTAATTTTGACGAGCCAGACATCAATGCTAGCGATATCATAGAAATATCTGCCGTAGCAGGTATTTTAGCACAATCTTCTGAGCCTGTAGTTACTTTTAGCGAAACCGGAAAATATATACAAGGATATGTTGTTTCAAGCGATGAAGGTGGCAACTTTTTTAAACAAATAATTGTTCAAGACTTGCCGGAAAATCCAACTAGAGGCATAAAAGTTCTTGTAGATGTAAGTCCTTTATTTGTTTCTTATGAAGTGGGTAGAAAAGTATTTATCCAACTAGACGGACTAACTGTAGGAACTTCTAACGGAGTCCTTGCTCTAGGCGTAAGAGATGGAAACAGTGTAGCACGAATTCCCTTTCCGGAACGTGAAAAATTTATTCTTCGTTCAAATACTGTAGCTGAAATTGTTCCCCTTCCCCTAGCAATTGAAAATTTTACTTTGGATAAAACCAACTTATTTATTCGTTTAACCGATGTACAATTTAACCGCAATGACGTTTTAATAGACACTCCAAAAACTTTCGCTGCAGAACCATTAGATCAATTTGATGGTGAGCGTATTGTAGAAAGTTGTGCATCAGGATCTTCTTCTATTTTAAGTACCAGCACTTTTGCTAGCTTTAAAGGACTTCGATTGCCAAAAGAAAGAGGCTCATTAGATGTTATTTTAACAAGAGATTTCTTTGATGATTTTTTTACCTTTTATTTGAATTCTCCTGCCTGAATTAATTTTGACAACACAGAACGTTGCGATCCTACCGAAGTAAATTGTGGATTGGCAACCACTGCAGGTGCGCAAGTGTTATTTTCTGATAACTTCGAAACACAAAGTGTAAATTCACCTATTTCAGGAAATGGATGGACAAACTTTATTCAAGCAGGCACTAAACCTTGGGAAGCTTATGTAGATACTGGTTCTAACGCATCTTTAGGTATTTCTGCTAGATGTGGTTCTTTTAACTCTGGAGATGCATCTACCATTTCGTGGTTGGTTACTCCACAAATTCCTTTAAGCACTGCTACAGCAGCTACTATACAGTTTAAAACTTCTAATAGTTTTTCCGATGGTAGTGAAATGGAAGTTTTATTCTCAAGCGATTGGGACGGAGTTCCTGCAAACATCACTAGTGCTACTTGGGATCAATTAAGCGATGCAACTCTTGTGCAAGACAGTACTCCTTTTCCTGACTGGATTTTCTCGGGCATTGTAGATTTATCTTGCATACAAGCAAACGGCTACTTTGCCTTCAAATACACCGGTAGTGGACAAGCTGCTTTTGATGGCACTTATGAATTAGACGAAATTGTTATTAATGCACAATAATTAATCCTCTTAAACTTAGATGATTTTTAATAAGCCTTCAAGGAATATCTTGAAGGCTTTTTTATTCTTGGTGTTAATTTCTTTTGTATCTTTTTAATGAAATTTTTCAATCGTCTTATGAAAGCACCCCTTCTTTATACAAAGGCATCCTCCAAGGAGGATTTGCTAGGAATACTAGAACTCCAACAAAAATATTTGCTTTCAAATCTTGATGTTACAACCATTTCAAGTCAAGGTTTTCTTACAGTAAAACATAGTTTAAAAGACCTAACAAAATTGAATGCCATTGAACAACACATCATTTGTACAAATGAAAACAAAGTCATTGCCTATATTTTAGCCATGACTTCCTTCTCTAAAAGTAGCATTCCAATATTGCGGCCAATGTTTGCTGTTTTTAACAAAATTATATACCGCAACAAACCTATTTCAGCTTATACCTATCTGGTAGTAGGTCAAGTATGCGTTGCAGAGTCATACCGAGGGAAAGGTGTCTTTGAAAGTTGTTATGCCTTTTATAAAAGTAGTTATAAAGATTCGTATGATTTTGCAATAACGGAAATAGCAACTAATAATTTTAGATCTATTCAGGCGCATAAAAAGATTGGTTTTAAAGAGGTTTTTACCTATAAATCGCCTGACTTACTAGAATGGAGTGTGGTTATATGGCAATGGTGAAAAATATTCTTATTATTAATACTGTCTTATTTCTATCCATTTGAAAAACCAATTTTATTCTAAAAAAAAGCCCCTGTCTTAAAAAGACAAGGACTTTCATTCAGGTTGGTTAAAAAAATTTTTATAGCTATTATCTATTTACGATAATAAACTCAGACCTTCTATTTTGTTGGTGTTGAGTTTCAGTACAGTTATCACCACAATTTACGGCAGGTTTACTTTCGCCAAAACCTTCACCACTAATTCTGCTGCCGTCAATTCCTTTTGAAATTACATATTGGACGGTAGCTTGTGCTCTTCTGTTTGAAAGTTGTTTGTTGTATTCATCCGTACCTTGTGTATCGGTATGACTTTGAACTTTAATAACCATAGTAGCACTTTTTTTCATCAATTGTACTAATTTATCTAATTCTAATGCTGCCATTGGTTTGATATTATGTTTGTCATAATCAAACAATATAGGATTTAAAACTACTTTATCTTCCACAATAAGTTCTTCAATAGGACGAAGCATTAGTTGCGCCGTAACATTTTTGTCAGCAGTAGAAACTTTCGTAGCATTAGATTCATAGCCATCAATTGCTGCTTGAACGGTAATATTATTGTTGCATTCTACTTCAAAGGCTGTTTTTCCGTCAGCACCTGTTGTTTTAGAGGTTAGCCTGTTTTGATTTGCATCATATAAGGTTACTGTAGCACCGCCTAAAGGCCTGTTGTCATTTGCATCCATTACGATACTATGAATGGTAGATACACATAACTCTTTAACGTGATACACATTGTCTGTTGCTGCTTCTTTTCCACCTCCTCTATTTGATGAAACAAAACCTTCTTGGCTGGCATCATCCATACTAAAAGAAAAATCATCAGAGGAACTATTAATAGGCAATCCTAAATTTTTAACTTCTCCAAAACCATCTCCTGATTTTGTGGCATAAAATACATCTAATCCCCCAAGACCTAAATGGCCATTACTTGAAAAATATAGCGTACCATTATCTCCTAGAAATGGAAAAGCCTCTTTGCCTTCGGTATTGATACCTTTTCCTAAATTCACGGGAGTACCAAATGCCCCGGTTGGGCTTATACTTACTTTATAAATATCAGAATCCCCAATACCTCCGGGCATGTCAGAAACAAAATAAAGAGTATTTCCATTAGGGCTTAAAGCAGGGTGCCCAACGGAATATTCGGTATTATTAAAGGGAACCGGTTTTATATCTTTCCATTGTCCATCTACCAATTCGGCATAATAGATATTAAGTTGGTTAACGCCGTCTTCATCTTTTTTATATTTCCCATTGTAAAAGTCGTTTCTATCAAAATATAATCTTTTACCATCGGGTGAAATTGTTACGATACCTTCGTGGTATTTAGTGTTTACCTCACCTTTAATGGTTTGTATGTTTGTTACTTTTCCGTTAGTATAGGTTGCCTCATAGATATCTAAATATGGCTCTTGGTTTCTGCCATAATTTTTTCTGGTGGTATTGCGTGCCGAAGAAAAATAGATCTTGTTTCCAGCTTTTCGTACCCCAAAATCAGAAAATTTACTATTTAAATCACTCATTAATGTTGCAGTAAACTTCGGTTTTCCTTCTAGGATTTGAGGAATGTAGCTTGGATTGTTTTTAAAATCTATAGCCCTGGAATCTTTTGGACTCATTTGTGCAAATTTTTGCATCATGGCGTTTGACTCATCAAACTTTCCATTTGCTTTAAGTGTTTGTGCGTAATTGTATATAGTTTCAGAGGCTACTTTAGGTCGTGTAGAAACCCGTTTATAAAAAGTTTCAGCCTTTTTTGTTTCATTAATTAAATAATAAGAATCGGCTAGACGGGTATAAACATATTCGTCAGCTTTTCCTCTTTTTATTACATTTTGATAGGCTTCTGCAGCTTTTACATACTCAAAGCGATCAAAATGGGTGTCTGCTGTTTTTGTGTTTTTATTCTGAGCAAACGTTAAAGAAGTGCTTGCTACTAAAAGAAATACTATTGTGTATAAATTTTTCATGTCGTTTTACTTAGTTGGATTAAAAATATCTTGGTGAACGTAACACTCGTTTTTTAAAGAACAAGTCAAAAGTAAGAATCACTTCGTGCGAGGCATCTGCTACAACATCAAGGTCAGATATGATATAGTCATAGGCATATCCTATACGTACATTATCATTAATTTGAAATCCGATCAAGCCACTAAAAGAATCATCTAGTCTGTATGAGGCTCCTATTTCAAATTTATCATAGAAAAGTGCATTTAAATTTCCATCGAAAGAAACGGGAGCTTCAAATGCCGATTTCACCATTACAGAAGGTTTTAACTTAAAATTTTCATTCACTTGAAAAACATATCCTGCAGTGGCAAAATAATGATTGACTTCGGAACCAAATTTTAATCCATTTTCATCAAGATGAACAGATGTAAGAAAATTTGGTACGGATAAACCAACATAAAAATTATCGGTGTAGAAAAATGCTCCTGCCCCCACAGTTGGATAGGTATTATTAATATCTTGTGAAAAGAATGGATCATTAGGATCTTGCAAGTCTAAGCTTGTTAAGCCCACATCGTGAAAAGATGCTCCCGCTTTTATTCCTAATGCAAGTTTTGCGTTTTCACCAACCTGTAAGGTATAAGAAAAATCTACATTTACATTTGTTTCTTTAATAGGACCTAATTCATCTTTTATGGCAGATAACCCTAATCCTACTTTTTCACCTATTGGTGAATGCGCAGAAAACGTATAAGTTTCAGGTGCTCCATCTAGGCCTGACCATTGTTTTCTATATAATGCAGTTAGAGACAGACTTTCTTTAGACCCTGCATAAGCGGGATTCACCACATTCATATTGTACATATATTGGGTGTACTGCGGATCTTGTTGTGCACTCATATCCTGAAAGCCTAGGACTAGAATAAAAATGAGTAAAAGAGAGAGTTTTTTCATTATTTATAATTTGATTGTTATGTTATTGATTATTTATTTAAATATATATATCCTGTTTTTGGTGTTTCTTCTTGAAATGTGATTACATAATAATAGTTGCCTATTGGCAACAAGTCGCCATTATCATTTTGTCCACACCATTGATTAACATAGCTGGCTTGCTCATAGACAATTCTTCCGTAGCGATTAAATATGGAAAGTTTTGTAATGTTTGATTGATCTGTTAAAAATTGAAGATCGAAACAATCGTTAAAGCCATCGCCATTGGGTGAAATTCCTTGTGAAATTATGCAATTCGCATTCGCATAAAAACTGACGATTACATCGTCTAAGGTAACACACCCATTATCATTTACCTCTACAGCATAGATGCCGGCATCAGTAACCTCGAGAGTGCTTGCGTTTTCATTAAGGATAACCCCTCCATTAAAAAACCAAGTAAAAGTTAATTGACTAGAGGATTCATTTTGTGGTTGTGCATTCAAAATTAAAATGTCTTGTGCACATTTTAATAGACTCGTGCCAAGGTTTACTAATGGAAGCTCTCTAAAGTTTACCTCTATTGTATCGCTTTGTGTGCAACCTGCGTAAGAAACATCAACACTATAATTGCCAGAGGTAGTAACAGTAATACTGAATGAAGTTTGCCCTGTATTCCATAAATAGGTTGCTTCTGAAGGATTAATGCCTTCTATCATAGGAATTATTTCGAAAGAAGTTTCATCACAAGGGAAAACATCTTCTCCTAAATCTACTGAGAAATTTACAAAGGATACTGAAACTGTTTCGGTAATAGTACATCCCAAATCTGTGGTTACATCGACAGAATATACGCCATTTTCTGTAACTTCAAGAGTGGCTTGGGTAGCTCCTGTTATGATGACACCATTATAATACCATTGGTAAAATAATTCATTAAAAACACTACTGTTTTCGGGAGTAGCATCTAAAAGATAAATTAATGCATCACATACTAAAAGTTCTCCGCCCAAATCTAAAATAGGTGCAGGAATAAAAGTAACGTTGATATCATCAGTTTTAGTGCATTCTACATAAGAAACCTCAACACTATAATTTCCAGAAGTAGTTACAAAAATGCTAGGTGTTGTTTCTCCGGTACTCCATAAATACGTAACTTCTGAGGGGTCAATTCCTTCAATAAGAGGTGCTATTTCATAAGGAGTAGAATCGCAAGGGGTTACGTCTTCACCTAAATTTACTGAAAACTCAGGAATAACAACTGAAATATTATCGGTCACCATACATCCTAAATCGGAAGTAACTTCAACGGAATATACCCCTATTTCCGTTACAACTAAAGTAGCCTCTGTGGCACCAACAAGTATTTCTCCATCCTTAAACCATTGGTAAAATATAGAATCAAATTCATTACTGTTTAAAGGTGTAGCATCTAATACTACCGACACTTCGTTGCATACTAAAACATCCCCACCAAGTTCAACAATCGGTGAAGTTTTAAACTCAACGATAATTTCATCGGTAATTGTGCAATCAGGAGCATCTGGATTAACGATTTCTACACCATAAGTACCGGCTGTAGTAACCACTAAGGTACTTCCTATTTCTCCTTCAATCACTTCACCATTAAAATACCAAGTAATAATAGAGTTCTCATTGGTTTCAACGGTCAATAAAATTTCATCTCCATCACAAGGTGCATTTCCATTTTGAATGGTAAGGTCTTCCCCTAAATCAGCATTACCAATAAAAAAACTTCCACCTTCTAAAAAAACAGCGGAGTTAAAAGCCGTATCATTTCTATCGGCAATTACCAATTTCATTCGGTATTGTGTGTTTGGTGTTACATAGGACCAAGCTTGCATCAAAACAGTATGCCCATTAAAGTTGATTGGTGATTGCGCATTAGGCAATCCATTAGGTGATCCGTAATACACATCAAAAAACTCTGGATTTACAGAGCTACAGCTACTATTATACAATTGATCACGAATAGTAATCACTGAAATTGGATCATTAGTATCAGGCACAATGGCAAGGTTTGTTACGTCTCCAGTGCCAACATCTGTCAAAAAAAATGCAAATGCATCGGAATAGTCACATTGAAATATACCATATTCATTGGAGGCAAATACAAAATTAAAACTGATGGAATCTGTTAAAGGTCTAAAATCAAACTCTAGGATGGAAGCATCGTTATAGGAGGTTAATCCCGGATCGATTCCCAAGCCTTGTATATAATTAAACAACTGTGGGTCACCAGGCCATCCTCCTCCGGCTTGCGCACCGCCATTAGGTCCTGGAGCCTCATTTACAGCACCGGTCATTAAAATAACACCGTTATCTATTGGAAAGTTTGTGTTTGTATTTTCAAAATAGCCTATGCCATTTAGGTTACCAAAATTAGTGCCTGTAGTCCCTACAATATTCTCAACAATAGCACAAGGAGAATTGATTAACACTTGTGTTACTAACTCCTCATGAGTAAACTGAGTTGTTGATGTTGTAATGTAGGGTTGTGCATTTCCAAATAGGAAAATAAAAAAAGCGCAACACAGTACATATAAATTTTTCATTTGTTGTGAGGTTACTTTTTTTTGTTAATTAGCATCTCTATTTATATATATCCAACCAGTTTTTTGTTTTCCATAAACAGAATCATTTCCTGAAAAATTAATCACATAAAAATAGGTTCCGGTTGGTAGTTTATCTCCATTATCACTTTGTCCTACCCATTGGTTTGTATAATTGTTTGATTCATAAACAATCGCTCCCAATCGATTAAAAATTTGTAATTTATCAATTCCGGTTCGGTTTGCAAGAAAAGTTAAATCTAGATTATCATTAAATCCTGGAGATCCATCCGGAGAAAGTCCTTCTGAAATCACACAATTAAGCGTAAGTGCTTCTACTTCATCAAAGCCACTACACTCCCCTTTGGTAATCTCAACACGGTAGACATCGGATAGATTTGAAGCAACATCAGCAAGTGAAATAGTTATTGTATTGGTATTTTCGCCTGCTATAAGGTTTCCATTTTTAAACCAAACATAGGTTACCCCATCTTCAAAAGTAACGGCTGAAAGAGTTCTTGTTTCTGCGGTACAACCGCTGATGTTTTCTCCTAAAGTAACTACTAAATCTGCGCTTGGCGAAATAACAATACTGTCGGTTGCAGAGCATTGCCCTATGGTTACTATAACACTGTAGGTGCCATTTACTGTTACTTCTAAAGTTGCTTGCGTATTTGCTAATACAACTCCGTCTAAAAACCATTCAAAAGTTGCTAGTTGAGGATTGTAATTTGTTGGAGTTGCATCCAGAATAACTTGATTTTCAAAGCAAGTTACAAAGTCATCTCCTAAATTAATTTCAATTGCTGCTCCTGGAGTAATATTAATATCCTGTTGTGCAGAACAAAGTCCTACAGTAACTATTGCTGTATAAGTTCCATAGGCAGTAACATTAAATGTTGCCTCTGTAATTCCTGTATCTACCCCATTAAACAACCATTGGTAGGTAGCATCGGCAGGATTATAATTTGAAGGTGATGCATCAAGTGTAACGGGAGCTTCAAAGCAAGTTGCAAGATCTTGTCCCAAATCAAAAATTGGATTTTCATTTAATTCAATAAAAACAGCGTCGGATACGGTACATCCTTCAAAGGTAACCTCAACAGAGTAGATTCCTGTTTGAGTAATGGTAATTGTAGGTGTAGTTTCACCGGTACTCCATAAATAAGTAACCGCTCCCGGGTCTGCTCCAGTTATTGTAGGAACTATTTCATAGGAAGCTACATCACAAAAAGATTGATCTGCTCCTAATTCAACACTAACCGTACTTTGCACAAAAACTGTTACGGAGTCTTCTAAAACTACAACTTGACCATTACATCCATTGGTATACGTTACTCTTGCTGTAAACGTTTCAGACACAGTAGGAGAAACCGTTATAGTAGGGTTGTTTGAAATTACATTTCCTCCTTCATCTACCCATTCAAAAACATAGGTGGGTAAGCCTTGTGGCGCAAATTGCCATGCTTCATTGGTAGCAGTCCAAGGGGAATCTGATGTATTTCTTCCCGG
>Ga0100393_10005467_pt1 | contig 11469 bp, 8 predicted proteins | sample CryGeymeta201517_FD_81546 | JGI IMG/M metagenome (GOLD analysis project Ga0100393, IMG submission 81546) | Groundwater microbial communities from Crystal Geyser aquifers in Utah, USA - Crystal Geyser metaG 2015-17 | ecosystem: Environmental > Aquatic > Deep subsurface > Groundwater | place: USA... | reverse complement strand
GCCCTCCTGGAGTTCCTCGCCCTGCGGGCTGGTCAGGCGGTGTCGCGAGACGAGATCTGGGACCATGCCTACGACTTCGGCGAATCCCCCGAGAGCAATGTGGTTGACGCGCACGTTGGTCACCTGCGCCGGAAGTTGGAGGCGGGCGGGCTGTCACGACTCCTCCATACCCGTCGAGGGACCGGCTACGTCCTCTCGGAAGACCGCTGATGCAATCTCTCCGTCGAACCCTCATTGCGAGCACGGTCGCTGCCGTCACCAGCTTGCTTCTTGTGTCTGGGATGCTTGTGTACCTGCTGGTGCGCAGCGACCTGCTGAGGCAGCTCGACCGACCGCTGGAGAGCGAGGCCCGACTGCTCACGTCCACGCTGGAGTACGAGCGTGGGCGCCTCTCCGTGGAGTTGCACGAACTCGACATGAGCGACTTTGGTCGGACAGCCCGGCCGGCCTATCTGCAGCTCTGGCGGGCGGGCGAGGCAGTGCTGTATCGGTCCCCGTCGCGCGGGCAGAAGAACCTGCCGCTGCTCGACGACGCCGGGAGCGCAGCGCACTACCGCCCGCTGTCCCTTCCGGACGGGCGCCGCGGCCGAGCGGTTGAGCTGACCTGCCTGCCCCGGCACGACGCGGAGGAACACGAGTCCGGACGTGGGGACGCCGCCGTCCCCAGGATCCGCGCTGTCTTGGCGCGCGACACTGCCGACGGCGACCGCGTGTTGGCCCGACTATCGCTCATCCTCGCCATCATCGGGGCGCTGGCGACGGCGCTGTCGGGGGGGGGACCAGACCCGCAGCCACCCCGGCCACTGCGGTCTGGGGCTTTCACTGGTGAAGGAGACTGTCGCCGCGCTAGGCGGCACCGTAGACGCACAGTCAAGCGTCGGCGGCGAGTTCGTTCTGTCACTTCGCCTGCCGGCCGTCGGCACCCAGATTCACCCCATTTGAAAGGACATTGGTAGTGAACAGACACACTGAGACGTGGCGCGCGAGCGGGCGCGCTCTCATAGCCCTGGCGCTGCTGCCTGCCAGCCTGCGACCGCCGTGGGCCGACGAAGACAAAGACGCTCGGACGCTCTCCGCCGCCATCGGCCCCGCCCTGGCGCTGGGGGAAGCTGCCCTCTTCGTCAGCGGCCCCCATGGCAATACCGAGGCGCGCGAGGGCGCGAAGGCGCTTGCCGCGATCGGACTGCTGACCAGCCTGTTGAAGGCGACCGTTCGCGAGCGCCGGCCGAACGACGGACCTCGCACCAGCTTCCCCAGCGGCCACTCTTCCGCCGCCTTCGCCATGGCAACGGTGATTGGCGACTACCATCCCCGCTATAGAGGGCCGGCCTACGGGCTGGCCGCCGGGAGCGCGTGGTCGCGTGTCGACCTGCAGGCACACTACTTCCACGACGTCCTGGCCGGCGCCCTGCTCGGACACTTCGTTGCCGACCGCTATGTGCGGAAGCACCCTTGCGCTAAGCCCCAACGGAGTAGGTCTGGCCGTGCGCTGGTGAGCGCCTTGGCATCCGACCGGCTGTTCCCTGGCCGCCCTGCTTGACCACTGTTGAGCAAACGAGATCCGGCTCGTGCCGCAGAGCCGGGAGCTGCAGGCCGCGCAGGTTCTCCCGGCGGACGCAGTCAGGCGCGCCGCGGAGGCGCGGCTGGCCAAACTGCGGGCCGGGAGCCGACCGCAGGAGGTCGCTGGGGCGAAGGCCGCCCTGAAGGCCGCCCAAGCTGCCCTGACGCGTCTCCAACGGGGCAACCGCCCGGAGGAGATCCAGCGCCCTCAGGCGGCGCTTCAGGTCGAGCAGGAGGAATTGGCGAAACTGCGCGCTGGACCGCGACCACAGGAAATCGCTCAAGCCGAAGCCGCCGTCCGCGAAGCCCAGTCGGACGCAGAAGCCGCGGCAAAGGAGGTGGAGCGCGTCGGTGCGCTGTTCACAGACGGGCTGGCGTCCGGCAAAGACAGAGAGCGAGCCGGCGCCGACCGAACGGCCGCCCAAGCCCACTTGGCCACCGCTCAGGAGCAGGTGAAGTTGCTTCGCGAAGGAACGCGCGCCGAAGAGATTCGCGCTCAGGAAGCCAAAGTGAGGGCAGCCGAGGCGGACCTCAAGCTGGCGCAGGCAGCCACCGTCACCTTGCCGCACCTGCCTGGCGTTTCCTTCCGCACCACTGTCTCCACAATCGGGGCCCTGAACAATACCGACACCGGGCTGGTGCCCCTCGAGCTGCTGGTCCCTAACGGCTCCCACGAACTGAAGGAAGGCAGGGCCGCCGACGTGAGCCTCGTGCTCACCGCCCACGAACAGGCCCTGCAGGTGCCGCTTGCCGCCGTCTTCGGCAGGGCCGGAGAGAGCTTCGTATACGTGGTCGACTCGGAGAGTCAGGTCCACGAACGTCGTGTCGAGTTGGGTGTCGAGCGAGACGAGAAGGCGCATCAAAGGGCTTCGTGAAAGCGAGCGGGTGGTGGCGGATGGGACGCTCTCATTGGCAGACGGCGCGAAGGTGAAGGTCCTCCCATGAGTCGGTCGCGATTCTCTTTCCGGAACGCACATGGCGTCCTGCTCACGGCCCTGTTCCTGAGCCTGCTGGGGGCGGTAACGTATCGGCGGATGTCCGCCTCCATCATCCCGGACTTCCCGTTCCCCCGGATCGCCATCATCGTCGAAGCCGGCGACATGGCCATCCAGGACGTGGTGCTCCGCCTGACCCGCCCACTGGAGTCCGCGGCCAACAGCGTTCCCGGAGCCAGTCGCGTAGTATCCAAGACGTCACGCGGCGCTTCGGAGATCTCCATCGACTTTGAGTGGGGCTCCGACCTCTTCGAGGCATACACCCGGCTGAACGCCGCCCTCGCCCAGATTCGCTCGTCCTTGCCGCCCGAAGCAGACATCGGCGTCGAGTGGGTCAACCCCTCCAGCTTCCCGGTTCTGGGCTCCAGCCTTACTTCCAGCAAGCACTCACCTCGCGACCTTCGTGAGCTCGCCATGCTGACGGTAGCGCCCTTCCTCAGTCGGCAGAAGGGCGTCTACCGCGTCCTCGTTCAGGGCGGCGAGACGCGGGAGTACCAAGTGCTCGCGGATCCGGCAGCGCTGGGGGCCGCTGGCGTTTCCGTCGAGCAGGTGTCGGCCGCGCTGGCCGGGACGAACCTGCTCCAATCGGTCGGTCGGTTCTCGCAGCACTACCAGAGCTACCTGGTACTGGGTACGGCCCAACTCGACAACGCTCCGCAGATCCTTGACGTGGTCGTCGCGATGAGGGGTAAGACGCCCCTCCGCGTTCGCGACATCGCCCAAGTGCGCGAAGCCGACCAGGAAGTTCAGGAGGTCTGCACCGCCAATGGTCACGAAGCCGTGCTGCTGAGCGTCCTCAAGCAGCAGGGCGCCAGCACGGCCAACGTCTCCCGGGAGATCCTGGCCGGGCTCAAAGACCTGAGACGCTCAAAGGCGCTGCCGGACGATGTCACGTTCAGGGCCTTCTACGACGAAGCGGAGCTGTTGGGCGACTCCATGACGAGCCTTCGCGATGCCATCCTGTTGGGTGCACTCCTGGGAATGGTGGTGCTCTGGTTCTTCCTGGGCAGCTTACGCAGTACGCTGATCGTCGTGCTCTGCCTCCCGCTGACGGTGCTCATCTCGTTCGCAGTGTTGGGTTTCGCCCTGTTGGTGGCAGTGTGGAGCGGGCTGGCGTTTCGCCCTCTGCCCACGGGCTCCATGCCCGAGATGGATGAAGGCGGGTTTGTGCTGGACTATCTGGCGCCGCCCGGCACCACCCTGGAGGATACTGACCGGCTGTGTCGCGTCATGGAAGCCGACCTGCAGAAGACGCCCGAGGTGGAGTCCTACGCCCGCCGCACCGGCGTCGAGCTGGGGTTCTTCGCTACCGACCAGAATGCCGGCGATGTGTCAGTCAAGCTGAAGCCACTCGCGCACCGCAGGCGGTCCATGCGGGAAGTCATGGACGACGTGCGCCATCGGTGCGAGAGCAAGATGCCGTCGGTGGTCTTCGAGGCAGTTGTGCCGCTGGCCGATTGTGTTGCCGACATCGCCGGCGAGCCGAGCCCCCTCGAGGTCAAGGTGTTCGGCGACGACCCCGAGGTCTTGGCGAACCTGTCTGAGAAGATCACCACACTCGTGGCGAAAGTGCGGGGCACTACAGAGTCCATCCACGACGTAACGCGCAGCGGGCCGGAGCTGAACGTGCGGCTCAACCCGGAGCGCACCGCGAGGCTGGGGCTGACCCCAGAGCAAGTGATCGACACGCTGCAGACAGCGCTGTTCGGGAAGGCCGAGACCGTCGTCCGCTCGGGCGAGCGACTCATCGAAATCCGCGTGCTCTACCCGAAAGCACTACGGCGCACGCGCGACCAGATCCGCACGTTGCCGATCCTCTCGGCGACAGGTCAGCAAGTGCCACTGGAGTCCATTGCCGACATCACCGAGGGGCCCGGCTACTTCGAGGTCACGCGGGAGAACCAGCAGCCGATGATTCCGGTCACCGCTCAGTTGGAGGGGCGAGACCTGGGCAGCGCCAACGCCGAAGTACGCCAGCGGATCGAGCGGGAGATCAAGCTGCCGCCCGGCTACACGCTTCAGTACGGCGGGCTGTTCCACACCCAGCAGGAGTCGTTCCGCTCGCTACTTACTGTGCTGATGCTGGGTATGGCGCTGGTGTTCATCGTGCTCGTCTGCCAATACCACGGCTTCGCCGAAGCGGTGGCGCTGATCCTCAGCGGTCTATTCTCGATGGCGGGGGTGGTGCTGGCGCTGTGGTTGACAAACGTGGCATTCAATGCGTCCTCTTTCACCGGAGCCATCATGATCTTCGGCATGGTGCTGGCCAACGGCATTCTGCTCATGGATGCTGTCCACGACGGGCTCCGGGAGGGTCTGCCCTTGGATGAAGCCCTCGTTCACGGCGGTCGGCTGCGTCTGCGGCCGGTGCTGATGACCTCAGTCATCGCCGTACTGACGTTGCTGCCTCTGGCGTTCGGTTTGGGGGCCGGCGCACAAATGCAGCAGCCCTTGGCAGTCGCCTCCATCGGCGGCTTGACCTGCTCGCCGCTCTTCACGCTGGTCCTGGCGCCAACACTGCTCCACGTGATGCGCCGCCGCCAACGGCTCCCCCTGCCCGCTCAAGCGGAGGGGAACTGAGATGCCTGCACCCAAACTGATGACGACTCTCCTGCTCAGCTTGATGGCCTTGCCGGCGATGGCCCAGCAGACGGAAGCGCCCGCGCCGCTCACCATGGCCGACGCCGTGCGTCTCGCTTTGACCAGCCACCCGTCGGTAGCCGCCGCGGAGTACCGGGTCGAGGCGGCCCGCCAGCGGGTGCAGGCGGCCAAGGCGTTCCCCAACCCCGAACTGACGTGGAATGGGTTCTGGGGCTCGGTTGACGTCGGAGGTTCCACGAGGAGATTGTGGTTTCGCAGCCGCTCGACTGGAAGGGGCGCCGGCGCCTGCAGACACGCGTGGCCGGGGCACCCCTGTCCGGGGCGGAGGCGGAGATACGCGAAGCGCGGCAGGCGCTGGCGTACGAAGTGCAGACGGCATATCTCGAGCTGTTGTTGGCTCGCGAACTTGTGGCGCTGAATGAGTCGCTTGCCACGACGGCAACCCAGTTTAGCGAGGCAGCCCAGAAGCGGTTTGACGTGGGAGACGTGCCCCGCGTGGAGGTTGACCGGGCCTCGCTGGAGGCAGCGCGTGCCGACAAGGAACTGCTGAAGAGCCGAAGCGAGGCACGCATCCGGGAGGCGGAACTGGACGAGTTCCTCGGCCGAGACGCGACCTCGCCAACTGCGCTGGCGGACAAGCTGGAGTTCCGGCCTATCGAGACCAAGGAGAAGGAGCTTATCGTCCAAGCCCTGGAGCAACGCCCGGAAATCCGCGCCGCCCAAGCCGAGCTGCGCGCCAGGGAGTCCGAGGTGCGTCTCGCCGGCGCCGACAGGCTCCCCGACCTGTCCGTCCAGGGAAAGCGCAACAGCGTTCGGTCAGACGGCAGGAACGCCGTCATGCTCGTGCTGTCGGTACCGCTCTTCGACCAGGGCGCCCTCCGAGGTGAAGCGAGCGCCCTCACGTCCGACGCAGCCGAACAGGCGGCCCTGTGCCGGGAGCTGGAACGCCGGATCCGCTTGCAGGTTGTCACCCCCCTCGCCCACGTGCAGCAGGCGCGCGCGTCCGTCGAACGCTACGAACGGGAACTCGTCCCGCAGACCGAACAGGTGACCCAGACCATCCAGCGCGGCTTCGACGCCGGTGCGAGCACGATGCTCGACGTGCTGGAAGCGCAACGCACGCTCCGGAGCGTCCAAACGGAATACCGCCAGGCCATCGCCGACTACTTGAAGGCGGTCGTGGAGCTGAACCACGCGACCGGGGCAACGCGCTCGGAAGGCGAGTAGTCGAGGGCAACCGCCCACCGCGGGCCCGCTACCCGGCTCTGCCGCGCCCGCCAAGATCCGCGCTCCCTCTACGACAGCAGGTCCAACAGCATCTGCGCGTTGGTCGCCGCCTGGCCCTGGTAATGGTTGTTGAAGAAGACGTACTCCTTCTCCGTCTCCTCGGCAACCGACTCTATCTTGGGGACCCACTCCTTCAGTTCTTCCTCGTTGTACTGGTAGTCGTAGCGCTCCCACGCCTCTGTCTGCTTCCACCACTTCTGCGCATTGCGGCCGTGGAAGCGCACATAGCCCAGGGGAGAGGTTGCCGTCACTACCGGCGGCATGAGTCCCTTCAGCCGCGGCTCGTCCACACAACAGAACCCAAAGCCCAGCTCCCGCAGCACCTCAAAGACGTCGGGCTCGCACCACTCGAGGTTGCGGAACTCGATCACGGTGGGCAGCGGCTCGATGCGTTCGCGAAAGGTCCGGAGGTAGGCTTCGTTCTCGGGGGTCCGCTTGAACGACCAGGGGAACTGCGCCAGCACGCAACCGAACTTGCCCTCGTCCAGCAGCGGCCCCACGGACTCGCAGAACTCGCGGAACACCTCCCGGTTCAGCTCGCGCTCATGCGTCATGGCCTGGTTCGCCTTGACCACGAACTCAAACCCCGCGGGCACCTTCTTCGCCATGGCGGAGTAGATTCGGGGATGCCCGATGCGATAGTACGAGCTGTTGACCTCGACCGCGTCGAAGTGCTCCGCATAGACCCGCAACCTGTCGCGGTCGACAGTGCCCACCGGATAGAAATGCCCCACCCAGTCTTTGTAGGAGAAGCCCGAGGTGCCGATGCGGATCATCACAGCTTCCGGTCTGCGCCTGAGTGAGTGGCTGGCCGCGAACGGCTCTGTATCGCGGGTGCGTTGTGGGCCGGCCGAGGGGAACCGCAGGCCGTTGTCACCGCCCGCCGCCCAACCGGTCTTCGCTACTGGCCGGCTTCTTTGATCATGGGTCCAGCGGCCGCAGCCCGCTCGTTCGGCTGCACGATCAGCTTGAAGGTCTGCTGCCGATTCTCCTTGACCTGATCGCGGTCATGCGCTGTGACGGTGAGGGTGTACGTGCCGGCCTGCTCCTTGGTGACCGGCACTGTTTCCTCAGGCGTCGCCGAGACGTGGTCCTCCTGGATGCCGTCCTTGTCGTCGAAGTCCCAAGTGTAGCGAATCAGGCCGCGGCGGCCTTTCTTCGCTTCCAGGTAGAAGTCTACCGGTTCTCCGGCGCGAACGGTGATTTCATCTTCGGCGCCCGTGCCGGCCTTGATGACGAAATCCAGGGGGTCAGGGTCGAGGGCCAACAATGCCTGACCAACGTAGACCTCGCCCTCCCCATCGCCGAGGAGGGCAATGCGGCGGAGGCTACCGGAGACGTTCTGGGAACTAACGGCCTCCGCAAGCGGAATGTCCAGGTGCACCCAACCGGTTGCAGCGTCGAAGCACTCCTCCCGAATTCTGTACCTGGGGATAACGCGCATTCCCTGCTCGTAGAGGAGCACAACCCGCAGGTGCTCGATGGCCGAGTCTTTCGGGGCGACGCCCCCGCCGCCAGCGCCGACTCCGGTGCCTTCAGGACCGGCTCCCGCCCCCGCAGGCGGCATGACTCCCGGCCCGCCCATCGCGCCAGGTCCCATCATCCCGCCTTCCATCATCCCGCCTTCCATCATCCCGCCTTCCATCATCCCGCCCTGCATTCCCGATCCCATGGGCGGCGTGCCTGCCATGCCGCCGGGCATGTCCATCATCCCGCCTTCCATGCCAGCCATGCCGCCCGGCATTCCCATCATGCCCCCCTCGCCCATCCCTGGGCCGCCGAGTTCCCCCATCCCGCCGCCCTTCGCCACCTTCTTCTGCGGGAGGGACAAGTCCAGCACCAAGTACGCGCCCTTCTCCTGACCGGCAAACTCGACCGGACGTGCAAAGTCCAGCCGCGCGCCCTCATACAGGCCCTTGATCTCCAGCTTCAATGAGTGGTCCCGGTCGCCCAGGTGCCGATCCCCGGTCTCCTCGCACGTTCCGCCGCCCCAAGTCCCGACCACGGCACCCACTTCTGACTCCGTCAGCAGCCCGTCGTACACCTTCAGCGGCTTGTCGGCCGACAGCGCAATCGCAGCACCGACGTGCAGGCCGACGGGATGGGTGGCCTTCACCCCCGGCTTCTTCTCCGGCTGGGCTTCGGCTACCTTGGGGGCGGGTGCGGCGCCGCCGCGGACCTTTTGGATCTCGGCCGGGGCCGGCTTGTCGTCCGACATGCCGGGGAAGTGTCCGGTGCGGATCTCATCCAGGTTGATGACGCCGTCGTTGTCGCTGTCCTTCTGCTCGACGGCCCGCAAGCCTTCCTTGTTCTTTCCCGCCTGTTGGTAGTCGCGCCCGAACAGATTGCGAGGGCCCTTGCCGTCCGGGCTGAAGTGGCAGACCTGACAGCCCTTCGGGCGTCCCGCGACGTCGCCATAGACGGCGTCGTAAGCTGCCAAGTCGGCCTGGCGGGCTTGGGATAGGGAGGTCGCCAGGGCAACAAACCCGACGAGAAGCAGTGAAGGGCGGATACGAGCGAGGATTGCGTTTGACACGGTCCTACCTCCTGGGTGGCGCCGGCGGCCGCCGCCGGTTCAGGCAGCGGGGTCAGGGCGCACTTCCGGCCGCTGACGTGTCCAGCACGAGACGCGGCTGCTGTCGGTTCCTGGACACGACAGGCATTATATCACTGTGGGCCGGTGCAGTCAATTTGGGTCTGAAGGGCGAACGGGTGGAGGCGGAGGGGACCGTGCGCTTGTCGGCGGTCGTAGCCGCTATCGGGCACCGTGATGGGTACCAGACAGAGGAGGCGCCCCCTAAACGGACGCGGCCACGGTGTCCGCTGCCCCCTTGCAGAGGCCGCACACCCAACCCGGGCGCGTGGTCAGGACACTACGTCTGGAGAGTCGCTGGTTGCTGCGCCGACATTCAGTGGCGGAGGACCCTCACTGACTCCCTCCCGTTGACAGAAGATATCCGTTCACACGACTTGCGCACCGCCCCGTGCTGGTGTAGAACCGCGCGCACAGAGAAACAGCTTGTGTCCAGCGCGTTCCGTTAGGAAGCGGCATAGGGAGTTGAATGCAATGGAGGTGAGGGACTGCACTTCCGTGGATCCGGCTGAAACAGCACGACGCCGGCCAACCCACGCGCCGTTGGACCTGTCGTGAGTATGTATCTTGCCCAGGAGAGACATCCATGATGAGACGCAGAGGCTTTACCCTGATTGAGTTGTTGGTCGTGATCGCCATCATTGCCATCTTGGCGGCGATCCTGTTCCCCGTGTTCGCCAAGGCGCGCGAGAAGGCGCGCCAGGCGTCCTGCCAGTCCAACCTCAAGCAACTCGCGCTTTCGGCGGTCATGTACCGAACCGATTACGACGAGCGGAACTTGCAGTACTACCGCGGCCCCGGAAACCCCAACCCAGTCGACGACTGGGTCAACGGTCAGCCGGTCCCGAGTTCGGTCAACCGTTACTCGTGGGGCGTCCAGATAATGCCCTACATTAAGAACGTTCAGGTATTCGTGTGTCCCAGCCAGCCGGCACCGATGACCCGCAGCACCTGTGCCAGCCATGCACCGTTCCGGTGGATGAGCTATGGCATGAGCATCTCGTACGTCAACTCGAAGGGCGGCCGCTGGGCCGACAAGATCGACAGCGATGTCAGCAACTCGAACTGCGTGATGTTCAGTGATGGCTGCGGCAGATACTACAACTGCGCCGGCCACACCAACCACGGCACCTGCGGCGCTACGGCCGGATGGGCGGAGCCGCCCCTGAATCTCGATTTCGGGGTCCCTGTCAATGCCGGCGCAGAGCGGAACCGCCACAACGAGCAGATCGACAACGCCTACTATGATGGGCACGTCAAGTCGGTGAAGGGGAACAAGATCCGCGACTACGCCCCGCGCCTGTGATCGCCTGCGACCTGTCCCCGTGGCACACTTCCCCGACCGCTCGGGAAACTGAGCCACGTCCTCGATCCACCCGAAGCGCCGCGAGTCTCCGGACCGCGGCGCTTCGTTCGTCTGGGCAGTTCAACGGCCTGGCGGGGCCCACAGCTCAACGCAAGGGATCGGGCAAGGCGTTGGCGAAGCAGATCACGGCCCGATGAATGAACCCGCCGACACCCCGCGAACTACGTCGCTGCTCCTCCAATTGCTGGGTCTGCTGTCACGCCACACCGTCCAGTGGCTGGCAGTCTTGCGGCGCGACCACCTGCTGATCGCATTCCTGCTGCTCAGCTTCGTTTGCCTTAACGCGATGGTCGTGCTGAACGTGCTCCGGCACCCGTTCGTGCCGTGGCGCGCCCTGCCGGTGTTCCTGCCGACGGTCTGGGTGTTCTTCTACGGAGGCATCTTCCTGGCCATGGTGTTTGCCGCGCACACCTCCCCGGACCGCGTGGAGCCCATGGCGCGCCGACCGCGAGCAGAACTCATCGCGCTGCTCACCTACCTCGGGCTCATGTTCCTTGCCGTGTATCTGAGGGCGCACGGCAACGGGCACTCACTCCCGGGTCGCGCGTTGGGCGGGTTGATCGCGGCGCTGGACCGCGTGGACGGGCAAGCGCTTGACGGGCTCGGGGTCGCTGTTTCCGACCGGTGCCAGACGAAGAAGTCCTCACCTGTCAGTCAGGGCACCCGAGGCCCGACTCCCGGAGGCTCCACCAATGTCCAGCCAACAGCAAGCCAAGCTCGCCTTCATCGGCTGCGGCGGCTTCGCCACCGCGTCCCTCTTCCCGAACATCCACTTGGTGCCGCAGATCGATCTCGTCGCTGTGTGCGACATTGACGAAGCGAAGGCGCAACGCAACGCCCGTAACTTTGGCGCCCGACGCGTGTACACCGACCTGCACGAAATGCTGGACAAGGAGGACTTGGACGGCGTCTTCGTCATCGGTCCGGCACCGCAGCAGTACGAGCTGATCCCGCACGTGGTGACGCGCGGCATTCCCGTCTATACCGAGAAGCCGTCTGCCAATACGTCCGCCGAGGCGAAGGAGCTGGCGGAGCTTGCCCAGACCAACGGCACGTGGGGACAGGTC
>Ga0100393_10005461_pt1 | contig 11476 bp, 12 predicted proteins | sample CryGeymeta201517_FD_81546 | JGI IMG/M metagenome (GOLD analysis project Ga0100393, IMG submission 81546) | Groundwater microbial communities from Crystal Geyser aquifers in Utah, USA - Crystal Geyser metaG 2015-17 | ecosystem: Environmental > Aquatic > Deep subsurface > Groundwater | place... | reverse complement strand
TAGTTTTTCCACGATAAGTTTAACGTGTTTTCAATGCCTTATAGTCTTGTCGAGTTAATAATTTCATAGGCCATTTACGAGGAAAAATAAATATGCTTTGATGCGCAAAAAATGGAGAAAGAAATGATCAAATTTATAAAAGGTTTAGTACTCTTAACAATTCTCGGTTTTGGACTAAAATCATTTGGCTACTATTATCCAAACGGTTGGTTCTATCCTCAAGTAAAAGATGTTCGTTGCTTTGTAAGCCCACAAAGTGCACGTTGTACTGTTGTTAACAGTGCAGGAGCACCAATGTTTTGCCAAGGGACGGTTTATGGAACCAGTCGATATGGGGCATACCTACAATCAAACTTTAGTGGTTGGATTGGCGCTGGACAAAATATTTGGGCATTTGTTAATGCGATAAATCCCTATAATGATCCAATGCTAAGTGCAAATGTTAATGTTCAATGTAGATTTTAACAAAAAATATTGAAGGTTCGAAGTCAAGCACCTTCAATTATACCTGAGCGAAGCCCTCTGTTGACGGGGGTTTCAAGATTTGAGATAATGGTTACTCCATTGTTAATGATATCAAAAAAATCATCAAGCAATTCAAAAAAAATTAAAAATCCTCGGAGTCTTTGTAATGAATAAGAAATTGAATATTAATGATAAAGTTATTTCGTCAAGTTTTGGACTTGGTGTAATTGTTGATATTGAAAGACCTGAAGGAACAAATCGTGACTTCTACGTAATTGAATCTGTTGATCATAATATTAGAACAATGGTACCTCTTGAAAAATCTGCTACATTTAGACTACTAACACCTGAAAGTGATCTCAATAATCATTTAAAGAAACTTTCCAGTGAAGTTCCAACTCCTGATTTTGAGTCTAAAAAAGATCGAATCACTTATTTCAAAGGACAAGTGACTCACCAAAATATTGATGAAGTTTTTATGAATGTGAGAACGCTCGTTTCAATTTCAGATAGGGGTGCTGCTGAGACTAGAATTCTTAGTAATTTCTTAGATAATATTGTTCTTGAGGTCATGACAGTATTTGATATTGATGAAAATCAAGCAAAAGAACTTGTTAATAACTCTCTTCAGGAAAAATTTAAGATATAATTTTCCCTTCTTTAGTTATAAATATTTCACTTACTCTCTTTCTCATATTATAGGTTGAAGACATTGTGTGGCCATAGGCTCCAACGTCTTCGACAACAATCAAGTCATCTTTAATTAATTTTGTCATCGGTCTCTTGGATGCAAAACAGTCTGTCGTTTCACAGATTGGTCCCACAATATCTGTTAATGACTTTGTTGTACCTCTTATTTTGACGGGTGTTATTTCATGATATGCACCATAGAGAGATGATCTTACAAAGTCGTTCATTCCTCCATCAACAATAACAAAATTACAATCGCCAGAACGCTTTGTTCGTAAAACCTTAGTTAGAAAATATCCACTATAGGCACTAATAAATCTTCCTGGCTCAAAAACAATCCGTGGTCTCTTATCAGTCTTTGTATAATAGTTCTTTGCAAGAGATTCCCCAATTGCTGTCATATACTCGTGAGCACTTGGCGTATCATTCTTTCTTTCGTAGTCAACACCAAGTCCACCTCCGACATCGAGAAAATCGAGTTTAAGATTAAGCTCAAGAGCGAGATGGCACATTTGTGCAACGGCTTTCTTCGTTGCCTTCAAACATGTCAACTGACTCCCAATATGGATACTCAGACCTTTTAGATCACAGTGAGTCCATAAGTTTTTTTTCTTTACTGCTCTAGTTATATCTTCTTTTAGTATTCCAAACTTATGAGTTTTGTGACCGGTTGATATGTGTTTATGGGTTTTTGCTAGAACTTCAGGGTTTAATCTCAGACTTATTCTTGCCCTTTTTCCAAGCTTTTTAGAAATCTCATTGATTTCTTCAAGCTCTTCAATTGATTCAACATTAAAAGAATAGATACCTTCTTTTGAAGCATTTAACGCCATTTTTATTTCATCAGCAGTTTTTCCAACTCCTGAAAACACAATCTTGTTAGCCGGTATCTTAGCTTTAAGCGCTTGCTTTAGTTCTCCTCCTGAAACGATATCTGCTCCACAACCAAGTTTTGCAAGACTTTTGAGCATATTGATATTGTTATTAGCCTTGAGCGCAAAACAGACCATCGGGTTTGTTATCGAGGCCTCAAGTGAAGCATTAAAGAAATCAAGATACTGATCTTCTAATGCGATTTGCGAATAAATATAGAGAGGAGTTTGATAATCTTTGGCAATTTCTTTTAGAGAGTGATTATCGATATGTAGAGTCTGTTTAATTATTTTTTTCATAACTCTATGATATGCATTTTTTTAAAAAAAGGTAGAGGTTAATTTATTTCTTTTACGGTTGTCGACTTTTGGACATCTCCAGACTTGGGGAAAGTTTTAAGGATACGGTCGCCTAGATTTGAAGTAACTCCCCACCAGTAATTTTCATTCTTATAGTGATGGAGAAGGTGGGAAGTTTTAAGAGATTTTCCCCATTTTGTACTCGGGCGGTAAGTCTCAACGTGATGGGCAAGATGGATCCATTCATAGAATAGGTAGTAAGTCATACTGACAAAAGCTAAGTAGATCCCGATAGTTAAATTTAAAGTGAGAACACTTCCTACAACGAAAAATTGTATTGGGATTGAGAGTCCGGCCGAAAGCGGCGCAAATAACAAATCCACTTGAGAAGGATATCGGTGATGATCTCGATGGAGGCGATTCATGTACTTTTGTTTGGACTCAGACTCATTGGCATTTTTTCCGTGGAGAATATACTTATGCAAGAGCCATTCATAGAAAGGGGCAATTAAAAGGATCAAAAACAAATAGAGATATTGAAAAAGTCGATCGTCGTAGACTAAGTATCCTGCCAGAAAAATCTCGATGAATATATAAACCCAGATGAGTGGGTGAGAAAAGTAAATTTTAAATACTCTCAGCATCCTCTTATTTTAAATACTTTTTTAAAAATTGACAGCTTTTATTGGCGGTCATCATTTGAGATGGTTAGTTGTAAGTTGTTGTTATTGCTAACCTTCTGCTCCCCACATTTTTAAAGATCAAAAGTATCATGGGCACTCGCTATACTAATATTATAAAGAATTTAACCGATAAGTATTGTGTGAAGTGGAGAGTCAAAAATTGCATTATTTAAAGATTAATTTATTCATATTAATTATCTCGCTATTTGCCAGCTGTGTGGCCACGCAAAATAATATGCAAAATCAATTTGAAACATTAGTGAAGTCAAATCAATCGAAAAGTTCAGATAATCAAAAACAAAGTAATGATCCTTACTCTAATAACCTTATTGATGAAGGTGAAGACTATAAGACCGAAGAAGAACTTGCATGGGAAAAAGATGCTGATGAACTTACTTCGAACTACACGACTTTTCCATCATCTAATGAACTGACAAATTTCATCGATCGATCACTATCTTCTCCAACAGTGGGTTGTGGTAGTTACTACGAAGGAAGCAATGGACAACGAAGACTTGCTAATCCGGCAGCTCGTGGCGCGAGGAAAGTTCTTGCGACAATGTTTCAAAGTTGTGGTGCCATCGATAAGGTTATTGATAGTTCGACACCTCCACTTAGTGGGGTAAGCTCAAGTAAGGCTCGAAGTGGAAATAGAGTAAGAAAAATTACGGATTCTAATGCTTATATTAATTCTCATATTGTTTTAAAAGAACTTCAAAATGATCCAAGCTATCCCGGACCTTCTTGTTCGGATGCTAGAGATAATCCTCCTGTCTATGGCTATGGTTCAAGGAAAGCTCCAAATCGAAGTGGTGAGCTAAATCTTTTTTCAAAAGGCTCTGGAGTTAGTAGTTCTTCAAGAGATGCTGCTGGAATTGATTGTTCAAGCTTCATTTCTGTTGCCCTTGCTTCACAAGGTCTTAAAGTCAAAACAGACGCTGGTCCTTTTTCTAGCTTAACTACAACAAATTTTGATCAAACGATGCATGCAAAGAATACGTGCTTGGATCCAGCAAAGTTTAGTGCCTCAAGCTCAATTGAACCTGGAGATATGATCAACGTGGCAGCTAGTCATATTGTGATGATCGATGAAGTTGGAGAAGATCCTCTCGCGATTAAAAAGTTTTCTAAAGCTAAAAACTGTGAAGCTATCCAAATAAAAGATTTTAATTTTACTTATATTCATAGTGGAGCAATAAATAATAGTTACGGGCCATCTCGTGTTCATATCTCTAAACACAATGGTGGAACGATGTTTAATAACTTGAGACTCTCGGCCATAAAGATGTGCAAGGAATTATCGAGAGGTAATACAGCAGAGGTTGCGACCAGTAAGTTAACTCTTTCTTCTAAATTTGATATTATTAGACATCGTTCGAATGATCCTGAGTGTGTTTCACAAAAGAGAATTAAGCTTAAAGGCGAAGAATGTATAAATGGTTGCTATGACAAGGCCAATGGCACAGAAATTATAAGTCAAAGGGAATCTCGTGATGTATAAACTGATGTTCATATTGGTTATTGGTCTTAATATTTCAGCTCTTGAATGCCCAAGTTCTAAGACTTTGGAACAGAAAGCTTTAGATGCTATTCATATCGATATTTCAGGGGCTCGTGTTGATGGCCTTCGTGGAAGTAAATGCCTTGAACAAAAGAATTTTCCCCATGCCTTAGTTGTGTTTGATGCTTCAAATGAGCAAGAATCGAGCCCGAACTTTATTGTTAAATCAATGGAGGATGTTAAGGTTCTCGATGTAAAGCTAGTTGATAAAGATGTCTTTGCATATGAGATCACGGCAGAGATTAAAGGACGAAATTCGAGTACGGGCAAAGAGCAAACAATTAAGGATAAGTATTATTTTTCACTCTATACGACTAAAGAAAGTCAAAAGAATTATGGTTGTTTTGGCATCTACCAATACCCTGAAAATATTTACCTTCTTAAGGAATGTCAGAGCAAAGAGTGATTTTTTTAACTTTACCATGCTAAATAATTGATTCTCAATGTCCTCATATTCTCACACTTACTCATTATATCTTTAGAATTTCGATGTAAAATTTCATGGAATATCGAACGGGATATAGCGATGAAATCACAAAAATCAAATTTTTTGCAAAACTCGATAGCCCTTTTTATCTTTATCGGAGTCGTTTTTTCTAGTTTATTTTACTTTGAAAATAAACGTCTGGAAGTAAAGAAGCAAACTCTTGTTGAACTGTCCGTGCAGGGGACGCAACTTACTGAACATTTATATATCATTGCCCAGATTCAGGGACATCTTGAGCTAGCTGTCGAAAATATGATAATTCAAACGTCAAAATTTAAGGCCCAGGCTATTGGACAGAGTGATTTCTTTGCTGATTTTGATAGTAACTACCAAATTGTATTAAAAAACTTAACGATGTCTTTAAACGAATATAATAAAATGAAGCAATATCTTACAAATAAGAATTCAGATTACCTACTTAGGTTTTTGTCTATTGAGCTCTATCTTAATGAGGTAAATTATTTAAGTAAGACAATCGAAAAAGCAGTGGGAAGTATCAAGAGTGAACGGCTCGATCCTGTGGTACTATCACAAACTTTAGATGACTTAACTAAAGCTTCAGAATCTATTGCTAAAGTTAACTCAACTTATAAGTCAGAAATTAGAATGATATCATCGAATATTCAAAATTTAGCGACTGAAGGTTATAACGATATCTATAGTAGTAACCTTGTAATGAGTATCCTTAGTGGTACGGTTATCTTTTCGTTTATACTTTATACACTCTTTGTAATGATCATTCCTCTTCATCGTATCGCAGATCATACCGACTCTCTTTTGACAAACCCCCATTTTATTGAGGATGCGTGGTCTTACCCAAGTGAGCTCCAAGATATTATCAAGAGTATGGAAAACTTCTCTTCGAAGGTTCTTTCAAAAGAAAATGAGTTAAAACAAGAGAGGGCTCAGTTTAGAGATTACACATCTCAGAAAAAAGAGTTATACGGCCAAATTGATAAGGAATTAAGTCTGCCGATGGAAGTTCTTAATCGTACACTCCATCGCGTTCATAATGATAATTTGACCAAAGAAAATTTGAAACTCGTCGAATTGGCTGAGAGTGAATACTTACACCTTAAGGATCTTATTAATAATGCGTCGTTAGTTGCATCTAACGATATTAGCACTAAGTTTGAAAATAATTATTCGAGTACGGATGTAACTGAATATCTCAGTGGTTGTGTTAATTCGATTATAAGAGAACTAGGGACGATCAAAAAAATATATACTCAAGTTTCTCCTGGAATTCCTACTCATCTCTACCTCGATCAAAATCGTGTCCGAGATATTATAAGATATGCAATTGAAAGTTTAAGTGTTTATAAGAATGATGGGAATTTTGCTGTTACCGCGACTGAAACAAAGTTACATGAAGAGCAGTATCTCCTAATTGATATTTACTTTGAAAAGCAAAGTCAATTCAGAGATAAAATTGGTTATAATTACCTTTCTCTCTATACTGAACATCGCGCAAATAGCACATCATTTAAAACATATCAGTCCATTGCAAATTTTCTTGGTGGAACGTTAGATTTCAAGATCAAAGGCGAGGAACTTCTCGAATTTAGACTCATGTTACCTCTTGTTGGTGTTGATGAATTAAATGAAGAATTAGTTGGATAATTTTGAAGCTTTTTACTATCATTTGATTATCTTTAATTGGAGGATAGTATGAAAGTTATTGGTTCTGTAACGTCTCCTTTCGTCAGGAGAATTCGAGCTCTTTTAGAACTCAGAGATATTCCATTTGAATTTGAAGCTCTTGATACGCGTTCGGATGCTGGACGTCTAAGAGTCGGATCCCTGAGTAATATAAGACGAGTTCCATTGCTCGAAGACGAGGGGAATATAATTTTCGATTCCTTAATTATTGTCGAATATATTCTACAGAAAAAAGATGAAATAATAAGCATCGAAGATAAGTTGCTACTTAAGTTAGTTGATGAAATAAGTGACTCTGCGGTACATTTATTCCAGCTCAAGTTCCATGGTGATGATACAGATTGGAAGACTAAATTTGCATGTAATCATTTAAATAGAGTCGACGATTGTCTTTCTCAAATTGATCAGGATATTAGCAAATATGAAGATGGAAATACCGTTAAGTCTATTTGGTTATATTGCCTAGTTGATTGGCTGCTTTTTCGAGAGGTTTTTGAAATGTCTAAGTATTCAAATATTTTAAATTTCTATAACTCTCAATCAACTAGAGACATTTTCGTTGAGACAGACCCAAGGCTATAGCTTATATGGCAAGTAACTCTTGAGCTCATCTATCGAGTTCAAGGTTGCTTCGTTTTGTTGGTCGATATGATCAAAAATTATTTTTCGTGCATAATCGTTCTTTAAGTGATGTGCACTTAGAATTTCGACAGGATAAAAACCTCTCAGGAGCTTTTGCTCTCCTTGAGCTCCTGCCTCGAAAACTTCGAGATTATTTTCAATAGTATACTCTATCCCAAAATAGTAGCACATATAAAAATGAAGCATCGGCATTGAATCAAACATAGGGTCTATTCCCCAGTAGCGGCCATAGAGTGTCATATCATTTAGGAAGAAGATGCTCATTGCAATGATAAGACCGTCTTTTTTTGCAAATAAGACTTTAAAGCTATCTCCTAGAAATTTCGGTATATTTTCAAAGAAGTCCTTTGTTAAGTATGGGATAGCTCCTTTTTTCGCAATTGTACTGAGGTAGAGATTGTAGCATATTAGTGTTTGTTCGTTCGTTAGTTCTTCACCAGATACAAATTCAAATTCAATCTCGTACTGAGAAACATTCTTCAGTTCATTCCTTACTTGTTTTCTCTTTCTTGCTTTTAAAGAGTCAAGATAGTCCTCAAATGACTTAAAAGTGTTTTTAAAGTGATATTGAATTGTTCTTTGTATTTTATAACCTTTCTTTTCAAGGCTACTTGAAATTTCTTGATCGATGAATAAGTAATGATGTGAGTTCACTGGGGCATTCTTATAAAAATTGATTGACTCGTTAATTAAATCCTCGTTTAAGCACGGGATCATTTTTGCTGCATTTATAGGTGAAAATGGAAGAGAGTGAACGAGTTTTGGATAGTACTCTATTCCCATTCGTGTATAGAGGTCGGCCCACGCCCAATCGAAAATATAATCACCATAACTATGACTTTTGATATAAGAAGCGAGTAAGTTCGTCGAGTTGTAAAAATGAATCGGGGACCATCCTGTCTCATTGGAGACAGATTTACTTTCTTGCAAAAGACTTAAGAGGTTTTGTGGAAACCCCTTGCTGTCTATTTCTGTGTTTTTAAAAACTTCTGAGAGTTTATTGGTGATTGGCATATTGAGCTAATTGTCTCATCGCTGCCTTTAAACTATCAAGGTTTAATGGCTTAGAATACGTCGTATGTAGTTTTCTTGCGATGATATTGACGCCAATGAATGATAGTTGACTCTGCATTGCTTCGAGGACATGGATTCCACCACCTCCGCTATGAGTGGCAATAATACCAGGTTTTTCATTGAAAACTTCACGCCAGTCTTCATTTCCACTTCTACTTACCCAAGCAATCGAGTTGATGAATATAGGAGGTACAGAACCGTTATACTCTGGAGCAATAAAGATATATCCATGACTAGGCTTTAGCTGTGAGTAGAGCTCTTTTGCTGCCTTTGGAATACCATTTTTTTGCTCTTCTTCATTAGTGTAGAGTGGAAGTTCATATTCACTTAATCTAATAATTGTAAAATTAATTGAATCATCTTGAGTCTCAGTAATAATTTGATTTGCAAGTTCGAGATTTTTTCCATCACTGGCCACAATAATTGATATATTCTTTTTCATTTTAGCTCCTTTTCTTTACAAGTAATCCTGCTCTTTGTCCTATTTCTACCGATTCATTTGGAAAAATAAGCGCCAAGTCAGACTCTTGTGTTTTATATATATTGTTGATATCGAAATACAGAGGGGTCTCTTTGGTAAAAGTTGTGAAATTTTCAACTTCACCTTCGTAGAGAAATTTAAAGTCTTCGCCTTGTTTGATTATTGAAGAATGGACATCGTAAAGAGATAACTCTTTAGTCGGTCCTTGTTTTTCATGATAATTCCCACTAAGTAAATCGCGTAAAACTGTTTTTGCTTTTTCAAACTTTAGCATAGGGTTTTGTCCAAATGGCCAAACTTTACCAAGCTCGACAGTAAAACTTTCTGCTTCAAGTTCATTAGCACTAAAGCAAGAAAATGTTGTCGACTTAGTTTTAGAAAAGAGAACAGCATCACACCCAAGATCTTGAACAAAGGCTATTTGTGGCATTGATATTTCTTTTCTTTTATTTGAGAAAGGGTATATTGCGAATTTTTCATGCTTTGATGGCTTGATCGCTGTATGAAGATCGTAGTGACATAGCGATAAATTACAAAACTCATTCTTGAATTCGTAACAAACATCTTCTATTTCTTTAGCTCTTTGTGTTTCATAGCACTTCGAAATATCTTTCCAGGCTCCAGCAAATAGACGGTTCAAATTAAAGTCAACGAATCGTTTTGCAATATTCATTGATTTTGGAGAGCCAAAAATAATGAGTGTTGGAGAAGTGAAATGAAGATTCCCTGAGAAGAAGTCACTAATTATGGCATCAACGATCTCAATTGGAGCAGTTTCATTGCCATGGATAGCTGTTGAGATAAGGTAGGAATTCTTTGAGTTGGTCTTTTTTGGAATGATTTTTATTATCCCTGTTCCTCTGATGGAAATAAGATAATCAGTATTTTCAAAGACTTCGCTAGCGAGGTGATCTTCATTTTCACGGGTTATTTCTAAGAATGAAGCACCCTCTAGTAATTTTTGTATTGTCGTTATCATTTATTCTCTCGTGATTTTATATTGTGAATTTTTAAGAGTTGAAATGATTTCATCAATATGTTTATGACCCTTTGTCTCAAGGGAGAAGTTTACTGTTGTCTCTCCTAAATGAGTATTGGCAAAGTTGCGATTGTGATGAATCTCGATGATATTAGCGCCATGCTTTGCAATCAGCGTGGTGATATCCGCGATGACTCCTGGAGAATCAGGAACAATTATTTTTAAGTTACATATTCGTCCATCTGCAGTTAATCCTCGATCAATAACTTTTGAAAGAAAGTTAAGGTCGAGGTTTCCTCCTGATACGATCACTCCTACATTTTTTGACTTAATGTCTGAGATTTTTCCTGAGGCTAATGCTGCAAAAGCGCATGCACCAGCTCCTTCTGTTAAAACCTTTTCTACCTCGAGAAGCATCATTATTGCGTGAGCGATTTCTGCTTCTGACACAGTCACTATTTCATCGACGTATTTTTGTACAATTTCAAATGTGTTTTCTTTAATTGTTGTAACTGCAATACCATCAGCTATTGTTTTTGCTTTAGGGATTGTTGTTATCTTTCCATTTTCGATACTTGTTTTCATTGCAGGCATTTGAGCAGCTTCGACACCAATGATTCTAATGCTTGGCTTGAGGGTTTTAAGTGCTAGAGCACAACCTGAAATTAATCCACCTCCGCCAATTGGGATGACGACGATATCGAGATTTTCGATGTCTTCAAATATTTCAAGACCAATGGTTCCTTGTCCTGCAATGATTGCATTATCGTTGAAAGGGTGGATAAAGGTTTGGTTATGAATTTTTTGTAATTCGAGTGCCTTCTCATAGGCTTCATCATAGACATTTCCATGAAGGATAACTTCAGCACCAAACTTCTTGGTTCCTTGGATTTTTGAAAGGGGAGTAGTTTCAGGCATTACTATTGTTGCTTTGATTCCTAATTTCTTCGCAGCTAAAGCTACTCCTTGAGCATGATTACCTGCGCTTGATGCGATAACGCCGTTCGCCTTCTCTTCATCTGACAATTGTTCGAGTCGATTTAGGGCACCTCTAACTTTATAGGCTCCAGTTAATTGAAGATTTTCGAGCTTGAGATGGACATTACATTTTACCATTGCACTCAGTGTTGAAGAGAACGTTGTTGGCGTTTTTATAATCTGACGCTTAATGCGTTCTCTTGCTTCTAGTATGTCATTAAATGAAATCATATTTACTCTTCTTATTCGGGAAAAAATTCCTCAACTTGGGCTTCTGATAGGTCACCATACATAGCGGCACCTAGTTCTAGCAAGTAGATTTTTAATATATCGTTTGGTTTTAACGTAGGGTAAATTTTCTGTAATAGTGAGAATAATCTTTCTTCACCGGCCCGAATAATCTCACCGACAAAATTATCTTTCTTTCTATTAAGAATGAAGAGCACAAGAAGATAGGGCATATGCTTGATCTCCTGAAGTGCGATTTTAATACGGTATTGTACTCTGACGGGTTCATCCTCAAAGAGATTGAATACCTTTTCAAGCATAAACTTAACGGCTTCACTAAGGATTACTTGTTTATCTTTACCAAGATAATAGTA
>Ga0100393_10005455_pt1 | contig 11483 bp, 8 predicted proteins | sample CryGeymeta201517_FD_81546 | JGI IMG/M metagenome (GOLD analysis project Ga0100393, IMG submission 81546) | Groundwater microbial communities from Crystal Geyser aquifers in Utah, USA - Crystal Geyser metaG 2015-17 | ecosystem: Environmental > Aquatic > Deep subsurface > Groundwater | place: USA... | reverse complement strand
CTCCACCGATAACAGCATGTTGATCCATTAAAGCCACTAGCGCGCGTGTAACCTTTGGATCACCAAGTTTTACAACTTCTCCAGAGAGATTTTTTGCTTCAACAAAGTACTTTGGTTCAGCAGTTGGTGCACTGGCTAATTTGTTTTTCACACTTAATGGCTTAAGCTTTACTGTCATGGTTTTCTCCTAATTATTTAAACGACTTAGCGTAACTGATGAATCCTTGATCGTCTAGAAAAACAGGCGTAAATGTAAATTGTTGGCAATGTAAATGTGGGGGAATTTTAACTATTTAATTCTAAGTACTTATAATCAAAGTCAATTAAAAAAGTTTAAGAAAATAGTCGGTTATTCCGATATAATCACTATACGACAGAGAATGTATCTCGGGGGTTAAGAAATGTGCGATGCATGTCAAGCTAAGGGAGTGAACTGGTCACTATCAAATGGGCCAGGAAGATCACATCTTGAAAGAGCAAAACTATATAGTGCTTTTGAAGGGCGAGAAGTTAATATTAAGCTGTGCTACTTATGTTCTATTAATCTTTTCATGGGCGGAGAGAGGAAGTTTCTCACCGAGAATAAGCAATTAAATGTTGAATTAAAGCAGCAATATGGCGGTAATGACTTTGATTTTTAAGTGCTTTTAATTGACCCTCTGTCCTTAATATAGATACAATGACCACTGATTTAATCGGTGGTTTTTTTATGCAAAATTTTCTCAATACAAGCTCGTTCATTGCTAATTCTTGGGTTCAAGGTAACACTACCGAAACCTTAGAAATTAAAGACAAGTATTTTCAAAATACTCTTAGTGAAATTTCTCTTCTTAGTGACTCGCAAGTTGATTTTGCCATCGAGCAGGCTAGCATTGCGTTTGAAGAGATGAAGAAATGGGATCAAGGAAAGCGAAGTGATCATCTTTTTAAACTTGCTCTGTTATTAGAAGAAAATAAAGAGGCCTTTGCTAGTTTAATTTGTGCAGAGGCCGGAAAGCCTATTTCATACGCAAAAGCAGAAGTTGAAAGAAGTATCTTCACGCTCAAGGTCTCGGCCGAAGAGGCACGAAGAATCTGTGGTGAAGTGATTCCTCTAAACTTTAATCACGGTAGTGGTCTTGAAGGATACACCAAGCGTTTTCCTGTTGGTGTTATCGCTTGTATCTCGCCATTTAATTTCCCACTTAATTTAGCGCTACATAAAATCGGTCCAGCTCTGGCCGCAGGAAATACCGTTGTCCTTAAGCCATCACCTTATGCTCCTCTTACGGTCCTCGCTCTTGCATCGCTGGCAAAGAAGGCAGGGTTTCTTTCTGGGGCGTTAAATATTGTTGTTTGTGATAACGATGTTGCTTCAAAGTTAATTACTGATGAGAGAGTCAAGATGATCTCCTTTACGGGGTCCCCAGCAATTGGTTGGATGTTAAAAGAGAGAGCGAAGAAGAAGAAAATTACACTTGAACTTGGTGGAAACGCTTCTGTGATTGTTGATCATAGTGCTGACATTGAAGATGCATGTAAGAAAATTGTCCATGGAGCCTTTCTCTATTCGGGACAGATTTGTATCTCAACTCAGAGAGTATATGTTGATTCATCGATCTACGATGAATTCGTAGAAAGTTTACTCGAGCTTGCTGAAGAAGTGGTTTGTGGTAATCCAAATGAGACAGGAACGATAGTTGGACCAGTTATTGATGAGGTCCACCTTAATCGTATCCATAATTGGGTAAAAGAAGCAGTCAACGGTGGTGCACAGGTGCTGTGTGGGGGCCATATTCTGGATGAAGAGCATAATATTTATGCACCCACTATCCTAACTGACACAACTCCTGATATGAAGGTCGTTAAAGAAGAGATATTTGGTCCAGTCGTCATCGTTGAAAGAACAGACTACTTCGATGAGGCCATTGAGCTTGTTAATGATAGTAAGTTCGGCTTGCAGGCAGGATTATTTACGAATCAACTTGATCAGATGAAATATGCTTTTAATAAAATTGAAGTTGGTGGGTTGATAATGAATAACGTACCAGGATTTAGAATCGATAGTATGCCATACGGTGGAATTAAAGATTCTGGACTGGGTCGAGAAGGTGTTCGTTACGCCATTGAAGATATGACAGAACCAAGGCTATTAGTCTTTTAGTTTTGCTGGGGAGAGAGAAATGAAGATACTAATTACTTTGATAATGGCCTTCGGGGTACTTGCTGAAATCACTCCTGATTGGTCACGAAATGTCGTTTTAAAAGACGGTGAAAATAGAGAGAATATTTATGGACTCTCAAAAGAAGAATTTGAAGAAATCAAAGTCGAAGGCTTAAAGCACGCGCTGGTTTATCCGGTTACAGTGAGTGGGCTTTTCATTCCATACGATCCAATGGTTAATTTTTTTAAAAGTCAAAATAGTGACCTTATGGGTTTCATCTTGAAGTTGATTGGACAAGATTATTCAGACATCACAAGTGAAGAAGGTCTCTATCAGTGGCTTGGATTAAATAAGTATAATGACGAGAGTGCGACAGGAATTTATCGTATTCCATATCCAGATGGAGAGAAGCCTGATTACTATATGGGGGCGAGTATTATAAAGACAAAGTGGGGGCGTGCTCTTACTTTTAGTTGTGCCACTTGCCACTCAGCAAATATTTTTGGGACTTCAGTTATGGGTCTCACAAATAAGACTGTTAAAGCGAATCGCCTCTTTCATATGGCCAAGAAATTTGTACCTTTTGTTCCTAATAAAATGTTTCAAAGAGTGACAGGTGCGACTGATGAAGAGGTCGAGATGATGAAGCGAACGAAGAAGAATTTAAAATCAGTCGGAGCAACACTTCCACAGGTTCTTGGTCTTGATACTTCACTTCCACAAGTTGCATTATCTTTGGCAAGAAGAAATGATGATGAGTATGCAACGAAGAACCCATTCTATGAAGTATTTCCAAAAGCAAATGAGTTAGACACCAAAATTTCTGATTCAAAACCTGCTGTTTGGTGGAATTTAAAATATAAAACTCGCTGGCTTTCTGACGGCTCAATCGTTGAGGGTAATCCAATCTTTACAAATTTTCTTTGGAATGATCTTGGACGTGGAACAGACCTTAAGGAATTAGAAAAGTGGATGCAAGATAATCAAAAAACAGTAAAGCAATTAACTGCCGCAGCTTTTGCGACGCAGGCTCCTTACTGGACAGATTTCTTTGATGTTTCGACAATAGATATTGATGCTGCAAAAAGAGGTGAAAAACATTTCAATAATACTTGTAAGAAGTGTCATGGAACGTATCAAAAAGCTTGGTCACTTACTTATGTAAATAAACTACCAAGCGTTGAAGCAATTAAAACGATCAAAGTTATTTATCATGATAAAACACCGGTAAAGAATGTTGGAACAGATCCAGGCCGTTATGAAGGAACTAAGGCATTTGCTTCAGGTCTTAATAATCTAAAAATTTCGAAGTGGATGAAGACAGTCGTTGAACCACAAGTTGGTTACGTACCACCACCGTTAGTTGGTATTTGGGCGAGATATCCGTACCTCCATAATAATGCCGTTCCTACTTTGTGTGATCTGATGACTCCACCTGAAAAGAGAACTAAAACATTCTACCAAATTCCTTCTGAAAGAAAGGACCAGGACTTTGATATGGAGTGTGTAGGATTTCCTGTTGGGAAGAATATTCCAAACGATAGAAAGAATAAAGAAGCCTTCTTTGATACAAGAAAAGAGGGACTTAGCAATAAAGGCCATTACAAAATGTTCCAAACTGAAGATGGTCAGGAAAAGTTTACTGCGACGGAGAAGAAAGATCTTCTGATGTTTTTAAAAACGCTTTAAATAAAGGATTTACCTTGTTCTATCTTGAACGACCAATTGCTCATCGTGGACTTCATGATGACAAAAGCCCTGAGAATTCTCTTGGGGCATTTTCAAAGGCCCTCAAGAAGGGATATGCTATTGAATTAGATATTCATCTTTCCAAAGATTTAGATGTAGTTGTTTTCCATGATGAAAGTCTTGAACGTATGACAGGTAGTCGCGGAGAAATATCGCAATATGTTTTACAAAGTTTAAAAAATCTTAGACTTGCAAATACAGATGAGAGCATACCGACCTTGAAAGAAGTGCTTGAACTTGTTGATGGGCAAGTTCCAATTGTCATCGAGGTCAAATGCAATAAACATGATGGAATAATTGAAGCAGAGCTGATGAAGCTCCTTGTCCACTATCAGGGCGATTATACTATTCAGTCTTTTAACCCTTATACTTTAAAGTGGATCAGACTCCATTATCCACAAGTGGTGCTAGGACTTTTAGTTACCAATGACTTTGCAAATACAAAATTAAAATTCTACGAAAAATTTGTTCTTAGATATATGTCCTTTCTCCCTGTCATTCGACCTGATTATATAGGTCTCGATTATGAGAGCTTTTCATTGATTCAATACTTTATTATAAAGAAGTTAACCCTCGCAAAAATTATCTTTTGGACAATCGCCGATGAGGAAACCTATATCGAATGTCGAGAATTATGTGATAATATAATTTTTGAAAACTTTACGCCTGTGGAGACTAAGTGAATAAGAAAATACTCATTATTTTAGCTGTCGCTGTAATTATCATTATTGGTATCGCTCTCTATTTTAATGGTGGAGCTAATAACTCAGATGACCTCTCTAAATATTTCCAGTTAGATAGTAGCTCCGTAGTTACTGGACAGGATAAGACTTACGAGTCTACTGAAGAGAAGCGTGTTGTTGAAGCTTCAAAACTTAACTCTGATGATCAGGTCGAAGAAAAGATGGAACAGTGGGATGAGCAGTTTGATCAACTTGAAAAAGAATGGAAGAACTTAGTTTTAAATCTCTTTGTCACTGAATTGGGAATGGAAAAAGCGGCCTACGAAGATTACCTCTTAATGAAAGAAGGTCTTTCAAAAGATAAGCTTCGTGCATTTGAAGCTTTTCATGTTGAGATGGAGAAGAAGTATGGAGATAATTATACTTATAATCCTTCGGATGAAGAGATTCAGTTTGAAAAAGACATTCAAAACAAATATGACGAGCTTTTAAAGAGCAAGATCGGTGAACAAAACTTTGTGAAGTATCTCGAGCTTAGAGATAATTTCAATCAAGGACTAATGGAAAAGCAGGACCCTAATGAAGGTGTCATTTTGATGGATTTCTAATGAAGAAGTGGCCTAGAACAGATTTAGTTGAAGTCCTACGAGCAGTAGTTTTTCGTTATTTAAAAACAGATGTAACAAATCTCAAGACAGGCAAGAGTTCAAGCTTTGATATTATTCAGTGTGCAAATTGGGTGAATATCGTTGCTCTGGATAAAGATGAAAATCTCATACTTGTAAAACAATATCGTGCCGGTAGCGATGATATTACTTTGGAAACTGCTGCTGGGGCGATTGAAAGAGGTGAGGAGCCGCTGGCCGCAGCGAAGAGAGAGCTTGAAGAAGAAACAGGTTACAAGAGTGATGATTGGAGTGATCTCGGTGTTGTTGATGTCAATCCAGCTTTCATGACGAATCAATGTTATTTCTTTCTTGCCAGAAGCTGTACACCATCAGGACAAATTAATTTTGATCCAATGGAAGATGTTGAAGTTGAAATTTTTAAAATAGATGATGTGAAAAATAAGATAAAAAAAGGAGTGATCTCTCACTCCTTAAGTTCTCTAGCTCTTCTTAGGTTCTTTACGCTTTGAAGTCGGCCTTTTTACAGGTCTCTTGCTAACTGGCTTCTTTGATTGTTGTAGAATAAACCAATCTTCAGATTCAATAGGGTGAAAGTAATCCGCTTCATCGATTAGCATTGATGAAGTCGTCTTTGGGACAGCTGCGATCTCAACACGAACCCCTTCTGATTTTAAGTGATTTACGAGATCGATATAGTCAGAATCTCCTGACATAATGATAATCGTATCGACCTTACTTGCAAGTTGTGTGGCCTTAATTGTGAGTGGGATATCCGCACTCTTGTGACAAGGCATTACTGAACCATAGTAGTTATTGTGCAGTCTCTCAGTTAGTTTTGATGAGATATTCTTACCTTCTCTGAAGTAGATGAGTCGATTAAGACCACGTCCATCGAGAAGCTTTGGAATAAGCTTATCAAAATTGATCATTGCACTTTGGTTGTTTGTAATACCGTGAATACTTCTTTCGATATTGTTACCATCAATGAGGATGGCAACAGTTTGATTAATTAAAACGCCTGTCATAATTTCCTTTTGTATTAGAAACTTAGAAAGCTCTTTGTATCTTCATACATGGCGGCAATACTATCGAGGATGGCCTCGACCTCTTCTCCGGTCTTTTGCGCGAGTGCAGCAGAGTAAGCATCCATCATAAACCCTAGTTGACCTAAGTTGTCTGATTCCGTTTTTGATGGATTTATTTCTCCCGCTTCATCTTCGTTGAAGTCTGCACTCTCTTCCTGTGAATTCACAAGGTAGAAGAGTAGGGCACTGATGTTAAGTCTTGTAGCTTTTACTTTCTTAAAGTGTAGTTTAAAGATCTTATCAAGTGACCAAACCGTCAATGGAGCCGGTGCTTTCTTGTATTTTACCATGTAGAAGAACACTGTTCTTGCTAGTTTCTTGTTCTTTCCCTTTAGGTTTGCGAGCATGATAATTGCATTCTCGTAAACACCTAGAGATTTTTTTAACTCATTAAAGTCTAACTTATTATCATATGAACTATCAAATCTAATAAATGTTGACTCAATATTTAACATTGCTCCTAGAACTAATGTAAAGTCTCTAATTTCCCAAGGAGTATTTAAATCTTCAACGTCTCTGGCAAAACCTTCAACTCCCTTGATATATTCTACTGCCTCGTTCTTAGAAACTGAATCTTTGTATTTCTTAAGTCTTGGAAAGTACTTTTCAAGATTTAAGTCGACAAAAAGTGTGTCAAAGAATTGCTTTCTTACACACTCTGTATTTACTCGAGGCTTATCGTCAGCAGTGTAAGCGACCTCACACTTAGTTTTAAATACCTCGATCATATTTGTTCCAAGTTTCGCTGATGAGAAAATAAGCTCAACGAATTCAGAAGCTTCATTTAGATTGATGAAGAGGTCACCATTTGATCTACTCTGGAAGAGATCAGATAGAAGTAGAATGTTTTGACCAAAACTTTCAAAGTTACTTGTCCAAAGTCCAATTTCTTCTAGTACCGATTTTACACCCACGAGAACATCTTGAAGTTGGTTTACTGCTAAACCTTTTGCTGTTGTTGGGTCGCCAGTATATCCTTCTGGTCCATATCCAGTAAGGGCATATGGTAGAACTGTTCTCATAAGTACGAGAGAAGAGTAACCAACTCGATCACGGATAATATCTCTTTGGTAGTAAGCATAATTTTCACTATTTCTAAAGTATCTATAGTTCTTTGCAATATCAGTAAACGTCGCCTTGAACTTAATAATCAAATTAGAATCAATAAGATCATATTCAGGAAGGTTTGGATAAAATCCTATTGTAACTGGTTTTGTATCAAGAAGTTCTTTTTCGAAATAATCATAAGTTACTTCTGAGAAGTACATTGCTGACAGGGCCTCATCAACAATGTCGAGAAGCTTTGTCATGATCTTATTATTAACTGCCAGGTCGATCTCTGGTGCATTTGGTGGATCATCTTGCGAGCAAATAAACTTTCCAGCGTTCTTTGGGTCTGGCTGACATGGAGCTGGATACGAAAGGTTTTCTCTGGCCACTGGAGCAAGAATTCTTTCAGAAAAATCAATAATTGTTCGTTTGAAGTTACTTACCTTAATAAGGTCATCTTCATCTTTTGGTTCATCTGAATTTTTGTTGATTGACTTTAGTAATTCATCAGCAAAAAGTAGTCCATCTTTTAGGTTAAAGAAAACTTTATCCTCAGCTGCTTTTGGCATAATACTTCTAATATTTCTGATATTTGAGAGAATAAACTTATATAGTGACTTATTGGGCTTGATTTCATCAAACTTATTAAAAGTAAGGTCAAATAGTGAGTCAGCTATTTTTGAGCCATTTGTCGCTAAGTAGAGAAGTTCAGTTCTCTTGATGATTTTATTCTCTCCACCAATCGCGAGTGACTTAAAGTTGATTGCTAATTTATATAGTTCGACATCAAAATCAAAAATAGCTTTTGAATTCTTTAGTTCATCGATAAGATCATAAACCTTAATATCATTTTTTAGAAAAGTTGGAGTTTCAAGAAATTTCTTGAGGTCATTAGTAATCTTTGCAAATTCTTGCTTATATTTAAGTTTTGCAATTCCAATATCTTCTTTACCTTCTTCAACTTTTTGCTTTAATTCTTCATGAAACTTAGTAAATACCATGGCCTTAAATGCTACTGAAGCGAGATTTACAGAGGCCTTTACTTCGTTAAGGTTTAAGTAATCCTTATCCGTTCCAAGAATATTTGTTTTAAGGTTCTTTGCAAAAACCTTAAGAGCTGCCCCCTTGGCCTGGTCCTCGTCTGTCTTTTTAAAGAACTGATCAATAATAATATCAATATCGGCCATTGTGATAACTGTTTCAACATCCGTATCTTCAAGAAGTAGAGCACTTAATTGATTAACTTGTCTTTCAAAGAAAACATACTTCGCCTTGTCTGAGAGATCAAAGTAGTCTTCAGCTAGGTATTGAAGGTCAAAGTAGAGCTTTGCAAAGTCTTCGGCCCTTTCAAGCGCCTTTAGAAGTTCTGGGATTGTTACGATTTCACGACTTCCACCAACTGTCCCAACCTTGATTGAGAAGATTGAGTTAATAAGTTGTGGATCGATATTAAATAGGTCTGTATCTGAAGCGATCGATTGAATAAATGTCAGTAGTTTCATTTGAGAAGGAATATCTTGGTTTCCTTCAATAAGCTCTTTTGCTTTTTCTGAAAGCTCTTTAAATGTATTTAAGAATTCACTCTTAATTTCGAGTTTTCTTGCAAGGTCAAGATCATCCATATCTTTAACAAGATCACCAATTTTTGAAATTTTCTCAACAGAACGAATTCCAATATTAATGAAAGCGAGAGAAATCTCAACATCTCTGTATGTGAATTCAGTTTCAACGCCACCGACGAGATCTTTTTTGAATGCTCTAACGATTTTCTTTATTTTCTCAGACTTCTCTTGAGCATTTCCACCAAACCAGTCAGTAAGGCTTTTGTCATCGTTGAGGAATTCATCGATGATACGGTCGAGATCTGTAATTGTAAGGATTAATTCTTCATTTTGGTGTTGATAGACATTGTATTTCAGTTGTTCAAGATTGTTTGCAATATGCTCAAAGTACTCAGTCTTAGTATTAAAGATCTCTTCCTTTAATAGGAACATGTCAAAAAGGTTCATTGAGTATGCTGGAAATTGCTTAAACATTCTCAGGGCCTCATCGGTAGAGATATAAACTCTTGACCCACCAAGAAATAGCTTCTTTACAAATAATAAAGAGTTTATAAGCTCTCGGCCTAGTTTGAAATCATTGAGATTCTTAGTCAGTTCAATAATGAGGTCTTCAATATTAATATTTTGAATTCTTCCGTCTTTACTTTGAATGATGTCGACGATTGAGTTTGAAAATCTTGAAATTGTTTGACTAAGAATATCTCGATATTCCATGAAGACTTTTCCATCTTTTTCATCTTTCATTAACTCAACAAGATCGACAATTGTAACAGCATCTCTGTTAACGATCCTAAGTAATTCGAAGAATGACTTGATGTTGGTAACTCTCATTTGCCCTGGTTCATCTTTTAGAAAGAGAGTATTAAGTTTGAAGAGTAGGTTGAGTCCATCAATAATATCTTGTGGATTATTGCTAAAGTACTTTGTCACAAATCTTTGAAGATCTGCTTCTGTCAGAACCTCACGGTTATCAGTTTTAACATATTTGAATTTCTCTAACTGAGATTCGATACAGTTGAGTTCTTCTGTAACGATTTCCTCGAACATCTTCTTGATTTTATCAGTATCAATTTTACAACCACTTTGAAGATCGCCAACGACGAGAATTCTCGAGTCTTTGACTGGATTATCTTCAACATACCCACAGCCTGTGAGCATAATTAAAGTTAAGATAATCGTTAATATGGTTCTATTTTTCAACATATATCGTTGTTTCCTTGAAACCGTTACATTTGGGTATTCATTAAAGCTTAGAAAAATAATATCAGATTGGAAAGAATAAAGGAGTGTTTTTGTCAATTTTACATGGTGTGTCATGAGGGGCTAGTATTATTAAAATAAATCTGATTAAATAAGTCATATGTTTAAAAAACTAACGATATTTGGCCTATTGCTGGCCTCTGTAAATTCAGCGGCTTACCTAAAGGGTGATTTCTCTTATGAGAAATTTCAACGACTTAACAACCCTGAAGTAAAGTCAGATTTTGACGACTGGACTGCTCTTAATATGAGTTACGACGGAAGTTTACTCAACTCTTCGACTTTTGCTGAAACTGATTTAAGATTCTATATCAATAATAATAGACAAGTTAACTACTCTCTACCACAGGCCTACATGGAGTGGAAGGATAGAGACCGTCGATTAAGTGTTGGGCGTCAGCTGCTTAATTGGAATGAAAACGAAACTTATTGGCTTCTTGATACGGTTAATCCAAATCAAGGGATGTATCTTTTAAGTGAGAAGAAAGAAGGTCTAACAGGACTTCAATATGACCAAAGACTTCACGACAATTTTACGATTTCAATTTTCTTCTCGTATTTTAATATTCCTGCATTAAATCCAGGCCTCACAATTAAAGATGGTCAGGTTACAAGTAATAGTGAATGGGTGAGGCTACCTCCTAAGGCCGTACCTCTTGAGGATAAACTTGTCCCTCTTTATATCGAAATTAATCAACCTGATATCGCTCGCGATATTGTTTTGAAAAAATCTCTTGGTGTTAGACAAGCATTTTCATGGGATCAACAAAGAGGGGAGTTTTCTTCTTATCTTCTTTATAAGCCAGAAAATAAATTACGCATGAACGCCGAAGCCTATATGAATGAAGATCTTGAAAAAATCAATGTTGTGGCTTCTCCTATTGTTAACCACCATATGATCTATGGGATGCAATATAAGCAGCGTCTCGGACAAGTTAAGTTTATTGCCGGCTTTGATGTTAATGACCCAAATGCCAAGCTAGGAAACGACTTTAAGATTCTTGATGCAGGAGCTTTGAAAGAAAATAATAAGGTTTTTGAATCAGAGTATTTTACGGTTAAGCCAAACTATGAAAGAGAGAGTTACTTTCATACTTCAGCGAACTTAAATCGTGGAAGTTATATGCTTTCTCTAAACTACATAAAGCTTCTCTCTGATAATGAAAGAGGTAGTGATGACTTCTTCTCTGATACAGTTAAATGGAAAAATACAATTGGTGCTCGTGTTCGTTATTACTTTGATGATTTCTTTAACGTGATGATCGATCTTAAATACGATATGACAAGAAAAGATAATATCCTTAAGGCCGAAGCAAATTAT
>Ga0100393_10005454_pt1 | contig 11483 bp, 9 predicted proteins | sample CryGeymeta201517_FD_81546 | JGI IMG/M metagenome (GOLD analysis project Ga0100393, IMG submission 81546) | Groundwater microbial communities from Crystal Geyser aquifers in Utah, USA - Crystal Geyser metaG 2015-17 | ecosystem: Environmental > Aquatic > Deep subsurface > Groundwater | place: USA... | reverse complement strand
TCGTGGTCGTGCCCTCCCAGCCCCATGGCGGAGACGATCATGAGGAGGACCGAAAGCCCAAACGGGAGCGTGTAGATCAGGTTGTACCACTCGAACAGCGTCTTGAGTCCCTGCACGGAGAACACCACCTGTTGTGCACCGAAGAGGCCGGGAAGGCCGTCGCGCCCTGCTGCTGTGAGTTTCGGAAGGTCTCGCGGCTGCGGAGTCAACCGATGGAGCTTGCGAAGCGCACTGCCTCTTGCCGTCGAGCTACGTGAGGAACGATTCTAACGCCGAGAGGTTTCGGTGTCAATCGGCAACCAGGCCCTTCCCCTGCCCGGCTTGCGGCAAAGCGCCGGTGCGTTCGTTGACAGCCTGTGAAGGGGAGCGCTATACTCGGAGGTTACGGCGTGCGAGGGTCCGGCGAGAGCTGTTCGTCGGCTATCGCGACTGGCCGGGCAAGCTGGTGTGTTTCAGATGTCAAGCCACCCACCCAACTCATCGACGGCATCCCGCTGGAGGCGTCCCTTTCCTCGAGCCGCGCGTACTGCCCTTGCGCTCCTGGCAGTGGTGGCACTGGTCGGCTGCGGCGCGTCGGACAAGGACATCTTTGAGAAGGCGGAACAGCACTACGCCCGCAAGCAATACCAGGAGGCGCTCCGCTATTACCGGCTGCTGAGTGACGACCATCCCGACAGTGAATGGGCAGACCGCGCCCTCGAGCGACAGGCGGAGGTCCTCGCCAATCACCTCGACAAACCCGCCGAGGGAGTGCGCGCCTACCAGCGCCTCGTCTCCCAGTTCCCCAACAGCAAACTCGCCCCGGCGGCGCAGTTGCGCATCGGCGAGCTGTCCTACCGGAAACTGCACCGCTACGAGGAAGCAGTGGCCGCGTACAACCGGGCCCTGGCGGACTACGGCGGAGATCCGGCACTATCGGCCGAAGTGCGGCTGGCACTGGGGAAGATCGACTACGAGGAGGGCAAGTGGGAGGGTGCCGAGCATTTCACCGCGGTCCTTCGGGACTACGCTGCGGACCTGCCGCACTGTGCCGAAGCTCAGTTCTACCTCGCTCGGGCTCAGGAGAATGTTCGGCGCGACGCCTCCCGGGCAATCGAGGAATACCAGAAGGTCATCGACAAGTACCCCAACACCAAATGGGCTGAGGAAGCGAAGAAGGCCGTCGGGTGGATCTACTACTACACTGACCGAACGAAGGCGGCTGAGGAGAAGGCCGAACCCCGCCAGGTTCTCGTCGACATCCGGCGCGCGCCGGGAGGAGCCCGGGAGCACTTCACGCCTCCTCCGTTCGTTCGGAGCGTCGAAGACTGCCTCCGGTCGCTTGGTGTGCAGGCTTCGGCCAGCCATCTGATGGGCATCTCCGGGCTGGCCTTTCAGTTCTACTACGACAGGAATGACCGCCTGGGCGGCGCCGACTATCTGCCGCAGAACCCCCTCGAGGCCATCTGCCGCGCGCTTGGACTCAAGGCTACGCAGCAGCAAGCCACGAACTTCCAGGAGGGTTTCGAGTCTCTGCGCAAAGCCCTGGAGGAGAAGCAACCCACCTTTGTGCCACTGGTGCTCCCGCCACCCAGTTGGGTTACAGTTGCCGGCTACGACGAGGCGGCGAAGACGGTGGCTCTGGTTGACGCCCAAGGCGTCACCCGCTCCATCTCCTGGGAGCAACTCGCGAAGAGCTGGTCGACCGCGTCCTGCCCTTCCCTTGACCCCATGAGCGGTCGTGGCGCTCGCTACTCCTGGTACGCGTTCCGAAAGAGCGGCACCCCTCAGAGTCCGGCGCAGACGGCCGAACGCGCGATCCTCGCCGGCACGCGGATCATGCAAGACACGCGGTCCGGTTCCTTTGCGGCCGGGTTCCGCGCCTACGGAGAGTTGACGGACGATCTCCGCACACCGCGGGACTACTCGGGTGTCGACAAGGGCGACCGCGACCAATTGGTCCGCTGGGCCGTTTCCGCCCTGCCTCGCCTCATTGCGGCTCGAAAGGCGGCCGCCGCGTTCCTGCGCACCGCGGGCAGCGAACTCCCCAATCAGGAGCGCGGTCCAGCGTTGGCGGCAGCCGCCAACTTCGACCAAGCCGTCGAGAAGCTCCGCCTGGTGTCCCTCGGCGCGCCTCGAGCCACGTCGGTCTCGGCCCGCGCGGAGAGTTCCTCGGGCGAGGCATTCAAGCAGGAGTGCGACGCCTCCGCAAGCGCCCTGGAGGAGGTCGTCCGCGCAGAGCGAGGCGCCTACCGAGAGATGGAGCGAATCTGCAAGTAGCCCGCAACGGGCGCGGGGACGACAGTCGTCGCCCGGCAGCGATTGGTCAACGGCGAACACCTTGGCAGCTTGGTCCACCCAGCTCACCGAACTTTCCACCCCGATTGCTGCGCATGCGGCCTTTGACCTTCTCAGGCGAGGACCGGGAGACGCCTTTCTCGACAGCGGCATGCGGTTGGGCCGGCACGCAGAGCGCTCCCTCCTGCTCTTCTCTTCGGGCACCTCGGTCCGGTGCCACGGCCGGCAAGTGACCGTCTCACGCGGCGGCCTGCGGCAGCAGTTCGTCGGTGACCCCTTCTCGGTTCTGCGAGACTTGCTGGGTGAGTTCAGCACGCCGGCGCCGGGCCCTGGTGCGCCGCTGTGCGGGGCCGCCGTCGGTTATCTCGGGTACGATCTCTGCCACTTCGTCGAGGAGCTGCCCCGGACGGTTGTGGACGACCTGGGGCTACCCGACATGTTCGTCCACTTCTGCCCGGTGGTCGTGACGTTCGACCACGAGTCGGGCCGGAGTTGGGTCGGTTGGACGGACACCGGCCAGGGAGTCGAAGCCCGCCTCGCGGAGGAACTCGCCACGCGCCTCTTGACCGACCCCCCCCCCAGCCCGCTGCCCCCCGTCCCGCCCCTCGCCTCGCGCGACGCCCACCACGCTCCTCCCCTCACCAGCAACTTCACCCACCAGGCGTATGTCGACGCCGTCCGGCGCGCACAGGACTACATCCTCGCCGGGGATATCTACCAGGTGAACCTGTCGCAGCGGTTTGCCGCGGCGATGCCGGTGCCTTCGTGGGACCTGTACCGACGACTGCGATCCGGCAACCCGGCCCCGTTCGCTGCCTACCTCGACTACGGACCGTTCCAGCTCCTCAGCGCCTCGCCGGAACGCTTCCTGTGGCTCGACCCGAACTCCCGCCGAATGCACACGCGCCCCATCAAGGGTACTCGCCCGCGGGGCGCCGACGCCGACTCAGACAGGCGGAACGCTCAGGAACTCCTCGCCAGTGAGAAGGACCATGCCGAGCACCTCATGATCGTGGACTTGGAGCGCAACGACTTGGGGCGCGTGGCCGAGACCGGCTCTGTAGCCGTCACGGAGCACGCGGCCCTGGAGACATTCCCCACCGTGCATCATCTAACGTCCACCATCGAGGCAACGCTTCGCGAAGACTGCGACCAGGTCGATCTGCTCCGGGCTACATTTCCCGGTGGCTCCATCACCGGCGCGCCCAAGATCCGCGCGATGGAGATCATCGACGAACTGGAGCCGACGAAACGCGGTGTCTACACCGGCGCCCTCGGCTACCTGGGCTTCGACGGCAGCCTGGACCTGAACATCGTCATCCGGACCATGGTTGTGAAGGACGGCGTTGCCTACTTCCACGCCGGGGGAGGCATCGTGGCCGACTCAGTCCCTGAAGCGGAGTACCAGGAGACGCTGGACAAAGCGCGTGGGTTGGTCGAAGCGCTCGACGCGAGTAGAGGGCCGAACACGGCTGATTCAGACCCACAGAAGGATGGCAGCCCCTGAACCGCGTACTCCTCCGGCAACTCCTCCATTGCTGCTCCACCATGCTGAAGCCCTCTCGCGCAACTGCACTCCCGTCGTTGATGATCGCTGCAATCCTTGTAGTCGCCACCACTACCGGCTGCCGCCACGACGGCCGCTCCGGCGGCCCGATTACCATCGACTACTGGGAGAAGTGGACCGGCTTCGAGGGCGACGCGATGCGGGCGACTGTGAATGCCTTCAACGAGTCGCAGAGCCGCATTCACGTAAACCTGCTCACTGTTAGCCAGGTCGACCGGAAGATGCTGATGGCGACCGCGGGTGGGATCCCGCCCGACGTGGCAGGGCTGTGGTCCTCCAACGTCAACGTCTACGCGGACAAGAACGCAGTGCTCTGCCTCGACCCCTACCTGAAGCGAGAAGGAATCGGTGAGCAGGACTTCCTACCGGTGTTCTGGGATCTGTGCAGGCACCGCGGGAAAACGTGGGCACTGCTCACGACTCCGGCGACCATCGCCCTGCACTGGAACAAGCGCCTGTTCCGCGAAGCCGGTCTGGACCCAAACCGCCCGCCCCGGACCATCGAGGAACTGGATGCCTTCGCCGAGAAGCTGACCACGCGGGACAAGGACGGCAAAATCGTCCGGATGGGCTTCATGCCCTCCGAGCCTGGCTGGTGGAACTGGGCGTGGGGGTACTTCTTTGGCGGCCGTATGTGGGACGGCAAGTCGAAGATCACAGCCAACTCCCCGGAGAATATCCGGGCATTCGAGTGGGTGCAGTCCTACTCCAAGAAGTACGGAGCCACGGCGCTGCAGACATTCCAGAGCGGCTTCGGCAACTTCTCCTCGCCGCAGAACGCGTTCCTGTCCGAAACAGTCGCGATGGAGATTCAGGGCGTCTGGATGCACAACTTCATCAGCAAGTACGCGCCTAAGCTCGAGTGGGGCGCCGCGCCCTTCCCGCACCCAGCCGGTCGGCCCGACCTGGCCAACGTGACCGACGCCGAAGCCGATGTGCTGGTCATCCCGACGGGTGCCAAGCATCCCGACGAAGCGTTCGAGTTCATTCGGTTTGTGAACTCCCAGGGCGGGAGCGAGCTGCTCAACATGGGGCAGCGCAAGTTCACGCCGCTCCGGAAGGTAAGCGCGGAGTTTCTGAGAAAGCACCCAAACCCATACATCGAGGTCTTCATCGACCTGGCGAAGAGCAAGAACGCCTTCAGCACCCCCAAGCTCGGCATGTGGAACGAATACGCCGACGAGATGAACAACGCGTTCGATCACCTCTGGCTGCAGAAGAGGGCGCCCAAGGAAGCCCTGGACATCGTCCAACAGCGGATGCAGAAGAAGCTCGACCGCGGTCTCCGCCGCGAAGCGCGGCTGGAGCACTGAGCCATGACTAGGCAAGAGAAACGCACCCTCCGCAACGGTCTCGGCTTCGTCTCCCCCTGGTTCGTCGGGCTGAGCGTGTTCCTGCTCTACCCCATCATCGCCTCGTTCTACTTCAGCCTGTGCGAGTATTCGGTCCTGATGAAGCCGCAGTTCATCGGGCTGGGCAACTACGCCGACCTGTTCACTGATGAAGTGTTCTGGAAGGCGCTTGGGAACACGCTCGGCTACGCCGCGTTTGCTCTCCCGTTGGGCGTGGTGGTGTCGCTCGGATTGGCGATCTTGCTCAATACGGGCGTGCGCGGGATGACCGTCTACCGGACCATCTTCTTCGTCCCCTCGCTGGTGCCGATGGTGGCGTTGGCGATCCTGTGGTTGTGGATCTTCAACGGCGAGCACGGAGTGCTCAACCACGTTCTCGGCCTGATCGGGATCAAGGGACCTGGCTGGCTGAGCGATCCGTTCTGGGCGAAGCCGGCGCTGGTTCTCCTCACGCTCTGGGGCGTCGGTCACGCCGTGGTCATCTACCTTGCCGGTCTGCAAAGCGCCCCGCAGCAGCTCTACGAAGCCGCCGAGTTGGATGGTGCCAACTGGGGGCAGAAGGTTCGTCACGTTACCCTCCCCATGGTCTCGCCGGTGATTCTGTTCAACACCATCATGGGGTTGATCGGCGTGTTTCAGTTCTTCGCCGTGCCCTATGTCATGTCGCCGCGCGGCCAGCCGGCGCGCTCGACCTACTTCTTCGCCATGTACCTGTACGACAACGCGTTCTCGTACCTGCGCATGGGCTACGCCAGCGCCATGGCGTGGATCATGTTCCTGATCATCCTGGTGCTGACGCTGCTGGCGCTGAAGTTTTCGGAGCGGTTGGTGTACTACGAAGGAGGGTGAGCGGGCACCGCGCCCTTCATAAGGACCCATAGGACTCATACGACCTATTGCCCTGCCCCCATGGAAGCCAAATCCCCCCAGGCCAAGTTCCTCATCCACGCGATCCTGATCGGCTTGTCGATCGTGTTCCTGTTCCCGCTGTTCTGGATGGTCTCCACTTCGCTGAAGCCCATCGAGGAGACGATGAAGGTCCCGCCGCAGTGGATCCCGTCCACCTTTCAGTTGAGCAACTACTGGAAGGCCATCACCTACCAGAGCGATCAGGTCGGCTACATTCCCTTCCTGCGGTACACGCTGAACACGCTGTACCTGGCAGTACTCGGCGTGGCGGGCACGGTGCTGTCCAACGCACTCGTCGCGTACGGCTTCGCCCGCTTGAAGTGGAAGGGCCGCGACCTGCTGTTCGCAGTCACGCTGGCGACGATGATGGTGCCGTTCCCAGTGACCATGGTCGCCGTATTCGCGCTGTTCAAGCACCTCGGCTGGATCGGCTCGTTCAAGCCGCTGTGGGTGCCCGCGTTCTTCGGCAGCGCCTTCAACATCTTCCTGCTCCGGCAGTTTTTCCGCACCATTCCCGAAGAGCTATCCGACGCCGCCCGAGTCGACGGTTGCTCCGAGTTCGGTATCTTCTGGCGGATTATCCTGCCGTTGGCCAAGCCCGCCCTGGCCGTCGTCGCCCTGTTCCACCTCCTCTACGCCTGGAACGACTTCCTGGGGCCGCTCATCTACCTGACCGACCAGAAGCACTTCACCCTCGCCCTCGGTCTCCAGTTCTACCAGAGCCAGCACGGCGGCACCGAGTGGAACATGCTCATGGCCGCCTGCACCATCATCGTGCTCCCGGTGATCATCCTGTTCTTCTTCACCCAACGGACGTTCATCCAGGGGATTGCCGTTACGGGGATGAAGGGGTAAGTGACGCACAGCCGCGACCACAAAGGAGCGCCACTGCCTTGGTCACGGGAGCTGCAGTGTCATGGCCACCTTGGTCTCCGACCCGACCTCGACTTGCACGTTCTTGGCGTGCGCCTCCACATAGCCCTTGGCCGCGACCTGGATGGTACCAGGGCCTGGATCGACCATCCGCAGTTCTGCGACGCCGTCCCGTGTCGTCCAGACTCGCTGAAGCTCCTCGCCGCGTGCGTCTCGAAGCGACACGGTGGCGCGGGCCAGAGCGTGCCCTTGCGCATCGCCCACGGTCACCCGAATCCTGCCCAGGTTGGGCAGAACTCGGATGGTGTGAACGGCCGTCACGGGAGGATCGTCACGGTTGCCGGTGTCGGCCTCCTGGAAAGGCGGCACGGCCCGGCCAAGGGCAGCCTCGTCATCGAAGGTCCAGACGTGCTCCACCTCGTATGGGTCTGAGTCGCTGTCGGGTGCGTCGCCATGGAACTCCCACCTGTCCGGATTGGCGCCAATCTGTGTGACGAAGGTCCGCGGGAGCTGAGTATGTGCGACTTCCGCTCTGGTGCGGTCCGCGTACTGGCCGGGGCGACCGAGGGGCTTCCCGTCAGGGAAGTACCGCAGACCGTCCTCGTCCAGACTCTCGACCACGTAGTGGAAGTGTTCGCCGCCGCGGACGATTGTGACTGGAGGAGTTTTGGCCGCGATGCCGATGCCCCGCGTCCAGTCCAGCCGCAGCTTGCCGTGTGCAGCCCCTGCCTTGGGATCCTGGGCGCAGCACGGCCGCCCGCCAGCGACGACCATTGACGCAACGCACACGAAGAACGTGAGGCCAGCATTCCTGTTCATCTCTCCGACTCCCTTGCGTGAGTGTAATGGGTGTCCACACCGAGATGCGCCGGATTGTAGCGCACCGATCGTCCACCCGCAACGCGCGCACCGCTCGCGCCCTCACCCCGCCGCCGGTAAACACGCCTTCCACCCGCCCTTGAGCAGCGCGCTCAACTCCCTGACCACGTCGGCGCGCGTGGCGTCTCTCGCCAGGTTCTTGTGCTCGCCGGGGTCGGCGTCGTGGTCGAACAGCTCGGTCCGGTCGGGTTCGCCGGCGTACTCGGTGTAGCGGTAGCGCTCCGTGCAGAGGCTGCGGCCCTTGGGACCCTGGCAGGTGATTGCGCCCTTCTTCCAGGGTCGGGACGGGTCCTTCAGCAGGGGCAGCATACTGAAGGCTTCGATGCCAGCGGGCTGGGGAATGCCGGAGAGGTCGAACAGAGTCGGGAAGAGGTCGCCCGACTCGACCGGGCGCTTGCAGACGGAGCCGGGCTTCGTGACGCCCGGGGCTCTCATGATGAGCGCCAGCAGCGCCGACTCGTTGTAGAGCGGGCCCTTGCGCCACAGGTAGTGCTCGCCAAGCGAGAACCCGTGGTCGCTCCAGAAGATGACGATGGTATTCCCGGCGCGACCGGTGCGTTCCAGCGCGTCCAGCACCTTGCCGACCTGGGCGTCGACGAAGCTGAGGCAGGCGTACTGGGCGGCGATGACCTCGCGCCAAGTCTCCTGCGTCAGCGCCTTCTGGTCGGCGCCGACTCGATCCTTCGGGCGTGGGGGCGGTTCGGGGAGTTCGATCTTCTCCGGCGGGTACAGGTCGAAGTACTTGTCCGGCGCGGTGAACGGCAGATGGGTCGCGTGCTCGCCGATGGCGAGGAACAGCGGTCTGTCCTGCTTCTGCTCCAGCACCTTGATCGCCTGGGCGGCGACCATGCCGTCCAGCATCTCGTCGTCGGTCTGCCCGGACGGTCCCCACATAAACGGCGACCCGGAGGCGCCTTCTCCAGCCAGCGGCTTCGCGGCGTCTCCTTCGCGCGCCCGGCGCATGGCGAACTCGACGCCGGGACCCTTCAGCGGGCGGCGTCGGTTCTTCGGTTCGGGCAGGCCTTCGCGGGGGTTGATGACCCGGCTCCAGCTTGCGTCGTCCTCGAAGCCACCGTGGAACACCTTCCCGATGCGTACGGTCTGGTAGCCGTTGTCCTTGAGGTGTCGCGGCATGGTGAGCACGCCGGGGATCATCTTCCGCCAATCGTGGTTGTTCCCGTAGACGCCAGTGCTCTCCGGGCGGCGGCAGGTCAGCAGCGCCGTCCGCGACGGATTGCACGGCGCGGCGTTGGTGTGCGCCAGGTCGAACCGCACGCCGGACGCCGCCAGCTTGTCGATGTTCGGCGTCCGGCACACCTTGTTGCCCCAGCAACCGAAGCGCTTGGGGCTCACGTCTTCGACGAAGAAGAAGAGGATGTCGGGCTTCCGACCGGTCTCTGTCCGACTACGTCCGGCACTGCCAGCCAGGGCCGCTCCGCTCAGGGCGGCTGTGCTGTTCCTCAGGAAGTCGCGTCGTCTCATATCGGCACCACCAGTCCTCCTTGTGACGAGTCGGCCGGTCCGGGACGCTCAGGCGCCGTCCGGCGGCTCGAACGTCGTGGTCAGGGTCTGCGTCTCGCCGGTCTCCGCCGCCCGGTAGCCGGCTTCGAAGATCTCGATGACGTGGCGGGCGTGCTCGGCTGTGGCGAGGCTGGGCTTCCCTTCGCGCGCCCAGTCGACAAGCTGCATGATGTCCTCGAACACGTGTGACTCGCCCATCTCGCGGTGGGGACCGACCACGTGCGGGAGCAGGATGTTGTCGCCGGCGCTGGAGGCTTCTACTTCCTCGCGGCCGGGGTAGTCGATTGGTTGGCCGTTGAGGGTGCCGCCGCTGATGCTGCCGCGGGTGCCGAAGATCGTCGCCTGACCGAAGCTGCTCAACATGCCGGCCAGGGCGCCGTAGACGAAGCCGAACACGTTGTCGCCGAAGTCCAGCACCAGGAACGTGTTGTCGTCGGCGTCGCACGGATAGACCTGCCCCTGGAACTCGCGCTCGGCCACGGCGACGCCGGACATGCCGGTGACGCGTTTGGCGGGGCCGAGGATGCCGGTTAGCGAGTGCAATCCGTAAACAGTCATGTCCCACAGGGGCCCGCCGCCGGGCTTGCGCCAGTACCACGCCGGATTGATGTTGCTGAGCACATCGTCGCCCTGCCGAACGCCCTCGTTCTCGTGGTAGGTCCCGAACGCCGCGCCGGTGGCGGCCCAGGCCAGGCGACCGAGCGCGCCCTCCTGGATGAGCTTGCGAATGCGCAGGTTCAGCGGGCGCAGCATCTGCCCCGGTGAGGCGACCAGCTTCACGTCGTGGGCGGCGGCTTCGTCGATCAGCTCGGTGGCCTGCGCCGCGGTAGTGGTCATGGTCTTGTTGAAGTGCACATGCTTGCCGGCGCGGATCGCCAGCAGTCCCTGCTCGTAGTGAACGCCGATGGGCGAGCCCAGGGTCACCGCGTCGACGCCCGCGTCTTCCAGCAGATCCTCATAGCGCTCGTAGGCATGCGCGACCCCATACCGCTCCGCCGCCGCCTGCGCCCGGCCAGGCACTGGATCGCAGACCGCCGCCAACCAGGTGCGGTCCTGTACATCCTCCAGACAAAGGTGCTGCAACGCCGCGCGAATGCCGATGCTGCCGGCGCCAACAACTCCCATCCCGACTCGATCAGACATCTGTGTGATCTCCTTGAGGTTCGCGCCCCAAAATCCCAAATCCGAAATCCAAAATCCCTCAGGCTCCCATCTGCGTAATCCGGCCGCCGCAGACGGGGAGGTACGCGCCCGTGACGTAGCTCGCCAAGTCGCTGAGGAAGAAGGCGCACGCTTTGCCGATCTCCTCGCCGGTGCCGTGCCAGCGCACGGGAAGCGATTGGCCGAACCGCTTCGATCCCTCCGACTCGGGGTCGACCTTGTCGGTGAGCATCCAACCGGGCGCGACCATGTTGACGGTGATGCCGGCCGGTCCCAACTCGTTCGCCAGCGACCGTGACATGCCGACCATGGCGCCCTTTCCGGCCAGGTAGGCGGACCAGTTGGCGCTGCCCATGTTCCACAACTCGGTGACAATGTTGACGATGCGGCCGGCGCCCTGCTGCTTCATGACCGGGTGCGCCGCCTTGACGGTGTTGAACACCGCCTTGCAGCCGAAGTCCAGCATGTTGGTGTAGTTGTCCCAGGAGATCTCCTCGAAGGAGCCGTCCTGCCGGCCGCCGATGGCATTGTTGATGAGCCCATCGACCCGGCCGAAGGCGCCGACGACAGCGTCGGTCATCGCCTGCACGGCGTCTGCCTCGCGCACGTCGGCCTCGAAAGCCTGAGCGCGGCCGCCGCCTTTCACGATCCCGGCAGCTACTTCCTCGGCTGAGTCCTTGTCGGCCACGTAGACGACCGCCACCGCGGCCCCTTCGCCGGCCAACACCCGCGAAATCCCGGCGCCAATCCCCCGGCCGCCTCCTGTCACAATCGCTACTTTGCCTTCCAGAAGCATGTCCCTGTCTCCGCCTGTCGCGTTCTCGGTGCAGCCGGTTCGGAGGCTGCGCGTCAGAGGCTGTAGTTCGGGGACCGGTCTCGGAATCCCTTCACGTTCTCTCCATGCAATCGCCTCGTAGGGTAAAGCTGGAGCTTCACCTTACGGG
>Ga0100393_10005436_pt1 | contig 11503 bp, 4 predicted proteins | sample CryGeymeta201517_FD_81546 | JGI IMG/M metagenome (GOLD analysis project Ga0100393, IMG submission 81546) | Groundwater microbial communities from Crystal Geyser aquifers in Utah, USA - Crystal Geyser metaG 2015-17 | ecosystem: Environmental > Aquatic > Deep subsurface > Groundwater | place: USA... | reverse complement strand
TGATACATATGTTTTTTTAAATGATAAAAATCATAATATGATTTATAAGGAAAGAAAAACCATTTTAAAGTGAAAGAAAAAACTATCACGCAGTATTGCGGGATAGTTTAGGACGATGGTGGGGGTTAAACACGAGACACTAATTCATCTTCAGAGAAATTTATTATTTCTCAGGTTTTTTGTCATCATTTTTCATAATTTTCCTTTTTAAGAAAAATCCAGTCTGAAAATGCCTGATGAGTTACCAAAAAAATAAATTCATGATTTTGGATGTTTTTAAATGTGTCATAGAGTGTATTTTTACTCCTTTCTGTAATCTCATCATAACTTTCTATTTTTTGCATATCATCATATATTCATAATTGTTTTAAGTATCCAGGATTCACTTTTCTGAAACCATTATTTAAAAAATAATGAGAGATATCAAGATCTTGCGGATTAGTTATCTCTTTGTCCACAGTAACTTGTTTCCCATTAACGACACATGTTCAGCCATTGGCAAATGCCTCAAGTATAGATCGTTGAAAATTTTTTACTTCTTTCAATTGATCTATCACTGATATAGATTTTACCTTTAATCATGACTTTTGAAGTTCTTCCAAAAGAATTTTAGTGGTTTGAATCGTTCTTCCCAAAGGAGAAGTTCATATAACTATTTCTTTGTCTTTCAATGTTTCAAAATGTTCTTTGATGTAGGTGTGTATATTCGACACCAATTCATGTATATTTTCTTCTTGGAGATCGTTAAAATTATGAGAAAATTTTTTGAAATTTTCCATCTCGTGGTCATCGAATTTAGTCTTCTCGGTTTCTACTTTTTGAACCTTATAATTGGCATCACCATGTCTCAAAATAGCAATATTATACATATGCCATGTGATAATGTTATAAATCTCCGATGAGTTTATGGAGTTGTACCTCGTAATTAGATATTACCTTTTTGTTGGATGGCTCTTTAGATGATTCTTCGGCCATTCTCGCAAGCAGATTGCCAATAAGAATATCATTAGGAAAATCTGCAGTAGTTACATCATCTTGCTTATCCAAAATTGTCCTACTATATAAGGTAGTTTCAAAGAGTTGTCTTATTTTGGGTGGCATAGAAAAATTTTTATAGGCCTTTTCTAATTGTATTTTCATCCATTCCTCATAGTCCTTTTTGTCTTGCCCCTCTATGGTATTAAAATAAGGGTTGAACGCATAATAATAAAATATCGCAAGCTTAATAATCACATATTTATGCCAGCCTTCTACTTTACTCCAGAGATAGTCATGAAGCGGAGAACCTTCTTGAAGATAAATATCAAAAGATTTAAGTATATTTTGGGCTTTTTGTATGGTTTCTGGTGCTTTTCATAAAATAATTCTAAAATCTGTCATCACATGACGATCTTCTTGAAAATCACGTAATCATATATTCGCAGAATTTGACATATAAATATTGGTTTTTTTTTTGTCATCCCAATCTCGTCATAATACCCATGAAAGAGATTCGGATCTATCATAGTATTTTATGTATTTGGTAATATGTTCATTGAGAAAATCTTCAGATACTTCATTTTGTCGCTGTGTTTGAAGTGCTTCTGTGTAAAGATTGTTATTAGTACCAAAAATTTTTTTGATATAGGCAATATATTCTTGCAAGAGTTTCTTTTTACTTTCGGGTAGGTCGTCTTTGATGATGTTCATGGCTTCCATGGTAGAATAGTAAATATAAAACATTTTATTTATCCCTTATCTACTTGCAAATATTAATACACTATCTCTGATCAGGTGTTTTTTACTCAAAATTGTTCTGTATTGAGCTTGATATCTCACACTTCTGCATTACGCACCATACCAAAAATGGTATTCAGCTGTGTTAAATAATCCTTATTCACTTTCGCAGTGCGTAATTCTTTTTCGGTCAATTGTTCACCCTTTTGTTTATTTTTGTATATTCACAATAATTCCTGAACTTGTCATCAGCTCATGTATTTGATATTAAATGTTCCAAGAGTCATATGCGGTTGATATTTGTCTGGACGTGCAAATCACATGACATCATCAAATGTCGTTTGATTAAATTTATCTCCTAATTTTTCCTGAAATAGTTTTTGCAGTCCATCATAGGCTTTTTTATTTAGCGCTGATAATGTGGCGTCAGATTTACTAAATTTGAGAACAACAGTGCTACCAAAAATATCCATACCTGTAGGCTGTAAGTTTTGTATCTCAGAAGTGGTTTTACCTAGAGCATCAGTAATGTCTTTACCCGAAAGTTCTATACCAAAAGTATTTTTGAGCTTATGGATCTTTCATAAAAATACTGAAGTGATATGAAGATCTTTCCCTGATATCATTTTTAGGAGAGTGTTGTCTTTCAACTCCGTATATACTTTGCTAGACTCAAGAAAGTCTTGGCTTGTTTTGTCGATATTATGTGTAAAATATGCATTTTTATTGTTATCTACCGTGCTTTCTGTGATTTTGAACTTACTAATCTCTTTACCAGTTTTATCTTTGATTATTCCAATAGTATTGTCTGCATTCATTTCCAGTGCTAATCATCTCCCCTTTATATGTGCTTCAAACGCCTCTTTATATTTTTGATTTAATGTGGTAGGATCTTTTTCGCTGACTGCAACATTATCTCTAGGATTAAGATTTAACTCATAGGTATTATTGTTTTTGTTAAACGTAATGTCCACAGGATAACTTACATGTTTATTTTCTTTTGTTATGTAGGCATCTGTCATAAGCAATAATGGATCTCAGTCGCCCTCATAAATATCTTTTACTATCGGCCTATACTGAAGATTATTTGGGTCTAGCATAGGATCAATATATTTCTTTTTGACTTCAGCATAAATCCTTTTTTTGATTTCTGACTGCATACGGTCAAATGTTTTTTTATTATCCTTTCCACTTTTTTGAGTTTCCTCAAAAAGTTTTGTTAATGTATTCAACTCATCCTGAGTAATTAATCATTTTTCTATCAATCAGTTCTCTTTAATATAATTTGTCAAATTTTCTGCCGATTTGCATCCCTTAATAGAAGGATCATTAATTTCCCCTTTAAGGTTTCATGCTTGGACAAAAAATTGTTCCAATTTACCCAGCTTGGTGTACAATCAAGATTCTGATCAGCTTAACATGTTTCCTACGATTTTGCCTCATTCTACATCGCAGACCATATTGAATATATTGTGAAGTTTTTTTGCTGATTTGAGATAATTTTCCTCTGCATAATACAATTTTACCCGCCTTTGATATCATTGCATATATCAGGCAAATGTATCCACATTCATCATCCTTTGGGATGCATCAAATTCACCTGCATTATCAAAGTATACATTTCTATTCGCTGCAGTATTATTGTTCATGTTGCTATATACCTTACCATCTTTTGTGGTTATCTGGAGATTCATAACATCAGTTAATTCAAAATTATCTCCGCTAATTTTGTTATCGTGATAATTTCGGTCTATTTTGAGCATACCATCATTCAAAAGACTGCTTTTTACGCCATCCTTTAATGTGATATATTTTCATCATTCATCTGATCTGACCTCTCATCTAAAATTTTCAAAATTAATATATTTTTTCCCGGTTGCTATCTCTGTCATAGACCATTTGATACCCGTATATGGTCATCATTCTGGACCAAAGACTCACGCTTTAAATTCTCATTCTGTGTACGTAATGTTATTTTTAAGATTTTCATGAATTCTTAATAAATTTTTTTGAAGAATTTTAGCAACATTATCACAGGCTACATCTACATTTTCTGCATTTTTTACTTGAATGATAGAAGATAGATCTAGGTCGTAAGCATTAGAATTTATTCTATTTTTTGGTGTAGTGCCCGCCATCTGTTTGGAATAAGAAATATCCATTCCATCGGGGAGAGTTATGCCCTCAAGTATTTTTAGGTTACTAGTCTTATCATACTGAAATGATATTTCTTTCACTATTTCTGCATATTGTTGTATAAGCTGTGGAGTAGAATCTTTGATGACAAGAATATGTCATTGTATTTCTTTACCGTCAGGTGTTCTGATAGAATAAATTCAAGTTTCTCTGCTACTTCCGTCTTCCAATGGTGTTATAGCATTGTTTTCTGATTTAACCTTATAATACATCATTTCAAAATAATCTTCAACTACACTTTTAAGAACATCTGTCTTCATATATTCTTTGGTTGTTTTGTATGCCGTTTCAAATTCCTTGTCAGACATTATTTTGGCATCTTTGAGAATATCTTGTACATTTTTTACCAACAGATCAAACTGTTCAGGTGTATAATTCTTAAGAACATTTGGATTGTTAAGCTTTTTTATCAGTATTAAATCATCACTCAGGCACGTGATAGGTTCTTTCACTAATAATAATTGTTCTGCGTAGGCTTTTGCTTCAGCCAATTTACCTGGTTCCTTAAAATAATCTTTTCCATCTGTTTTATTCCATTTTTCTACGATTTTTCTAGCGAGATTGTTGATGTCATCTCATCTCGTATACAATTCAGTATATGATTTGATTTGCTCTTTGATAATTGCTATCTCTCTATTGGTTTTTGTCTCGTCTATAATATTTATCTGTTCTTTGGTTTTTCATTCTATCAGAGAAGTTTTGCCTTTATTTCACGTATAAATATCAGCCTCTTTAAATCATAGGGTAAGATGAAAATTTTTAGGCTCCAATCTTAGAGTTTTTCTATATTCATTTAATTTTGGACATTCCACTACCACAAAAAAAGTTTCATTAGTGCCTTCGGCTAATTTCCCTATTCACTTGAATACCAAATCTTTAGCTTCAATGGCAGGCATTGCAGCGCCTGTGATTTTGTCAAGTTCTGGAGGTGTTATTAGGGTAACATGGAATTCGTTATCTCTCTTGAGCTGATTCTGTCTATAGGTAGAGAATACCCCTTCTCATAGCATGGACTCTAATTTTTTAAGCTGACTACTAATCATATCTTCATCAATAGTTATTCCTACATACTTTAATCAGTTCTTATCTTGGAGATTTTCTGCTTTCAATTTTGGTTTCTCAATCACCAAATCTGTAAACGCCGCTTCGGCCTCGGCATCAGAAAATAATTTCTGACTTTCTTGATAGTTTGGATTTTTCACGAGTTCTCACTTTTCATTCTTCACGAGCTCTCCGTTGAGGATTCTTTTTCCTTTGTTTGCTAATTCAGGATTTTGTTGAAAAACAAAATCTACTCATTTCATCATCTCCACATCCTTACTATCGAACACCCCATCCTTATTCACATCAAGCACTTCATTTTTCGCCTGTCCACAGATTCCATTCTCTATCAAAATTCTGATCTGATTACTCGTAAATCCTGCTTTATTCAAAATTTCTACTCTAGCTTTGATCTGCGAGAAGTTGAGGTTGAAGATAGTTCCATCTTGGTTGTGGGTTTGGAGGATAGCTGTCTTTAAAGCATTGCTGCTAATCGAGCCGAGAAGTTCCTCAGCTTTTACTATTCTAGATTCAGGAGAAAGTTGAGCGTTTTCTTTGACAAAATTAACTTGATTTTGCCTGAACCACTTAAAAGATTTTATTATAGGATTTCCTTGAATATATGGTCTTACATCCACATATCATCCACTTTGTCATTTATTGATAAAATAAGGAACTTGACTTGCATATTCTATAGGTTTTGCAGTAAATACTCATCCATGGATTTGATTATTTAAAATACCGTAGGAAGTAAGTTGCGAATCTGAATGGATAATGTTTTCCACCCAACATAATCATGGGTCATTAGCAACATGCGCGATTTGTATTTTGATATGCTTTCCATTTAACGTTCATGTCATAAAACTCGTTTTGACCAATCCAAAACTATTATGAATCATATCTGGTCAACTATATATACCTGTATTTAATTGCATATTTTCAGGCAAACTAACCTTAGCCCAGAAAGCATTCAATCCATAGAAAGAAGAAAATCTATTTTCACCATCATTATTTTTCCGTAAATATTCTCCCGTCTTAATCAAATCTCTATTTGCTTGACCAACTTCATTCATAAACATAGAATGTAGTTTGTTCTCATTATTAGCATATCCATCTATATTTCAATATACTTCAGTAAATATATCATCTAAATCTAAAGAAGATATATCAGCATTCTTCGATAATGAATTCAGATAAGAATTTATTCTATTATCCGCTACAGATCATTTTTCATACGATACTCATGAGAATTCTCATTTTGAGAATCTATATTTCCAAGTTTGCTTTTTGGGATCTCGCTTTTTTTCAACCCCAGGACAAGAATGCCGATTTCCTCACGATTGAGAAAAATAAAAGAATCTCGTTTCCATTTTTCATCATACATTTACATAAGCAAATGCCATATTTCTATCTCAGTTTCTGAATATCGGACTGAAATAAAAATCTTTCCCCTCTATTTTAAGAACATGTTTGGGAGCAAGTTGGGGATATTTTGAAAGAATATTTTGTGTTTCTTGTGTGCGAGGAAGATTTTGAAAATTTGATATTGTATTTGGCACTCCTGAGATTTTATTATCAACATTATTCACTACTTCAATTCCCGATACATTGTATTTATCTAAAGCTTCTCTACCAAGGAGCTTATAATATTGTTGTCATCATTGATTCCATGCAACTCTATATTTTCAAGATTCACTATCATAATAAGATATAATTGCCTCGCTTGTAGATCAATCACTTCTTGGAATCAGTACTTTTTGTCCAATTTTGTAAATATTCTGATTTTCATTTGCATTTGCATATAGTATATTATTGTCATACTTTATAATTGTACTATTTGAGCTATAGAGATCATTTATTGTAAGTTTATTATCATTAAGACTAATTTGCGCATGATTTCTAGAAGTGGTTGCTGTATAATCAAATCTATCTCATAAATGAGATCTTCATAAAGTAACAACCTCTCACTCTCTCAATCATTTATATCATCTAGTGCCATTTGATTGTTCAAATAACTTATGATCTACAATAACATAAGGAGTATTAAATTTTGTTTTTCGATAAGGGAATTTCTGTACATTAATCACATCCACAGCATATCATCAGAGACTTATTGTACATATATCTATACTTGACAATGTTTTTGATTTTCCAAATAATTGCATTATTCATTCCTGTATCTCTCTTACAAATGCCGATTCTTGTCAGCAGATACCATTCTCCAAAAGAATCCTTCTTTGTTTTGGAGTAAATCAAGCTTCATTTAATATTCTTGCTTTTTGTAATATTTCTGTCTGAGTATAATTATATACGCCAGCTCATTCACGATTGGATCATATATTGTGTGCGTCAAGAATTTTTTGTCATAACACTGTAGGACTACCATCTGGATTGATGAGCTTCCAGGTAAATTTTTTTCCGAGTAATTTCTCTGCCTCTTTTAGTCTTGGTCATTCTTGGAGAGTGGCGTTTTTTTGAACGGCCTCAGGATTGGGTTGAGATATTCTCTCTTTTTCTACCTCTTCCGCCAAGATCTTCTCCGGTACGATATTCATCTTCTCATTAAACTTCGCCGCCTTCGATTCTACAGTCTTTGCATCGACCGTAATCTTCGCTTCGCACACAATCTCTCCGCTCGGCAGAGTAGTGGTTTCGTAGGAGATAGTTCATCACGTCTTCTCTTTGACAAACATGATGCCGTTGCCCGCACCATCTTCCACATTACTTGTTCTCTTGAATTGATATTCTCGTACGTGTCAGGCGAAATGATCTGAAAGAGCTTGGATGTCACTGGTGCCTAGCTCTTCAGAAAGTTTTTTGTAAAGACCGTTGTTTCTTTCTAGTATGCCTGCTGCTAGTTGACGTATCTTCATCTTCTTTGCATCGTTTTTTCACTCGGTCGCCAATATATCCATAATCTCTTTTTCTGTACACACAGACTTGGATATGAGCTGTAACAATCTCGCTTCTTGCTGGGTCATGGTATTGGCTAGCTTTGCCTTATTTCTTGCTATATTCATGGATGCTTGCATCTGTTCTGCGTTTTTAAATTTTCACAGATTGTGCGTGCTAAATTCATACTTGCCTCAAACTTTTTTTATCGTCAGACTGACGGGATTATTTTTGGCTCCATAATTGAAAGCATTTTTTACAAATTCTTCAAGTATCTTTGGCTCTATGCCGAATTTTGATTGGAACGCTTTTGATTGTTTCAAGAAATCGACGAAAGTATCTTTATCTTTAAATTCATAAATCTCTCATCTGGCATCAAGCACTTCGTCGGTGAGTTTTCATTCCAGGTAGGATTCGTAGTTTGTATTTGGTGAAGTGATAGCTTCTGATTCTGCCACTTCCTCTTTGATGCTTCTTTCCATCACCATCACTTCTCAACACACTCACCAGTCCATCAGAAATTTTGCCACCTCCTTGCTGAATCCATTTTCCATCAATATTTTTGCCTTAGTATATCTACTTGGAGCGGCATGCGCTTTCTGGATGATATCCTTTTCTGCATCAGTCAGCGTTCTTTCGAGTAGAAATTCCGCGATAGCGATTTTCCCATTAGGATCTTTTATGCTCATGATCTGGTCGACAATCTCTTTTGGCGCTTGAGTCAGTTCCTTGAAATTTTTAGGGATTTGAGAAATCACTTGAGAAGATTCAGATGCATTCTCTTTTTTGAGAGAGGCATCATATTTCTGGAGCTCCCCCAACTCCTTCTTCACATCTGTGGTCAATTCATCTTTCCCTTTCCATCTGACGACGATCTCTCCTGTGGCAGTTCCGTTCTGATCTCTTACTGCTTCAAAATCTTTTATCTTGGAAAGATCTCATGTGATGCCATGCGCTAGTTTCAATCCTACGACGATACATAGTGTATTGATCACATCTTCCCGAGTAGGGGATTTGAATCCCTCGCCAAACATCAGATTAATCGCCATGTCTGTTCACAACATACTCATAGTTTCCAAAGGGATTTGGATTCATTGAGAGATATTTTTCAAAACAACAGGGTCAGTGATTTTTAAGCCCAGGCTCTTCATCGGTTTGGAAATTAATCCTCAGCTCAATTTACTGAATGCTTTCAAGACACCGAAATATGCTATGCTCTGGAAATATCATTTCAGATTCGTCAATTCTCATAATGTTTGATCCCGAGGGATGTTGTTGATGGTGCTAGATATGAAGGTGTTCGCGACATGAAACAAAGATCATTCTACAGCAAGATCTATCGCACCTATTCATAGTTTGGTTCGCGTTCATAATCACAATCCTTCTGCTATATTGATTCACATGCCAGCATATTTTTTTATCAGATAGAATTTTCTGATGTTGTTAGCAAATTTCAAAATTCTTGCAGAGGTAGACACAGACCTCAAAAATAATGATGAAGTCAGCATCACTCACTTGGTGGCTACTCAAGCTATTCATCATGATATGGCGATACTTATGATCTGTATCGCAATCTCTTTTCATCGAAATCTTATGCGTGCTATATTTTTGTCTGAGAGTTCTCATGGTCATACGCCGAGAATATCGGCATAGAGTTCTATAGCCATATTTTTTCATCTGACTTTGGTGACAGAAGAAGAGTAGGCTTCCAGGGTTCACTCTATCAGTTTGTCTGACAAAATACTTTCTGCTGTCATCTGGATTGCAGACGCTTGGGATTTGAGCACCATTTTGTAGATATCTATTTTTACACCACTTTCTGGATTGTGGAGATCCTTCCATAGTTCTTCGAGTCCTTCTACGTCAAAGGGATCAGAATCGTTATTTGAAATATTTTCTGCGACTTTTTCTGCTTTGAGCTCAAATCGGATATCCTTCGGGTTCCCGCCATAGTACTGTTGCAATATAGGCATGACTGCACTTTTTGCTATATCCTTTTTTCATTCCTTGCTGAGGATTTGTTTTTTTTGCTCCTTGAAATCATCGATAGCATCATCTACATAATCTTCCAACTCTTCTCTTACTTCAGGATCCTTTATGCTGTCTCCAAATATTTTTTGTACAATTTGCTTAGCATCAAAGCTATCCATTTTTATCAGATTTCGTTTGGGTTTCTGGACTTCAAGAATTTTCTGAAAAATGGCGCGCATAGCTCAGATATCGCCCAGTTCCTTGTTTTTGAGGATATCGTCTTTGAGATATCACAATATCTTTTCAGAAGTTGCTGCTCATCCATATTCTCTGATTTTTGCGAGAACTGTTCATTTATACTGAGAAGTGAGTGCATATTCTCCATACAATTTCTGTTTCATAAAGAGAACAAATGCATTGAGGTCTTTGGTTCACGGGATCTTTTCCCGATTACTTACTCACTTTGCCATAAGGGAATAATCGACCTCCCATATATTGGCATAGGTCGTGGCAGTAGAAAATGAAGCGAACATATCATCCACTAATGTATTTTTAACCGTTTCAAATTTTTTCCCTGCGGAAAATGGAGTACCATCTGGCTGGATCACTACGTCTCACAATATATTATCCACCGACAGATTCTCCGGATTAGTGATTAATTTGTCAATTGTGTTGATGGCGAGTTGCAATTCTCAGGCAATCTTACCGGTATTTGGTGCTAATTTACTTTTTCTATCTTCCAGGATATCTATCAAGGATCTCCCGACCTTAGAAACAAATTCCATCTTTTCCTTGCGATGTTCTATCGCATCCTCCAATCATTCGAGTAATCAGGTGTTTCATGTCTCCTTCATATTTTTACTCACAATCGGTCACGCCTTTTTCTTTTCAAACGCTACGGATTTATACACCGCATTTATTTTCATCACGTCCGCGTAGATTTCCGTTCGATTGCCCTTGCTGGAGAGATCAGTATTTTCCTTGTTTTGGATGAGGTAGCGTCGCAATTTGAACATCAGGATATCTGTTTTGCTGAGCTCCTGATTCTTCTTTATCTTGTTCACGATATCATCATGCGAAGTATTCAAAGTACTCTCTATCATCACGAGGAGATATTGATTGTCTTTGTTTAATTCATCCGCCACGGCCTTGATATCTTCTTCTTTGGTATTTTTGTTATTGAGAAAATCATTCAACTCTTTGGTAGTGATGTTGAAGTCCTGGTTGATGTCTATTTTTTTGAGAATCTCTTGATTTTCTCCTGGCATGATACAAAAACAAGCTAAATGGTTTTCAATAACTCCTCCGCTTCTTTGCTTTCTTTGTCTTTTTCTTTCGCTTCCTTGGTTTTGAACTTTTTTACGACCTTGATCGCCGTTTCCAGCTTTTCTTTCTCTTTTTTGCCTTGGATCTTCTTGATGGACTGAGCAAAAAGGACAAGCAATCAATCCAGCGCCTGATTGTCCATATAACTGCTTTTCACCAACGCTAAAATCCCTTCCGCGAGATTCCGGTACGGTTGCAATTTAGTGAGAAGCTTTATGAGTATCTCTTTCTTTTGGTCCATGAGATGAAAAGTATATAAAAACCTTATTCTAATTATACTTACTCGCCTCTGTTTAATCAAAAAAACACCTCATTTCTTTGAGAAAAAGATGACATTTTAATATTTTATGGTATAATTTAT
>Ga0100393_10005435_pt1 | contig 11503 bp, 6 predicted proteins | sample CryGeymeta201517_FD_81546 | JGI IMG/M metagenome (GOLD analysis project Ga0100393, IMG submission 81546) | Groundwater microbial communities from Crystal Geyser aquifers in Utah, USA - Crystal Geyser metaG 2015-17 | ecosystem: Environmental > Aquatic > Deep subsurface > Groundwater | place: USA... | reverse complement strand
TCTCTCGAATGCTCCCTCTGCAAAAACCAATTCCAACTCATTAACTACATCATTGACTGAGTATGTGAGTGCGCCTGTTTTGGGGGAAGGCATATTTAGCAGTGCCCCATCGGACGGACTGTCTCAGTTTGCAAGCGAGTTGCCATCGAGTGTCCCTTTGGAAGAAGTGTCTCTTTCCGACGTGTTAACAGATTCCCCAACTGAAGTCGACGGGGAAGCCTCTCTAGCTCCATCATTTGCTTCTTCTAGTGCTTCACCAGCAGACGATCAACCCGATGACACAGAAGACCCGCCGAATGGCTCCGTTCCTAGCAAGAGTCCAGCTCCGTCGACCACTTCAGCGCCTACAATTAGTGCAGCTCCTATTACAAGCAAGCCAACGAAAAAACCTATCAGTTCGGATACGAGCAAACCTACTGATTCTCCCACCAAGAGTGCGTCCCCTACGATGTCCCCTACCAAGAGTGCCTCCCCTACGCTGTCCCCTACCAAGAGTGTGTCGCCTACGCTGTCTCCCACCAAGAGCGCGTCACCTAGCAGAAGTGCCGCTCCAAGTACCAGTGCAGCTCCGACCACCAGTGATGCTCCAAGTATCAGCGCAGCTCCCACCCGGACTCCCACAACAGACAAACCGTCAAGTGCCCCCAGTGCAGTTGCTTCTGAAGAACCCACAAAGTCTCCAACTGCCGAACCAAGCAAAATACCAACTACTACTCCCGTTACAGGCAAGCCGACACTTGCTCCCATCACAGGCGAGCCAACATTTGTCCCCGTGACAGTTAAGCCCAGCGGCAAGCCAACACCTGTCCCCAGCGGCAAGCCAACACCTGTCCCCAGCAGTAAACCAACAACTGTCCCCAGCGGCAAGCCAACAATTGTCCCAACTGGCGAGCCAACACTTCTTCCAACGAGCAAGCCCACTGATTCCACAACAACAGTCGATGATGCGGCCGCAACAAGAAAAAAGGAGACAGGTTCGTTCCAACGGTGGCGAAGGCAATAGGCAGCGGTAGCAGGCGAATTATTAAATAATACAGTCTCGTCATTCGTTGGGAAGGGAACGCTGTATCAGAGCACGTCGATTTAGCAAGTAAAGAGCAAAGAGAGACAAGATGCTATTTTTGTTTCTGTGATCTTTGTTGTTCTCGTATTCGGAATTCTAGAGTACACGTATAAATATGATTATAATAGTTGAGACTACTTGAAACTACTGCTCATGCAAGAAACCACACAAAAAAAAATAATGGCCATCCGGCCCGACTACTTGCTAGCTAGCTAGCCACCTACTCCGGAGTTGCAGTTATTTGAGACACTAAAATATACTGCTGTCCGTGCTACTCCCTAGTACTATCGATATCCTACCCAACTCCTACCTACCAGAACCGGAGACTTCTAGCTAGGTGACGCAACAAATTTGATTTTGTTTAGTCACCACTCGTACGTACTGTGGCATGTTTGAAAACTGCGACTCGCATCGTTGCTCCCAACACCTACAAAAGAAAGGTAATCAAATAATTAGATCGTGCAACAAAGGTTGACGACGACAGCCACTAAAAAAGGGCCTAGCCTTTATCCTAAATAATAATCAATTCCCTTACCAGCCAACATTCATTTTATCTTGAATCCACTTTCTATTCCGTGTATTTTCCTCTCTAGTACCGAGGAGCGAGCTCCTGATAGAGTACCGTAGTAGTACAGCACACAGCACTACTAGCTAGGAACCAAATCTACCAAAAACTAGAAAATTACTGTACTCGTTAGAAGGTAGAAGTACAGTAACCGATGAACTCACTCGTCACGAACGACTTGCCAATTCGTTAAAAATTCCAAGATTTTCGCAATGCAACGAACTTTTGTCCTCTCTGAATTACGCATTGCCGTTACTGGTGCGTCGGTAGATTATGTCGGCTCTGTAACGGTACACGAAGAATTGTGCGATGCCCTCGGCTTGCTGGATCGCCAAATGGTTCACATTCGTAATGAGCGTACCGGGGTCGACTTGTGGACCTATGTCATTAGAGGATTGCATTGTCCCCAACAGTGTCCTCACGGTACTCTGTGTTTGAATGGTGCAGCGGCACATCTGGTGCGCGTCGGGGACATTGTATCCTTGACAGCAAGAGGATTATCTCATGAAAGAATAGAACCGAGACGATGGGATGCTGCTCAAAATGGTGTCACCAATGTCATTTTGCGTATGGGAGGATCTCCCATACCAAGCTGGTGCAAAGACGTGGTATTGGAATATGCGTGTGGCAAAGTACACCGCCCAAGGATTACCGACGTGTTGTCCACCACCAGCACACCAAAAAACCAGAAAGGAGAAACATCCATGCTACCAGCATTAGTATTGGATCAGGCGTGGGCGGAAAAAGGGAATATTTTTGAGGGCGAAGCGATTCATTTGGTCAATGTCACCAATGGACAACGTGATATCGTTACGGTCCAATATGCTCCTGCCGGCAGCCAACAATGTGCTATTCACAACATTGGCAATATATCAAATATATCAAAAAATATGAATGTCGATAATAAATATCCCATTCGACCTGGCTACAAGGTGGGGGATGTCGTGATTGCCATGAATTATGCATTTATTTCCCGAGGTGCTATCATCACTGGGAAGGCTCCGCCCATGAATATTTGCTTTCCCTTTGAGAAGCCGAATCACATGACTCCTGTCACACATGAACATCATCATTTCAATATGGTTGCAACCCCAACAGATACAAAGAAGGAGCAACAAGATGACATTATAAACGAGTTTGACTTGCATGCCTTGTGGAAACGCTCTAAGAATCAAGAACATGTACACGCACACATAGAGCAACCAAAACATCAAGGACAGCAGCAGCCGACACCATCACAAGTGCCCCCTGCTGTGGCAGTGTAGAGGATTGAGATTTTGTTCATGGATCAACAGGTCCGCATAAATGCTAGCAAAGGATATACTATAGACTAAAAAGACAAATAATGTAGACGAGAAGTATTGAAACGCTCTCTGAAAATTGCTGAGATTCCAGTACAAGTTGGGCCTGCAGAGGAATGAGGAGGGCATCCCAACTCATTAAGCAGCAGCATTCTTTTTTCTTTCGGCTGGATGAAACTATTTTTGATTCGTCATAAAACTGAGTCTCGCCTAGTAGTAGCTGCAGCATGCGATACAGCAATGGTTTGGTCAATGGGAATGGTTACTTTGTAGGCTGGAAAGATCTGCTTACTATTATCAGAGATTTGTGCTACAATGCCAAACAATTGATGCCAGTAGGCAACTTTTAAATTGTTGTGCTGCCGAAGTAACTAACCAAGCTATATCAAACACCATTGATGCCCAGGACTGGCTGCTGAATTGGCGCTTCTGTTCTCCGGGCTTGCAAGGGAGGGATTTGGGGGCAGCCAATTCTAGCTAGCCGTTCGCAAATTTAGTTTGATTCTAGCAACGGGGTAACGTAATGAGTGAGAGAGCTGTTCGGCTATTACTCGGAGTACCAGTACTACAACTCCTGTTCTTGACTTCTTAAAATAGCTAGTACAGTAGTAGAGAGACATCAACATGCTGTGAGCTGTTTTCTGCTCACTCAACACCAACACTCCGTGGAAGAATCCGGCGCACTTTGAGATGCGCCACAATTTTTAACTCCAGGACAGTATGCGTCTTTCAATTACATCCTTGTTGACCTACTACTGGCGGCTGGCGTGACATCGATTTTTTTAGCCAATTCAAAAAGCAAAAAGGAGGGAGTGCCTCAAAATCAAACAACAGAGGGGATCGAAATCATTTTTCCTCACAAGTTTCTCTAAATCAACAGCATAACTTAATCAATCAACGTCTACCATGTCGTACAAGGAAGGAATTATCGAAGCCATTACCACTTTGAAGGATCGCACCGGTTCTTCCATGATCTCCGTCAAGAAGTTCATGCAGGACAAGCTTCCTAAGGATAAGAAGTGGCAGAATGCCGTCTTTTTGAAGGCTTTGAAGTCGGGTGTAACTTCTGGTGAATTTGTCCAAAACAAGAACTCGTACAAGCTTAGTGCCGACTTCAAGAAGAAGGCTGCCAGCAAGGCCAAGGCTGCCGCCAAACCTGCTGCTAAGAAGGCTGCCCCCAAGAAGGCCGCTGCCCCCAAGAAGAAAACGGCGGCCAAAAAGGCACCCGCCAAGAAGGCATCTTCTGTCAAGAAGACGGTCACCAAGAAGACCACGACAACCAAGAAGGCACCCGCCAAGAAGGAATCTGCCAAGAAGACGGTCACAAAGAAGACCACGACGACCAAAAAAGAACCCGCCAAGAAGAAAACGGTTACCAAGAAAGCCCCTACTAAGAAGGCTACCGAGACCACCGCCAAGAAGTCTACCGAGGCCAAGAAGTCTACCGAGGCCAAGAAGTCTGCCGAGGCCAAGAAGTCTGCCGAGGCCAAGACGGCTACCGAGGCCAAGAAGTAAGCACTTGGCTAGTTCACTCAATAGTAACTGTTTCTTTTCAGAGACACAACAGGATTTTTTCAAATCCACCCATCATCAAAGTCACCTTGCGAATAATTCTGCCGGCGAACTTTCTTACCTGTTAGGGCGTCGTTTGATGTCTAAAAATTCCTCTCTGTGCATATTTCCAGTGTAAGTACGCTTTGTTTGTTTGAATCGTTTAGAGGAAAAGGGCAGAACAATGTTCTTAGATATTGGAAATGTTTGACATATCATGCCCTCATCAACCTAGTAGAAGTCCAAGTTGTTAGAAATTATATAGCATTGAATCAAGCGATCCTTGATGTAAACGAGTAGTTATGTGCTGCTGTACTGTTGATGAGTACGTACGTTCACGGGAGCGGGCACTGATTTGCATTTCGAGCTCCCATGATCACGGCGCCAGAAACATCGAGGAACTCAAACTCAGCAGCCCCCATTTATCTTTTGTTCCCCGTGGGTGCATCAAAGTAGGGTACCTACAGCTTTGCTACGTTGAAGTTATAACACTCGGAGGACGACTTGTCGTACAACAAGTTTGACAAGGAAAGAGAGAGACGCAACGCTTGTTGGGTTCCTGTAGCTGTTGTTACTGGCAGGCAAGGAACATTTCATTGTTCCATACTTACTGTAGTTTTTAAATTCACGTTCCTGCTTAATCTCCTGCAATTTTTGACTGATCGAAACAGCGTGCCGATCAATGTGAAATACTATTTTCATGGCGAACTATCCGTGTGTTAAGGTACATCACGTCAAGATAGGCAGATAGAAAGAGAGACACACACAAGCAAAAAGCAATTCGGAGAACAAAGCACTATTCCCCAGCGTAAATGGGAGGAGGATACGGTCACGGTTGCCGTCGATGGAGTGGATTACAGAGAATAATCCTGTTGTATGCGGCAAGAGTTCCTCTCTCAGCAAGTGGCGTGGCACCGAAAATTAGATAACAAGTCATAGGACCAAGAGTAGCCACAACGCGCCAGATTACGAGAACGCCAGGTGCATATATTGAAAAATGTCATAAGAGCAAGCCACAATTCTGCGGCAGTATCAACGGTGAAAATTGCGGGTTGTCGCAAGAAATGTAATCACCAATCTTTGCTGCAAGGAATCCGAGTTGGCCGATCATTGCAAAAAAATAAGATGGCACATCGAAAAAGATAATTGAGATAGAGGTTACCAAACAATGTGCTCTCCATTCAACAACTAGAGGAAGATAAGCTGCTTTGGAAATCACCAACTACAACAGCTAGAGCATCAGCAACGAAAGCTTGCGTATCAACGAGGACCGCTAGCTAGCGAAAGCCAAGATCCTTACAAAAGTGACAGCAGGCAAAGTTGGACGAACGAGGAAATTTGGAGCTAGCCAAGCTCGGTAACGAATGTCAGCAGGTAAAGTTGAAAGGAACCCAAAGATTCGTCATGAATACGTATGAGTAATTGCAACTTTGCAACAACCAAAATTGTGGTGTTATACACATTGCAGGGGCAAAAGCTAGATGCGCAAACAACAGCAATCGAAGTTATGACTTGATGCAATTTTGAAGAGACGACAGCTCACAGATTCCGAGCTCGATACGGAATGTCGGCAAGAAAAAATGTGAAGACGGAAAAGCTCCGCACTAAACGACAGCGTCAAATAATGAAGAATGGAAAAGGAACGTCGCGTGAGTGAAGCTGGCGATGGAATGCTGCTGTACTAGTACGTTCCAGGCGGAGGAGAGAAAAGGGAAAGGTGAAACGTCGTGGAGCCAATGTCGGTGTAAATGGTTAGGGTAGGGATAACCAGTAAACAGACTCCTCTTTTACTCATGATTCAACCAGGGCGCGGGCCATTTATTTGACGACGAGGAGAGCCTGCCACGCCGCGAGCCATCCTGGCTTACTACGAGTCCATTACATTCTGCCTCGCTCCGCTCCCTCTTCCTTTTTCTTCTTTTCATACGAAAAACACTCTCTGTAAGATTTTCAGTTCTACTGGTCTACTCGGAGTTCACAATAGTAACAACCACGACGAAAAACATTTTTAACCATGGCCCGTACTAAGCAAACTGCCCGTAAATCTACCGGAGGCAAAGCTCCTCGTAAGCAACTTGCTACCAAGGCTGCCCGCAAGTCGGCACCTGCCACTGGTGGTGTCAAGAAGCCTCACCGGTACCGACCTGGAACGGTTGCTCTGCGTGAAATCCGTCGGTACCAGAAGAGTACCGACCTTTTAATTCGCAAGCTTCCCTTCCAGCGTTTGGTACGAGAAATCGCACAAGATTTCAAGAGCGACCTTCGGTTTCAAGGTTCTGCCGTCCTTGCCCTGCAGGAAGCTGCCGAGGCCTACCTTGTAGGGTTGTTCGAAGATACCAACTTGTGTGCCATTCACGCCAAGCGCGTCACCATCATGCCCAAGGATATTCAGCTTGCACGTCGTATCCGTGGTGAACGCTCTTAAGAGAGCGGATTTGATGGATCTATTTCCATGGATCATTAATCAAAATGCCGCATTATACTGTCGTCACGAACAACAAGTAAAAGATACAAAAACAAACAGGATTTTTTAAAATCCACCCACCTTCCAAAGTCCAAAGTCTCCCCCAAGTTCTTTTGAGCGCCGATCATGATATGATTAATTGTCTGTTTGCTCTGGTGTCGTGATATTCTCTAGAAACAAACGCACTACTTTGTCACTATAGAGACCCTAGCAGTCTACTCCTGAAGGTAGAGTACTGTGGTTGTTTATTGTACTGTAGTTGTTTATTATTATTACAGCATTTCATTTGCTGTACCAGGTATGATGTCTACTACCGTGTTCGTACAATAATGTACAAAAAGTGATCTGGATGACAAAGTGTTTGCCATAGATCTTCTACCGGTACTGACAGGGGTGGTACAATTCCTGCAACCCACCATCGACACGTGAATGGTGATCTCGGAACAATAACAACATTATCGTTATCATCATGCTTCATTTCCTTCTTGCTGCCATTGTCATCATCATTATCATCAGTATCATCATCATGATAAGATGATTGTTGTTGTTGTTGTTGTTGTTGTTCTTGTTGTTGTTGTTTATGAAATAGATCGGGTAACCATTCAAGTAGAAGCATGCCCAATGTTGTTTTTGTTGTGGTTGTTGCGATATCTCCATCCTTGTTGTTGTTGTTGTTGTTGTTTGCCGGACATGGTCGTTGAAGGGGTGGTTTGGAATCAACAAAGACTCGTATTGGTATCAGGTGCAATGATGACACTGTCGACAACGACGAAGACTTGTTTTTGTGGTTGTTGTTGTCATTATTGTTGTCACTATGAATAGCACTGCTGCTATTGTTATTGTTATTGTTATTGTTTTTTTTATTGCCACCATTGAAATGATTGGATAGGTAGTCGACATTGATTTGTTGGTACAATGCATAATTGGAATTCACCAGAGCATCCCATAACTGCGAATGCATTTGTTTGGACAAATTCATGGCTACTCTGGAGTGATTGTGCTCCATGAAGAGGGCCTGTTTCAATGAATTCTTGAAGGATCGTTGTATGCTGGTCCAGACGTGATTCTCTTCCAGCGGTAATAGTTGACTCGTCGGATATTGAGAAAAATGCAATCGCAATTTCCATGGAATGTTCTGTGTGGATTCGTTGGTACTACTACTACTACTGGTACTACTACTACTGCGTTTCATCATATCGTACAACACACCAGCAAACAGATGCCACCGCAACGGAAGTTGAGCTTCTTCATCTTCAATCCAACATACTGGAAAATTCCATTCGTCTGCATTCTGATTGTCATTGTCATTCATAATATTATCATCTTTTTGTTGTTGTTGTTGATGTTGGGTCGATGATGAACGCCGCGAACAATCTACGTTCGTATCGTCGTCGTTGTTGTTTTTGTCAGTGTTGTTATTATTATTATCATTGCTGTTCCGTGACATATTATCATCTGGTTCATTATTTCTACTTGAAACTCTCGTAGTATTATCTCTTCCAAATGAACCGGTGCTAGTTCTACTAGTAGTAGTGGTCCTTCTATTACTACTACTACTACTACTAGTAGTAGTAGTAGTAATAGTAATGGTTGCGGGAGCAAATTTGTGCAATCGTTGAATGGCAGATTTTAATTCCACATGTAAAAAACTTCCCCGATGAATCATGGCGTGGATGGGATGTGGCATCGTCGTTGTTCCTAGCGATGATGGTGCCAGTGTCAATACGACAGGAATGCTACCATTCCAGTTCAACGATCGGATCTGATCTTTTGTTGTCGATTGATGATCCATTAAAATAATAATAATAATGAAAACTTATAATAACAATAATAACAGTATTATGTATTATTAATAGTTGTGGTAATGTGTGTGTGTGTGTGAGTGGCTTTCTACTACGCTCAAGTGACTATGTTGTTTAATGTTGTGCTTTCCTACTACTGCTAGTAGTAAGTACTCGAGTGAATAATACAGTACTAGTAGTCTACTAGTAGTACTGCTGGTGTAGTACTAGTCGTACTAGCTAGTCTAGTAGTAGTACTCTAGTAGTACTAGTACTACTAGTAGTCTAGCTAGTACTAGACTAATGAATAAATTCCACTCTGCCTTTTGTTGTTTTCATAAATTTAATAATAATAAGAATACCTCGTACAGTAGTTGGTGTTTGGTGTCGTCCGTCTAAGAGTGCGCCCGGGTGTTTACCTACTTGTATTATTGGAATCTGAAACTGACTTGAAACCGTTATTATTACTACGTACCGTAGGTACTCCGGGTACCAGGTAGTACAGTACTTACTACAGGAGTAGTAGGCTACTCCTCTTGTAATAAATTGCATTGGCAATAATAAAAAATAAATGATCCTTGCTGTAAAAACAACGCAACGACTTTCCTCCTTCGAAAGTTGATACACTAGCTAGACTACTAGTACTTGTAGACTACCAGTAGTAGTACTAGTAGACTACCAGTATTACTATTAGACTACAAGAATGTGCCACACCAGATACACTCGTATTTAAAAGTAATTATAATATTATTAAGAAAAATCGATACTACCTGTAGCCAACCTGTCAGACAACAAAGTACCCCCCCACCCACCCTTAAATTAGGAAAGCAAACGACAGGCCCACATACTTGCATACCGACACATATTAGACCGTACTGGCCAAAACAAAATAATATGAAAAAGTTTTTTGGATTCAAAAGAAAGAAAAAGGACAAGAAGGAACATCTGTCTCCTCCCAGCAACGATGATGATAATAACGATCTTCATCACAGTGCATATCCTTCATCACCGTCAGGAGGGAGACAACTAATGGTTTCCGAAACATTATTAACGAGTCCAATGTACCAGTATGCGAAGAATGAATTTGCTCAAACTGTCGTTGCAGGAACGTCCAATGATGATGGACGAGGTGTATCGTATCCGACGTATGAACACACACCTAGTCGGTTGTTCGATAACACAACAACAACAGCAGCAACAACAGCAACAATAATAAACAATAGCAACAATAATGATAATGCAAGTTTGTTGGGAAATCCAGCTTTGAGTCAACAACACGAAAGTAGTAACAGCAGTTGGAGAGAAAACACAAGTCCAAGCAACAACAACAACAACAACAACAACAACAACAACAACAACAACAACAACAATGCACCAGTATTAGTACCATCATCATCATCATCCGTAGTCGTTAATAGCAGTAACAGCAGCAGTCATAATAACGCTGATCAAAACAACAATTATTATAATATGAGTGCACATCACACTGCGGGAGGAGGTAGACTTCCAATTCCAGGAACACCAGCTGCTCCAACGTATCATCCACAACCAGTACAACAACAACAACAACGACCAATAAGCAGTCGTTCACAACAACAACAACAACAACAACAACAACCATCATCATTCGTTACCAACAATACCAATGAAACTTCCTTGGAACAACAACAACAGCAGCAGCAGCAGCAGCAGCAGCAGCAGCAGCAGCAGCAGCAGCAGCAGCAGGGAGGAGTTAATCTTCATTCTTCCTATCAACCACCCCACAATGCTGAATTGTCGTCTCCCGTTCCACAAAACACCAACAATACCAATATTGTTGATCCAGATTATTTGGCAGCCTGTTCGGCCAGTAATGTCGGTCGATCAGGGTCTCTGCTATCTCAAACTTCCTCGCTGTATCCTTCCACGAACAACAACAACAACAACAACAACAACAACAATGCAAATGGTGAAGCCTACAACAACAAGAGTACGAACAACAACAAGAACAACAACGACAAGAACAACAATCCGTATCCTTTCGAGTATAACCACAACGGCAGCAGTAGCACCAATAACAACTTTGCGAATATAATGGTTACACCGGATGCTACCTACGAAGAAGAGTACGGTGATGCCTACATTGGTGGTCCCATCCGGTACGTGTATCCATCGGGATATCAGGGCATGAGACCCCGCAGTGGTCCGTGGAAATTGAGCATCATTGTTTGTGTCCTGTTCACGTGGCTGTCCGTGTTCATCGTGGGACACTGTTCCGATTACGTCGACAGCGAATATAGTCAGTATCAGAACGAAATTGATGACGATACACTGGTCATCGAAACACGGTGGTGCGGTAGTCGACTGCTGTACTTGATGTGGGCCGGGACCATGCTAACGACGGGATTAGCCGCGGCCTACTGTTCCATTATTGGTTACATCAAAGTACGTGACTTTGCTGTGGCCAATAGTCGCAGTCAACCACCCGGTATGCTGGGGAAAACCGACTTTTATGCTCAAATCGATGATGCCAGAGCACCATCATCATCACACCACCACCACCACCACCGACCACCACCACCACCATCATCAACATCAACATCTGGAGGACTTCAACAACATTCACATTATCTACGGAGTCATTATCATGTTCCCATTTATCAAGCAGATGGAAATCCTCAATTCTGGGGTGATCATATATATCGACCAACGCAAGCAGCTGTTGCTATTACAAGTCGATAGGGGCAGGTGGTAGACAAAGACGAGTCCCGTCGGCTCTCCCCCCCCCCCCCCCCCCCC
>Ga0100393_10005434_pt1 | contig 11504 bp, 8 predicted proteins | sample CryGeymeta201517_FD_81546 | JGI IMG/M metagenome (GOLD analysis project Ga0100393, IMG submission 81546) | Groundwater microbial communities from Crystal Geyser aquifers in Utah, USA - Crystal Geyser metaG 2015-17 | ecosystem: Environmental > Aquatic > Deep subsurface > Groundwater | place: USA... | reverse complement strand
TTCTCCTGATGTGTTCCTGTTTCTGAGTGGGAGACGGGATGGGGCATTTCGGGTCATTCCGGTGACGTCGGATTCGGGTCTCCTTGTCTCACGTTCCCTTCGGCTGGCTCTGAGTATTATTATTTAAACTCTCTAGCTAATACTACTACTACCAGGTACCTGGTACATAGTCGTAGATCTACTGCGTCTTGCTACAGTAGACTATTGGTACTGGCACTACTAGCTACTGAGGTACTACTCGAGTTCTAGGCTAGTAGTAGTAAAAGGAACAACGCAGACGATGACGCTGAGAATAGCTAGAGGGAATGTGTACAGTACCAGGTACTTATGAAACAATCACGTTATTCTCTTGTTGTACTAGGCTATGAAAATACAACTTGCAGTACGTACTGTAGCTAGTAGGTAGTACTACAGTAGTAGCACCTGGTAGTAGATTGGTAACAAGAAGAAGCAATACTATTACAGGTACTGTACCTGTAGATTCTATCTTCTGCTTCACATGGAGTGTATCTATCGTCCCCTTCTTCTAGTAGTAGCACTGCTATGGTACTACTACCTAAGTAGTACTACTACCTGGTACCAGGTACTACTAGTACCCTAATATGGTAGTAGCTACCAGGTACAGTAGACTACTGCGCTACCGGTAGAATCTTCGTTGAAAGAAAAGATTCTCTGTTACCCGTACCGTACCAGCTACCAGATCTTAACTATTACTACGCTTCAGTAATTAGAGTATCTGTGTCGGAATCTTCGAACGGCGAGGTGAATCTTGACAATACTATGCAGCACCTAATGTGCTGTTGTGATCCCCGTAAATTAGACGTTCCATTTTTCTTTGTACCGTAGTACCAGTATTAGGGTAGAAGCGTAGCACGGCAGAGTAATGTACGGACCATACATAATAGTAGTAGTAGACTAGGTCTATAACGATGAAGCTACCTGGTACTGTAGTACTACTAGACTACCTGGTAGTAGTACCATCTCATTGAAATAAAAGTACACGGAGTAATGGCCTGGAGAATTTAACAAGAAAATTCACGTACCTGGTACTCTAGTCTACTAGAGTATCTAGTATGGTAGTGGTACCAGGTAGTAAGTGTATTCACTTCGTGCGAGAGTACTACCTGGTACCACTGGTACTGGTACCACTCATAGACTACTACCTGGTAGTACTAGACTAGTAGTAGTACTGTAACTCGAAGTGATGCTTCTCAAATCTGTGTTTTTATATCTTTGATTTGGCTCATCTTTCGATCTTTGGTCACACCTATGGCGAGTGTTGGTAACCCGGTTTGCCTTTGGTGTGATGACATAATATCTTTACGAATCTTCGATCATCGCGTTTGGATTCAAGCGATTCTACCAGTTTCGCCGTTGTTTTCTTAGCTTGTTGAAGAAGTGATGAAACCTTTCCCTGCTCGACACGAATTCTGGATTTGTGACAGAAACCTTTTTCTCATTTTTTTGTTTTACAGAGGAATCTGAAGAGAGTAATTTTTAACATTTTTAGCTTTTAACTATGAAGGTTTTTTCAATTGAATTTCTCGTGGTGTTGATTGGAGCAGCGTCTCTTTCTTCCGCGGAAAAGCTTCGTGGCGACGCGGCCAAGCGAGGCGTTTACAAGGGCCAAGTCCATGTAGTCCCCTTCACGCAGACGGGAAGAAACTTGGAGGGAGAAGTTCCCGTGCCTCCTGTATTCAATACTGACCGCCAGGCTCCCGCCGGTGAAGAGGGAAGGTCGCTTTACGCTGGTGGTCCGAATGTTGTACACACTGCGAACGAGGGACCCATTGTCGGCACCGTGTTTCACGATGTGAATAGAAACAGTGTTCAGGACGCAGACGAAACAGGAATCGCAGGCGTCATGGTATCAGATGGTAAGAATGTTGTCATGACGGACTCGAACGGAGCTTACGAACTTCCCGCCCCAAGTGAAGAAGAGGCCGATGCTGGGTTTTCCGTCTTCATCACCAAGCCGGCTGGCTACAGTGTGCCCGTCAATGATGCTATGGTACGTATAGGAATTGATGCCTGGCCTCTTTCACGCAAAGCACACACTTATAAGTTGAATCTCACGTCACTGCATCTCCCACTCATTTGGGTCAATCGACCAGGTTCCACAATTTCACTATTTCCACAAGCCAAAGGGTTCTCCCATGAGCCTCCACGGCCGCCCGTTTCGATACGGCGGTATGCCACCCTCGGGACCGATCCCCTCTCAGATCAATTTTCCTTTGATCGAAACAGAGGATGTCCAACAGTTCAAGATCATCGTCAGTGGTGACCCCCAAACGTACAGCAACAACGAGATTGGAATGGTTCGCGACTCTATCGTCAAGGACGTGGCGTCGATGGAAGACATGCAGGCTATTATGTTCATTGGAGACATCATGGGTGACGACTTGTCCCTGTACAAGCGTTTTCGCGAAATTGTTGGACTCGCGAACTTACCACAGTACTACTGTGCCGGAAACCATGACGTTGACTTCGATTCTCCTGAATTCAGTCACTCTTTTGACACGTTCAGAAGAGAGCTGGGCCCCGACTATCATTCCTTTGATATTGGCCAGGTCCACTTCATTGTAGGAAATGATGTCTACTACCCTTGCACCCCCGATCAAAATGAAGACGGGTTTCACGAGCACTGCGACACGTAAGTTTCTACCTGACTTGTAAGGTTTTCACTTGAAAGTGTGGTGCGTTTGCTCAACCATTGTCTCCAGTCCTGGACGTTACGACTACAATGGTATTATATCGGAACGCCAGATGACCTGGATGAAGAACGACATCGCGAACGTTCCGGAAGACAAGATGTAAGTTCTGACGAGGCAGCTAAAATCAGTTTTGTGCGATAGACTTCAGAATGGCTTACTATAACTCCTTCCGCCGCAAAACTCGCTAGCATTTTCCTCGCTATGCACATCCCGATCGCCGCTTTCATTGACCAATACGCCGCAAAGCACATGGTAGACAATGTCGTTGAGCTCTACGAGGCTTTAGGATGTACCCGATCGGAGGTCACTGAAATCAGTCGCCAGTTCAGCAGCGAGCCAGCCAATATCTTCCTCCCAGGTTCGTGATCGTACCCCATTCTTCTCAAAGCACGAGACATGCGTGAGGATGGCAAGAATCTCACTTATTTGTATGTTTCTTTGAATGTCAGAGAACTGTGCTCGTCGAGTTGTGTCGGTGCATGGTCACACGCACACCAATGATAATATGCTACCGGGTGAGACGTTCGAGGGCTTCAACACGGCACTCGGTGAACGATCGGGCGGACCCGTCCCCTTTCAACAGATCATCGTTGGCGCTGCCTGCGGAAGTAAGTCAATCTTCCGATGAAACCCTGCTTTTAGTTGCACTCTTCTTTCGGCTAACCTGGAACTTGATTTCCTTTCCATAACAGATTGGTGGAGTGGTGAGCTCAACGATGCTACAGTGCCCGAGTCTTTCCAGCGCCTGGGAGCTCCCAGAGGATACTGGATCTTCGAATTCGATGGCAACTCGATGGTCGAAACCTTCCGGATTCCAGGAAAACCTGAAGAGAAGCAGATGCATATGGATTTCGCAACCCCTGAATTTGCAGAGTGGTATGAAATTTTGACGAACTGGACAAACTCAGGACCTGAACCAGACGATGTCCCTCCATTGACCATCAACGACCTTCCTGATACTAGGAATGTTATCTTGGGAAGTGCCACTAATTTGACAGTCAATGTGTACGCAGGAACTCGCGAGCATACCGTTGAGGCATTTTTCGATGGTGGCGAAGACGCAACCGTGATGACACGCACGCAGCCTGGAAATGGCGAAGGTTCGTTTCTGACCCTTGATCCGTACGCCCTCAAGCGCCAAATGTCCGTGGCTCGTCATGCCTACGAGAGTACGTCGGGCAACGATCGTACCAGTGGTTTTGAGATGTTCCGTGGTTCCACCTTTCAAGGTAAGCCCAAGCCTCTGGAGGCATGGGGCTGGGCCGACCAGTCGATGCACGTGTGGCAAGTGCCAGTTCCCACTGAAGAGCTAGGTCTGGGAGTTCACACCGTCACTGTTGTCGCCACCGATCAGTACGGGCGTGCTTTCCGCGAAACTATGCCTTTTGAAATTTCGGAGAAACGCCCAAGCCCCTACTTCCAGACAGAATTCTTCCCTGTGACGCCCTAGTATTATTATGTTTCCTTTGTGTTGAAAACGTTGCCTGTTTGCAGACCACATAGTACTAATAATCATTCGACTAAACAGGATATGTGTCAAGGCAAATACTAGCTAGATGCTTCGTTGTACCAATTCTTCCTTAACATTCTCAAGATGCAAGCACAAACCAAACAACCAGATGGGCTGGCCAAGATCACATCATGGATTCCTCCTGGTATGTGGGTCTGGAGTACTACCTACTAGAGGCCAGGTAGTAATTACGATTTAAGTGGTTCAGATGACTGTACCGTACTTCGGGTTGTGAATGACTGGCAGACTTGTCCGTTACGCTACTAAAAACTACAGTACTACTGTAGCAAATACCCGAGCTGGCGACCGGCCGAGCCTCGTCATCAGCAAACTACTGAGTAGCTAGTAGAGTAGACTACTAGATTACTACTACTAGACTACCGCAACAACAACAAAAAAGATGTGGACTCCTACTACTAGTACTAGTAGTATTTGTTCCCACTCCATTTGGATCTGTCTATTTCTTGTTGGTATTATTTCTTCAGGAGCAAAAGCTTCTCCTCTCTCGGATGGTCCTTGGGGTCCAACAAATCCCGTAGCAGATCCTGTCGCCACTCTGATAGTTCCAGGACCTGACAATTCACAAATTCGCTTGACAGTCTTGACGAGTCGCCTCATTCGTGTGGAGCGAGCCTCCTCCGCTAATAATAATAACGCTGATTTTGAGAATCGAAAAACCGTGGCCGTGATCAATCGCAATCTTCCCGTGCCCTCCTTTCAGCATGACATTTCGTATAACAATGTCCTGACCGTCAAGACGGACTGTTTAACCGTAACCTACAGTACGGGAAAAACCTTTTCCTCCAGCACATTTCAAGTCACTGGGAAAATGTACTGTTATTACGATTCGACCAAACATTCAAAGGAACCGTCCACCACTTGGTCTTACCACTATGGTGACCAAGATCCACTCAATTTATTGGGAACCATTCGAACGCTGGATGTTCAAAATGCCACAACGTTAAATTGTACTCTGATGAAATCTCCGGCGAGCGATCACTGCGAATGGGGATTGATCTCTCGAAGTGGTTATGCCATTGTCAACGATACGCTGAACTATGTTTTATCTGACGACAAGGATTGGTGGGATGGTACGAATCAGGATGAAGAAGATTTTTATGTCTTTGGACACGGACACGACTACTCTGCTGCTCTGGGTGATTATCGACTCATTGGTGGATCTATTCCATTGCTACCACGTTATGCGCTGGGCAATTGGTTCTCCCGCTGGTACGACTACACGTCATCATCGGCGGCCGAGGTTGTCAAAAGATACGAAGAGCTATCTTTACCTCTGGACGTCTTTGTGCTGGATATGAACTGGCACACAAAAAATGATTGGACTGGATACTCATGGGACAAACGCTTGTGGGGAGGACTAAAAGATGCTCTGGCATACATGAAGACGCGCGATCTGGCTGTAACAATGAATCTTCATGATGCCAGCGGGGTCAACCCTTGGGAAGACCAGTATGATAGCATGTGTCGGCAAGTGGGTTGTAAGGGGGGCGATCCAATCAATTTTTCTATCGTAAATGAAACCATTGCGTATGCTCTGGAAGACGTGGTTCTAACGCCCTTGGAAGAGAATGGTGTCGACTTCTGGTGGATTGACTGGCAGCAGGGAGAAGGTGGTCGGGGAGGGGCTGCTGGAGCTAAACAGAATCCAACAATTTGGACGGCACACATCCGAAGTACAAATTCCAACCGAAGAAAGACAAAACGCATGGAAGAAACAAGTCGTAGCATGGTGCTGGCAAGATGGGGCGGCCTAGGCGCTCATAGGTATCCTGTCCACTTTAGTGGTGACGTAGATCGCCTCTCATGGGATAACTTGGCCTATCAACCATATTTCTCGATGGTAAGATCTGGTGCAGATGCTGGTCTTTTGTGACGGATGTGTTTGATTACTAACGATATTTTCGACTTTATGCATAGACCGCAACGAACGTAGGAGCTATCTGGTCGCATGATATAGAGGGACCCTCCCAGGAACCCGAGCTGTATACACGCTGGCTGCAATGGGGAGTGGTCTCGGGCATCTCCCGAGCACACGACCGAGGAATGTCAGCAGGTAGATGTGTCTTTTCTAATACATGCTGTGTCGTAGAGCCTTGGAATGTCCCTCCAATCTATGCGCAGGCCAATTTTGAAGCCTTGCGGCTGCGTGGACAGCTCACGCCGTACCTTTACACGGCAGCCTACCATGCGCACAAAAAAGGACGCTGGTTTACAACACCAATGTATTACAAATGGCCCGAATTAGAAGGAGCCTACGAAACGGCAGCACCAAGGCCCGACCAAAATCTGCGCTATAATGTTGCGTACATGCTCGGAGACGACTTATGGGTGGCACCCGTTGTGCATCCCTCCAACAAAACAGATGGGCTGGCCAGGATGACTTTGTGGATTCCTCCTGGAATGTGGGTCGGAGTACCTGGAGGGGAGGTAGTTAGTGGTTCAGATGAGGGCACTACTGGTCGGGAAAGGCTTGCGGACTTGTCAGATATTCCCATGTTTGCAAGAGCTGGAACCATAGTTCCCAGTATTCCAGTACGACCGGGTGGAACGATAGGACTAGCCATGAAGCCCTTTGACGATCTGGTGTGGACGATCTATCTTGCTGATGGTGGACCAGCGTCTGGGAGCGGAGAGGTATACGAGGACGACGGCCTCACGACTGCGTATCAAACGAGAGATTCTTTCACTATAACAAAGGCAACCTACAATATATCAAGTAGCTTCGAAGGAACAAATGATGAAATTGTCGAAACAATTCATCGCCGAGCAACCTCTATGGTAGCTAAGAAATCTGATACGCTCACCTTTTCGGTTTCAACGGATGGCCATTGCGAAAAGCTACCTACAACACGCGCAACAACGTTACGCATCGTGAATTCATTGCCACCTGCTTCAGTTGTGGTCAATGGTCTTTCCTTTCCCTATGCACGCTTCGGTGGGAAAGGCTCTTGGAGCTATGAAAGCAGAGATTCAGCGATTGTTGTGGAAACACCCTACTCCCAGGTAGCAGAAGGACTTGAAATTGTTCTCAAGACCGTCCAATCGAATGATACGAGTCTGTCGGTCGACGGCACTGGCTTTCGGCTGCAGCGTGCGGTCACTGCAAAGGCGGCTTTGGACGAAATTAGGAGAACACCTGGATCGGAAACAGGCCAAGACAAACAATCTGGGAATCTCTTGTTTGCGGCATCTTTAGGTTCTTCCCTCGAATCTGCTGCAGGCTTAGCATCCCCAGCATCCTTTAATACATTGCTCAAGTCACTTCCAGAGTATCTTGTCGGAGCCTACCACGAAATTCAGCAGTTGCAAGGTTATCAGCAAGTTTCTCGTGCCTCGGCTTTGCTAGAGAGCGTCCTTCCAAAAAACTTGAATTAAATACGCGTACTGTGTGCAGACGTATAATTCAGCTGAAAGTGAAGCTGTCAGTAAGCAATTATAAATTTACTTTAAGTGCTCCCAATCAATAAACTCAGAATGCAATCCGTAGTTCACGTGAAAGGGAAGGCTTGCGGAGTAGATAGGCCCCTTATTCATATCATCTCCATCCAGTAAAAAGACTTTGGATTGAAGCGGTGCTCCATCGTAGTCCGCTGCTACATCTTTCCATGTGATGCCCTCCGGCACGTTTGTGGCAATGATCAAGACATACTCACCCTCTCCTTCTTTCCCCACTTTGGAAAGCACGGTTGGTTCCGATACAGCAAACCATCGATCTGGCAGCATGAACTGTCCGATGACATCGCCCTTTTTGAAGTCAGAAGTCTCCACTGCGGCCAATTTGAGGATACCACCAAAAGAAACCCCCTCGTTTGGTTGCCTGTAAACTTGAAGGGGTCCTCCTATCGATGCTACCTCGAGACAGTAGCAAGCGGAACATTGTCGACCATGATATTTGTTGTTCACTACAGGGAATTCCACCACGTGCTCGGGATTTAGAACTTTTTCAGTGACTCTTCCTGTCGACAAATTAATGGAATATTCATAAAAGTAACTTGGGCAGAACTGTTGAAGGTAGCATTCTTTCGGTTTGGGTACACCTCGAAATCCTTGAACAATGACAGTCTTTCCGTTGTCAGTTTCCCATGCATTACTTACGTGCAACACGACACCTGGTTTACAGTCGAACCACATAACATCATCATCATTCACATTATCTCCTTCTTCTCTGTGACTGTTTTGATTGATCGGGACCAGCCCAATCCGTGCTGGATGATCCGGTTCGTATTCGACCGGAAAACGATTTTGCAAGATCCGACTGGTCCGCAAGGTCAAAGGCAGATCCATCACGACTGCATAATTTTCTGTAATGCACGAATCGTGGAGGAAAATAGGTGTCGGAATATCAATACCCCGCGTTTCTTTTAACTTCCATCCCTCCTTTGCAAAGGTATCCATACGAAGATATGGTTTCGTATCAGATCTGTAACTAATGTGAATTCGGTTTCCTGTTTCGGGACAGGTCCGACCGTGGGCACTCATAGAACCTCCCGTTATTGGAAGACTGGTATCAATGGCACCATCTAAATCGATATTTGATTGTACGGTACGAATTTCACCATTCTGTGTCACTTCAATTTCTGTGGGTGGACACTGTTCCATCAAAGCCAAAATTCGACCACCATGTTCGGCAATAGCCGTATTGCACGTATCCTTCTGTGCTTGAAGCGTTTGAAAGGTAAACGCATTTTCTAAAAGACTTTGAATCATGGGATACGCCTGTGGAACACCTCCTAAGGTACCCTTAAACTTTTTACCCAAAGTATGTTCCAGGGTCCGCCCTTTCGTTTCAATGTACGTGGTTGCAAACATTTGTTGTTGGTGGTGGTGTTGATGATGATTACTATTGTTGTTGTTGTTGTTGTTGTTACTGTTAAGATTGAGAGAAGGAGGAAAGGTAATCGATTGAATCATACCATCTCCATCAAAGAATCCATCGGTGGATGCAGCACCGTTAGGGCCTAACCGCAACAAACAACCTGGAGGGAAATCGATTGGAATTTTACCAATCATAGTTTCTACAATGATAGGAGTTGGTACAGGTCGTTCGGGACACGAAACAAACAATGCATTCCAAGCTTCATTATCGTGTTTCGATCGGAGTCGTTTTTGTGTTTGTTGTTGAATTTCTGTTTCTAAAGTGGCAGTGGTGGCAGTGGCAGTGGCAGTGGTGGCAGTGGTGGCAGTGGTGGCAGTGGTGGTAGCGGGATTGTCATTGAAAGTGGACGATTTGACGGTCGAGAAGAATGGGATTGTAAAAGGACTGACAGAATGTAACAACGACAAGAAGAAAACAACACCAAACAAGGCAGCTGCTATAACGCTAGTAGTTGCTGGTGCTTGAAATCTCATTTTGTCGAGGTTTGTGAATTCTTAGTTTACCTTATACTCTATTATTTATTCTCGTCTGGTCTGCTGTAATGTTCCTTACTTGTCGTAGCAATTTGAATGCCACACTCTAGCTAGTAGCAGAGCAGCGTACTAGCTAGTAGAGCTAATGATATACTCGGAGTAGTCTACTAGTTTGCGTGCATTAGCTACTAGAATAGACTAGTAATTTTTGATGGTCGGATTATTAGTCTCCAGAATCAATCTTTCTTGACGTCAGCATAAAAAATGAAGGAGGAATACACGTTTCGACGTCAAGAAATAAAAATATTATGGTAGTACAAACGATAGAAAACCACCCGGATATCAGATATTTTCAACCAAGGTTTCCTCCAGGGCCATCCAGCATTTGAATCCGTATCATCTATTGTAGTATCCACAACCATACATCCATCCAAAAGGGGACAATGATAATAAATGAAATAATAATAATATTCACAGGTTGAATTCTTCACAGGTTGAATTCTTCACAGTGAAATACTCGAGTAAACAAGAATAATAATAATAAAAACATAACGACAAGCATAAAAAGCCACACAAAATAACCACACAAAATAAAACCAAACAAAATGTTTCGTATGAAACGGACGTTACCAGCTCAGATGAAGCGACTAGTAATAGTAGCTGAAAAGACGACACCATTATCATGGCGACAGCAGCGATTGCAGCAGCAGGGGACGACGACGACGACGACCTGCGAACCTTCATCATCTTGTAGTAGTTCTATGCACGTCTTCCAACGTCCATTCCGATACAACTATTTTACAACAACAACTGTACCTACGGTAGATACAAAATCACCAGCAGTATCTGATTTATCTACCACCACCAGTACTACTACCACTACTACTACTAATGATGATGATGATGATGATAGCCATACTATTCGTCCACAGGCGTACGGAGCAGATTGCAAAATTCCCTTTGTACCATTGAATACCAACCAAGAAGACAGCATGGCACTAGTAACTCCTCCTTCTTCATCCCATCGAACGGTTCCAAACGAAGAAGAATTACCGAATGTTGCACCACCACCACCACCACCACCACCACCTTCTGCTGCTACTGCTACTGAACAATTATTACAAGGCAAAGAAGAAGAATTAGCATTGTTGTCACCGAGAGCCACAAGAATGTCACGATTTCGCACGTTTTCACAAAAATCATCATCATTATTATCATCAACATCGTCAACATCCTATTCTGTTTCAACCAGAACGGAAGTAAGTGGTACCACAAGGAACGATTCAAGCGCTTCCTCCTCTTCTACCACCACCACCAGCAGCAGCAAAGAGTTGTTTCATGATGATGATGACGATGATGAAACTCCACCACAAGCTTCTCAATTACGAGGATCGTCGTCCACCGTCAAAGCAACAACCATTACTAATATTAGTATGAACCATACTAATAATAATGGTAGTAATAATAATAATAATATGGTCTACGACAATGTACCCTACAATGAATTATTTGCCAACTATATTGGCAAACCCAATAACAAGAAACGAAAGCAGCAGCAACAAAAACAGCGAAATCGACAGCAGCAGCAGCAGCAGCAGCAGCAGCATGACAATTTCAGCCAACAAGAACGGAAACTGAAGAAACAACGTCATTATCAACGAAAAGCGGCTACTACTACTACTACTACTACTAACAGCAACAACAACACCGGCAAAGTCAAACCCCGTACCGTTGCACAGCGGATGAGAACATTGAAACAGTACGTTCCACATACCGAATGGGTCATCGTACGGAATATTTCTCCCGTATCAGAACTCCGGACCTTGGTAGAAGGCATTAACGAACATTTGGATCGGGTATTGGTCGAACGTCAAGGTCGAATTGTCAATGTAGATGCCTATTGGGAACCA
>Ga0100393_10005430_pt1 | contig 11508 bp, 9 predicted proteins | sample CryGeymeta201517_FD_81546 | JGI IMG/M metagenome (GOLD analysis project Ga0100393, IMG submission 81546) | Groundwater microbial communities from Crystal Geyser aquifers in Utah, USA - Crystal Geyser metaG 2015-17 | ecosystem: Environmental > Aquatic > Deep subsurface > Groundwater | place: USA... | reverse complement strand
GACCGCGCCACCGGGGCGGTCAAATGGACCGGCAGCCGGGTCGATCTGGTGTTCGGCTCGAACTCGCAACTGCGCGCGCTGGCCGAAGCCTACGCCTGCGCCGATGGCGGGGCGCGGTTCGTGCGCGCCTTCGTGGCGGCGTGGAGCAAGGTGATGGACCTCGACCGCTTCGACCGCGCCTGACCTGCGCCTGACCCCTGCGGCGCGGCGCGCGGCGGGTTTCATCGTCGGGAACCGATGCGAGGGGCGCGCCGCCATGGCGCGCCCCTTCGTCTTGCGGCGCCGGGCTGTCAACGGCGGCGACAAATCCGGCTATCTGGCGGCGCAGAACCAGGCCAGTTGCTGGGCGCCAAGCGCTCTGGCGCGCGCCAGGGCGCTTTGGCTTGGAGGGCCAATCCTGCAACGGCGCCGCACGACGAGCCTTGATAGATCGAGCGGCTCGCCTGCGTCGTGCCGGTAGCAGACCAGAGGTCCGTCCAGCGCGGCGGAGTAGTCGTGGCAGAACGCGTTGGCCGCCGCCAGCGGCCCGGGCCCGCCGTCCCAGCTTTTCCGGTAGCGCCCGAACAGCACCGGCGCCGCGTCGGCCGGATACTGCATCGCCGATATGCGCCCTGGCACGGACTCGTCGGGCAGTTCCGACAGGTCGGGCACGGACACCGCGATGTCGCGCCAGGTCGCGTCGCCCGCCCGCCACCACCTGATGCGCGTGCAGGTCCGCCGATGCCCGCCCTTGTCGGTGAAGTCATGGGGTTCAGGCGACTCAACCTCGGGGCCGCAGGTGAGCGCTTCGATCGCCCTGCCGATATCAGTCTTGGCGGAGCGGAGATGACCTTCGACGCCGAGCCGACTGGTGGGGACCGCCGCATCAAACCGCGCCACCGCGTCGTCATCCCATGCGGCGTGCACCGCGCGGACGTCGCCGAGGAACACGAGCCGCCGCGCGGCGTCGGGCCGCCGCCAGCCTGCGGCGGTGCGGCGGCAACCAAGCTGGGCGCGGAGAGCCTCCAGAAGTTCACGCTGACCATGCGTGTCCGGTATGAAATCGTACATCGGCCCAGCCTCTTTTCGGGGAATCGGCGCATCAGAGCGGCGTCCGGTCATTTATCGACCGAAACGCGCCGAAGCCCGGCTGACTCCATGCTCTGCGATAAAAGCAGGCGCAGACAGTCCGGATTCGCATGACCTGCGGGCGCTCCTGTTCGGGAGCGTGGTCGCGGCAATCGGTTCTTGACGGGGCGCGGGGACGATGTGTGAATGGCGGCTGTGCGCTGGCGCTGCGTCAGGCCCGTCACGCGCCTTCATCATGACGGGGAGAGCTTTTCCATGAAACCATCCTTGCGCCTGTTGGCGGCGGCGGCGCTGGCCGCCGCGCCGTTTCTCGCCAGTCTGCCCGCCCGCGCCGAGACGCCGCCAGACACGCTGGTGCAGGCCTGGGCGATCGACGACATCATCTCGCTCGACCCGGCCGAGATCTTCGAGTTCACCGCGTCGGAGATCGCGGGCAACGCCTATGAGCAGCTGATCGGCTATGACGTGAAGGACGTCGCCAACGTGTTCGGCGTGATCGCCGAGAGCTGGACCGTCTCCGAGGACGGCAAGACCATCAGCTTCAAGGTGCGCGAGGGCACGACATTCGCCTCCGGCAACCCGATCACGGCGGCGGATGCGGTGTTCTCGCTGCAGCGCGCGGTGATCCTCGACAAATCGCCCGCCTTCATCCTCACCCAGTTCGGCCTGACCAAGGATAATGTGGCCGAGAAGGTGGTGCAGACCGGCGACTACAGCTTCGATTTCATCATGGACAACGCCTATGCGCCCAGCTTCGTGCTGTATTGCATGACGGCGACGGTGGCTTCGGTGGTGGACAAGGCGCTGGTCATGTCGCACGAGGCCGACGGCGACCTCGGTTATGGCTGGCTCAAGACCAACTATGCAGGCTCAGGCGCCTTCACGATCCGCGACTGGCGCGCCAACGAGGTCGTGGTGATGGAGCGCAACGCCAACTTCGCCGGGCCGAAGCCGGCCATGGCGCGCGCGATCTACCGCCATATCCCGGAGCCCGCCACCGAGCGGCTGCTGCTGGAGAAGGGCGACATCGACGTGGCGCGCAAGCTGGGCCCGGACGAGCTGAAGGCGCTGGCGTCCAACCCCGACATCGCGATCATGAGCGGCGTGAAGGGCTCGATCTACTACCTCGGGCTGAACCAGAAGAACGAGATCCTCGCCAGGCCGCAGGTGCGTCAGGCGCTGAAATATCTGGTGGACTATGACGCCATCGCCGAGACCATCCTCGACGGCACGGTGATCGCGCATCAGGCGTTCCTGCCGCGCGGCTTTCTGGGCGCGCTGGAGGACAAGCCGTTCTCGCTGAACGTCGAGAAGGCGAAGGCGCTGCTGGCCGAGGCGGGGCTGGCCGACGGCTTCACCGTGACCATGGACACCCGTAACACCGCCGACATCACCGGCATCGCGCAGGCGATCCAGCAGAGCTTTGCGCAGGCCGGGATCACGCTTGAGATCATCCCCGGCGACGGCAAGCAGACGCTGACCAAGTATCGCGCGCGGAGCCACGACATCTATATCGGCCGCTGGGGCCCGGATTATCAGGACCCCCACACCAACGCCGACACCTTCGCGCGCAACCCCGACAACAGCGACGACGCCCGCGCCAAGCCGCTGGCGTGGCGCAACGCCTGGGACATCCCCGAGATGACCAGGGTCGCCGATGGCGCCGTGCTGGAGCGTGACGCGGCCAAGCGGGCCGAGACCTATCTGGCGCTCCAGCGCGAGCATCAGCAGACCTCGCCGTTCGTGATCATGTTCCAGGAGATCGAGAACGTGGCGATGCGCAGGAACGTGCAGAACTTCGTGATCGGCCCGTCGTTCAACGACAACAAGTTCGGCGGCGTGACCAAGTAGTGGCGCAGGCCGATGAGATCGCGGGAGGGCGCGCCAGCGCCCTCCTGTCGCTGGGCGCGCGCGCCGGGCGGCTGATCGTCACCGTCGCGGTGACGTTTCTGGGGCTGCTGCTGGTGACGTTCCTGATCGGGCGCGTGGTGCCGGTGGACCCCGTGCTGGCGGTGGTCGGCGACCGCGCCTCGGCGGATGTCTATGACCGCGTGTTCCGCGAGATGGGGCTGGACCGCCCGCTTCATGAGCAGTTCTGGGTTTATCTGAAGAAGGCGGTCACTGGCGATTTCGGCATGTCGGTGCTGACCGCCAACAGCGTGCTCGACGACATCCGGCGCGTGTTTCCCGCGACGCTGGAGCTGGCGACCGTGGGCGTGATCATCGGCGCGCTGTTCGGCGTGCCGATGGGCGTGTTCGCGGCGGTGCGGGCCGGCACGCTGACCGATCAGGTGGTGCGCATCGTCGGGCTGGTCGGCTATTCGGCGCCGATCTTCTGGCTGGGGCTGATGGCGCTGCTGGTGTTCTATGCGCGGCTGGACTGGACCGCCGGGCCGGGGCGGCTCGACATCGCCTATGAATACATGGTCACGCCGCAGACCGGGCTGCTGCTGATCGACAGCGCGTGGCAGGGGCAGTGGGGCGTGTTCCGCAACGCCTTCAGCCACATCATCCTGCCCGGCGCGCTGCTGGGCTATTACTCGATGGCCTACATCAGCCGCATGACGCGCAGCTTCATGCTCAACGAACTGGCGCAGGAATACGTCATCACGGCGCGCGTGAAAGGCGTGCCGGAGTGGCGGATCATCTGGCGGCACGCGCTCGGCAACGCCGCCGTGCCGCTGACCACGGTGATCGCGCTGTCCTACGCCGGGCTGCTGGAGGGGTCGGTGCTGACCGAGACGGTGTTCGCCTGGCCGGGTCTGGGGCAATACATCACCAACTCGCTGCAGAACGCCGACATGAACGCGGTGCTGGGCGGAACCCTGGTGATCGGGGTGGTGTTCGTCGCGCTGAACCTGCTGTCGGACGCGCTCTACACCCTGCTCGACCCCCGCGTGCGGCGCCGCGCATGAGGGTGCGCGCATGACCGCCCGCGCCTGGCTGCTGACCGAGGCGCCGCAGTCGCGCAGGCAGGCGCAGCTTGGCCAGCTTTACCGGCTGTGGCTGGCGTTTCGCGCCAACCGGCTGGCGATGGTGGGGCTGGTCATCGTGCTGGCGCTGATCGCCGCCGCGCTGCTGGCCGACGTAATCGCGCCTTACTCGCCCACCGCCGGCGGCGATCTGCGCACCGAGCGGCTGCTGCCACCGTCGGCGCAGTTCTGGTTCGGCACCGACGATCAGGCGCGCGACATCCTCAGCCGCCTGCTGCACGGCGCGCGGCTGACGCTGATGGTGGTGGCGCTGGTGGCGGTGATCGCGACGCCGATCGGCCTCGCGGTCGGCACGACCGCCGGGTATTTCGGCGGCTGGACCGACACCGTGCTGATGCGGATCACCGACATCTTCCTCGCCTTTCCGCGTCTGATCCTGGCGCTGGCCTTCGTCGCGGCGCTGGGGCCGGGGATCGAGAACGCGGTGATCGCGATCGCCATCACCTCATGGCCGCCCTACGCCCGCATCGCGCGCGCCGAGACGCTGACCATCCGCGACGCCGACTACATCAACGCGATCCGCCTGCAAGGCGCCTCCGCCGCGCGGATCATCTGGGGGCATGTGACGCCGCTCTGCGTCTCCTCGGTGGTGGTGCGGGTGACGCTGGACATGGCCGGGATCATCCTGACTGCGGCGGGCCTTGGCTTTCTCGGCCTCGGCGCGCAGCCGCCCTCGCCGGAATGGGGCGCGATGATCGCCAGCGGGCGGCGGTTCCTGATCGACCAGTGGTGGGTGGCGGCGGCGCCGGGGGCGGCGATCTTCATCGTCTCGCTGGGCTTCAACCTGCTGGGCGACGGCCTGCGCGACGTGCTCGACCCCAAGGCGCGCAAATGAGCGCGCTGCTGGAGATCGAGGGGCTGAGCGTCACCTTCCCCAGCCGCGACGGCCCGGTGGACGTGGTGCGCGACGTCAGCTTCACCCTGGGGCGCGAGCGTCTGGGGGTGGTGGGCGAGAGCGGCTCGGGCAAGTCGCAGACCGGCCGCGCGATTCTGGGCCTGACGCCGCCGCCGGGCTCGATCCGGGCGCGAAAACTGGCGTTCGACGGGATCGACCTGCGCGGGGCCTCCGCCCGCCAGTGGCGCAGCCTTCGCGGCAAGCGCGTCAGCATGGTGATGCAGGATCCCAAGTTCTCGCTGAACCCGGTGATGACCATCGGCGCCCAGATCGTCGAATGCCATCGCGCTCACGCCCCGGTCAGCCGCGCCGAGGCGCGCGCCCGCGCGCTGGCGATGCTGGAGGCGGTGCAGATCCGCGACCCCGAGCGGGTGTTCGACGCCTATCCGCACGAACTGTCGGGCGGCATGGGCCAGCGCGCCATGCTGGCGATGATGCTGATCGGCGAGCCCGATCTGCTGATCGCCGACGAGCCGACCTCGGCGCTCGACGTCACCGTGCAGCTGGAGGTGCTGGCGATCCTCGACGCGCTGGTGCGCGACCGGGGCATGGGGCTGATCTTCATCAGCCACGACCTGCGGCTGGTCTCCAGCTTCTGCGACCGGGTGCTGGTGATGTATGCCGGGCGCATCGTGGAGGAGATCGCCGCGCGCGACCTGCACGCCGCGCGCCACCCCTACACCCAGGGCTTGCTGCGCTGTCTGCCGCGCATCGACGGCGGCGCGCGGCCGCTGCCGACGCTGACCCGCGACCCGGCGTGGCTGGCGTGAGCGGCCTGATCGGGATCGACCGCCTCGCGGTCACCTACCGGCAGGGCGCCCGCCTGATCCGCGCGGTGCGCGACGTCAGCCTGAGCGTGCCGCGCGGCGAGAGCTTCGGGCTTGTGGGCGAGAGCGGCTCGGGCAAGTCCACCGTGCTGCGCGCGCTCTGCGGCCTCGCCCCGGTGACGGGGGGAACCTTGCGGCTTGACGGCGCCGCGCTGCCCTCGCCCCGCGACGCCGCGTTCTATCGCCGGGTGCAGATGGTGTTTCAGGACCCCTACGGCTCGCTGCATCCGCGCCACACCGTGGACCGCGTGCTGTCGGAGCCGCTGGCGATACATCGCCTCGGAGACCGCGAGGCGCGCATCGAGCGGGCGCTGGCGGAGGTGGGGCTTGGCCGGGGCTTTCGCTTCCGCTTCGCCCATCAGCTTTCCGGCGGCCAGCGCCAGCGCGTCGCCATCGCCCGCGCGCTGATCCTGGAGCCGCAGGTGCTGTTGCTCGACGAGCCGACCTCCGCGCTCGACGCCTCGATCCAGGCGGAGGTGCTGAACCTGCTCGACCGGCTGCGGGCCGAGCGCGGCCTCACCTATCTGATGGTCAGCCATGACCTCGCCGTGGTGGCGCACATGTGCGCGCGGCTGATGGTGATGCGCGGCGGCGAGACGGTTGAACTGCTGACCAGGGAGGACTTGCGCGAAGGCCGCTTCACCCATCCCTACACCGGCGCCCTGATCACCGCGAGCGCTGGCTTTGTGCGTCGCGCAGACAGGGAGACGGCCTGACGGCGGACGCCCCACCCCCCGTGCATCCTGTTGGCCCGCCGCTCTGCGGCGGCTGCAACCGCATGCTGCCGCGGCTTTGGCGCAAGCCCTAGACCGGCGCGCGCGCATGGGCCGGGGGAGACGGTGCGCGCGGTCTTGATCCGCCCCGGATCTTGCGGCGGGACGCCGTCCGCAGCCGAACGACAGCCGATCCCCGGAAAGACCGGAGGATGGTTCGTTCAACGATCAGGCGATCCTTTCGGGTGCGTTCAGGTCTTCGCGCTGTCGGATGCGATCCATGTGATGAACGCCGGGCGCATCCTGCAAAGCGGCGCGCCGCAGGAGATCTGCGCCCGCCCGGCGGACGCTTTCGTGGCGGGCTTCATCGGCGAGGGCGCCGTGCTGGCGGGCCGCGTCACGCGGGCGCATGGGGGCCGCGCCGTGTTCGACGGCCCGCTCGGGCTGATCGAGGCGCCCGCCGCGCCCGCGCTGGCCGCAGGCGATGCGGCGGCATTGGTGCTGCGGCCCGAGCATGTCCGCCTCGATCCGCAGGGCGCGCACCGGATGGTGGTGACGGCGGCGACATTTTCCGGCGACCGCTATCTGTGCGCGCTGTCGCTGGGAGAGACGCAGCTGCGCGCGCGCAGCGACGCGCCGCCGCCGCAGGGCGCGGAGGTGGGCGTGGCGATCGACATCGCCCGCACCTACGTCACACATGCGGCCGCGCCATGAAGGCGCGGCGCGAGGCGCTGGCGCCGCCCGTGGCGTTGTTCGCGGCCTTGTGCGGGCTGGCGCCGCTCGTGGCGATGGCGGTGGTCAGCGTTGCGCGCATCGAGGGATACACGCTGGCGCTGGCGCTGGACCTGCGCGCATTGCGCGAGGTGGCGGCCTCGCCGGTGATGCGGGGGCTGATCGGGCAGGCCGTGTTCTATGGCGCGATCCTCGCGTGCCTCACGCCGCTGGCGGCCTATCCCATCGCGCTGGCGCTGGCGGGATGCGTCGCCGCGCTGACTGTGCTTGCGGGGCGGGCGCGGCGGTCGGCGCGGAAAGATCTGATGCGCGCGCGACTGGCGGGTTCCGCCGCTCGCGGCGGCCAGTCTCTGCCTGCCGGTTCTGGTTCTGAGCCTGACGCTGCGCTGGTTCGGCAACGCGGCGTTTCTCGACGGGTTCGCGACCTCGATGACGATCGCGATCCCGGTGGGGGCGGTCAGCGCGCTGGGCGGGCTGGCGGCGGCGCTGGCGCTTCGCGGTGAGCCGGGGCGCGTGCACCCCTCTTGCGCGGGCTGGACCTTCGCCTGCCGGATCGGGCATAGCATGGCCATGACGCCTGCGCCTTTCGCCCTGACCCCCGCCACGCTGCGCCGCCTGTTTGGCGAGGCGTCCGTCGCGCGCGGCGAGGCCTATGCGGGTGCGGGGCGGGTGCTGCGCTGCGCCGTTGACGCCGAGGGTCTGCTGACGGCGCAGGTGCGGGGAACGCGGGCGAAGCCCTATGCGCTGACGGCGCGGATGCTGCGCGACGCCAGGGGCGGGGTGGCGCGCGTCGCCAGCGCCTGCGACTGTCCGCTCGGCGGCGCCTGCAAGCATGTCGCCGCCGCGCTGATCGTCGCCATGGAGCGGGCGGGACGGGAGGGTTCGCGTCCCTCCGCCGCGCAAGCTCCGGCGGCGCCTTCCCTCCCGCCCGATCTGCCGCCCGATCTGCCGCCCGCGCTGCGCGCCTGGCTCGCCGCGCTGACCGAGGCCGACCGCCCGCCCGAGGCGGAGCCGACCGATTATCCCGCCACGGTGCGCGACCGGCTGCTCTATGTGCTGCATGATGTGCTGCATGCCGGCGACGGGCGGCGGCTGTCGGTCGAGACAGTGAAGGCGACGCTGCGCAAGGACGGGACGTTCGGCAAAAGCCCGCGCCCCTATGACGCGAGCCGCATCACGTGGGAGACGCCGCCGAAGTTCGTCCTGCCGATCGACCGCCGCATCCTGCGCGTGCTCGACCATCAGGGCCTGCGCCACAGCGCCTATGGCTACGCCTATCCCACGCCGCCGCGCGAGCCGGGCGCGGTGATGGAGACGCTGGCGCTGATCGCCGGAACCGGGCGCGGGCGGCTGGAGGCTGCGGACGGGCCGGTCTTGCGCCCCGGCGCGCCGCGCGAGGCCGCCTTTGAGTGGCGCGCGGACGCGGACGGCGCGCAGCGGCTGGTCCTTGTCGGCGCCGACGCGCGGCCGCTGACGCTGCTGCCCATCGACCCGCCGGCCTGCGTCGATCCCGAAAGCGGCGAGATCGCGCCCGCGGCGCTGCCGGTCCCGCCCGCGATGGCGCGCGCGCTGGCGCAGGCGCCCGCCGTGCCGCCCGAGGCGGCGGCGACGGTCGCCGAGGCGCTGAACCGGCTGACCACCGCGCGCCCGCCCGGCCCGCAGGCGATGCGCACGCAGACCCGCGCGGGGCTGCGCCCGACGCCGGTGCTGCGGCTTCATGCGCTGAAGGCGCGCAAGCGCGTCTCGTACTGGGATAAACCCCAGACCGGCGCCGTCGCGGCGCTGCGGCTTTCGTTCGACTACGCGGGCGTCGCCGTCCCTGCCGAGCCGCGCGCCGATCCGCGCCTGCGCGAGGGCGACACCGTGGTGATCCTGCGGCGCGACCTGCGCGCCGAGGACGCCGCCTTCGACAGGCTGACGGCGCTCGGGGCGGCGCCGCTGCGCGACCTTGGGCTTGAGGCGCCCGGATCGGGCCGGGGCGATCTCGCGTTTCCCGATCTGGATGACGAGACGGGCGACGCCGCCGCGCTGGCGTTCACCGCCGAAACCGCGCCGCGACTGCGCGCCGAGGGCTGGCGCGTCGAGATCGACGACAGCTGGCCCTGGCGCGTGCATGACGGCCCGGCAGAGATCCGCGCGGGCGTCACCGAGGGCGACGGCGGCTGGTTTTCGGCGGGGCTGACGCTGGAGGTGGACGGCCAGAGCCTTGATCTGGCGCCGCTGCTGCGCGCCATCGCCGCCACGCTGCCGATCGACGCCGAAGGGCGGGTGGAGGCGGATTTCGACCTCGCCGAATATCTTGAGGACATGGTGCTCTATCAGCGCCTGCCCGACGGGCGGCATGCGCCGCTGACCGGCGCGCGGCTGGCGCCGCTGGTCGAGGCGTTCTGCGCCGCCATGCGGCTGTTCGACGGCGCGCACCCGGCGGAGGCGGCGGGCTTGCGCGACCTCGCCGAGGCGCTGGAGGGCTGCGGCGCGCCGTTCACCGGCGGCGCCGCGCTGCTCGATCTCGCCGACCGGCTGCGCGCGCTGGCCGCGGCGCCGATGGCCGAGCCGCCCGCCGCGCTGACCGCCACGCTGCGCCCTTACCAGAAGACCGGCTACGGCTGGCTGAAGGCGCTGGCCGCAACCGGCTTCGGCGGCGCGCTCGCCGACGACATGGGGCTGGGCAAGACGGTGCAGACGCTGGCGCTGCTGGCCGACCGCCATCTTGCGCAGGGCGCCGACCGCCCCAGCCTGCTGATCGCGCCGACCAGCCTGGTGGGGACATGGCTGGCCGAGGCCGCGCGCTTCGCGCCGGACTTGCGCGTGCTGGCGCTGCGCGGGCCGGGGCGGGCGGCGGATTTCGACCGGATCGCCGCGCATCATCTGGTGATCTCGACCTATCCGCTGCTGCACCGCGATCTCGCCGTCCTGAAGGCGCAGGCCTGGGAAATCATCATCCTCGACGAGGCGCAGGCGGTGAAGAACCCGGCGGCGGCGGTGGCGAAGCACATCCGCGCGCTGCAGGGGCGGATGCGGCTGGCGCTGAGCGGCACGCCGCTGGAGAACTCGCTGGAGGATCTCTGGGCGCTCTATGACTGGCTGATCCCCGGCCTGCTGGGCGACCGCAAGAGCTTTCGCACGCAGTTCCGCATCCCCATCGAGCGCGAGGGCGACGCGGGCGCGCAGGCGCGGCTGAACGCGCGGGTGCGCCCGTTCCTGTTGCGCCGCACCAAGGCGGAGGTCGCCGCCGACCTGCCGGAAAAGACCGAGATCGCCGATCTGGTGAGCCTGGGCGAGCGCCAGCGCGCGCTCTATGAGACGATCCGCGCCACCATGGACGCCCGGGTGCGCGCGGCGATCGCGGCGCGCGGGCTGGCCGCCAGCCGCATCACCATTCTCGACGCGCTGCTGAAGCTGCGCCAGGTCTGCTGCGACCCCGCGCTCCTGAAGGACGACACGGCGGCGAAGGCGGGCAGCGCCAAGCGCGAACGGCTGATGGCGCTGCTGGAGGAGCTGATCGCCGAGGGCCGCCGGGTGCTGGTGTTCTCGCAATTCGTCGCCATGCTGCGGCTGATCGAGGCGGATGTGCAGGCGCGCGGCTGGCGCTACGCCTGGCTGACCGGCGAGACGCGCGACCGCGACGCGGCGGTGGCGGACTTCCAGCACGGCGACGCGCCGCTGTTTCTCATCAGCCTCAAGGCCGGCGGCGTGGGGCTGACGCTGACCGCCGCCGACACGGTGATCCTGTATGATCCGTGGTGGAACCCGGCGGTGGAGCGTCAGGCGATGGACCGCGCCCACCGCATCGGCCAGCGCCGCGCCGTCTTCGTCCACCGCCTCGTCGCGGAAGGCACGGTCGAGCAGGCCATCGTCGCGCTGCAGGCGCGCAAACAGGCGATGGCCGACGCGCTGTTCGACGGCGAGGCTGGCGGCCCGCTCGCGCTCAGCGAGGATGACCTGGCGCTGCTGTTCGCCCCGTCAGCGTGAGACGGGCGCGCGCCGAGGCCGCGGCGGATCGTCGGGCGCGCTCCCATGACCATGCCGGGCGCCACGCCTGTCGCGCGGACCCGCGCGCGCGCATTACGAGGTGCGAGACGGCGGGGCGCCGTCAGAACGTGGGATCGCCGCGCACGACACCCTGACCACACTACACGACTCCTTTGACCGGAGAGTGTTTTGGGCCTGATTTTTGCAGCCTTCGCCATGGGCTGGCGGCTTCGTCTTGATCTGACGCGAGCAGGTTTCGGAGCCGGTCGAAACCGACGCGAAACCACGACTGGGCGAAGTACCCGTGG
>Ga0100393_10005427_pt1 | contig 11511 bp, 11 predicted proteins | sample CryGeymeta201517_FD_81546 | JGI IMG/M metagenome (GOLD analysis project Ga0100393, IMG submission 81546) | Groundwater microbial communities from Crystal Geyser aquifers in Utah, USA - Crystal Geyser metaG 2015-17 | ecosystem: Environmental > Aquatic > Deep subsurface > Groundwater | place... | reverse complement strand
TGAACGTATTGATGCTGCACTACAAGAAGTACTTGATTGGCTTGGTCGAGAGTTTTCCGGTATTCGTACTGGGCAGGCCAGCCCAGCTCTACTTGATAGTATTAAGGTAGAAAGCTACGGTAGTTTCATGCCCGTTAATCAAACGGCAAGCATCAGTATCGAAGATGTTCGTACACTCAGGGTGTCTCCGTGGGACGCGAGTCAGGTACCAGCGATTGAGCGAGCGATCCGCGACGCTGACCTCGGAGTCGCGTTGGCGACTGATTCATCAGGAGTGCGCGTGATCTTTCCTGAGCTCTCAAGTGAGCGACGTCAACAACTCACGAAACTGGCGAAATCAAAGTTAGAAGAGGCAAAAATCCGTGTTCGTGGCGTTCGAGATGATGTGATGAAAGATATAGAGAGAGCGCTAAAAGCCGGCGACATTAGTGAAGACGAAAAGTATGCACAAAAAGACTCGATACAAAAGTCTGTAGAAGCTACTAATCACGCGCTCGATAGTCTCTACACCAAGAAGGAAGTCGAGTTAGCAAAATAGGCTATGTCAGTTATCCTTTTCCTCATTGTCCTCGTGGTCTTGATTCTTGTCCATGAATGGGGACACTTTATTGTCGCGAAGAAGACTGGTATGCGAGTTGATGAGTTCGGAATTGGTTTTCCACCAAAGCTTTTTGGGATAAAAAGAGGAGAAACAGAATACTCGCTTAACGCGCTCCCGATCGGTGGTTTTGTTAAAATTTATGGGGAAGACCCAACTATGGTAGATGGTGATGATCGGTCGCGCTCATTTGGTGCTCGCCCAAAGTGGGCGCAGGCACTTGTCCTCATTGCTGGAGTGACGATGAATGTACTATTTGCGTACGCACTATTTGTCGTGACCTTTATGATGGGGGTGGCCACTCCGGTAGCGGAATCTGACGCCACGGAAGCCGCCCAACTTGTCGTTGCTGGGGTCCTGCCTGGTAGTCCTGCCGCGCAGCTTCCCGCTGGGGCGCGTATTGTGGCCGTGAGTTCCGGTGACCAGGTCTTAGCTGATCTGCGGCCAACGCCATTTAGTGAGTTCGTGGTAACGCAGCAACCAAATCCGATCGTCGTGACCTATGCGATTGGCCAAGAATCATTGACTGCAGAATTGACACCGGTCCAGAATATTATTCCGAGCGATCCCGATCGGTTTGCAGTTGGCGTATCACTTACCCTAATCGAAGAAGACCGTCAGAACTTTTTTGTAGCGCTGCAGAGTGCTGGTCAGGCGACTGTCTATGGCCTCGTAACCATAGTCGGGGGACTCGGTACACTGATTGCGCAGACGGTCATCGGAGAGGCTGACTTTAGTCAGGTGGCCGGGCCAGTTGGGATTGTAGGAATGGTTGGTGATGCCGCCTCATATGGACTCGTAGCACTTTTGACTTTTACTGCCTTTATCTCACTCAATCTCGCGGTCATTAATATGTTGCCATTTCCTGCTCTTGATGGGGGACGGCTACTATTCGTGGCGATTGAAGCAGTGACCCGTAAAACCATTCCGCTCGTGTGGGCTGGTCGTCTCAATCTGATTGGGTTTGCGCTTCTCATGTTGCTCATGATCGCGGTGACGTACAATGATATTATCCGTCTATTTTAAGTGGTATGCGTCAATCTTATTTATTCACTAAGACTCGCAAGGAAGCACCCGCTGACGAGACTGCGTTAAATGCTGCTCTCTTGATCCGGGCCGGGTACGTTCATAAGGAAATGGCCGGTGTGTATTCATATTTACCACTTGGTCTGCGGGTTGTCGAAAATATTAAACAAATTGTCCGGGAGGAGATGAATAAAATTTCTGGACAAGAACTCATCATGACCGCCTTGCAACGTAAAGAACTCTGGGAAGGAACGGGGCGTTGGGATGATGAGATAGTTGATGTGTGGTTTAAGTCTACCTTGAAGGCGGGGGGTGAAGTCGGTTTTGGTTGGAGTCACGAAGAACCAATCGGTGAGATGATGAAGAATTATATTGCGAGCTATAAAGATCTACCGATTTCAGTCTATCAGTTTCAAACAAAGCTCCGGAATGAGCTCAGAGCAAAAAGTGGGGTGATGCGTGGTCGGGAATTTGTAATGAAGGATATGTACTCTTTTGCAGCGACTGAGGAGGCACATTTGGCCTACTACGAGTCAACCAAGCCAGCGTACCTCGCGGTATTCAATCGGCTGGGGATTGGTGAGGACACCTTTGTAACGTTTGCTGCCGGCGGAGCCTTTACTGAATTTAGTCATGAATTTCAGGTGATTTGTGATGCTGGAGAAGATGTGACGTACATTAATCGAGAAAAAGGGATTGCGATTAATGAGGAAGTGCTCACCGATAAAACACTCGAGACTCTGGGAATCACCAGGGATGCATTAACGGAAGTGAAGACGGCAGAAATCGGCAATATCTTTAATTTTGGTCAAGATAAAGCGCGAGATTTAGGACTCACGTTCACCACTGAATCAGGCGAACAAACGCCAGTATGGATGGGATCGTATGGCATCGGTATTACTCGGCTAGTCGGAGTGTTAGTTGAAAAGTTTGCTGATGAGAAGGGGATTGTGTGGCCAGAAAGTGTCGCGCCATTCCAGCTTCACTTAGTGGCACTCAATACTGATGATGCAGAGGTACGGGATTGGGCTGATGGCATTTATACAGCGCTGACTCGTCGTGGAGTGTCAGTATTATATGATGATCGAGACGTGCGAGCTGGTGAGAAGTTTGCGGACAGTGACTTGCTTGGCATGCCTTACCGCGTGGTAGTCAGTAAGAAGGGTAAGGAAGCAAATCGTTTTGAGGTAGTGACCCGGGCCAGTGGTGTAGTGCGAACTCTGACAGAGGAGGAGCTTTATGCAGATTTTGCATCAGCCGCGTGATTTTGGCGCTTTCGCCTGATCGTAGTACAATGAATAAAATGAACGTTTTTGCGCGACATCTAAATGCGGTGCTTTCTCTTGTCTCCACTGATATGGCAATTGATCTTGGTACTGCAAATACCTTGGTCTATGTAAAAGGAAAAGGGATTGTTCTCAATGAGCCTACGATTGTAGCGATTAATAAAAAAACCGGGCAATTAGTGGCAGTCGGTGCTGAGGCAAAACAAATGCTCGGTCGTACGCCGGGTCATTTGGAGGTGGTGCGGCCACTCATTGATGGAGTGATTTCTGATTTTGAGGTCACTGAGGAGATGTTGGCGTATCTTATAAATAAAGTGCGCAGTGATATGCGCTCGTTTGTGGCACCACGTGTCTTGATTTGTGTACCGTCAGGCATCACCAATGTGGAGATGCGAGCAGCGCATGATGCCGCTCGTAACGCAGGAGCTCGTGATGTTTTCCTCATGGAAGAGCCGATGGCAGCGGCCATCGGAGCCAAGCTCCCGGTGGGAAAAGCGACCGGTAGTATGATTGTGGATATTGGTGGTGGTACGACTGACATTGCGATTATTTCTCTCTATGGCTTGGTCGTCTCACGGACGCTTCGGGTTGCTGGTGATCATCTGAATGTGGCAATCACGACTTATATTCGTGATCAGTTTAAAGTTCATGTCGGAGAAAAAACGGTGGAAGATGCCAAAATCGCCCTTGCTTCGATTGCTGGTCTTGATACACCAAAGGAGTTGGTGGCGAGAGGGCGCGATGTTGTTACCGGCTTACCGCGTGAGGTGGTGGTGACGAGTGATGATATTCGCAATGCAGTAGCACGCCAAGTCGAATCAATTATCGAAAATATCCGTTCGGTCCTTGAAGAAACGCCGCCTGAAGTGATGGCAGACGTCATGCAGCGTGGCATTCATCTCTCGGGTGGAGGTGCGTTGATTCCTGGTTTGGCGGCACTGCTTGAGGAAACACTCCAGATCCCGGTTATTATCGTCCCTGATCCGCTTCGGGCCGTCGTGCGGGGTGCGGGGATCGTGCTCGAACAACTACCTGACTACCAACAAGTCCTTTTAAATCATGAGGGTATTTTCACGTCACAAGCGCGCTAATTCACTCGTGTACAAACGAATCGCGGTGGTTGTTTTGGTAGTGCTTTTAGCGTGGGTCTTCCCGCTTGCGACGCACATGGTCGCCAAGATTGTGCTCACACCAGTGACTGCCGTGAGTGCGTGGGTACGTGAATCAAATCATATTGTGCCTCGGATGATTCGTGATCGACAGGCATTGATTACTGAAATTCAAGCACTTGAGCAAGCGTTGGCCGCTGGGCAGGGGAGTCATCTTACAACCAGACGATTAGTATCTGAAAATAATGAATTACGTGGTCTCCTGTCCGCGAGTTCAACACCGCGTATCGCGGCTGGAATTATCGCACGACCCAATCAATTGCCGTATGATGTCATGCAAATAGATCGGGGTACTCATGACGGTGTTGTGGTCGGGGCACCAGTGTATCGCAATGAGAGCGCACTTCTGGGTGTAGTCGAACGCGTCTTGCCGGAACTATCATTTGTACGTCTCATCACGAGTCCTGGGTTTGCAATTACGGCGTACGTGTACGGATCGGGAGTCGTCGCACCAATGGAGGGTATTGGCGGTGGGATTGCGCGAGTGCGAGTGCCGCAGGGAGTGCGAGTGGAGGTGGGGGCAATGGTGGTGCTGCCGGGCATAAATACCGCGGTGATCGGGGAAGTTGTCTCGGTGCGAGCAGAGCCCACCCAACCAGATCAGTTTGCGTATGTGGCGTCGCCAGTGGCCCTCAACTCATTACGGGTTGTTTCGGTGGGGGTTGAACCATTGCCCGTGCTGACTCCTTCGGAAGTAGTTGTCGCTGCAACTGAAATGCAAACGGCGTGGCTCATCAGTCAGGAGGTGGTACCACTGAAGGTGGCGACTACCTCCGGTGCCTCATCGACTCAAGAGATTCAGGCAGAAGTGGTGACTGAATAACCTATGCTGGCTCTACGACACATTGTTCATATTCTCTTACTCGTCTGTTTTGGTGTCTGTGTGCTTGTTGGCACTATGACGATAGCCGGGATGATAGCAGTGGTAACTACGTACTTGTTTCGGGCCTACGGGGTGGTCGTGATACTCATTTTAGTTGATGGGGTGTTGGGAGCGTTTTATGGCATTCCGTGGCTATCAGGTATCGGTATTTCATGGCTTATTGTGTCGGAGTTGGTTAGGCCATTGCTCATTATTTCAAATCAAGATACGGTATAGGTATGTGGCGGCGTGCATTGCGAGAACGATATCGGGTAAAAGTTGAGCTGGAAGAAATTTTGCTCGACGAGTCGAATATCCCTGAGTTCAATCAAGGCCGATTAGAGGGGAAACGAGAAAAGCCGATTGGTCGTCAACGACTACTCCTACTCGCTGGTATTTTTGTTGTGATTGCGCTGATATTTAGTTGGCAATTATTCACACTCCAAGTAGTGAATGGTGAATCGTATCGGATAATCGCTGAGACGAATCGGGTTGATAAGGTTGCGATCATCGCCGAGCGAGGTGTCATCTATGATCGACGGGGAGAGATGATGGCTTGGAATGAAACAGACGTGACAGGAGAATATGATTTTCCGGTACGAGCGTATACCGATCGACTTGGCTTAGGACAAGTACTTGGCTATGTGAGTTATCCCAAAAAAGACGCCCGGGGGTTTTATTTTCGAACAGATTACCTGGGTAGAAGTGGTGCTGAGGAAGCCTTTCATAGTGCACTTGCAGGTGTTAATGGAAATAAGATTGTTGAGGCCAATGCGCTTGGTGATGTGGTGAGTGAGTTTGCGCTTGAAGCGGCGATACCTGGTCAGCCGCTGACGCTATCAATCGATGCTGAATTATCAGCAATGATGTACTCCATCATTGCTACTTCGAGTATACAGGCAGGATTTCGTAGTGGTGCAGCAGCTATTATGAATGTACACACGGGCGAAATATTAGCGCTTACAAGCTACCCGTCATTTGACCCGGAAGTAATGGCCGACGGTGACGATTTAGCCCTGATTCAAGCGTATAATACCGATGAACGGTATCCGTTCTTAAATAAAATTATTAGCGGGGCTTATACGCCTGGTTCAATTGTGAAGCCATTTGTCGCGTATGCAGCGCTCGAGGCAGAGATTATTGATCCGAATAAAACGATTGTGAGTACCGGAGAATTGGTGGTACCAAATCGATATAATCCCAGTAACCCATCAATTTTTCGCGACTGGCGAGCGCACGGTGCGATGACGATGCGAGAGGCGATTGCGTTTTCATCTAATGTTTATTTTTATATTGTTGGAGGCGGATTTGGTGACCAACCTGGAATCGGTATTACGAAGATGGCCGAAGGGTATCGCCGCTTCGGACTTGGTGCACCAACCGGGGTTAATCTGGCGCAGGAACAGCTTGGCGTCGTACCTGATCCAGCCTGGAAACAAGAAAAGTTCGGTGATGATTGGCGACTTGGTGACACCTACTTTACGGCGATTGGACAATACGGCTTTCTCACGACACCAATGCAAATGTTACGGGCATATGCGGCGCTTGCAAATGGCGGTAAACTAGTCACCCCCCACGCCGTGGCGGGTGAACAAGGTGAGGTAACGAACATTGAGCTTAATCCAGACTATGTGCAAATTATTCATGAAGGTATGCGCAAGACAGTAACCTATCCGGGTGGAACTGCTCGATCATTGGAGCGGAGTGACGTAGCGATTGCCGCCAAGTCAGGCACAGCGGAGGTGGGAGGTGGAAATGCCTTCGTGAACTCTTGGGTTGCTGGGTTTTGGCCATATGAAAAACCAGAGTATGCATTTATCCTCATGATGGACCGTGCGCCACGCAGTAATGCGCTCGGTGCAACGAGAATCATGGGTGATATTGTACAGTGGATGTCGGAAGAACGTCCGGAATATCTCGGTATTACAGAAGTGCAAGATGAGGTCGAGTAATCCACAGATTTGACCCAGCGCGCTAACTGCGTATAATTGAGGAAAATTTTGATTATGAATGATACACACGCGTTTTTGACCCAAGAAAAGTTCGACGAGCTAAAAAAAGAACTTGATCACTTAAAAACCGTCCGCCGTAAAGAAATCGCTGAGTCGCTTGAGTACGCGCGTAGCCTAGGATACTTATCAGAAAATGCTGAATATCAAGAAGCCCGAGACCTGCAGGCAGCTATCGAGGAGCGGATTGGTTACCTAGAAAAAACGATTAAAGAAGCAAAGATTGTCGCGAATGATAAGCGGGGGGATGTCGTTGGACTAGGCTCAATTGTGACCATTCAAAAAGAAAAAGATAAAGATAGTCGGACGTACACGATTGTTGGTTCCGATGAGGCAAACATTCATGATAAGAAATTATCGTATCTCTCACCTCTGGGCGAAGCTTTGATGGGGAAGACGAAGGGTGACGCGTTCCAGTTTGAAACACCGACGGGTAAACAAAAATACAAGGTACTTAAAGTGGCATAGTGCAGCCGCTCCGGAGACGAAAAGAGCAATCAGAATCCTGGTTGCTCTTTTCATTTGTATCAACTCGCGTTAGGATAACAGTCATGTCAACGAAAGAAGAATTAATTGCTGAACGGTCGAAGAAGCGTGATGCGCTGCGCAGCGCAGGACACGACCCGTACCCGACGACAGTTGTACGCACACATGACAACCAAACCGTCATCCAAGAGATGGAGTCGCTGGTAGCATCTGAAACTGCAATTACGATTGCTGGAAGGGTGATGGCGATGCGTCAGCATGGCAGCATCGCCTTCTTGGATCTGTACGATGGTACGGGAAGGGTGCAGGCGTTTTTCTCTCGAGAAGTGCTCGATACTGAAATATTTGATCTGCTTGTAAACACAGTTGAGAGTGGAGATTTTATTGAGACGACGGGGGTGATGTTTGTCACGAAGCGTGAGACACGCGCGCTGCGGGTGACGAGTTGGCGAATGCTTACCAAGGCACTACAACCTATTCCTTCAGAACACTTTGGGATTAAAGATGAGGATGAGCGCTACCGGAAGCGGTACCTTGACATACTGCTGAGTGAAGAGGTGCGTGCGATTGCGATCACGCGAGCGAAGTTTTGGCAGGCGGTACGACAATTCCACATTGATCACGGATTTCTCGAAGTACACACACCAACACTTGAAGTGACCACTGGTGGCGGGGATGCTCGACCGTTTGCGACCCATCACCACGCGCTTGATATGGATGTATACCTACGTATTTCAGCTGGAGAATTATGGCAAAAGCGACTTATGGTGGCTGGCTTCCCAAAGACATTTGAGGTGGGACGCATTTTTCGCAATGAAGGCATGTCAGCGGAACATGCCCAAGAATATGAGCAGTGTGAGGCGTACTGGGCGTATGCGAATTATCAACAGATGTATCAGTTTCTGAAAGACTGCTATCAATATGTCGCACAGGAAACTTTCGGTACCCTTCAGTTTACTATCCGTGGCTTCGAGATTGATCTGGGTGGCGAGTGGCCGGTGATTGATTATGCAACGGTCGTACGAGAGAAAACGGGAATTGATATTTGGTCTGCGTCTGCGGAAGCAATGACAGATCGCCTGCGTGAACTCGGTGTGACCTTTGCCGGCGCAGAGAATCGGGAACGACTCATTGATGCATTGTGGAAGTACTGTCGCAAGCAGATCGCTGGGCCAGCGATCTTGGTGAATGAGCCGACACTCCTGTCACCGCTCGCGAAGAAGCAGGCTGATGATCGGGTGGTCGAACGATTCCACTTTATTATTGCTGGTTCAGAGGTGGGGCAGGGCTATAGTGAGCTCAATGACCCCGCTGACCAACGTGAACGTTTTCTCGCCCAGCAAGCGATGCGTGATGCGGGCGATGAAGAGGCACAGATGGCAGATATGGAGTTTGTCGAGGCACTTGAGTACGGCATGCCACCGACGGCTGGCCACGGCTTCTCAGAACGTCTCCTCGCATTTCTGATGGATAAGCCAATCCGGGAGATTCAACTGTTCCCACTGATGCGTCCTAGAGAATAAAGAAAGCTGTGCTCGATTATATTTTTGGAAGCACTCTCTGGGGTGTGACCAGAATATGAAGTAAAACTAATGGCAGCCTAAACATTAGGGATAATGTACAGTTGAGCTGATTTGGCATTGATTACGAACCGGAGCAGCCCAGACCATGGCGGTCTGGGCTGTTTTTTGTGTTATCCCCCAAAACTGTGTACAAAGTAGTTGTAAGTGGGACAAAGTGTTATAGAATGTACGTGTGGTGGGAGATAGTGGTATACTTTCAGTAATGTAAGTATGCTAGAGCTCACTTCCGAATCCGCCACAACCGTTCTCCACATTTGGTTGCGGTCGGTTCGGAGGTGAGCTCAGGCTATCAAGTATGTTAATTGGCGAATACAAGCACACGTTGGATCCTAAGAAACGGCTGTCCTTACCGTCTAAGTGGCGTAAGGAACTTGGGAGCACGCTTGTCGTCACGCGCGGACTTGATAACTGTCTCTTTGTATATCCGCTCACGGAGTGGGAGAAGATCACTGAAAAGATTGGTCAACTCCCGCTCGGGCAGGCGGATACACGGAGTTTTAACCGCTTCTTTCTGTCGGGAGCAGTAGAAGTGGAGGTAGATTCGGTTGGACGTATTCTCGTACCAGATTTTTTGAAAGAGTTTGGGAAGCTCGAGTCAAGTGTTGTCTTGGCCGGTATCCACACTCGAATCGAAATTTGGGATGAGCATCGTTGGAATGAATATAAACGCAAAATCGAATCCCAAGCTGATGCACTCGCAGAAAAGCTTGGAGAGATAGGCGTCCTCTAATCACCTACATGAAACACATCACGGTTCTACAGCGAGAGGCGGTTGATGCACTCGCGGTTACTTCCAAAAGTTGCATCATTGATGCGACGTATGGCGGGGGTGGACACGCGGAGGCAATTATTGCTCGACTAGGGAAGCAGGGAAGGTATCTCGGAATCGATGTTGATCAAACAGCATTGACGTACGGTCTTCCACTTAGTCAGGCAGATACAACATTGGTGCATGGTAATTTCCGAGATATTGCGAAGATTGCCCAGGCACACAATTTTGTCCCAACGGGAATTCTGGCTGACCTCGGTTGGCGAACTGATCAATTCACCGATGGTGGGAAAGGCCTGTCGTTTACTGCCGATGAGCCGCTCGTGATGACGTTTGGTCACCCCGATGAGTATGCGTTTACGGCGCACGATATCGTGAATGATTGGTCTGAAGAAACGCTGGCGGACATCTTCTATGGCTATGCTGACGAGCGGTATGCCAGGCGCTACGCTAAAGCAGTGGTGTCGGCACGCACAAAGGGACGTATTGCCACCGCCCGGGAACTGGCTGACATCATCGTGCGGTCCACCCCGCACCGACCAGGTCCACCGTCAAGGATCCATCCCGCCACAAAAGTCTTCCAGGCTTTACGTATCGCAGTGAATGATGAGCTGGGAGCCCTCAATGACTTTATTACTGATGCCGTAGCGGTATTGGCTCCACAGGGCAGGTTGGCAATTATCAGCTTTCACAGCATTGAAGATCGAATCGTGAAGCATCGGTTTCGGACGTTAGCCGAGCACGATGAGGTTGCGCTCATAACGAGACGACCAATTACTCCAAGTGAAGAAGAATGTAAAGCCAACCACCGGGCTCGCAGTGCCAAATTAAGAATTATTCAGAAACACTAATTAGAAGAGGTATATGAACTCAAGTCGCGATACAGTTCCATACTACATAATCACCCTGATGATGGGTACGCTTTCGGTGTGTGCGGTCATTGGGTATTTGTATTTTTTAAACGTGTCTGTAGTAGAAGTCGTAATGCGGAAAGACGCGTTACGCCATTCTGCAGCATTGTCTGCAGAGATTGCGCTATTAGAATCGGCATATATTGATGCACAACACACCATTGCCAAGCGGATTGGCGACGAGGGAGCACTCGCGTTTGAGGCACGGAAAGTGTTTGTGAAGCGTGATACAACGTCAGTGGTTGTATTGGCACCATGATGGCACGACACCGACAGTTGATTCGTTTTCGGGTTCGACTACTCACGATCGCTTTTTGTGTCGCTGCGCTCATGTTGGTGGGTCGCTTATATCATGTACAAGTGATTGAGGCAGCTGAATACCAACTCAAAGCTGAGCGTCAGTATGTCCATACGAAGCAAGATATTTATTCACGCGGATCAATTTTTTTTACCACGCGAGATGGTGAGCTACTGTCGGCCGCTTCAGTGAGGGCTGGCTATGTACTGGCGGTAAATCCGCAGCAGGTTATCGATGCTCGTGCAATCTGCGATGTGGTAACAGAGATTATCACGCTTGATACCGAAACGTGTATTCATCGAAGTACCTTGCCTGAACGTACGTACGTTGAGCTTGATGATGAAGTGAGTGAGGAGCAGTACCTAGTGATACAGGCCGCAGCCTTGCCGGGGGTCATGTTGTACCGCAACAATTGGCGATACTATCCAGGTGGCACAGTAGCAGCGAGAACGATCGGGTTTGTTGGGTATGGTGACGAATCGTCTGACTTACGTGGTCGATTCGGTCTCGAGCG
>Ga0100393_10005421_pt1 | contig 11519 bp, 14 predicted proteins | sample CryGeymeta201517_FD_81546 | JGI IMG/M metagenome (GOLD analysis project Ga0100393, IMG submission 81546) | Groundwater microbial communities from Crystal Geyser aquifers in Utah, USA - Crystal Geyser metaG 2015-17 | ecosystem: Environmental > Aquatic > Deep subsurface > Groundwater | place... | reverse complement strand
CGACTATAAAGAGATGCAAAGTAAATATTTTATAATTACTTACGGATGTCAGATGAATCGTTCGGACTCTGAAAGAATTGCTTCGGTTTTAGAAAATATTGGTTATAAAAAGGCCTCAAAGATAGATGAGGCGGATTTAATTGTGACCAATATGTGCTCAGTAAGGCAGTCAGCCGTCGATAGAGTATATGGTCTCCAACAAAAATTTCAGAAACTAAAAACTACTCACTACCCACTACAAACTATCTTAACCGGTTGTATTCTAAAAAAAGACAGAAAAAAATTCACCGAATATTTTGACTATATCTTAAATATTAAAGAACTTTCTAATTGGGAAAAATATCTTGTTCCAAATCGCCGCGATCGCAGCAAAATGGAACAAAAAAATTATCTCAGAATTACGCCGAAATATTCCTCCTTCCCGGCCGCTTATGTCCCTATCTCTACTGGTTGCAATAATTTCTGTGCTTATTGCGTAGTTCCCTATACCCGAGGGCCACTTATCCATCGGCCAGCCGAAGATATTATTAAAGAAGTTAAAGAATTAATTAAAAAAGGTTATAGGGAAATCTGGTTGTTGGGCCAAAACGTGAATTCCTACGGAATTCAACGCGAAACAGACGCAAAACAAAACGCAAAACAAACGCAAAACATAAACTTTTCAAAGCTTTTGAGAATGGTAAATGATATTCCAGGAGATTTTTGGATTAGATTTACCTCTTCTCATCCTAAAGATTTTTCCGATGAATTAATTAAGACAATGGCTGAATGCAAAAAAGTCACTCCCTATTTAAATTTACCTGTTCAGTCAGGAAATGATAAAATTTTAAGAAAAATGAATAGAAATTATACGGTTCAAAAGTACAAGAATCTGGTTAAAAAAATCAGGAAGAAAATCCCTGATATTGCTCTTTCTACTGATATAATCGTTGGTTTTCCCGGAGAAATAAAAAAACAATTTGAAAATACGGCTAAATTATTAAGAGAAATTAAATTTGATATGGCTTATATCGCCCAATACTCTTTAAGACCGGGAACAACAGCGATTAAAATGAAGGATAATGTTCCTCAGAAAGAAAAAAAGAAAAGAGAGCAAATACTTACTGAAATTTTGAAAAAAACGGCTTTAGAAAAAAATAAAAAATACATCGGAAAAACTGTAAAAATACTTCCGGTTGGCTGGGAAAAGGGATTTTTATTTGGAAAATCTTTTCATTACAAAACTATTAAAGCTAAAGGTTTAAAAACGATGCTGGGACAATTTATTAAGGTAAAAATTATTGATGCTACACCCTGGGGACTTTTAGGAAAACAGATTGTTTAAAAAATGTATAATATTTTTAAAATAATAGATTCCGCCGGTTAAGAAAACCAATTTAAGAGTATTTCCTAAAAGGATAAAATAGACGCCGTATTTATATTTTCTCTTAACCATTTTGGCGGCGACAATTATAACCGTATTTAAGTAAAGAATAAAAGGAATAGCCGCCAGGAGACATAAAAAAAGATAGGGATAATGGCTAAATGATGATTTAGCCAGAGTTTTTCCTCTTTTTTCGGCCCGAAGTATATTTTTCCCTTCCCAGGAAGAGTATTTTTCAATCAAGCGGGAAAATAAAGATGGATTGACAGATTTAGGCCGCTTTTTCCAAAATCCCAAGAACGAGTCAAAAAAAAGAGCCAGGGAATTATATTTTAAAAAAATCAGGCCATTGGAAATGATGGTTAAAAAAATAATTGTTTTCAGAGGAGTGACTCCTGATTTATACCAAGCAAAAACAGCGAAATCACAATGAGCAAACGGTAAAATCCATTTTAGAAGCTCGGTGATTAGTTCGTTTATCATAATTTAAGGATAAACCCTGTTAGAAACAACCTTATTTTATTTTAATCTAAAATATATCTTTCTCAAAGAGTTTGAATTTAAGTTTCTAACGGGGTAAATTGAATCAAAGTTTATGTCAAAACAAAAATTAATCGTAATCTTAGGACCAACCGCTTCGGGGAAATCGGAATTGGCAATAAAACTGGCCCTTCGACTTGGCTCAGGGCAAGCTAAAAAGAAATTTGGAATAAATGGTGCTGAAATTATATCGGCTGATTCAAGACAGATTTATAGAGGAATGGATATAGCCACAGCGAAACCGTCGCGAAGTAAAAAGTTAAAAGTCAAAAGTCAAAAGTATTTAGTTAATGGTATTCCCCATCATTTAATTGATGTTGTTTATCCTAATCAAGAGTTTAATGTAGCGATCTATAAAAAATTGGGCTTAAAAGTAATAAAAGATATTCAAAAACGAGGTAAATTGCCATTCTTGGTTGGCGGAACTGGTCTTTATATTCAAACTATTGTCGATAATATTGAATTTCCAAAAGTTCCGCCGCAAAAGAAATTAAGAGAAAAATTAGAAAAGAAATCTGCCAAAGAGCTTTTTGAAATCTATCAAAAATTAGATCCTGAGGGCACAAAATTTATCGAAAAAGAAAATCCCCGAAGATTAATTCGGGCGATTGAAGTTTGTAAAGTGACTGGTACATCTTTCTGGAAACAGAGGCAAAGAGGAAGTCCCCTTTTTAATGTTTTGCAAATTGGAATAAAATCAGCCAGAGAAAAATTACAGGAAAGAATCATTGAAAGAGTTCAGAAAATGTTTAAATTAGGATTAGAAAAAGAAGTTAAAAATTTAATTAAAAAATACGGCTGGATTCCTCCACTCCAAACTATTGGCTATCAAGAATGGAAAGAATATTTCGAGGGCAAAATTAACAAAAATGATGTGAAGAATTTGATTATTAAGCATACAAATCAATTTGCTAGGCGACAGATGACCTGGTTCAAAAAGGATAAAAGAATTAAATGGGTAAAAATTCATCGCCAAGCAGAAAGATTGCTGAAAGAATTTTTAGAATAGAGCTTTTTAATCAGGTTTTTTGTATTAGAAACTCTTAGTGCTTTAAAGAGAAAGACAAACTCCTTTTCCAATTGTTCGGAAATCTCATCCCTATTTTTCTGAGGAATATCCCAGATTTCTTTTTTGAATGGGCCGAGATCTTTTTTTGAATCTATTTTTTCTTTTAATTCCTGAGGGAAATAAGGGCTGTCGAGAATCATATTTTGAAATTCGGTTGCTAAGTGAATTTCAAGAGTGCCTACCTCTGGAAATTTTTTAAATTCTTCTTTGGGTAGAGTTGAGGCGCCGTGCTGAACAACCCCGGCTATATTATATTCCATGGCTTTTTCTCTAAGGGATTGTAAAAGTTGGAAATCTGTTTTTCCCCCTTTGCCGTGGGCAGTTCCTGTCTGAACGGCAATTTTAATTAAACCCTTTAATTTGCCATATTGGGAAAGCTCCTGGTTATAGCCTTCTATAAATTCTTTAAATTCCTCTAAGGTAGTGTTTTCACCGCCTATTTCTCCTACTTCTCCTCCAATTGAGATTGTCAATCCTTTCGGTTCTATCTTTCTAATAAAAGAAGTCAATTTTGCTGTTAAGGAAAAGTTTTCTTTTAATGGTTTCAAAGTTGAGCAGTCAATATCAATATTATAAAAACCGGTTCTAATCACTCTTTCAATTAAATTTTCTAAGTCCTTTAATTCTTTTTCTTTCTCGGAGAAGTACCTTTTAGGATTCACCTGAAAATGGTCTCCCTGAAAAAAAAGAGGACCCTTAAAACCCTCTTCAATGGCTGCTCCTAAAATTACCGCTATATACTCTTCCGGCGATTGACCAGTATAATTTATTTCTGATCTAGCTATTTCAAAAATAAAAGCTCCTACTTTTTCTTTCTTAGCTGCCCTGAAAACTGCCTTAGCAATGTCAAAGGTCAGGGTCCGGATATTTAAAGCTGGAACCGTAAACCGGGACTGTCCCTCCTTGTACAATCTTTGGGTGGAATCTAGCCATATTCCATTTTTCTCAGCCAATTCTTTGATTTTTTCTCGGGCTCCTTTTTTGTTTTTCCCAAAAACTGCTTCTCGGACTAAATTCTTCATTATATTATTTAAGATAATAATTTTTTTAATATCTTATTTACCATTTCCGGACTTGCTTTTCCTTTTGTCCGAGCCATAATCTGGCCAATTAAAAACTGCAAAGCGGTTTCTTTTCCTTTCTTATAGTCCTCTGCCGGTTTGGGATTTTTATTTAAAACCTCTTTAATGATTTTCTCAAGCTCGGTTTCATCGCTTATTAAACTGAGTTTTTTCTCGGCCATAATTTGCGAGGGATCGGTTCCTTTATCAAACATCTCTTTAAGCAAGGTTTTGGCAATCTTACTAGAAATTTCATTCATATAAATCAGACTAATAAATTCAGCAAAGTTTTCAGGGGTAATTAAAAAATTCTTGCTTTTGACCGAGGAACCTTTCAGTAAGCCTTGAAGGTCGGTTAAGATATAATTTGAAGTTAATTTAGCCAATTTTTTAAATTCTTCCTCCGTGACCTTTAATTTTTTCTTTTCATCCTTTACCCGAGCGATAGCGAAGGGTGAAGATGAACGAAGTTCATCGACTACCCAAACTACTAATTCCGAAGTTACCTTTTCAAAATATTCTCCAAGCTCCTTGTTAAAAATCAAAACTTCAATGGTTTTTTTATCTAATTTATATTCCTTTTCAAACCTTCTTCTTCTTTCTTGAGGAAGTTCTGGAATTTCGGTCTTAATCTCTTTTAAGAATTCGTCATTTAAATTTAAGGGAGGAAGATCGGGCTCGGGAAAATAACGATAATCATGGGCTTCTTCCTTTTCTCTTTGAGATATTGTTATCTCTTTATTTTCATCCACGCGAGCGCCAGCGACGCGGCGAGATGAAGCGGTAGCTTCATCGAGCCAGCCTCTTGTCTCTTGAACTACTGATTCTCCTTTTTCTAATATCTCTTTCTGCCTTTTAATTTCATATTCAATCGATTTTTCAACCGCTTTTAAAGAGTTCAAATTTTTAATCTCCACTTTCGTTCCTAATTTTTGACTTTTGACTTTTGACTTTTGACTTTTTAATGATATATTTACTTCTACTCTCATCTCCCCTTTTTCCATATCAGCATCAGAAACGCCAAGATATCTTAAAATTAACTGCAACTCTCGAACAAATTCTCGGGCCTCCTGGGATGAATGAATATCCGGTTCTGTTACTAACTCCATTAAAGGTATCCCCGCTCGGTTAAAATCTATCAAAGAATAATCTGTTTTTTCAGGATGAATTAATTTCCCAGTATCTTCTTCGAGGTGAATTCTTTCGACTTTAACTTTTTCATTTTTAAGAGAAGGCTCAAGATAACCGTTCTTGCTCAGCGGAGCACTATATTGCGATATCTGATATCCTTTCGGCAAGTCGGGATAAAAATAATTTTTTCTTTCAAAATGTGTCCTTTTCTGAATCTCACAATTCAAGGCTAAGGCAGTTCTAATTACTTTCTTTACTGCCTCTTTGTTAATCACCGGAAGGGTGCCGGGATGTCCCATACAAATCGGGCAAATGTTTAGATTGGGAGATTTTTCATCGGGGTCATTCTTACAGGAACAGAACATTTTTGAATTTGTCTTCAATTCTACATGTATTTCCAGGCCCATTGTAGGATGGTAATCCATAATAAAAATTTAAAATTAGAAATTAAGAATTAGGAATTTATTTACTTTTTCCTCCTGTACTGTTTCATTATTTCCACGCTTGAACTTGTTCCGATAATATCAGCTCCGGCTTTAACCATCATCTCAAGATCTTTTAATGTCCTAATTTTCCCAGCCGCTTTAATCTTTAAACCCGGAGCTCCTTTTTTCATAATCTGAAGATGTTTTGCTTTTTCCTTTAACTCAATGTGTTCCAAGGGATCTTTTTCGGTTGCTGTTTTGACACAGAAAGCTCCGGCTTTTTTAACTAATTCAGAAGCTTTTTCAATCTCTTTGTCTGTCAAATAACCAGACCCGATAATTACTTTGGTTGGTAAAATCTTTGTAATTTCTTTAAGGTCTTCTAAAACCTCATCAAACCTTTCATACTTCATATCAATAATATTCATAACTACATCTAATTCACTGGCTCCGTCTTTTTTCGCTTTTTTAGCCGCCTCAACCCTTTTTAAATGAGAACTCAAACCCATCGGGGGGTCAATAAGAACAACGACCTTAACGTCTGTGTCCTCCAATTCTTCATGGCTTAATCTCACCCATTCGGGATTGACACAAACACTCCTGAAGCCGTATTTTCTGGCCTCTTGGCAAGTTTTTCTGATTTCTTTTTCGGTGGCAGAAACTCTTATATTTGTATGGTCAATAATTTTAGCAGTCTCCTTTATTTTTACCATAATTTTTTCATTACGATTTTTCTAATTTCTTTTGTAATTTCCTCAATCGACTTTTCACCATCAATAATATAAACATTTTCAAACATTTTTGCCAATTTTTCATAATTTCTCCAAACCTTCTCTAAAATTTTCTCTTTCTCATAAAGAGCAACCTCAAATCTCGTTTCCATTATCCTTTTTATGCAGACCTTTGGAGAAACTTTCAAAAAGAAAGTTATATCTGGGATTAAAAAGGGTTTATTGATTTCAATTAACCAATCTAAATCTGAAATTTCAACTCCTCCGTAAGCCATCGCTGAAAAAGAATATCTATCTGAAATTACATTTATCCCCTTTTTCAACAAAGGCAAAATCTCTTTTTCCAAATGATAAGCCCTATCTGCTGAAAATAAAAGCTGGAAGCATTCTGGAGAAGATCTCCAATCATGAGTTAGTTGGCTTTTGATTAATCCTCCAATCAAACTTGAAGTAGGTTCTTTTGTAATATGAGTTCTTTTTCCCTTTTTATTTAAATAATCAGCCAACAAATTCACTTGGGTTGAATTTCCAGCCCCATCTAAAGAATCGCAAACAATAAATTTTCCAGGGTAATTATTTTTTTTCATTATAGATTAAATTTCCTTTTTACTTCTTCAAACATATCTTTGTAGATATGCATGCTGACCGAGAAATGAGTATAGGTGCCTGTTTCTACTCCAAGTTCTCGGGCCATATATTTTTGCAAAGCGGTGAAGGCATAAGCATTTTCTAGCCAGGCGTTATACAAGTCGTTGGTTTTCATCACCACAAACATATGTAATTTTCCGTCTACCAGTTGAGGATAAAATAAGAGAACGCAAGGCGAGGAAGTATCTTTCCTCTTGGGACCAAACTTCATCAGGTCCCGAAAGGGAATCCAAGTATGCATGACCACGGTTCTTCGGGTGGGGTCTTTCTTTAAAATTTTAATGGCTTTCTCTACCTGGTCAATCCGCTGCACCACGCATTTTCCCTCAGGAGAAATTTTTTTGACCTCCTCTTGCAATTCCTCCTCCGAATCAGTCACGCTTGGCAAAAAGGCTCTGACCTTACAATCGGGATAACACCTCAGTCTTGAATAATAAGTATAATCAAAACTGTTCTCTTGTTCTTTTCCCGAACCCTCTAAAAACTTTTTAGCATAATCGTCAGCCTGCTCTCTGGTAGCACTGGCTTTATCGCTTAGCCGGGGTTCTAAAAAGGGCTCCGAAACCTTAATTATTAAGGGTAAGTCCTTGGTTTCGATCTGATACTCGGGAGCCTGGACATAGCGTAGATGCCCTTCTTTCATTATTAAGGTACAGGCCTTTTCCCAGGCCTCGCCTAAAGTTTTAGCCGTAATTATTTTTGTCTCGTACATAATTTTAATCGAACCAGTCGTTTTCATTGACCGGTTCTTTTTTTTCTTCACCTTTTTTCATCTTAAATTCTTGGTCCTGTTCATAATTCGAATTGTTACGGAGGGCAAGCTCGGCTTTTTGAAGTTCTCTGGCTAAATACATGGAGTGTTCCAATTTCTGTTCAAAATCCCCTACCAAGTCAAGGTTGGCAATTGTCTTACAAACATCTTCTGCTGAATCTCCGATTATCTTATTCTTAAGTTTATTATCCCGGTAGTGTTCAATCAACAACTTGTCTCTCGCCCTATCAATGGAGATAACGAAAAATCCCTTAGGGTCAGGAATCCAGTCAGGGCAAGGATGAGCTTCCGTTTCCTTAATTTGTTTGATTTTAATTGCCTCTGCCTTAAATCCTTCCACTCCCTTACTTAAAAGTTCATCTATGATGCTCCCAATCCTTTGAGAATCGGTCTCTCCCATGAGATTTATGGGGGTAATTTGTTTTCTAAATCTATCAATTAGTTCTCCGGCAATATTTTTTAAATAGGGCATATTGCCTTTGGCTCCAGTAATTCTTTTTTTCTCATCAACTCCGTTTTTGATTAAGCTTTCAATGGCTTGAGCCACAAAGTGTCCTTTTGATGGCTTTCCGCAAAGAACCAAATATCTGACGTCAGGATTAGAAACAATATTTTGAATTATCTTTTCAATGCCAATATTTTCAGTAACACACTTTCCAATGATAGCCACCTTTTCCATGTCTACCTTGATTCCTTCAACCGTGGCATTGGTACAAATAGCTATGGGAGATTTTTTATTTCCCAAGACATATCTTCCCTCAACCGGCGGCCAGTTTTTGAGGTCTTCTGTCATGAGCTCTTGTCAATTATTTTTTAAATTCTTGATTTATTCTGCTAGCTTCGGGTGATTTCTGCTTAGCGTATTTCTGGGCTTTCTTTTTTGAATAAGGGGTCTCGCAAGGAGAAGAAAGGGTTTCAAAAGTTAGGGCGCAAATTCGCATTCCCGAATACAAAACAACTGGCATAATTCCCAAATTACCAAGTTCCATCACCCCTTTTCCTTGCCAGCCTGGGTCAAAACGGGCTGCCGTTGAATGAACGACCACCCCCAATCTACCAATGGAACTTCTGCCATCCAGTCGAGCCATTAAGTCATTACTTAAAGTGATATCTTCTTTGGTGACCGCTAAAACAAACTCTTTCGGCTGTAAGATAAAAGGAGCATCGTCCTGTATCTTAATTTCCTCCATAAATTTCTCAAAATCAACTTTTCTTTTAAGATCTAAATAGGGGTATTGAGAGGGTTTGAAAGTTTTAAAAATATTACCCAAATGTAAGTCCAAAGAGCAAGGCCCTAATTGTTCTTTGAAATTGGGCTTGGGTTTAATTTTAATTTTTCCCTCCCTGATATATTTTTTTATGTCTTTATCTGAAAGAATCATATTTATATCTTAGTTTAGAGATATTTAAAAATTCGGCTTTAAAAACCGGATAATATTTCCAGGCCAGCAGGGCTAAAGAAGTAAAAATAGGTACCAAGAAAAGATTACCCAATAAATTTATTCTGAGAAATGGCAATCCCATTATATAACAATGAACCAGTCCCTGCCAAGTATGAAGATACATACCACTTAAAAGCCACCAGCCAAAGTTAGTATAAAGATAAAAAAATAAAGAAGCAATTATTCCCATCCCGGTCATCTCAAAAACAAAGCGAGGGTTAAAAGATTTTCTTTTTCTCAAAAGAAAACCAAAAATTCCAATAACAGCAAAAGCTGACCAAGTAAAAATTAAAATAAATGTGTTGCCAAGATAGATATCAGTAATAGCAATGATACCCAAAGGAACCAAAAAAGTAAAAACTCCTCCTAACATTGCTCCCCCTATCAGAGAAAAAGAAGTAATAATTTCTAAATTAGGGATTTTAATAAATTCCACTATTAAAAGCCGTCCAATTATGCCAAAAAAGATAAGAAGAAAGGCTACTAAAATCTTTGTTTTTTGCATAAGAATTAAAACATTTTTAAAAGTCCGGAGGAACTTCAAATCTCCATTCAATTTTATCGCCTTCTTTTATTGTTTTTTTGTCAGCTGCTACCTCTCCCAATTTATCATTAATAAAGTACTGCCAATATTTGCCTTCGGTCCCGTTTTTTACTGTACCAATAGTTTCAACAAATACTCCCATCCCTTTATAAAAAGTTGAACTAAGCTCGAACTTCTCTCTTTGGGAAAGGGTTTCTAATAAAGAAAAAACGGTTGAGTCCTGAGAAATTTCTATTTGATATTCATTAATTTCTCCATTTCCTTTATTAATTATATATAAAACTTTATTTTGAGTAATTTCACTTAAAGATGCTTGAGGAACTTTCTCTAAAAAATTGCTACCAAAAAACAAAATAACTCCCAAAAAGATAACAGAGCCACTGATTAATAATATTTTTTTGTAATTCATAGGTTTTATTAATCTTTGATTTCAACCCCCATATTCCTTGCTGTTCCTTCGATAATTTTCATTGCCTTGTTAATGTCTTTGGTATTTAAGTCGGGCATTTTTTTCTTAGCAATTTCCCGCAGTTGGGCTTTGGTAATTTTTCCGACCTTGGTCTTATTTGGTGTACCTGAACCTTTTTCAATTCCTATGGCTTTTTTTATAAGTTCGGAAGCTAATGGAGATTTTAATTCAAAATTATAACTTCTATCCACATAAACCGAAATTTCCACCGGAATAGTAAAACCAGCCTGGTTTTTTGTAGCATCATTGAACTTCTGGCAAAATTCAGAGATATTTACTCCATACTGAGCTAAGGCCGGACCAACCGGCGGCGCGGGAGTGGCTTTTCCGGCTGGGATTTGTAATTTTACAATAGATTGTATTTTCTTCATAGTTTTTTAATTTGTAATGAATCTACCTCAACCGGCGTATCTCTCCCGAATATATTAACTAAAACTTTTAACTTCCCTTTCGCCTCGTCAATCTCTGAAACTTTTCCTTCAAAATCCTTAAAAGGACCATCGGTAATTTTCACCAAACTACCAATGTTGGCATCCACTTTATATTGAGGAGCTTCAATGCCCATTCTCTTTTTTAGATTTTCTATTTCTTTTAAAGAGACAGGAACTGGGGTGGTGCCTGCTCCTATAAAGCCGGTTACCCGAGGAGTATTTCGGACCACATACCAAGAATCGTCAGTTACTATCATTTCAACTAAAACATAACCAGGATAAATTTTCTCCTCAACGGTTTTTCTCTTTCCGTTTTTAATTTTAATCTTTTTTTCTTTAGGTACTAAAACATTAAAAATTTTATCTTCCATACCTAAACTCTCAATGCGTTGTTTTAAATTTTTAGCTACCGCATCTTCGTAACCAGAATAGGTATGAAGAACATACCATTGTTTACCTTGTTGTATCTCCTGTTTCGGCATGTTTTAGAATATGAACTTCTCCAAAATATTCATAAACACAAAATCTAAACCCCCTAAAAAGGCTGCTACTGCTACGGAAATTCCAATAACAATCAAAGTATATTTTATGGTTTCCTGACGACTTGGCCAGTCAACCTTCTTGCCTTCAATATAGACCCCTTGGAAAAAAAGTTTAAGATTCTGAAATTTTATTTTTAACCAATTAGTAATTCTCATGTTTTTAAAAAGCCCCTGGCGGGCTCTAACTTTAGATTAGACCCGGCAATAGCCTTTGTCAAGACAAAATTTAAATATCCAAATTCTTCACTTTCTTAGCGTGTACTTGAATAAACTTTTTCCTGGGAAAAACTTCTTTGCCCATCAAAACATCAAATATGTGGTCGGCTTCTTTGGCATCTTCGATTGTAACCT
>Ga0100393_10005410_pt1 | contig 11531 bp, 6 predicted proteins | sample CryGeymeta201517_FD_81546 | JGI IMG/M metagenome (GOLD analysis project Ga0100393, IMG submission 81546) | Groundwater microbial communities from Crystal Geyser aquifers in Utah, USA - Crystal Geyser metaG 2015-17 | ecosystem: Environmental > Aquatic > Deep subsurface > Groundwater | place: USA... | reverse complement strand
TTTTTTTACCGTGGTCGGTGGTCCGTCGACCGTGGACTTTTTTGCCATGGTCTATCGTCTATGGTCCATGGTCCTTTTTTGCCATGGTCCATCGTCCATGGTCTATGGACTTTTCGAAACCTCTCAATCTCGTCCTTACCTTTGAGTCGAATTTGAGAAGCAACATGGAACTGACAAAAGAACAAATTGCCATCATCCATTCTACAGGGAATATTAAAATCAATGCCGTAGCGGGTTCTGGGAAAACGACCACCATCATCGAATATGCTAAGGCGAGACCAGCAACAAGTAAGATTCTCTATTTGGCATTCAATAAATCAGTAAAACTAGAGGCGATTCGGAAATTTTCGGAAAAGGGTTTGCACAATGTAACCGTCGAAACGGCGCATTCTTTGGCCTTTGGAAGGATAGTGCCCCGAAGCAGATATACAGTAAGAACGCAGGCTTATAAAACGAATGAAATTGCTGAAATTCTTAAGCTCAAAGGCAATGAAGAGAAGCATACAGAATATGTCATTGCCAATCATATCAATAAGTTCATCGCCTATTTCTGCAATAGCGATAAAGCCAAGGTGCAAGCCCTCAATTACCTCGACACGGTGTCGGACGCTAAGGCCCACGTGTTTGTGGAGTCCTTCTATACCTATATCGAATCGCAGGCACGGGTATTTTTAGGCATGATGGATAGGGGAGAGATTGAGATTACCCACGACTTCTATCTTAAAAAATTCCAGCTGTCAAAACCCCAATTGCACTATGACTATATCCTGTTCGACGAGGGTCAAGATGCTTCCCCAGCCATGCTCGATGTGTTTTTTAAGCAGAAGGCCACTAAGGTGATTGTAGGCGATACCCACCAACAGATTTATGGATGGCGCTTTGCCGTAAATTCCTTGGAGAAGGCCGACTTCACCACCTTTCACCTCTCTACCAGTTTTCGCTTTAGTCAGCCTATTGCCAACCTTGCTAGGGGAATTCTGAAATATAAACAACATATCGGTCCCTTTTCTGAAATTCCGATCACAGGAAATGGAAGCAGTGCTGTAATTAAAACGAAGGCCGTATTGGCTCGAACCAACCTCGGACTGCTCCTTAAGGCAATTGAATATGTAACGGAATCCAAAAAAATCAAGAAGATTTACTTCGAAGGAAATATCAATTCGTATACCTATGCAGAGGAAGGAGCCTCATTGTATGATGTGCTCAATCTGTATAATGGCGAAAATGAGCGGATTCGGGATAAGCTCATTCGGTCTATGAAGGGCCTAGACGAGCTGGAGGAGTATATCGAAAAAACGGAAGACGTTCAGTTGTCGATGATGTTAGAGATTGTGTATGAATATGGAAATAAGATTCCCGGCATCATCCAATCCATCAAAGACAAACATGTAGACAAAGACGAAAAGGAAAAAGCAGATATGATCTTTTCCACGGTTCACCGCTGCAAGGGAATGGAATACGACTCCGTTCAGCTGGTGAATGACTTCCTTAGCGAGGAAAAGTTAGAGAAGATTTTGGAAAATAGAGATGCTGCTGGCATAAACCCAAGCAAGCTGAATGAAGAGATTAACCTGCTTTATGTGGCCGTTACCCGAACAAAAAATAGTCTCCATATTCCAGAAGCATTGATGCCAGAAGACTTTCCTGTTTCGAGTCAGATCCATGTGGTGAAAACTGACAGCGAAGAAGAAAAACAAGTGACCAAGCAAGCCAATCGAAGCAAGGCAGAAGGCAGCAAAACCTTTTCCATTGCCGAAGCCCGTACCAAAAACAAAGGAGCTTACCGACCCTGGACCCCCGAGCTCGATGCGGAACTCACTACCATGTACTGTGAAGGCGTTAATCCCAAAGACATCGCCAAACATTTCGGCCGAAGTAAGGGAGCCATCGCTGCCCGGATTAAGAAGCTGGAATTGGATGAGCTGTATGGGTAGATTGAATGAGGCATTCTATTTACATTGACCCCAGTATTTTACAGCTTAGGGAATTACTATAATCCTTTCCTTGTGGTTTGCCTACCGTGGTTTTGGCATGGATAGGCATTGTCCCGTAATTATTAGAATTCTATACATGACTATCTTTTTAAATGCCACTACGTCGTTTTAATTCCGATAGGAATCAGAATTGGAATTTATGTACTAGATGGTAAGTTTGCGGATACACATGTCAAATTTTATAAGTCATGAATAATAAAAAAGTGCTTATTTCAGGAGCGGGTATTGGAGGATTAACGCTTGCATATTTCCTGAACAATAAAGGATTTACACCAATTATTATTGAAAAAGCTGACTCATTGAGAGATAATGGCTATATGATTGATTTTTTTTCGAGTGGAATTAGCGTTGCGGAAGAAATGGGTATAATCCCTGATTTAGAGGCGAAATCGCTTCCATTTAACTACCTCAACCAATCGACGGAAAAAGGAAAAAAAAGCCTCACTCTGAATATGTCTGGATTCAGAAAAACCTTAGCAGGAAAACTTTTTAATTTTACGCGGACGGACTTAGTAGCTACACTTTATGAAAAAATTAAGAATGATGTAGAAATACGATTTTCTTATTCGATTCAGCATATCGAACAAAGTAAAAGTGGGGTTAAGGTTTCTTTTGACAATGGAACTGAAGAAGTGTTTGATATACTCATCGGTGCAGATGGCCTGAATTCAAATGTGAGGAACCTGCTTTATAGCCAAGGGGAGGTGGAGAAAAAATACTTGGGTTACTATGTATGTGGGTTGGAACATCAAATTCCATTGAAGCTTAAAAGGGATGAATTGCTCTATATGATTTGTCCAAGAAAGCAAGTCATGAGTTATAAAGCATCCAATGCTGTTTCAAATAGTTTGTTTGTATTCAAATCGCCAACCGTACTCAAACATATGCCTACCGAAGAAGTGGTAGCATTATTGAAAAAGGAATTTGCACAATTTATTAGCCCGGTGCCCGAAATTATTGAAGAGGCAAGTAAACAAGAAAAATTGTTTTTTGATCAAGTTAGCCAAATCCGAATCCATTCTTCATGGCATAAAGGAAGGGTTTGTTTGCTTGGCGATTCAGCATATTGTATTACACTTCTTTCTGGCCAGGGAGCTTCTATGGCAATGACTGGAGCATATGTGCTTTCGGAGAAATTAATAAAATACAACGGTGACTATGAAAGTTCCTTTTCCGAATATGAATCAGACCTAAGACCGAAAATCGAAAAAATGCAGAAAAAAGCCGTGAAAAATGCAGCTACATATTTGCCTTCTACCAAGATTGCATTATGGTTAAGGAATTTATTTGCCCCGCTTATTTTTACTAAAATTTTCTCTCCATTTCTTATCAAACAAATCGGAGCCGATAATTATTTTGACACAAAACAACCGTAATCCACAAAGTATTTTAGCTTGATTAGTATGTGCTGGAATCAGACCGCGATATGCTATGTACTCTAGTTTAGAGTTTCCTAAAGTAATCATTGCAGATAGCCACCCGATGTTTTAGTGAAGAATTATCCGTGACAACGGCATTCCCGCGAGTATTAAAATAATATGTGTGTCCGTTAACTTACCACTTAGTCCAAAAATTCCAAATCCGATAGCTATCGGAATAAAACTACAAGGAGGCATTTTAACGGATAGTCATGTAAAATAATGAGTATTTTGTCGATTTCATCCAAATAGAAAGGGGTTGTCATTGTGTACCACGAAATTTTCACCGCCAAAATTCCTGTTTAATGCATAGAAAAATGTATCATATAAACACACAAGAACGCCTCTCACCTGAGGAGAGACCATCCTCACGTTGAGAGGGATTTAGAGGAGGATAAAAGATGAATTTAACGATTGAAAATATACTGTTAGTAGGCTCTCTATTACTCTTTGTAAGCATTATTGTAGGGAAGACTTCGTATAAATTTGGCGTTCCAACCTTATTACTTTTCTTAGCAATTGGCATGCTAGCAGGTTCTGATGGGATTGGAGGAATTAATTTTGATAATCCTGGAATTGCCCAATTTATTGGTATCGTCTCCCTGAACTTTATATTGTTTTCAGGTGGCCTGGATACAAATTGGACTTCCGTAAAGCCAATCTTAAAAGAAGGACTTGTTTTATCCACGCTAGGAGTTTTACTCACGGCCCTTTCTCTTGGCACATTTGTTTGGTTTGTTACCGACTTCACCATTTATGAAAGCATGTTGTTAGGTTCAATTGTATCATCGACCGATGCGGCTGCGGTGTTTTCAATACTGCGTTCAAAAAGTCTTGCTCTAAAAACCAATTTACGCCCAACACTTGAATTGGAAAGTGGGAGCAATGATCCAATGGCGTATGTATTAACTATCGCTTTTCTAACCTTGGTAATCCATCAAGACCAAAGCATTCTATCCATAATCCCCCTGTTTTTCCAACAAATGCTCTTAGGAGGACTTGCGGGGTTTGGCTTTGGGAAATTAAGTAAGTTCATCATCAACAAAATTAAGCTCGACTTTGAAGGACTCTATCCTGTATTAGTTATCGCGCTGATGTTTATAACCTTCTCTGCCACTGATTTTGTAGGGGGTAATGGGTTTCTTGCCATTTATATCTGTGCTGTATACCTCGGCAACCAAGAGCTAATTCATAAGAAAACCATTTTGAAAATGTACGATGGGTTGGCCTGGCTCATGCAGATTGTGCTCTTCCTCACATTGGGACTACTCGTTTTTCCCACGCAAATAATTCCTTATTTCGGCATTGGGATGCTTATCTCATTGTTTCTGATAATGGTAGCTCGGCCGATAAGCGTATTTCTCAGTTTGATGTTTTTTAAAATGAGAGTACGTCGGAGGTTTTATATTTCTTGGGTTGGGCTCCGTGGTGCGGTTCCGATTGTGTTTGCCACCTACCCGCTACTTGCCGGAATTGAAAAGGCCAATATGATTTTTAATATTGTGTTTTTTATCTCCGTTACTTCCGTTCTTATTCAAGGAACAACCTTGTCAATTGTAGCCAAATGGCTTAATGTAGCCCTGCCCGAAAAAGTTAAAAAGATCTCGGAAACAGACAAGCTTATAATTGAGATTCCAAAAGCATCCTTGCAAGAATTTGAACTTGCGCCAGATATTTATGCGGTAAATAAAAGAATCGTTGATTTGAATTTTCCAAAAACAGCATTCATCGTGATGATTAAAAGAAATGGAGAATATATCCGTCCGGGAGGCTCAACCAAATTGGAAACAAAGGATGTTTTAATGGTTCTCGCCGACAGTCAAGATGATTATGAGAAAATATATGAGTGCTTGTTAAAGGCGAAAAAATCTTCCAAATCATGAATGAATTGCAGAACTGAGGGCTAGGAATACAGCCGGAAAACGGGATGAGGAAAAGCTTCGCGATTTTCTGGATAGATTTGCGGAGACCATGCCGAGAATTACTCTGAGGTATGCCATTGAAAAACTGGATAAACAATCCAAAGCACATTATTTAGGAATGAAAAGTAAAAATAAGGAGAGCGATGTATTGCTTCTTCCACCCGGACAAGGAAGAGCATACCACTGCGGCAAGATGACCGCCATATTTAAAGCCGACGAAAACGAAACCAACGAAAAGTACAGTATCTCCGAATGGTGGCTAGAACCTCATTCTGATGGATCAGGAGCACACCAACACGAGGATAATGACGAAGTGTTTTATGTTTTGGAAGGAACAACCTCAATACGCGTTGGCGACAAATGGATTGACGCGGAAAAAGGAACGTTTTTGAGAATTCCAGCGAAGACCATGCACGACTTTAAAAACCAAACCAATGAGAAAACGGGTTTTTTGAATTTTTTTATCCCAGGTGGGTTTGAACGAAATATGCCAGCCATTGAAAAATGGTTTGAGGAAAACAATTAATTGCTAGAGAATAGCCTTGGTACCGTCAACCAATTTCAAGCTAAGTCATCTCATAAAATCCCTAAATTAGCCCCGCATGAAAAACGTCTTCTATCCACTACTTCTCCTCCTGCTAGCAAGCACTCCGCTATTCGCGCAAGAAAACCAAGCCCAACCTATTTTCCTTAACGGCGAAGCCCAAGAGGTGCCGGCCTTTAGTGATAGCAAAACCTGGATACGGGAGGAGCTATGGGTGGAGACGGAATTCGACTCAGACGGCGATGAAAAACTCGATCGTATGCATGTCTATGTAACGCGGCCCTACCAAACGGATTCGGGGAATTTACAGCTGCCCGTGGTATATATGTCGAGTCCGTATTATGGATTGAAGCTTTGGTCTTTGATGGGACTCGGGACGAAAAAGAACTTTTGGGATGTTGACCATGAGCTAGGAGAGACGCCAGATCCACATCGCCATAAAAAGCTAAAAACCCGCACCAAGCGCCCCATCATGGGGAGATTATCCGATAATACTTGGGTGCCTCGGGGGTATATCATGGTTTATTCCTCCTCTCCAGGAACAGGCTTATCCGATGGCGTGCCAACTATAGGCGGGGAGAATGAATCGCTTGCTCCCAAGGCAGTGATTGACTGGCTCTGCGGTCGGGCGAAGGGCTATACCACACGGAAGGGCATGGAAGAGGTAAAGGCCTTTTGGAGCTCTGGCAAGGTGGGTATGACTGGCACTTCATACGATGGAACCCTTTGTATTGCTGCGGCCACAACCGGGGTAGAGGGCTTGGAGGCCATCATTCCGGTGGCGCCTGTTACTTCTTGGTACCACTATTACCGATCCAATGGATTGGTCCGCTCGCCGGGTGGCTATTTGGGGGAAGATGTAGATGTGCTGTATGATTTGATTAATACAGGCGATAAGTCCAAACGCAAGAACAATAACCGATTGGTGCGCGATAGTGTGTTGGTGAAATACCAAGACCGCATCACGGGTGACTACAACGATTTCTGGGCCAGTCGCGATTATATAAAAGACATTGATAAGATGAAGGCTGCGATGATCATGGCTCATGGATTCAATGATTGGAATGTGATGCCCGAGCAGAGTTTCCGCTTCTATGAGGCAGCCAAGGCCCAGGGTTTGCCGGTGCAACTGTATTACCACCAGAATTCACACGGAGGCGACCCGCCTTTACATATGATGAATCGCTGGTTTACGCATTACCTGCATGGTATCGACAATGGGGTGGCAGACGATGCTCCAGTGCGGATTGTGCGCGAGTATGACTATTGGCCAACTTCGTATTCAAGCTTTCCGGATACAGGCGCTAGCGATATGGCCTTTTTTCCAAGATCCGGGAATGGAAATACTGGACTGCTTTCCCCCATTCGTCTGAACAGGCTCGACTACGATACCCTCAGCGACGATTACCGCAAAACAGGAGAGGAGCTGATTGATGCTGAAAATGCCGAGCACCGATTGTTGTTCTTAAGTCCAGTATTACAGCAAGACTTACGCCTCTCTGGCACCCCCCAAGTAAGCATCCGCCTAGCCAGCAGCAAGGAAGCGGCTAACCTTTCCGTATGGCTGGTCTCCCTGCCATGGGACGAAGAAAAAGGCACCCAAGTCTATGACAATATCATCACCCGCGGCTGGGCCGACCCACAAAATCATAGCTCCCTCATCCAAGGAGAACCCCTCCAGGTAGGCGAGTTCTACGATATCACCTTCACCCTTAATCCCGACGACCAAATCCTCCGCAAAGGCCAACAAATCGGACTCCTCATTTTCTCCAGCGACCAAGAATTCACCCTGCACCCTAAGCCAGGAACCTTACTGACCGTCGATCTAAACAATACGAAGCTGGTTTTGCCAATCGTTGGTGGAAGAGCAGCGTTTGAAGAAGCAACGAAGAAGGTGGAGCCTTAACTAGCACAGAGCACAGGGCTTTTGCCGTGGACTGTCGACCCTGGTCTTTTCTGCCATGGTCCATCGTCTATGGTCTATGGTCCTTTTTCTGCCGTGATCCGTGGACTGTCGACCCTGGTCTTTTCTGCCATGGTCCATCGTCTATGGTCTATGGTCCTTTTTCTGCCGTGGTCCGTGGACTGTCGACCCTGGTCTTTTCTGCCATGGTCCATCGTCTATGGTCTATGGTCTATGGTCCTTTTTCTGCCGTGGTCCGTGGATTGTCGACAGTGGTCTTTTCTGCCATGGTCCATCGTCTATGGTCTATGGTCCTTTTTCTGCCATGGTCCATCGTCCATGGTCTATGGTCCTTTTTCTCTATGGTCTATGGTCCTTTTTCTGCCGTGATCCGTGGACTGTCGACCCTGGTCTTTTCTGCCATGGTCCATCGTCCATGGTCTATGGTCCTTTTTCTGCCGTGGTCCGTGGACTGTCGAACGTGGTCTTTTCTGCCATGGTCCATCGTCTATGGTCTATGGTCCTTTTTCTGCCGTGGTCTTTTCTGCCATGGTCCATCGTCTATGGTCTATGGACCTTTTTCTCTGGTCTATGGTCCTTTTTCTGCCGTGGTCTATCGTCTATGGTCTATGGTCTTTTTGCATCTACTGCGAAGTGGCACTTTACTAATCATATTAATCTCTAAGCCGGACGAGTTATTAATGGAAATTATTATCCAGAACTGACATCTTAATGGAAATTATTTTCCAAATGCGTTATATTAGTGGAAAGTATTTTGCTATTTAGTCTAAAGATGATACAGTAATGGAAAAAAATTTACCAATCCATCTACAGGAAATAATCTTTGGATCCTCTGATTCAAGCATTTCTAAGAGAATTTCTCAGCTAGATAAAGCGGGGAAAATTAGAAAACTAGCACCACGGTTGTACACGGCAAACTTAGAAGATGAACCCGAAAAAATAGTCAGTAGAAATTTATTTTCGATTTTAGGACACCTCTACCCGGGATCAGTCTTAAGTCATCGGTCTGCTTTAGAATTCAAGCCAACCTCTACTGGGCAAATATTTCTAACTTATAAATACACTAAAAAGGGGAAGCTACCTGGTCTAACCATCCGGTTTTTAGAAGGTCCTGGGCCGATTGATGGAGACAACCAAATTTCCCCTGGGCTTTATGCCTCACAGAAAGAAAGAGCATTCTTGGAAAACTTTCAATCATCAAGAAAACCTGGGCCAGACTCAAAAACAATAACGTTTCCGGAATTAGAAGAGCGGTTGGAACAAATTGTCCGTGTAAATGGGGAGGAAGAACTGAACAAGCTAAGAGATACGGCAAAGGGCATTTCCGAAAAACTAGCTATGTCCCAAGAATTCAACAAACTAAATACGGTAATTAGCGCTTTGTTGGCTTCGCGCCCTTCCTCTATTTTACAATCGCCAGTTGCAGCAGCAAGAGCATTTGGCATTCCTTATGATCCTTCGCGCTATGAGCTATTTTCAAAGCTGTATCAAGAATTAAATCAATTCGAATTTCAACTATTAGATGATCAAAATTCGAAAAGTGTCTCATTTAGAAATTTCGCTTTCTTCGAAAGTTATTTTTCTAATTATATCGAAGGAACAAAATTCGCAATAGACCAAGCGAAAGAGATCATTGAGACGCAACAACCTTTACCATTGAGACAGGAGGATTCCCACGATGTATTAGGCACCTATCAACTTGTTTCAAACCGAAAGGAAATGGCTATTATTCCTCAAACTCCAGATGAACTTCTCGAGATACTCAGGTACAGACATAAAATACTGCTTTCTGCTCGATTAGATAAAAAGCCGGGTGAATTCAAAGTCAAAAATAATTTTGCCGGCCAAACTTCTTTTGTTGACATGAGTTTGGTTAAGGGGACACTAATTAAATCATTTGAATTTTATAATGCGCTTAAACACCCCTTCGCTCGCGCTACCTATATGATGTTTGTCATTAGCGAAATTCACCCCTTTCTCGACGGCAATGGCAGGATTGCAAGAGTCATGATGAATGCAGAGCTTGTTCATCAAAATCAAGCTAAAATACTCATTCCAACAGTCTATCGCGAAGACTATATCCTAAGCTTAAGAAAACTCACAAGACAAAGAGAACCGGAAGCCTTTGTACGTATGCTCACTAAAATACACCAGTTTAGCGCGAAAGTCACAGGAGATAGCATGATAGAAATGCAGACGTTTCTTGAAGAATCAAATGCATTTTTAGAATCTGATGAAGGGCGCTTAAAGTTTTAAATGCAGCCGCTGACACTGGGCAATGGGCAAGGGGCAAGGGGCAAAGGGCTCAGGGCATAGGGCTCAGGGCAAAGGGCAGGGGGCTTTTTTGCCGTCATCCTGAGTGTAACGTAGTGGAGCCGAGGGACAAGGCAAAGCGTACACGTCGCACTCGGCTGGAGCACAGGGCTCAGGGCAAACAGGGCTCAGGGCGCAGGGCAGGGGGCTAGGGGCTTTTTATAATGCTGGTATCACTCCGTCACCGCTAACAAAGCTTTTTTAACGAAGGCGGAGACTAAAGTGACTGAACAAGAGAAGAAAACGATGGAAGTACTAGAATAGTCACATTACAAACTAGCACAGAGCCTTAACAGCAAGCGAGAGAGATATTCAATGATTAACGTATAGGAGCAAGCTTTTTTTGCTGCAAGGAATTACCGGTGAAATCACTATTTTGGCTCCGCAGTGAATCTATTTGATTTCAAGACATGCTGCACTTGGAGCTATGGAAGAAACGAAGCCAATTGAAAATACATTTCAGGAAATTGAGCCAAATAATAAGCGCAGAAGAGATTTACTCCCTTGGTGGATGAAGGTATTCTGTTGGTTATTTATGCTCTTCGGAATCGCTTCTGTAGTGGCATTGTTCATGGGTTTAACCGACAATAATATAGAATTGTCATTTTATGGATTTAAATCCAATGAACCATTTTCTCTCAATGGATTAATTGTAATAGGAGTGGGGATAATAAAAGGCTTTGCCGCCTATTCGCTCTGGTTTGAAAAGGACTATGCCATGAAAGTAGCTAAGATCGATGCACTTCTCGGAATTGCCCTTTGTGTAGCAGCCATGTTAATCATCCCATTTTTCAAAAATGGTTTTCACATTTCTATCCGCCTAGAGTTGTTTCTATTGGCTCCTTACCTTTTTAAGCTAAACACTATCCAAGCAGAATGGCTCAACCTAGAACCAGACCCGACAGTTGAGAAAGAATAGTTATTAGCAGTAGGCTCTTGTCTCTTGGCATTTTTTGCTGTGGACGGTGGACTGTCGACCCTGGTCTTTTCTGCCATGGTCCATCGTCTATGGTCCTTTTTCTGCCATGGTCCATCGTCTATGGTCTATGGTCCTTTTTCTGCCGTGGTCTGTGAACTGTCGACCGTGGTCTTTTCTGCCATGGTCCATCGTCTATGGTCTATGGTCCTTTTTCTGCCGTGGTCCATCGTCCATGGACTATGGTCTCCTTTCCCGTTGACTTTTCCCCTCCGCACTGCACGCTCCACACTCCGCACTCCTATAAGGTGGGTTTATAATCAAAGCGTCATCCCTTTTGAATTATCGTTTTCATTTAGGTTCTTTTTCTTCTGCGGCAGACTGTCGAAGCCGGACAAAAGACGGTAAAAACTAAAAGCAATGACCAACAAGGACATGAGTGTCAGGTCGGTGGTGGCTATCATGAGCACTCCGGCGATAGAGAGCAGGCTGTCTACGAT
>Ga0100393_10005408_pt1 | contig 11536 bp, 4 predicted proteins | sample CryGeymeta201517_FD_81546 | JGI IMG/M metagenome (GOLD analysis project Ga0100393, IMG submission 81546) | Groundwater microbial communities from Crystal Geyser aquifers in Utah, USA - Crystal Geyser metaG 2015-17 | ecosystem: Environmental > Aquatic > Deep subsurface > Groundwater | place: USA... | reverse complement strand
GCGGTCGAAGCTGACCGACTTGCTCACAAACGCGTCCAACTCGTGGGCCAGCGCCTTGCCTCCCCCCACTGCCAGGTTGTCGTAGCGATAGGTGTCGGAGACGATGACGATGATATTCACGTGCGTTCACCTCTGCGGTTGGAGTCGGGCCAGTCTTGTTAGTGCGGTCCCGATGACACAACCAGTTCGCCTTCAGACCGAGGTTCCCTGCTCCTGCTGCGATGCCACCGTCGCCGAACGTGTAGACTGCCGTCACGGCTTGGCGTATGATTACTCTCTCCCCGGTGTCGCGACCCGGGCAACGTGGCTCGGCGAGCCGTTTGCATGAGAAGTGCGCGTTGACGGCCTGAAGAACAAGGACGGTGCTCGATGGACCTCTCCCGTTTCCGGTGGACCCCCAATCCTCTGCAGGGCGCACTCGTGGCGACAGCCCTCGCTTGCCTGCTGCACAGCTCAACAGCCGCGACGGAGTTCTTCGTGGCAACGACCGGTAGCAATACCAACCCCGGTACCCAAGCTGCGCCGTTTCGAACCATCCAGCACGCCGCAGACCTGATGCAGCCCGGCGACGCATGCGTCCTCCGCGGCGGAACGTACCGCGAGACCGTCCGCCCCAGAATCTCGGGAGCGCCCGGCAAGCCGTTACGGTTCGTCGCGTTCGGCGGTGAGTCGGTCACCGTCAGCGGCGCGGATCTACTGGCGGGCGACTGGTCTGTCCATGGAGGCAACGTCTACAAAGGCGCGACAGACAAGCGGTTCGTGCAGTTGTTCGCGGACGGCAAGATGATGTATGAGGCGCGCTGGCCCAACTCGCCGTTGGACGACCCCATGGTCATGAACCGGGCCGAGGCGGGAGCGGGCACCGACTACGACACCTTGGCCGACCCCAGCTTGCCGCCGGGCGACTGGAACGGCGCGCTCGTGCTGATCTGGCCGGGGAGCCGGTGGACGAACTCCACGCGACAGGTGGTCGACTACGTTGCCGGCAAAGGCTTCCGGTTCGACCGCACACTCCGCCCTGCCAAGGCGGACCCGTACCACGAGACGGATCCCTACCGGCCGCGGCCCGGAAACCCGTACCTCCTGTTCGGCAGCCTGGCCGGTTTGGACACTCCGGGCGAGTGGTGCCTGGACGCCGACAAGGGCGTCGTGTACCTCTTTCCGGTAGGCGGCGGCTCGCCGGCGTCCCACACGATTGAGGTCAAGCAGCGCGACTACGCCTTTGATCTCAGCAGGCTCGGCTGCGTCGAGGTGCATGGTGTGAACGTGTTCGCCGCCGCGGTGAACATGACCGACGCCCACGACTGCCTCTTGGAGAACTGCCGGTTGCGCTACCCAGAGCACCTGCGCGAGATCGACGGCTACAAGATGCCGCCGATCAAGAACGTGGTCACCGGCCGCAACAACGAGTGGCGGCACTGCAGCATTGCCTGCTCCGCCACCACCGCGCTCCGACTGGCCGGCGAGAACAACCGACTGGTGAACAGCCTCGTTCACGAGGCGGACTACCTGGGCACGAGTCGCGGCGGGCTGGAGCTGTCCGGCACGGGCGCCGTGGTGCGCCAGTGCACGCTCTTTCGGGCTGGGAGGGACATTGTCCAGCATGGCGGGGCCAAGAAGATCCACGTCGAGTATTGCGACATCCACCACGCCAACCTGCTGAACAACGACTCCGGCGCCACCTACGCCTGGGGCACCGATGGCGAAGGTAGCGTGCTCGCGTACAACTGGATCCACGACAACGCCGCTGCCAACGGCATCTACCTCGACAACTTCTGCAAGAACTTCGTGGTCCACCACAATGTCATCTGGGACTGCGGCGGCAACGCCATCCGCCTGAACAGCGACGCCAACAACCACCTGATCTGCAACAACACACTCACCCGTTGCACCGGGGCCTTCGGCGTCTACACCTACTCGGGTCACACCCCGACCCAGCAAGGCACGCGCCTCGTCAACAACCTCCTCACCGGCCGGCTGAAACAGAGCGACCCGGCGGTCTTCGTCCAAGGCGAGTTGGGACCCGAACTGGACCACAACGGCTCCTACCCGATGGACGCGCGCGGGGTGCCGACGCCCACCTCCGGCGCCATCGACGCCGGCGTCGAGGTCCCCGGCCTCACCGACGGCTTCAAGGGCAAGGCGCCGGACCTCGGCGCCTATGAGTTCGGCGGCGACTACTGGGTCGCTGGCGCCGACTGGACGGAGGAGCCCGGCACCCCCTCGCTCGTGAAGGACCTGCGCTTCGAGCCCAGACCACCCGTCACCGAGGCGACCATGATCACCGAGGGCTTGCAGCTCTGGCTCGACGCCGCCGACGCGGCGAGCGTCGAGGCGGAGGCGAACGGGAGCGTACTCCGGTGGCAGGACAATTCGGCTCACCGGCGAGACGCTGTCCCCGCGAAGCCGGGGAGCGCCTTCGTCCTGCAGCCGGGCGCGCTCAACGGCAAGCCGGTGGTGCACTTCGGCGGCGCCGACAGCCTCAAGCTCGGCACGTTCCGCACCGGCCCCGGCCCGCTCACGGTGCTGGTCGTCTCACAAGGACGAGAAGCCGCCGGCGCGGGTTGGCAACGGATCGTCGGTGCGCGCACCGGCAGCGGCTTCGCCAAAGACTGGGAAGAGCCGAACTGGATCCTCGCCCGCCCAGGCGGCGGGAAACCGGCCGCCTACGGCGCGGAGCTGTTCACGCTCAAGCGACGCAACGCCTACGTGCTCGAAGGCGTCGTCCTCGGCGGCTCGACCTCCGCAGACACGCAGTACCTGGACGCCGACATCGCCGAGGTCCTCGTCTACGACCACTGCCTGGCTGAAGACGAAGACGACGCCCTGCAGGAGTATCTGGCGAAGAAGTGGGGCTTCAAGCTGCCGTAGAAATCGCTCACGCGGCCCTGACTCCATGACTCGGCTCGGCAACGCGCCTTGATGGCTGCGCATGCCGGATTGTAGCTGCGTCCGCCAGGACGTAGACCGGGCCGTGCATCCACGTCCTGGCGGACGCAGCTACGACGGCATTTTCGAAGGGACAACCCACCTCATGTCCGGACGCACTATCCTTGCGACAACCTCCGCCTTCACACTCGCCCTGCAGGCAGCCGCTCTCGCCCTCACCGTGCGGGTGGAATCCCCCAACGGTGCGCCGCGGTTGGTGGTGGACGGCAAGCCTGTCCGCGCGCGGATGTTCTGGGGCGCGGACGGAGGCGGGCCGGTGCCGGTCGGTCCCGCTGGCAAGGTGGAGACGTTCGACTTCACCGCGACGCAGGATTCGGAAGACCGCGGTACGCTCCACTTCCGCTGGGGGCAGACGCCGGGCGACATCTACCTTGACGACATCCATATTGCCGATCTCGACGCCGGCCGCGACGCCCTGCCTCCGCGCGACTTCGAGAGCGGCGCAGGGGGATCCGCCGCGGACTGGAGCTTCTGGCCGACCGACAAGCAGAACACGGTCGGCAGTGTGCAGGTCGAGCCGCGCATCGGCAGCAAGGGGTCCGCCGGCCTGCACGTGCACCTGAAGGCGCCGCCCAACGGAACCTGGCCGGACTTCCACGTCTACAGCAACCCCAAGCTGCCAGTCCTGAAGGGGCACCACTACCGCGTCAGCTTCTGGGCGCGGGCGGAACCGGCGCGCGAATTGGTGGTGGCTGTGTACAGACCGGGCGCGCCGTACACGTACCTGGGCGGTCCTCCGGGCAAGTTCACCTCGCAGATCAAGCTCGCCGCGGAAGTCGGCGTAGACTTCGTCAGCTTCCCGATCAACTTCCCGTGGCCCGAGCCCGGTCAGCCCGAGAACTGGACCTCCGTCGACGCCCAGTGCGAGAAGGTGCTGCAGGCCAACCCCAAGGCGTTGCTGCTGCCACGGTTCGGTGTCGACCCACAGGAGGGCTGGCGCAGGGCGCATCCCGAGGACGTGATGGTCTGGGAAGACGGCACCAGCAAGCACACCGCCGTCGTGGCGTCGCCGCAGTACCGGCGGGACGCGGCCGTGCGGATCACTGCCCTGGTGACCCACCTGGAGGAGAAGTTCGGCGACCACATGGCCGGCTACCATCCCTGCGGGCAGAACACCGGCGAGTGGTTCTACATGGACTCGTGGGGGAACCTGCTGAACGGGTACGCCCCTAGTGACGAGCGGTACTTCCGCGCCTGGCTGAAGGACCGCTACCAGACCGACGCCGGCCTGCAGACGGCGTGGGGCGACCGACAGGTGACGCTCGCCACAGCGACAGTGCCCGCCGCCGCCGCCCGGCACGCCGCTCCGGCCGGCATCTTCCGCGACCCGGCGGCCGAACGGCCGATCCTCGACTTCGTCGAGTACCAACAGCAGTCCATGTCCGACTGCGTGTGCGCGTTTGCGAAGGCCGTTCGCCAAGCGACGCAGGGGCGCAAGTTGGTGACCTTCTTCTACGGGTATGTGTTCGAGTTCGGGGCAATCGGCACCGGCGCGGGGTCGTCGGGGCACTACGCCCTGCGGCGGGTCCTTGACTGCCCGGATATCGACCTGCTCTGTTCGCCCATCTCCTACTTCGACCGCGGGCTCGGCGGCACCGCTCCAGCGATGACGGCCGCGGAGAGCGTCGCGCTCGCCGGGAAAATGTGGCTGAACGAGGATGACACAGCGACCTACCTCAGCACCGGCACCTGCCCCGGCTGGCAGGAGCGGGTGAAGACGCTGGAGGAGTCCAACACCCAACTCGTCCGCAATGTCGCGCAGGAAGCGACGCGCAACCTCGGGACGTGGTGGATGGACCTCACCGCCACCGGCTGGTTCAACGACCCCGGCATGTGGCGCGAGATGACGCGACTCAAACCGCTGGACGAGTGGTTCCTCAACAACTCCACCCCGTTTCACCCCGAGGTCGCCGCGATCATCGACGAAGAGAGCCTGAAGCACCTGGCCGCTGGCAGCCACGTTGTCGGCCGGGCGGGCGTGTATGAGGCGCGGCTGCCGCTCGGTCGACTGGGCGCTCCCTACGGGCAGTACCTGCAGGACGACGTGGCAACCGGCAAGGTGCACGCCAAGCTCAACGTCTTCCTGTCGGCGTGGTGTCTCTCCGCGGCACAGCGCCAAGCGCTGCTGACGCAAACCAGTGGGACAACCAACCTCTGGTGCTACGCGCCCGGGTACTTCGATGACGACCGACCCTCCCTAACGGCGATGCGCGAGCTGACCGGGTTCACGATGAAGCAAGTGACGCCCGACAAGGCAACGGCGACGCCCACCGAGACCGGCCGTCAGCAGGGGCTTACCACGCCGTTCGGCGTGAACAGCCCTGTCCAGCCGCTCTTCGCCGCGGCCGACGCCACCCCCGAAGAGACCCTCGCAACCTACCCGGACGGCTCGGCAGCAGTCGCAGTGCGCCGCGCCAACGGCGGCACTTCAGTGTTCGTCGGCGCGCCCGGCTTCACCTCGGAACTGCTCCGCCTGGCCGCGCGCCTCGCCGGCGTTCACCTGTTCACCGAGACCGACTGCAACGTCTACGCGAACGGCCCCTTCGTCGCGCTGCATGCTTCACAGGACGGCGAGATCGCGCTCGACACCGGACAACCGGGCGAGGTGCGAGACATGCTCACCGGCCAGGTTCTCGGCAAGGGGCCGACGATCGCGCTGCCGATGAAGCTGGGAGACACGCGGGTGTTGAGAACGGGTGACGACGGCCGCTGAGGGCGGTCGCTACACGAGCTCCGGAGGGATCGACCATGATAGTGTTGGCAGCAACGATGTCGATCGGCATGGCCGCCGCGGCCGCCGTGGAAGTGCCGCTGACCGTGCGCGATCACTCGGGGCACGCGTGGCGTGCCGCGCCCGTGCGCGGTGGCGTGCCGCTGCCCCTGAGCGCGCTCAAGGACTGCCAGCAGGCGCAGCTCGTGTCGGCGAGCGGACAGCAACTCCCGTGCGCGGTCCGGCCGATTGCGCGCTGGTATGACGGCAGTGTCAAGTGGGTGCTTGTGGACACACAAGTCGACCTGACGGTCAAGGGCGTCGCCGAACTGCGCTTGCGGCTCGGCGAAGTGCCGGCGAAGCCATCGTCGCGGGTCGAAGTGAAGGACGACGCCGAGGGCATCAGCGTCGACACTGGTCCCGCACGCTTCCTGTTCAGCAAGCAGCGCTTCGGGCTGCCGTCGGCCGCGTGGGCAGACCTCGACGGAGACGGCCGGTGGGACACGCAGGTCGTCGAGGGCGGCGGGAGCTTCTCCTGCCGGGTCGAGCACCAGCCGCCCGGCCCGCCCGAAGAGGAGAACTGGCTGCGCGACGCGACCGGGAGCGCGCGCGAGCAGTTCGACGCAAGCCCCGCCGGCGACTACCACGTTGCCGTCGAGAACGCCAACGATCTGCACGCGGTCGTGAAGCTCAGCGGCTGGCTGGTGAATGCCGCGGGGCGCCGCCTCATTCAGTACGCGATCCGCGTCCACCTCTACGCCGGCAGCCCGGAGATGCGAATCATCCACACGCTCGTCTACGCCGGAAAGCCCAAGGAGGACTTTCTGCGGAGTATGAGTCTCCGGTTCCCACTGCAGGCGTCCGGGAACGTCGTTTGGGGACTCGGCGGCGCCTCGCCTCACACCGGTCAACTCGCTGCCGGCCAGAGCGTGGTTCTTTTCGAGACCGGTCCCAAGAAGATCTACCACCTAGCGCCTTACACGCAGGACAAGTCGGTGGAGTACGCAGTCGTCGACGGGGACCGCGAAGTCGCGCGGGGGAAGGAGGCCGCCGGATGGGCGCGCCTCGCCGGACCGCGCGCTGCCATGCATGTTGCGATGCGCAACTTCTGGCAGAGGCATCCCAAGGAGCTGGTCGTCGACGCCGGCGGCGTCACTGTGGGCCTGTGGCCCGAACGCGGCGGCAAGGTGCTTGACCTGCGCCGCCGCTCGGACGAGATCGACAATGTCTACCACTATGACTTGAGCCTCTGGCCGTACGGTGGCGAAGGAGTGGGGGTGACGCACGAGATGGTGGTGCGCTACGGGCCGGCGAACGAAGACCTCGGCGACGACCTGACCGACCGACTGAACGCGCCCTTGCTGCTGGAGTGCGCGCCGCAGTGGTACGCGGACTCCGGCGCCTTCGGCCCGTTCGCCGTTGCCGACCCCGAGCACTTCCCCCAGCTCGAAGGGGTTCAGAACGTGGGGCTTGAGTGGATCCGCCACAACCAGCGTGCCTTCCACTGGGACGGCATGATCGACTACGGCGATACGCTGTTCCACGGCTACGCGACGCCGTCGCACTATGGGTACATTGGCGAGAATGCCTGGTGCAGCCGCGGCTACGTCGGGTGGCTGTGCAATGATGGCACGCTGACCCACTCGCTCTTCCTGCAGTACCTGCGCACCGGCGACTACGAAGCCTTCCGCACGGCCGAGGCCATGGCACGGCATGTGATGGACGTCGACACCTGCCACTTCTGCGCTGAAGACCCCACCTATGTCGGCGGCGGGCATCGCCACGACCAGCAGCACTGGGGCAACGGCGTGCGCGGGTACGGCACCGCCACCCACGGCGCGATTGACTACTACCTGCTGACCGGCGACGAGCGCGCGCTGGAAGTCGCCGGCGAGTACGCTCAGTTCCACGCCTTCGGCAATACCGGGGAAGACGAAGACCGGATCGGCGGCTTGATCCGGTACTGGGAGATCACTGGTGAGCCGAAGTGGAAGCAGAAGGCCGACGAGATCCTGGCTGCCGAGTTGAACGTGCCAGCCGAGGCCGGCTGGCGGTTTGCTACGGCCCAGCATTTCCGGTTCGTGTCCAACACCAGCGTGAGCTTGCTGTACTACCTCTACTCGGCGCCCCCCGCCGACGCGGCGCGACTTCGGGAGGCCCTCGTCAAGAGCGTGGACTTCCGCGAGCCGGCCTTCATGAGCTCGTGGGATGAAGCCGGCTACCTGGCGCTAATCCTCTGCTCGCTCGCATACCAGCAGACCAGCGACCAGCGGCACGCGCAGGCTACAGCCGCACTGGCGCAGCGCGCCGCCAACTTCCCGCGCACGGTTGACGTTCTGCCGGACTTTGTCGCTCACCTCTGGGCGCTGCCATTCGAGGAAATGCTCGCCACCGCCCGGCAGTGGAGCGTGAACAACGTCTATTCGCTGAACATCCACCAGATGTGCAGCCTGCCCTACGCCCTCGCGGCGTTCCAGAAAGCCGGCATGACCGAGGCAGACGTTTGGAGTGTCGAGCGCACCTCCACACTCCCCGCGCCGTTTGAGGAAGTCCTCGACCCGAAGCACATGAGCAGCGAAATCGGGTTCGCGTACCAGGTCTCCATCGACCACGGCGCTCCGAGCGACGTCGCCGGCGGGCGCTCTGAGCTGGTCCTTCTGGAGAATGGCAAGCCCCTCGGCCCCGCGCACTCCGCCCATGCCGACATCCGCAAAGAGGGCCTCGGCCGCTACAGCCACTGGGGTGCGCGAACGCTGTGGTTCTCGACCTCTGACAACTCCGATCCGCGGACCAACGGACGGGAGTACAAGGTGATGTGTCCGGGGCCGGCCGAACAGCAATGACCGGCACCGGAGGTGAGGAGGTGCGCGTAGCCGCGCCCTACCGCCGGTACCTCTCCTTGACCGTCGCCGAGTTGAGCAACAGCCCAGCCGCCGCGGTGATGAGCGCCACCGCTCCGAGGATGATCACTACCCCTACCCACTCCCGCCCCAAGGCCAAGCGCTCCCGAACAAGGCTGAAGATCGTGCCCCCCCAAACGGCAGCCCCGGCGTACGCCAGCACCTGAAGCACTACCAGGCTCCACCGCCGCTTGACGAGCAGCAGCCACGGGGCCAGGAGACAGAGGAAAACCAGCAGGAGAAGCCCCTCCCGCAGGAAGTGGGCGGCCAGGAGCAGGGCTGCGAGCGTCAGGAGTGTTGCTCTTGATGCCATGTAAGCCTACTCCCTGTCAGCCGCCAACTGCACCGACTTCCAGACACCGGCGGCGATGGCGTTTCGCTCGACCACGGGGTGCCGGTGACCTCGCTGTCAGAGCAATCGACCCAGCCGAGGTCAAAGGATCTCCGGCAATCGCTTCGCCCCGGCCACTGCGCATCGTACTCCTCCGTCACACCTGCCCCTCAAGCAGCGCCTCCAAGTGCGCCACGCTACTTGCCGCCTTCGCCTTCTGGCGGACGGTCGCCTTGTTCACGTTCAGCCGCCTGATCTCTCCGCCGTCGGCTACGCTAATCAACTCAATGCGACCAAAGGAGCTTCCATGCTTGTCGGCGTAGCGGGCGAGCCCGACGGCCTTGTCGACCGCGTCGCTCAGCTTCGGGTTGTGTGGGTCGAGCAAGTCCACGCGCACCTTGCCGTTCACGCGGCGGAAAACGATCAGGTCCGGGTACACCGGTCGGTCCTCGCCCTTGTGCCGGTACGGGATGCAGAGCGACCACGGCTTGCGCGGGAAGTTGCGCAGCCATGCCACGAAGCTCTCGTCGGCCATCTCTTCCTTCAGGACGGCGCTCTCCCAGGTGTTGGCGTCCCAGCCGAACCTACCAGCCTTGTCGACGTAGAGGTGCCCGTCCCATGGCCGTTCCTCGCGAGTCACGTCGAACTTGTCGGGGAACACCAGCGGAATTGGCTGCGGCTCCTTCGCGCGTCTGCGGACGTGGTTGTACACCTCGCGTTTCGAGGTCGGCAGAGCGGCGATGGCATCGTCGTGTTTGTCGAACAGCTCCTCGATCTCTTCCCCTGCCACCTTCTCCAGCCGGTCCCATCCAGCCTTGTCTTGCAGCACCCCGAAGAGCTCGAGCTTGGCGCGCTGCGGGTCCTGGCGGTCCGACTTCTCCTTCCAGAACTCCTCGTGCAGTCCCTCGCCCAGCAGGCGCCCACACTCCTCGAACAGGTCGTCGATGTTCTCCGGTGTCGTTTCCACTTTGAGGATCCTGCCGTCGTCCACCTCCTTCCATTCGCCGGCCTCCACCTGCACCTCCCGGATCTCGATCACCTGGTTCGCCTTGAACTGCCGCCCGAACCGCGACTCGCCCTTCAGTCGGTCCAGTTCCTCTGACAGAATCCCGACCACAAGCGCCTTTGCTTCGCCCCATGTCTCTGCGTCAATCTCATCCATCGTCAGCCGCCGCGCCAGCTTGACGAACCCACGGACGTTGGAGGTCTTCGGCACGCGCTCCACCGAGTAGCTCGGGAGACGGCCCAGCACTGGGAAGAGGTCGTTGTGCGCTGGGTCGCGCTTGACAGTGACCAGTCGCGAGCCCTCGACCACCTCCGTCGGCGGCGCGTTCTCCGGGTCGTTGAGTTTCTCGACGATCGCCCGGAGACCGTCTCGGTCGTAGTGCGGCAGGTAGAGGCTGACCGTGTTCAGCAGTTCGCTGCCCTCGATGCGCCGGGCGAGGGGCGTCCTCACCATGCGCCCGACAAGTTGGGCGATGAGCGTATGGTCCTTCGCTTTTCGAAGGGACATCATCACCTCGGCGCGGGGACAGTCCCACCCGGTGGTGAGCGCCATCTTGAAGAGGACGACGCGCGCCACCGTGTCCTGCTCGATCTTGGAGGGGTCGATCTTGCGGATGTTGTGACCACCCGCCTGTACCGCACTCTCCACCTCGAAGCAGTGTGCCAGCGCACCGGCGCCGAACCGCCCGGCTTCGCGTTCGATCACTTGGACTGCCCGTGCCAAGTCTGTTCGGGTCAGCTTGCCTTCAGTGCCGTCCTCGACCTGGACCACGAGCACCGGCTCGACCGGTTCGCTGCCTTGCGCTTTGCAGTACCTGCGCCATTCGCTTCGGAGCCGCTTCCACCGCTTCGTCGCTTCGGCGAGCAGCGTCCAGTCAGCCGGCTGGTCTTCCTCGGGGCAGTAGAGGACGATCCGGTCCTTGAGCAGCCCGGATTCCCGTACGGCCGCTGGCGGCACAACGTACTCCCGCTTGGTTCGGGCCGAGCCTTCGAGCACCGCCGCGAAGCGGGCCGGAGTCGCGCTGATGCCGAGGATCAGCTTTACGGGGGACAGACCGAGGGCGGAGTCGCCAAAGATGAACTTCTGGACGATCGTCTCAGCCTGCTTGCGCTCTCGCGCCGACAGGTTCATGCCTCGGTGCGCCTCGTCGATGACGAGGTGGAAGTGGTCTGGCTTTGCCTGCGCGGTGTTCTCCAGCGTCTGCCAGATGGTGTACTCGGACCGATCCCCACCCCTTGTCAGCAGGGTGTCCTTCCCGAGCTTCTGGGTGTTCAGGAAGTACACCTTGCCGGGCGTCAGGTACTCTTGGCTGAACGGCGGTTGCACAAGGACGAGGTCGTGCTCTCGGAAGGCGCTCGACTGAGCCAGCATCTTGTCCCGGCTTTGCGCGTTCAACTCCGGGGAGTCGGACAGCCACAGGAACACGGCCTCCGGGTCCGGCGCGTGCGTCTCGTCGCCTTGCCACAGCCGCTCCAGCAATGCCGTGACTGCGACTGTCTTGCCGGAACCGGTCGGCGAGCTGAGTACGATGGCCTGGGCGTCGCCGTCGCGCGCCTCCTTCCGCGCGTTGCGCACATGTCGCCTCAGCGCCCGAACGGCGTCTTCCTGGAAGTCCCTGAGCTCGATCTTCATGAGGACTC
>Ga0100393_10005406_pt1 | contig 11537 bp, 4 predicted proteins | sample CryGeymeta201517_FD_81546 | JGI IMG/M metagenome (GOLD analysis project Ga0100393, IMG submission 81546) | Groundwater microbial communities from Crystal Geyser aquifers in Utah, USA - Crystal Geyser metaG 2015-17 | ecosystem: Environmental > Aquatic > Deep subsurface > Groundwater | place: USA... | reverse complement strand
TCGGATAATGTGCATCAATCATAGCCACAAATTCTTTGACAAAGGTTTGCAATTCCCGTTTTCGTAAGATACTCAAATCCAGACCTTGCAAATCAATAATGGATATCATGATCGCATCTGGATCTGTTTGTCTCGTGGTATAGTCGTGAAGTATGTTCCAACAGTATTCGAACACGTACGCGTACTGTTGAAGCATATCGTGTAAGCTAATATGGTTCCGTTTGGCCAATTTTAGATTCGCCAATCCTGGTCGCTGCACGAATACCACGTGTCCCGTCTGGGTCGACCGTCCAATAAAGTAATGGGGTAATATCTTCTTGGCAACATCATAATTTGGATTCGGTCGTGACAGGATCGTGTCGATCTGTTCTTGTTTTCGCCATTGCAAGGTTTGTATGGTTGCCTTTCGTGCCGTGTCTGGTTTCCGATGTGCTTCCATGTATCTGTAGGGAATGGGAGTTGTTGGATCCGATTCAAATGTTTCGGTATCATCCATCATTGGAAATGTATAAGTAGAAGAAGAAGTAGAACTGCTGCTGCTGCTGCTGCTGCTGCTGATGGAGAATACCTTGCGCTTCTTGCTGTTTGGTTCCTTCTTTTTCATAGTAGTGGAAGTGGAAGTGGAAGTGGCAGTGTCATCATTATCAGTGGTTTCTGCTTCAGTAGCTACACCAGCAGTGGCAGCAACTCCCAACGCCGAGTTTCCATGACCGTTGTTGTTATGAGTGGCTGCTGCTGCTGCTCCTGCTCCTGCTGCTGCCGCGGATGGTGGTAATTTGGGTCTTCTAAAAAATGGCACAGCTTCTACCAGTGGCAGATACCGATGAAAGATAGTATTTCGTTCCACCATAGGCATAGCCGTTGGTAATTGCTGCTGCTGCTGTTGTTGCTGCTGCTGTTGTTGTTGTTGATCGGATTGCATTAAACAAGGAACACTGCAGAGCATCACTAGTACCACGAATAGCAGTGGACCGACAACTCGATTGCGTCGTATACGCTGTTGTACGCGAGCCCACGACCAACCGTGTTTTCGATGCTGACGATGCTGGTGCTGTTGGTGCTGGTGTCGTACATGATGTGGATCAGAGCAGGTACGAGTTATCGATGTACGAGTACTCGTCATGGTTTTGGTCTCGGTTTCGCTGGTCGACATGATAGTGCGTTATACGTTATACGTTATACGTTATGCGTAGGGTGTTGTGTGTGAAATGAAAGCTACTGGGCAAGAAGGCAAGTGTTGCTATCTATCTGTTATGCGTTGTTATTTGCTGCTGCTGCTGCTGCTGCTGCTGCTGCTGCTGCTGCTGCTGTGCTTGCAGTTGTTTGTACTGATCGTGGATCGATTAGGATCTGACCTTTGATGGTTTCCTTTTCTTCTTTTCTCGGAACAAAAAGCCTGCAAAAGTAGTAGCTTATGAAAACACGCTCAATTTGAGGAAGTTTCGTAGGAAGTTTCGTATAGTGTAGTAAAGCGTGTTGTTTGTTGTACGTCTGGACTACCAAAGTACTGCTGATGATAATTTGATAATAGTATAAGTACGAATAAAGTTGGTTCAACTCGATTGGTTTTTAAACAAGTGTACCTATAATGTTATTTGTTGTTGTTGTGATTGTTTCGGATGTCGAAAGTCGAAAGAGGAAGATGTGGCAGAACAAACATCAACTGGTACTGGTAGTCTACTACTAGACTAGTAGGTGTCGTCGGAAGTAGAATAGCTGTTCCTAGTACTAGTAGACTACTAGTACTCCACTACCATGTACATTAGTACCTGGTAGTATTCATGATCGTATTATATTTTTTAGTTCGGTTTGCTCGTCATCAGCTTCACAAGACTCAGGGTTACGTTGTCCCGCACTTTCCAAAGATCATACCCAGCTGGTACCAGGTACTACTAGAGTAGTCTAGTAGACGGGACCAAAAAGAACGAATGCTTCGGCGACGTCAACACCACTGACCGGCAATTGGTCTTGACAACCAACCATCAGGCCTCACATAGGAATTCGTAATTAAAAAATTGATTGGCTCAGACAAAATTCGGTTCACATAAGTTCGCATCCTTGATCCATGTGATGATTGGAAACCAAACTGCTACTGTACTCCGAGTACGAATTTAGGGCTACTACTAGTAGTAGACTAATAGTGATGTTTGATGCTACTCAGTAGCTAGCTAACCTAGTACGAGTAAAAGATAAAGCTAAAAATTCCATACCAATTCATCGCAGTCGCAAATTCACATTCACTTTCATATTTCTGTGTTATAAAATTCATCGCATTCGCTCACGTTTACACTAATAATAATAATAATAATAATATTCTGTTGGTTCCATCCAAAGCTGCACGCATTCAAATTTTCAAGCCAGCTGCGGATGTTGTAACGGGTGTTACCATGGTCTTGCTGTTTCGGAAGGCTTTACTTAATTGTTTCATTCGTTGCAATTTTTCAAAAGAACCACTGCTTCCATTGTTGGTACCCATACTACTAGTAGTACCAGCAATATTACTAGTACTACTACTAGTAGTAATAGTAGTAGTATTATGAGTACTATTGGTACCGTACGAACTGATTGTGGTTTCTGTAACATGAGATTCATCATCATCATTGTTGTTGTTTTTGTTTTTGCTACTATTAGTACCAACAATCATGTTTGTGGCTTGCATCGCAGCAGCAGCACTGTCCGCAATAGCCCTGATACCTTGTCCCATTTTCAAAATAGACAAGGATTGTTGTTGTTGTTGTTTCTTGAGAACTGCCAAACATGGATCGTCACCATCTTGTTCCGAAAACTCGTCATCTTTGTCATCGTCATCCGATTCTTCATCCGATTCGGAAGAGTAAACATCTTCATCTTGTTGGACATCTTGGTGATCATTATCATCGTCATTTTCATTGTCACTGTAGAAACTGCTTTCACTTGCCGACAAATCATCATCACTGTAGTCATCATCACTGTAGTCGTCATCACCACCATGGTACTTTTGAATGATATCATGATTCATACTCTTGCTTCGCCTGGGTGGACAAGATTTTCTTGTTTCTTTGGAAGTGTTGTTGTTTTCTATGACTATACCGCGACTGTGCTTGCTGCTACTATGCTTGCTGCTACTATGCCTGCTGCTACTATGCTTGCTGATACTGTTCTTTTCACCGCGACGATGGTGATGACTACTACTACCACCACCACCAGCATTATTATGAGTTCGTCGTTTGGAGGACGAACGCGCAGCAGCAGAAGTAGAAGAACCATGAGTACTTTTACGACTGATAGATCGTCCTTTTCCATGATCATCATTGTCGTGTTCATTCTGCGGCTGTTGTTCTTTATGATGATGTTGATGTTGTCTCTTCATGGCACGAAGAATCATTTGTTCTTGTTGTTTTTTACGCTCTTCATCGGCTTGGCGTTCCCTGTTCCGTTCAGTACGACGACGTTCACGTTCCGCGCTCAATGATGTCGTTTTGACAGCAGCAGCAGCAGTAGTAGAAGTAGTAGCATTAGTAGCAGAAGTCATCGGTCCAAAGGAACCTCCACCTAGTGCACCTGACCCTGCACAACTTAGACGACGTCTTGATCTTTCTTTTTGTAAAATCATTCCAGGTCGTTGCCGATCGGCATTGTCATCCTGGTTGTAGTCGTTGTTGGTCGTCATGGTATGACGACGATTGTTTCGTTTTGTTGTTGGATGTTGACTGCGACTTTTGCTGCGATGCCGATGATGGCGATCATCGTCTGGATGATTATGATTATTATGATTATGATGATGATCGTCGTGTTGACCGAGGAGTCGATTCTGACTTCTACTGCGACATCTTCTTGTTGCTGTTGTGGTTGATGCTTTATCAGGTGAAACTTCTGTCAGATCCATTAAACGATTCGAAGATCGACTGCGACGATTCATCGCGGAACGTCTACTGTTGCCATTGCTGTCGCCATTGCTGTCGCCATTGCTGTCGCGATTACTGTTGTTAGCCGTTTCATTCGACAACAACAATGAATTCAGATTACTTGTGCTGCCTGAGCGACGATGACCGGACCTATGATTCATGGTAGACGAACGACTTGTCATGCTAACCGCCGACACTGACAAACAACAACAGGAAATAGATATGTGTATAGAAAATCAATTCTGACAATGTAATAGATTGCAAATGACTAGCAACTATCAACGCTCAGTAGGCTTCCTTTTCGTCTTTATCATCGAACTGGTTACCTCCTACCAGGTAGTAGTACTGGTACTTAAATAAAAATCTACCTGGTCGCAAGATGAAAAGATATCTAAATCAAAATACCAGTAGGTATTACTGGTATTAATTATTTACATTGAAAGTCATTTTAAGACCACCAAAGAGATGACTGGCAAAGCGAACAGACATTACCATCTCTTTTCATGACCATCGACAAACGCATTCAGCTACCAGGTATTGGTACCGGTACCACTACTACTGGTACGTATTGATTCCAGGAGCATCACTACTAAAATGATTGCATTACCTGGTAGTAGCTACCAGGTAGGCTAGCCTAGTAGTCTACTACTAGTCGGCGGCCACCAGGAATTGAATCCACTTTTTAAAATATCACAGCAGCAATATTGTTACCTGGTACTACGGTACCAGGTACTCCTACCTGGTACCAGGTACCAGTACCACACTACTCGAGTCCCAGATGACATACAGGTAATATAACCAGCTACAGTAGTACGGTAGCTAGGAGTTCTTGTAGAGGATACTACTGTTGGTAGTGGTGAATTCACGGACCAAAAGAATTAGCGATACAGCGTGGTAATTATGACTATCCAAGAACTCCAAATACGAATAGGTACCAGTACTAATATTATTCAATGCTGGTGACAACGTCGATGGCCTGCTACCTGGTACTAGTAGGAAAATAAAAAAGACGTACCTGGTACCTGGTACTAGTAGCAGACTAATAATTGAGGTATGTACTACTAGTAGTAGTAATACCGTACCAGGTACTGATGTACTAATAAATAGCACCAGTTCTACTACTACTCCCTCATCATTGGCCAAGAACCTGCTATCTAATGGTTGGTAACCACCACGAGTAATCTTCTGGTACCTAGTGGTAAAGTAGCCAAGTTTGTTTATGTTACAAGGGTACGGTAGTAGCTAGTCTAGTCGTGGAAGTACTTACCAGGTAGTAGTCTGGTAGTAGCTTTTACTTACTCCGAGTACGAGTCTATTATCAATGGTGAACTGTGACCGTCATGAGGGGGAATACTAGCTAGTACCACCTGCTGGTACCTGGTTGTAGTACTTTGAATGCGCTGGCTGTTGTAGAATACGAATACTACTACCTGGTAGTCTACAGTAGTATTGGTACCATGAAAAGGAAACCTTCAAAGCCATGTGATCCAACGCTTCAAGAGTACATGCGAGGCATTCAAATGTTGATGAAAATTATGTACATGCTTTTGGGTTTGTTGCTTGTTGTCGCTGATGACTACTGTGTGTTGGTGCTAAGAATAATAACTACTGTATGATGGTAGCGCTGACAGCTTGCAGCAAAAAGAAAAGAGCCTAAACGAAACTGATACTTGAGTAGGTACTCAAACAGTAGACTACTAGTAGTCTAGTACTAGTAGTACATACAGTAATTATTAGTACTAGTTTTAACATAACATGGACTTTAGACGCCCATTTATTCGAAAACCTTAACTTTCAGTTGGGACAGCGTTATTATTATTATTATTATTTTGTCAACTTTCGTTTCTCAATTGATGATACTCCGAGAATTTTGCCGTTTGAAAGCTTCCGAGCGGAAACTAAAAAAATTTACAACAACGTGCTTTCTCAATTAAAATACTAGACCTACTACTACTAGACTACTGCTTCTACTAGTAGTACTCGTAGATTAGAACAGGACTGAATTGATTGCTTACTAGTACTAGTACACCACTAGTACTACTAGTCTCTATATCATTAATACAAACAAGGTCCAAGAGACCCACCATAGTATTATCACAACAATTTGTTGACTCTACCAACAACAAGAATATTACCATCATGACAAAATTCTCCAGCAGTGTCAAGAAAGCTCTAGGAAAGGAGTCAAAGAAGGCAGAGGAAGATAAGGTAGACATTGTTCTTCCTCGTTCAACCACACCTACCGAGCCAACTTCCAGTAGTTCTTTGGATTCCAGCAAGGACAGCACAATTTCTATGAGCACGTACAGTTACTTGGAAGAAGAAGAAGAAGAACTGAATGAGCTTGAAAAGGTCACGGATAGCAGTAAGGTAGCTTTAGAAACGGAAAAAACGAGAGATTCTTCTGAGGAGAAAGGAGACCCAACTTTTGTCACTACGGATTCTACTGATGATGCTAACGCTATTGATGCTACCACTGCGAGCAGCATCAAAATTATGGAATTGAATGAAGCATTCGTTGCACTGGAAAATATGCGCAAAGCCAATTTGGAATTAGAATTCAATCTAACCAGCAACAGTACCAACAGTGCTGCTACTGCTACTACTACTAGTCATACTAGTAATACCACCAAAAACAACAGCAGCAGCAGCAGCCATACCACTGTGAAGGTAAATGCTCCCAAGATGTCCCAATTTCAATTGCACCAGTTTTGTATTAGTTGTTTGAGACAACAAATCCAAAAAGATAAAACATTCGAACAACAACAGCACCATCATTCCCCATCTTTACTATCCAATATGCAAGGTAGTATTCGAAATCATCAGCGACAACGACAATGGAATGTCAAATCACCACCGTGTTTGATATGTGCTAGTCCAGTTTGTAAACGTCATGGTTGTACCGACTATCGCAAGGAAGGGATTATATTGTGTCAAGATTGTGCACCATTGTTTCGACGACGACGACAACAACAATTGAGCTTTAATTAACCAACGCCATGACACTGGAGGACGATTACAAACAACAAACAAGATGATGCAAAGCATAAAGCTACGAACAAAAATGACAAGAACAACATTCCGTTTGAAATGGTATCTATTCTATTATCACCTGACACAACAACAGAAGAACGACATCGATACGTGGAACGGATGATTGATGCCTACGATCGCGCATTGCTGTTGTTACAGTATTCTTGTCAATCGCAAGTTCTTGATGTACTGTTGGAAGACTTAGAAGATACGAAACACAAACATAATCGTGTCAATTTAGGAAGTTCGGGCATCGGGTTGCTATCGGGATTAACAGGAATGGGAGCTGTAGCGGCACAGGCAGCGGCTGCTGTTACAGCACTTTCTGTTCTCACTCCTGCTGGACCACCACTGTTGATTGCTTCGATTATTATGGGAGGTACTGCCGCCGTAACGACAACGGGCACCGAAGCTTACAATCATTTTTCACAAGCCAATCAAATGGCGAACAGAATTATCAGTTTGCACATGTTGGTGATCAATTTGTTACTTATGGTACAGCAGCTGCAAGGCGATTATGATGATGATGCCGACACTGCTAATGAAACCACCTCAACAGCAACAATGATGACAAAACAACAAACGTCGTCGTCGTTGTCGTTCGGTCGGGAAGAAACAGCAGACATGACGGAATCAGAAGACGAATACGACGAAACATATTTAAACGAGACTACTGCTACCAGTGACTCTGGTATTGGTATGGACGATGACATTATGCTTCAGGATGAAATTGCTAGTTGGAATGAATCGAAGGTCAACACAAGTCAAACTGGTGCTTACTCTCTGGAAGATATCGACGATGACGCCAACGACGCACATGAAGTAGTGTTTGCTTCTGTAGTAGAAGAATCAGATCTGAAGGATGATTCTGGTCCTAAATCAACTGATTTCCATGCTGACAATGGTAATGATGACGATGAGAAGAATACTGATATTCAATCAGAGATTCCCAAAAAGCATTCGGCCATGGTCCGAGGTGCCATGCCACTAGCACCTTTGGCGGATGATGCGATATTGGGAATGTTTCAATTGGTTTCACGTTCTGGTTCGTCTGGGAATGCTCGTGTGGTATTGAGTCGAGCAACAACGAATGCCATGAAGGTAGCTCAATTTGCTACCATTGCTTGTGGTGCATTGTGTGCCGCAACCATTGTTATGGAAACAAGGAATATGTTTAGTACCCTCAAGAGTCTCAAGGCTGGATCACCATGCGAAAAGGCACAACAGTTACGAAACATTCGGGATCAGCTCGAGGCCTTGCCAGAGACAAATACTGTTGCCAAGCAATTGAAAGACAAGATTTTGCATTGTCAAACTTGAAAATGGAGAGACGTTTCAAGGCAGGAGAAATTGGTATCGAATTATAATCCATTTAAATAGGACGGAAAAGATTTCATTAGAGTATTCTGTAGAGTGATAGGTGGCGCTTCTGCAGCATAGATACTACTGCTTAGTTTAGATTGAAAACTACTCCTACAACTGTAGTCCATCATTCGATATGGCTCTGGTGGGCTGAAGTCGTGCTGACTGGAGTACTGCTGCCTTGCGGCGAGACCGGACGTAATACTACACAGTATTATCTGATTGCGATGCGACATCCAAACCTTTGACCTCGAGTAGAGTACTGTGAATGGGAACGTGAAAAAAAAGGCTAAGCAGAAGAACTACAAGTGAAATTTTACGATAATATCAAGTCGTACAGGTAAGCACGCATGCAATAGTAGCGTAGACTATCAGTCTGCAGTTAGGTACGTTTATGTTCTATGGTGTATTCGAATCAAGTCGAGCACAGTACTAATAATACTTCCTAATAGGGTGTATTTTGTATCCTTACTATTAATCCTATAGTGTGTACTCGTTCTTTACTAGTTACTCCTGAAGTAAGGTAAGGGTAGGTGAGTGCAAGTGCAAGTACTCGATACTCGATACTCGAGTAGCTTGCTTAATGAACGGCTCCTTCGGGCAAAAGTGAGACTCCTAGTTTTTCGTGAACCATGAGTGCAAGGATTCCAAACTGCGCAGCTCTTCCGTTGTTGAGCTCAATGGCCCGCTTGCGGAACTTGGTCTCTGCGTCAAAGGTATCCCATCCAAAGTCAATGTATCCGTTACGAAAGTCTCCGGGAAATTCTCCTCCGGTAATGTCCTTCATAATGGCAGCTTCGAGGAACCCGATGAAGAAAATGATTTGAGCAATGCCAACAACTCCAATGGCTTCAATGGCATCGAAACCAGAGGGAATATCGGTAAACTTGGTTCCCGACAAGTTGATATCTCCTGGCAAACGCACACCGGCCTCCGTAACGAGGTATCCGACCACGGCCAACATGCAAATACGTCCGTGCTTGAGTTCCACGTATCTGAGACGATCAAATTTGGCTTGGTCGCCACTTTCAACCAATCCGAGTGGATCAATAAATCCAATTGGAGCTTGGGCACCCAATTCGTTTTCAAAGGCAGCCTTCATTGCGGTAGATGCTGCTGTCTGTTGCACAGCAGAGGGTGCAAAGGCAGCAGCACTAGCGATGAGGGTGGCAAGAATAGCAGTCTTCATTGTCAAAAGGTAATATTAGTATTTAATTTCTTGGATGAAAAATGCAAGAGTGAGTGAGAAGAGAAAGTTTTAGCTACTGGTACTAGCTAGTAGACTAATGGTAGTCTAGTTGGAAGCAAAGACTACGAACGCACGCGCAAGAAGACAAAACAAATCCATCTTTCTGATACTAGTAGTCTACTACGCCTACTAGAGCGAGCTAGCTACCTGGTACTACTAATAGTAGACCTAGTGTTAATACTAGTTGTAGTTACTCTACAATGATGCAACTTGAAGTAGGGAAAAAGATACTCAACTTGATTTTTTTCGTTTGTACCGTACAGTACTGGCTACTACTACTACTACTACTAGTACCTGGTAGTAGACTAGAACTAATAACACGCGCTCTAAAATAAGATTATTGATGATTTGGATGTAGGACAGACCAAGTTTTGTTAAATGCTGAGGAGAGAGAATCATTGATCGTTACCAGAACATGTTGTACTCTACTCGAATAGTAGTCTACCTAGGGTCTAGTAGTCTAGTCTATTCTTTATTATTTTCTTCTCTTTTCTAGTTGCTACGGTAGTAGCTACCAGTACTGCTGTACCTTGGTCCACTCTCTAGCTAGCTTCTACTCGTAATCAGTATTAGAGCTCGTCTACTACCACTTGTGGTAGCTCTAGCTAGTACCAGGTACTCCGTACTAGAGTAGCTCGTCTACTCTACTAGTATTACTAGTACTAGAGTAGTAGTACTGGGCCATTCCTGAAATTGACTAATACCAAATTCATTGAGCTAGCTCTAGTAGCATTGTAGACTACCAGGTACGTACTTGTTACAGTAACTACTACTACTACTACTACTAGTAGTAGTAGTAGATAGTAGTATTAAAAGTAAAAATAATAATGATGACTGCATGCACACTCTTCCTGGTACCACTCACTACTAGACTACTACACTTATTACTACTATTACTAGTAGCTACTAGTAGCTACTAGCTAGTAGCTAGTACAGTAGTCCAGATAGTCTACCACTAGTACCTGGTAGTCTACTGTACAAAATAAATGTCTTTTACTTCGTGCTCTAGTAGTAGCTTGCAGAGTACCACTAGTGGTACTCGACTACCACTAGGAACCACTCTAGTAGATACCAGGGTAACTCTTGCAAGGGGCAGCTGCATCAGCTTCATAATTAGTCTACTCTTGGAGTATTTTATAATACCTGGTACTAGACAACCCTGGTCCCTGGTAGGTCTACAACTGACTACCACTGGTATAAGTTCACAACAACTGAACTCTACTTACCGGTAGTAATTAGAGAAGTAGTAGAAGCTATCAAAGTATGCCACGCACTCTGCCCAAAACTAAAACAACAAATCAACATCATAGTAGTACTAGTACTAGTGGTGGCAGTGGTGGCAGTGGTGGTGATGGTGGTGAAAAAATAATGGCAACAACGATGACATTCTGGTGGAAAAAAATGGGAGGAATATTGCTTTGTGTCATCCTTATTATTGTGGCCGTGGTAGACGGACGCATCTTGCCAGCCATTTCATACTACCTCGACGATCCGAATGTTACAACTACAACAGCAGCAGCAACAACCAGATCGTCGACTAATAATACTCCTCGTAGCAATAGCAATAGCAAGAGTAACAACAACCAGTTGGTTCTCCAAGCGGAAAATTTGGAATTGAAAGCCCGTATTCAACACTTGGAAGCCGATTTGAAGGCAAAGACAAAGACTAAAGAAATGGAAAACTCTACCAACAGCAGTGGATCCCTTGTCGAAGCCACGACTACAACCAGTACTGCTACTACTACTACTGCTACTGCTAGTAGTAGCAGCAGCGCTAGCAATTCTACTAGTAGTAAAAGTCAAACAGAACCACTACCAGATAAAACAAAATCCTCTACAGTGACAACTACAACTACAACTCCTATAATATCACCGGTATTGGCAGAACAGGCAGTGGCCTTTGTCAAATCACGAGAACAGGCCTACAAACAAGCTGGACAGCACAAGCACTGGAAATTGAGAGGAATGGGACACTTGTACACCTATCAGAAGAACATGGTATTACTGGC